>Ga0268287_100087_pt1 | contig 83986 bp, 86 predicted proteins | sample MetcocultureR3M_FD_191348 | JGI IMG/M metagenome (GOLD analysis project Ga0268287, IMG submission 191348) | Soil microbial communities from Anza Borrego Desert, Southern California, United States - Methanotrophic co-culture R3-M | ecosystem: Environmental > Terrestrial > Soil > Desert | place... | reverse complement strand
GAAGCCTTGGACGTTGTCGCATCCGAGCGATATCAACGCATCTCGCTGTTCATTAGTCTCGACGCCCTCGGCCGTCGTATCCAGCCCTTGAGCGCGAGCCATGGTAATAATCGCCTCGACGACGGCTCTGCTTCGGCGTTGAGCGATGTCCTGAATAAACGATTTGTCGATCTTGATCCTGTCCGCAGTCATGCCCTGAACCCTGGCGAATGACGAGTGCCCGGTGCCGAAGTCATCGATCGCGAGCCGCACTCCCGCTTCTCTCAGCATCGCGACGTTCCGCGTGGTCTGCTCTTCTCCGCTGACCGCGAGACTCTCGGTGATCTCGACTTCGAGGCGGTTCGGCTGGACGCCCCACTTCGCCAGTGTCGATAGAACACGTAGAGGATAGCCAGGCGACCCGAGCTCAACGGCCGAGGCATTGATCGAGATACCTATCGACGGTAGCTCGGCGAGCATGCTGCACGCGTCCTCAAGAACGAGGGCTCCAATTTCGTGAATGACGCCAATCTCCTCTGCAATGGGAATGAACATGTCGGGAGGAATGAGGCCCAGCTCCGGATGCCGCCATCGCGAGAGCGCCTCCAATGAGCATGGGAGGTTTCCATTTGCAGGGTAGACGGGCTGATAGAAGATCTCGAACTGCGTTTTGCCTTCCAGCGCCGCACGCAGATCGTGCTCGAGGCGCCTGCGCTTGCGAAGGAGATCGTCCATATGTTCGCCGAAGATCGCGTAGGTGTTACGTCCAGCCGCCTTCGCATGATAAAGCGCGATATCGGCTCTGCGTATCAGTTCGACGGCATCTAACGTACCGGTCGCAAGCGCGGCTCCGACACTTGCCCCAACCACAACATGAGCGCCATCAATGTCAAAGGGCTCGCGTAGGCGTTTTACAATACGCTCCGCTAGAATGCCGACTTCTTGAGCCTCAGACCTCTCAAGCAGGACGGTAAACTCGTCACCTCCGATCCGGCCAATCAGGGCGTTCGGAAGCAGATCCGTAAGCCGCAGCGCGACGAGAGATATCAGTTTATCGCCAGTCGGATGCCCGTAGGTGTCATTGACTGCCTTGAAACGGTCGAGGTCAACGAACAGCACGCCTTGGTTGGCCTGCGGCGGTGCGCTCTCCAGCCGTCTGGCAAGCTCCCGTTCGAAATGGGCCCTGTTGGCCAACCCTGTGAGACTGTCGTGTAGCGCGAGATGTTGAAGTTTTTGGCGGCTTGAGGCCAGCCTGACCGAGCGCTTCCAGATGGCTCTGCCCGCAAGGCTGGCAGCAGCGAATATCGACAGGACAGAAAGTCCGATCACGGGAAGCGTCGCATACAGGACGCTAGCTCCCGGCTCGAATGGATGCCAATTGAAAAAGCCGATCAGCCGCCCAGATGCGGACTTGAGCGAGATTTGGGAATGGCTTTTGTCATGAGGATCATCGATGGTGAACTGCATCTCCGCGAACTGGTACTCGTTGGCGATTTCGGTAAGAAAATCACCGTCCAGGAAGCGTACGGCAACGTGCAGGTTCTCCTCGCCCGGCTGCTGCTCAATCTCGCCGGTGTCGGAAGTGATTGGTTTAACGCTGACGATGGCAGGCCTTTTCCCGATATATGTCAGGTCGCTTTGCCCGATCGAAAGCGCGGTATCCGAAACCCCTTCTTCGTCACCAGCAATAAGCCTCTCGCGAAGGCGCCTGGCCAATGGCAGGTAAGATTCACGTAAGTCTTCTGCAGAAGGCGCGTTCCCTGACTCTGCTATGAACTGGTAGATTAATTGGCCATCTGCAGAGAGCACCACTGCGGCGTCGTGGCCGAAGTAGGTGTGCATCCACTGCCCCAAGTTAGTCGCGAGCCAGTCAAGGTCGCCGACCTTCGTTCTGACAACGGCATCATCCCAAACAGTTGCGCTCTCTTGATCGTGCGCCACAGAGGATTGCATCTTCGAAACGATCAGAGTGACAAGGTCCTTCTGACGTTCCGCAGCCACCTGGTCGGCTCTATCCGCAGCCCAATACAATGTACCCAGGAGCAGACTACCAACCAATACCGACGCAATTGTCGGGAGGAGCCATTTCAAGAACCACTGCGACTGACTGATCATGCAAACAGATGCCTTTTCGAATTTAAGCATAAGGTAAAACGCGCAGATTAAGCCTCCAGAAAGCGACTTGGTTAACGACCTAAAAAATAAGACGAAAATAAAGAATAGGCCCCGCTCGACGTGGCAACGGAAATAACGGAAAGTGGAATTCCACGGTGGGACTTCGATGAAGCGGATCTATTGATTCGCTTGACCTCCTGTTCCATCTTTGATGAGGCGGGAGAATGGCGGAGATGGCACCGGATCCAACTGAAAGAATCTTGTGCCGAGACGCCCAAGGGCATATGATAACGGTGCTCCGCATCCCCGACCCAAAGGGTGATCGGTACCTTTACACTGACCGCAGCCAAACCTCTTGGTTGCTCATCCGACAGGCCGACGGCAGCTTTCTGGAGGCATTAAACTCCGCCCGGTTTTGGCCGATTTCAGTAGAGTCCTCGAACATTGTTTCGCCTCGCAAGGGCTGACCTACCAACACTGGTCGGAGACGAGATGCTGATTTGCCTCCCGGAAGCGTGCCGACTCTCTTAAGGCGCGGCCTTTTATCGGTCACCGTCCAGCATGGTCGATTAAAGGGCTGCGCGCTCCGAAAGCAATTGAAATCTTCTCGTAGGTATCGAGGCCAGTCGACCACAGGATGCCGATCCGACATCGGAGAGCTTTTCGAGGTCGCAGCTTCGCCGTTGGTAGCCAGACGTTACGGTGGTGCGGATGCGAAGCCCTTAACCGCTTGCGAGCGCGACCTTCGTCGCTTCACGAATGTCAACGAAAATAGTAGCTGTTCGCGATGTCAATGCCCGCACCTTGCCGAAGGCATTCATCCACCAGGTCGCTCAAGCCTGCGGTATTTCGGCAACCGCCGTTTCTGCCACACAGATGGTAGAAACATAGGTTGGGAACCAATTCGCTAGTAAAGTCTTCCTATCTGGCTTCAACGGCCGACGGGAGAGAATGTAATGGCGCCGGATCACCTGGATGACCTCAGCGCGACAGAAGTTGACGAGAGGAACGCTCCTCGCGTTTTGATCGCTGAAGACGAGATCTTGGTTCGACTCGATCTTGCCGATAGCATCCGTACTTTAGGCTGGGAAGTTGTAGAAGTATCTTCGGCTGACGAAGCCATTGATCTGCTGCGCCATCCCTTGCATTTCGATCTCCTGGTGACCGACATCGAGATGCCGGGCCAGAAGGACGGGTTGGATCTCGCCCGACATGTGCGCGAGCGATTTCCTAACATGAAGATCGCGATCGTCTCTGGCGCAGCATCTACGGTTAAGCCTTCTCCGGAACTCTGCCACCTTGTGATGAACAAACCTGCTTCAGATGCCGTTCCACAGCTGTTAGAGCTGATGAAAGCGACCGTCGATGAACAACAGTCTGGATGAAACAATATTGTTGGTCGACAGCAATACACCCCAGCGAACCGCGGTCGCGCAATATCTGCGCGAGTGTGGATATCGCGTTCTCGAGGCAACGAGCGCCAATGAGGCCCGGCAAGCGCTCGCCCATCATAAAGTGGGTGTGGTTGTGACAGATGTTAGTCTCAAGGACGAGAGCGGCTTTGCCGTATCGAGTTATGTTCGGAAAGAGCAGCCTGGCGTGAAGATCATCTTGACGCACACTGTAGAGAGGGCCGCTGCTGTTGCCGGCGAGTTATGCGAAGAGGGGCCGCTCGACCATCCCTATCATCCCCAACACCTGGTGGAGCGGATCAAGCGGCTGAGCCGCAAGAGCGATTGACAATTGCAACGTCGCTCGATCGAGTTGGTCGATGAGAAACCACATCTGGCATCCGCCGCTATCGCCCGCATCCAAACGAATTTCACGCTCGTTGAGGGAAGTACCGCAGGTCGGTAAACACTTCAAGGCTTACGTGACGCCGTGCGACAGGCACGGCGCTCGGTATGCAATCGACCCCTATTTCGCAAACCTGACTGGCATCACCGAGGAACAGATCACTCAAGATGGCAGGCCTCTGCAGACAGCGCTGGACGATCTTGACCGCTTTCAGGCTCGTGAGTTGCCGATCGGCAATGCGCCTCATCGCGGCCTTTGAGAATGCTTTTTCGTTTCCCCGAAACCTGCCGGTCCGCTCGCCTTATCTGCAAGGCGCCAATTGCGGTCATATGACCTCGCCCGGGATAGGCCATCGGCGAGGTCTTGGGGGCGAGCGATGATTTATCCGAGCTTGAACTCTCTGCTTCGACAATGAACCCACCGATACTTGGTGGCACCATCTCGCTTCAACGAATATCGCACAACCGCTAAACTAAAGGTGGTGATTCGGAGGGCGGGATGGCAGGGATCGGCAAGCATCACTACAGGGCTGGAAGCGCCTCTCATTCGTGTGACGAGGTTCCAGCAGACGACAAGGCAATGGCGGAATTCATTGCCATGCATAGGAAGAAAATCGAGCCCTGGCTTTCGGCCACCTTCCAAGCAGAACATTTGAACCTGCTGATCGGAAGTGGCTTCACGACGGCCGTGGGCAAGATCGCCGGATCCACCGCGACAGGCATGGGCACCATCTCAATCGGCGGTGCATATGAGAAGTACATCAATGAGCATGCGGAAACGATGGCCAAGAAGATGGGCAGAGGATCCGCAAACATCGAGGATCAGTTTCGAAGCGCGCTGGCAGTGCTTGCTGGCCAGGAAATTACGGATCCTGACGACGGAAACGATCTTCGAAACCGCATCAACAGCCAGATGCGCGTATTTCTCGAATCCTTGCTCGACACGGAAGTCGGCATCGCCAAGGCCACCGGCAAGAACTTGATCGAGATGGAGATCGCACTCCAGTCCTTCCTTCTCAGCTTCGCCAGCCGGACCGCATCGCGTGAGCGGCTACACATTTTCACAACCAACTATGACCGCCTGATCGAACATGGGTGCGATCTCGCGGGGATAAGGATGATCGATCGTTTCGTGGGTGCGTTGAACCCGGTTTTTCGGGCATCCCGCCTAGATGTTGACTACCACTATAACCCGCCGGGTATTCGCGGAGAGCCTCGGTTTATGGAAGGTGTCGTGCGCCTCACGAAGCTTCACGGCTCGCTGGATTGGATCTATGACGACGCGCGTCGAACGATTTCACGGCTTGGGTTGCCGTTTGGTGCGCCACGGGACCATACAGGCATTCCCACAGAACCCGTGGACACCGTGATGATCTACCCGAATCCTGCGAAGGACTTCGAGACGACACACTATCCGTACGCCGAATTATTCCGGGATTTCGCGGCCTCCGTATGCAGGCCGAACGCTGTTCTCTTCATCTACGGCTACGGCTTCGGCGACGATCACATAAACCGCGTGATCCTTGATATGCTCTCCATCCCGTCGACCCATGTCGTGGTCGCTGCGAGATCTGTGAGCGACAGACTTGAAGCCTTCCTGTCCAGGACGCGGGAAGCGCAGACGACCCTGCTAGTCGGGACGCATTTCAGCGATCTCCAGACGATGACTCGGAACTACCTTCCGAAACCAGCTCTCGACTTCATCACAGCCAGGATGACCGCCCTTCTTAAGGAGCGCCCAATGGAAATTACAGTCACGACCCCTGAGGAGGCGGCGAAGTGAGCTATCCAATCCAGGCCTTGTCGGATCTTGTCATCGGTACCGTTGAGATTGTCTCACCCGCCGAGATCGTTGTGTCACTGGGTGGAGAGGCGCCGCAGGCCATCGCGTTGAATACCGGGATCCCCACTCCGTTCCCACGGATTAACAGCTACGTCTTGCTTCCAAACGAAGTCGGCGCAACTGTCGCATATGTAACCTGGATCGGTGTGATGAAGTCACCAATGCCGCGCGGTGGCCACAGAGAGTTAGGTCTCCTCGATCTACCGTTCCCGACAAGGAAGATGAACGTCTCTCCGATCGGCACGCTGCTTCTTCGAAATGGACGCGATGGCAAGCCGAGGCATGAGCTTTCACGTGGCGTACTGGCTTTTCCATCAGTGGGCGATCAGGTTCTGATCCCTACTCCGGATCAGGTTGCAGCAATCGTTGGTGCTGGTGATACGGATCGTCGGGTGGTAATCGGATCGTCACCGCTCGCGATGGACGCTGACATCATGGTGGATCCGGACAAGATATTCGGTCGCCACCTGGCCGTGCTCGGAAACACGGGAAGCGGGAAATCGTGTTCGGTGGCAGGTCTGATCAGGTGGTCGATCGATGCCGCCGCCGCCGAAAGAAAGAAGTCGGACAAGCAAGGAAAGCCGAACGCCCGGTTCATCATCTTGGATCCCAACGGCGAGTATAGTCGGGCCTTCGCCGATGACCCGGCCAGCGTCCGTGTTTTCCGCGTGCCTCCCCTGCAAGGAGAGGAAAAGGCACTCAAGGTTCCAGCATGGCTTTGGAACGGTGCGGAATGGAGCACGCTCTCCCATGCCCAGCCAGCCGTCCAACGCCCGTTGCTCCTGCAGGGCTTAAGAGAACTTAAGAGCGGCAAGCAGCTAGATATCACGCCGGAAGCACAGGTTGCGCGGCTGGCGTCTTCGTATCGCGCTTCCATAAGATCGGCGCTTGCAAACGGCCGCCAGGAATACACTGGGTTTCCCGGTAACAAGAATTTCGGCGGTATCCTTGCTGCATTGTCTGCCGATTGTGAGGTCTGGCCTGGTCAGATCGACGTTGCACACCACGACGCTGTTGGACACCTCCAGGCAACGGTCGACGCTCTCATTCGAGCGAAGCTTGAACGAGGAAAGTATTGGACCGATTTCGCAGCCGCTGATCTAGAAGAACTTGCCGCTTCTATCGAAGCACTGCTTGCGTCCCTTCCCGCTGACCAGGCTGACGAACACATGCATGAGGATGCGCCACTCGTATTCGACGTATCCAGTCTAGCAAGCCATCTCGAAGGACTCGCTGCCCGACAGTCGGCAAACGTCGCGAACTTCGTTTCGACCCTCGGACTGAGGATCCGCGGCATGCTAGCGGATAGCCGCCTTGGAAGTGTCGTGAACGATCCCGATCCTCCGAAATTCAAGGATTGGCTGGACGACTATGTCGGCGCAAACAACGCCGCAAATGGCAACATTGCTGTAATCGACCTTTCGCTCGTGCCCTCGGACACAGTGCACATCATCGTTTCCGTGCTGGCTCGAGTCGTCTTCGAGGCTCTCCAGCGGTTTCGCCGGGATACTGGCCAGTCACTGCCGACGGTGCTCGTCCTGGAGGAGGCTCACAACTTCGTTAAGGGCGCTGGCGCAACTGACCGGGAGAGCTGGAATGCGGCCGACCTTTGCCGGGACATCTTCGAACGTATTTCCCGAGAGGGGCGGAAGTTCGGACTCGGCCTGCTAGTCTCGTCGCAGCGGCCGTCAGAACTCTCGCCAACGCTGCTTGCCCAATGCAACACATTCCTACTTCATCGCATCGTCAATGATGCCGATCAGAAACTGGTCTCGAAGCTGGTACCTGACAACATCGGCGGCTTGCTGAAAGAGCTTCCCGGCCTTCCATCCAGGCATGCAATCCTCCTGGGATGGGCAGCGCCGATCCCGGTTCTTGTTGAGATGCGGGAACTGAACCATGATCATCGACCGAGGTCCGACGATCCGGCTTACTGGGATGTGTGGACCGGTAAGGAGGAACGCGATGTTGACTGGAGCATGCTTGCCGCCGGATGGCAGCAATAGCCTGGCCTCACCACGGGCCCGGCTTGCGGGTGAGGATGCCCAAATGCCAAGTTAGCGAACACACATCGGATAGGTGCACTGGGATGCCGTTAGATCGTGAGAATCTGATGAAGAGTTATAGGTGGCTCGGGGTAGCAGCCGCGTTTTTTCTTTCGCCGGTCATCGCGAATGCGACCTGTTTCGACGTTTCCAAGGGGCACCCTTCAAGCCTCAGCGGACACCTCACACACCGGATCTTCGCAGGTCCTCCAAACTTCGAGGACGTGCAAAAGGGAGATACCCCGGAACCTGGATATGTCCTGAAACTGGATCGATCGATCTGCATAACTGGCGACGAGTTCGCGGATCCTTCGCACATGTTCGACGAGGTCCAACTCGTTCCAGGTAATAGCAACGCGAAGGACTTGTCTCGCCTCCGGGATACGGACGTATATGTCGAAGTAGTTGATCCAATGCCTGCGATGACAGGCCATCACCACAGGCCACTCCTGGTTTGGGTAAAGACTGTTTCGTCGGCTCGCGACATCACGCAGAGCTACGGGACGGCCGCGACCACGATCGAGGCCTTCTACGCCGCTCTCAGAGCTGGCAACGGCAAGCTCGCCGCAGATTTCGTGATACCGGAGAAAACGAAGAAGGGCCCCTTCAGCCCAGGAGCGCTGACGGCTTTCTATGGATCCTTGGCTGAGCCGATCTCGCTGATCGACATACAGAAGATCCAAGACACCCGCTTTAAGGTCCGCTACCACTTTCGCAGTGATGCGAGAACCTGCGACGGAGTAGCAACAGTCACCACGACCAAACGCAATGGCCGAGACTTTATAGAGACGATCCGCACGGAAAGCGGCTGCTAGCCTGAAGTTATCTTAAACGACCGGAGTTTGGTAGCAAATGCAACCAAACTAAGTTGCTACATTTGGCAGCTTCGCGCCAAATTCTGATCAAATCATCAAATCACCAAATGCCCGGATGTCCGCTATGGCTATTCGGCGCACCAATATCGGACAGTCCCCTCACGGCCCCACATCGGTCATTGGATCAACTCAAATGGGATGACAGTCCGCGCCCACCATGGCCGATCCCACTGCTTGAGGTGAAGTACGGCGTTGCTACTTGGGATTGGCATCGCGCATGACCCCGTCTTCCTCCACGATGAGAGGCCTGCCTCCCGGCGCCGGCGTCAAAACGGTCCGAGATAGTGATCCAGATCGTGACCACATCGCCGTGTTGATGGGTCCCAATCGCACTTGCGCATCGAGCCTTCCATGTGCGGGCGGCGCAAAATCGGGGCGAAAATTCGCGTGACTACAAAGCGGATTTTGTTAGATGCTGTTTGAGAGTCGGCCACGTCACCCGGCAAACGGACCATAGCATGCATCATGGAATTTTCGAGTTTGGCAGCTTCCGCTTGGATACCCGATTGCGGGAAATCCTGTTCAATGACAAGCCGGTCCGTCTCGGGGGGCGAGCTTACGATGTGCTGGTCGCTTTGCTGATCTCGCACGGACAAGTGTTGTCGAAAACCGATCTAATGGCAGCTGCTTGGGGGAATACCCATGTTTCCGAGGGCGCTCTCCGCTATCAGATCAATGACATCCGCAAGATGCTTGCGCTGGACGAAGGCGGGGCGGCCAAGCTTACGACGATATCTGGAAGGGGATATTCATTCTCCGGAACCGTTCACTTCATCGGCGACGACGACGGGGAAGTGGTGCCTCAACGAGACAGTCACGGGGACGACACCACGACGCTCGCGCCCGTGCTTTTCGGACGCGACGACGCGATGAACACCATCACCGGTATGCTTGAGCCTGGTAGGCTCCTGACCATCGTCGCACCGGGGGGCTTCGGAAAAACGGCCCTCGCCAAAGCGGTCGCTCGTTCGCTCGGGGGCCGGGCCGTAACGATGTGGGTCGACCTAACGAACGTGAAGTCTACCAAGGAACTGTGGCGCGATATCAACATCGCCCTTGGTTTGACAGGACCGGTCTACCCGTCGACGATGGTGACCAAGGGAATGATGCAAGGGCGTTTTCGCATACTCTTGTTTGACTGCTGCGATATGTGCATCGATGTCGTCGCAAAGTTTGTCAAGGAAGACCTCCCGGACCTTCCGGGCATTGCTGTCATGGCGACTTCCCGTGAACCGATTGCGGTGGACGATGAGCGGATCTTCCAATTGGGTTCTCTTTCCTTCCCCAGCGGCGACACGGTTCTTTCGGAAGAGGACGCAGGCAGCTACAGCGCGATCAAGATGTTCATCGACCGTGCATCGCGACTTTATCCGCCCCGGGGCATAACGAATGGGAACTTGAAAGACGTCGCCGCAATCTGTGCAAGGCTGGACGGTATCCCCCTGGCACTTGAGATTGCGGCGAGCCAACTCGGCGTGCTGGGCGTCGAGGATCTTGCCCGCCTTCTTGCGCGCAATGTCGATCTGGCCAACACGCAGCCGAGCATTGGCCCGGAGCGCCATCTGACGGTCGGCAGGACGATCGACTGGAGTCTCGACAGGTTGAGCGAGCGCGAGATCGAGACCCTCGAAAGCCTGTCTGTCCTTTCAGGACCTTTCAGCGCCGAGGCCTATCTGAGCTTCGTCAGCAACGAGCGTTTCAGCGAAAACGAAGCGTTGTCGGTCCTCACCATGCTCATTCGCAAATCGCTTGTCTCCAGGTCCGATGAGGGCGGGCGCGCGGTTTTCCGTCTGCTCGACACGATGCGCGCGCACTGCCAGCTGCGTGCCAAACGCCGCGGCACCTGGGAGGCGCTGCAGGACCGGCTCGCAGCCTATCTGGTCAAGGAGCTGCGCGCCGTGAGTGCGCTCTACGTCGGCAAAGACCAGATCGACACATGGTTCAGCGCCGTCAGGCCAAACCTGGTAAACCTGCGCGAAGCTCTTGAATGGCACTTGAGCCGAGAAGCGCCCGGCGAATTGGGTCTGCAGCTCGCGCTTGAGGCGGCTCCGCTCTACATGCAGTTCTCGTTCCTGACCGAATGCGCAGAGCTTGCGCACCGCGCACTGTCAACCTTCCCTAACGCGGATCCGATGTTACGCGCGCTCCTTAGCGCGTTCCTGGGCGGCGCGATCAATATCACCCAAGGCCCTACCGATGAGTCGAAGGCAGCCTTTGAATATTCCGCTTCTGTTGCGGAAGAGAGGGGTGACGCGAAGCTTCAGACTATCCTCTACACGGGCCTCTACTGGCTTTGGATGATGCGCGAACAACCCAGGAAAGCGATGGAGTGCGGTGAAGCCCTAAGGGGGGTTCTTGGGGCCGGGCAGGCAGCCATCATCGCTGACAACTATCGCGCTATGGCATTGCAAATGCTCGGCAACCAACGCGAGGCCGAGACCGCGTTGCTCAAGGCAAGCAGCCGCACCGGCTGGCTGCAGCCAGGCCGCTTTATGACGGTGGGCACGAAGCCGAGTGTCATGCTTCGTGTATGTCTTGTGAAGTCGCTGTGGCTGCAGGGGCGCTTCAACGCGGCGATCAGCGAGTATCGGGAGATCGAGGAGACCCTCGACGAGCCAATCCACCTGAATTTCCGGTGGCTCGCCCTCAACCACGTCATGATCCAGCTCTACTGCGCCATGGAAGATTTCTCAGGCGTCGCCGCGATGGTGGCCAAGCTGCGTGCATGCATCGAGGGACAACCGGTTCCCATCCGGCGGCTTTCGGCAGATGCTGCCATCAGCGCCGCGGCGCTCTTGGAAGGTCGCGAGAGACTGGCTCAAACCTCCCGATTGATCGACCTTTTGGACCAGCGCAACTACCACTATTCGCGGGCCTGGCTCGGTAGCGTCGAAGTGGAGGCCCTGCTCCGTGCCGGGAGCTTCTCGAAAGCCGCCGAGACTGCCACCGCGAACATCGCCCGATCAAGGTCGGTGGGCAGCGAGTGGTGGCTCGCAGAACTGCTGTCACAGCGTGGGATGGCGCGCGCCGCCCTCGGCTCAAGTGACGCTATGGAAGATTTCCTGGACAGTCGCGCCACGGCGGAGCGCCAGGGCGCCAGTGCACTCGCTGTCCGAAACCTGGCAAGAGTGACAAGAGCGCCGATCGATACCGCGGCAAAAACGATAATGATCGAGGAATCGAAGTCCTTCCTCGATAGCTACCCTCGCGACGGTGATCCCATGCTCCAGCGGCTTGCCGAGAGCGTCTACCACTAGAGGGCGTTTCGAATCATCGCATAGACCTCAAACGGTGCAGCTTTTGCATGGAGGGCCGGAAACATCACGCAGACGCCCGCATGACCAATGTCTCCCGGGTCTCGCAAGGAGGCTGGAACGTCGGAGGGTCTCATCGGCTGTCGGAGTCGAAGTCGCCTCGGCTTCATGGACGGCTGCGCAAGGAAACTCACCTCGGGGCAACGATGACGGGTCGTGTGGCAGCAAGTGCACGGCAATCGGCGTATCGGACAATTTATGCGGCGGCCTGCGCGGGTTTGGCAGGCTAAGCGCCTCGGATGGCCGTGGCGGCATCAGCGCCGAAACGAAGTTGGCGGCGTGATTGCAGGATGAGCCTCCGGGCCTGGTGGGTAGAGCGACGATTGGCGATGGCATCCGCTCCACGAGATTCGAGAGGACGCCTCGCCAAAAAAGGCCAGCCGTCGCAGAAAGCACCATTGACATGGCACAAACCTTCCAGTGGTTTGAGTTTGCGGCGAATCCGCTCTCATTCGTGACAATCACAGTATCCTTGAAGACGTAGTGCGATGAACGTCCTAAACTCCAGCATTTCTAGCCGCGACGTCCAAAGCGGCACCAAAACAGCCTTCATCCTGATCATCTGCGGGCTCGGTTTCGCTTTCGAACTCGGAGAACTCGGCCTCGGCAGCGCATTGCTCGCGATCATGTCGCAGCCACCTCATGATGCCTCGCCGTCGGAGATGGGGTGGCTGGCTGCCTCCAGCTATCTAGGGGCGGTACTGGGTGCGCCGCTTGCAGGTTACCTCGCCGATCGTTTCGGACGTCGACGCCTTATGGCTGCGGCTCTGTTGTGGCTCGCCGCTGCGTCGCTAGGGGCATCGACGGCACCTGATGTCGAGGCTCTCATAGCATGGCGCGTAGCCTGCGGCGTCTCGCTCGGCGCCTTCCCGCCGCTCGTCATTTCCTACCTATCCGAAACGCTGCCGGCGGCTCGTCGAGGTCGTCTCATCCTTATCGTTGCGGGTATAAGCGCACTCGGGGCACCACTTCTCCTATTTCTACTGCGATGGCTGACACCCATCTCGCCTTTTGGCATCGAAGCCTGGCGATGGGTCGTCGCAGCCGGCGCTGTTGGCGCAGGCGTCTCCGGTTGGCTCGCTGTGTTGTTGCCCGAGTCCCGAGCTTGGCTTGCCGCGCTCGCGGAGCAGAGCCGGCGTCCTCAAGCGTCTGCAGGCAAACTCAGTGCCGTCGTGCAGGCTCCGTTCGCCTTCAGCGCAGCTCTGTTCGCGCTGGCGCCCTGGGCAACCATCGCATTTCCAATGCTCAGTTCCGCCGTTCTCCTGCAGCGGGGCGTTCAGATCGGTGCGACGGTCACCTACCTTGCCATCGCCTCGTTCGGGCCCGTCGTCGGGACACTCCTCTGCGCGCTGGTGATCGAAAAGGTGGCCCGAAGCAAGGCAGTCATTGCTACAGCATCCCTTTCCCTTGCCACTGTATTCGCGTTTCTTCTGGCGGAAAGCGAAGCGCAGCTGGCAATCTCGCTCCTGTGCTACAATCTTGCGGCGGCGGCGCTCAATGCGGTTCTTTTCATGTATGTTGCGGAGCTTTTTCCGACCGTAAACCGGGCGACATCGACGTCGGCGGCATGGTCAGTCAATCGCGTCTGTAGCGTTTTCGCCCCACTTGTCTGCACCCCGATCTTGTTGAGCTTCGGTCCTCTCGCCTTGGGAGGCGTGGTCGCCGTTGCCCTCTCCATGCTGATAGCGATAACGCTTGGAGGGCCTGCAGGAAATGCCGGCCGCTCAATTGAATGACGGTGGGCAAAGAAGCCGGAAACAGACGAACGTCTCACTGAATGGCACGATCACTGGCGTCCAGGAGGATAGGTTCCTAAAGAATTGCAACCTCGTTGAGGACCGTCGCGCCCTCCGGCTTTGCATCCCAAATGTCATAGTTCCAGCAATAGGAGTGAGTTGAGACCGCATGTGGTTCCAGCGGAAACACTTCGCCACCCGTCGGGTTATAGAACTGATATCAGTTGAACGTGCCGTGACAAATCAAAGTGGTCCGCTTCGCGGTGGAAGTGGCCGCCGATCTTCGGGAAATGGATTGTGTCGCTAATCAAGATATTCTACTTGCCAGCCAGCCTGGCCCTGATAACGCCGCCTGGACAAACAGGCAGGATTCGGGGCGGAACCGCTTAGCGAACGTTCGCCATCATCGGCCGCCAGGAGCTCTCAATAGATCCAAGGTGGCGCCACCGGATAGCTTCTTTTGTCTGCGGGTGCCCGGGTTACCGTGGCGGACTGTAGTCCCCTGGCGGCACGACCTCAGAGATCAGCGGATGAAAATCCTCATAGGGGTCGCACCTGCCTCTTATCTTTCCTCCACTGACATCCTCGCACCTTTCCACAGGTGAGTTCAATACCAGATCAAGGCAGGAAACCCGGCCAAGTCGAGGGCAACCAAGGTATACCTGTGCCGATCGGATGACCGAGCTCTAATCCTTTGGCCACAAGCCAGAAGGAGAGCCACGTGTCCAACCAACGCCTTACCACCGCCGCGGGCGCACCTGTAACTGACAACCTCAACATCGAGACGGCGGGGCCGCGGGGTCCGGCTCTCCTCCAGGATATCTGGCTCATCGAAAAGCTGGCCCATTTCGATCGCGAGGTGATCCCCGAACGCAGGATGCATGCCAAGGGCGCGGGTGCCTACGGTACATTCACTGTGACATCGGACATATCCCGCTATACGAAAGCAGCAATTTTTTCGGAAGTTGGAAAGAAAACGCCTCTCTTTGCTCGCTTTTCGAGCGTCGCCGGAGAGCGCGGCGCGGCCGATGCCGAAAGGGATATTCGCGGCTTTGCGCTGAAGTTCTATACGGAGCAAGGCAACTGGGATCTTGTAGGCAACAACACGCCTGTCTTCTTCTTTCGGGACCCGCTTCGCTTTCCGGATCTAAACCACGCAGTCAAGCGCGATCCACGCACAGGAATGCGAAGTGCGCGAAACAACTGGGACTTCTGGACGCTTCTTCCAGAAGCGTTGCACCAGGTGACGATCGTGATGTCTGAGCGAGGCATCCCTAGAAGCTTCCGCCACATGCATGGCTTTGGCTCACACACCTTTAGCATGATCAATGCTGCCAACCAGCGTCACTGGGTAAAATTCACTTTCAAAACGCAGCAAGGGATTGAGAATCTATCCGACGACGAGGCCAATCGGCTGATCGGCGCCGACCGTGAGAGCCACCTGCGGGATCTTTTCGAGCACATAGAGGCAGGCAATTATCCCAAGTGGACGATGTTCATCCAGGTGATGACTGAAGAGCAAGCAATCAGCCATCGCCACAACCCTTTCGATCTGACAAAGGTTTGGCCGCACCTAGAATATCCCCTTATCCAGGTTGGGGAGATTGAGCTCAACCGGAACCCGGAAAATTTTTTCGCGGAGGTGGAGCAGGCATCGTTCACACCCGCCGCAGTAGTACCAGGGATAGGCTTCAGCCCCGACCGAATGCTTCAGGCGCGGCTGTTCTCCTATGGAGACGCGGCCCGATATCGCCTGGGTGTCAATCATCACCAGATACCGGTCAACACCCCGAAATGCCCGTTCCATTCCTATCATCGGGATGGAGCCATGCGGACCGACGGAAATCTCGGTGGCACTGCATCCTATTACCCGAACTCGCGGGGCGAATGGGACGATCAGCCTGACTTCAGAGAGCCTCCCCTTCCGGTCGACGGAGACGCGGCGCATTGGGACCATCGAGTCCAGAATGACCATTTCGAGCAGCCGGGAAAACTCTTCCGCCTCATGACCGAGAGACAGCGGGAAGCTCTGTTTCAAAACACCGCCCGTGCGATGGGTGGAGTCCCTATCGATATCCAGGAGCGCCATATAAACAACTGCACCAAGGCGGATCCAGAATATGGAGCCGGGATTGCCCGAGCTCTGGGCTTCACCGCAAAGGAGCCGGCAGAGTAAGCCAGCAGCCCGTACCCTTCGCACCTGCGCCGGCCCGTGATAGAAAATCCTGCTGATAAGGTGGCGATGCGGTTCCTCAGCGGGGGCAAGGGCTATGACAGACGGAAAGGTATTCGACAAATATCGAAGGCGTTTGCAACGCATCGTCGACTATCTTCCCGGCCACGGCTGGGCTGCGTCATTGGATGGACGCGACTTCTATCTAAGCAAAAGCATGGTGGAGATGGTTGGCGGAGCGGCTCTTTTGCCATCCGGAAATTCGCCGGACTTTTCATGGAAATCGCTTCTTCGTTCCGATGAATACGAAGCCGTGGCCGAGAAATGGAAGGCTGCCGTCGAAGCTCAGGAAAGCTTCGATGTCGAGCATCAAGTTCTGTGTCGCGATGGCGAATTTCGTTGGGTGAGATCTAGCGCAAAGCCGGTAAGGGACAGGCACGGCACGATGCTGTACTGGATCGGAGTCCTCGTCGATATCGATCACGTGGTACGAGCCGCTGAAAAGGCAAGGCTTGGTGAGGAGCAACTGCGAACGCTCTTGGACACGATACCAGCGCCCATCTGGGCGGCGGACAAGGCTGGCAGACCCCTCTACTCGAATGCCGCCCATACAAGCCAAACGGGAAAGAACATTGAGCAGCTGCGAAACCCCGACCAGGATCCTGTCGATGAGAAGAACCTTGTGCTTGTTCACCCGGACGACCGTGCGAAGATAGCGGGTTCCGTCAGGCATTCCTTTGCGACGGGAGAGCCTATCAACGTGAAATACAGGAAGTTGCTTGCCGACGGATCGCATCGATGGGTGAACAACAAGGCCCAGGCACTGAGGGATGAAGCAGGGGACATTGTGCGGTGGTACGGCGTCTCGTTTGATATCGACGACGAGGTTCGCCTTCAACAGTATCTGCTCGAGCGCGAAGCGGAATTGAAACGAGTGCTGGACGCGCTTCCCGCGGTGATCTGGACCGTCGACCCCGAAGGCCGCCCTCACTACTACAATGAGAGATTCAAGTCCTGGACCGGCACATCGGTAGAGCAGTTCGCTTCCAGCGATCAATCTGCCTTGTCGCAGTCGGCAGAGCTTCTCGTCCACCCTGAAGATCAACCTCACGTAATTTCCGCTGTGCGTCACGCGCTTGCATCCGGCGAGCCATGGACACAGCGGTACCGTCTAAGGAAGACGGATGGCTCGTATGGATGGGTTGAGGGCCGCATGGCCCCGCTTCGTGATCAGAATGGGGGGATTACCCACTGGTATGGGCTAGCGGTTGATATTGAACATGAAGTGCGGATGAGGGCCGAGCTCAAGCAGTCTCAGGACAGGTTGACCCGCGCCAGCCAAGTTGCCGGCATGGCCGAGCTTTCCGCGGCGATCGCACACGAGATCAGCCAGCCCTTGGCCACGATCGTCGCCAGTTCGGATGCCAGCCTTCGCTGGCTCTTGACCGAGCCTGCCAACGTGGAAAAGGCCAAAGCAAGTATGGTCCGCACGTCACTGAACGCCAAAATAGCGTCCGACGTCATAGCTCGGATACGGAAGCTCTTCCAGCACCTGCCGCAACAACGAGTCCTTCAGCCACTCAACCCTATCCTGCTGAAGGCGTTGGAACTTTCGGAGGACGTCACCTCGGCCAAACGTGTGAAGGTTTTCACCGAACTCGCAGCCGGACTGCCCGACCTTGAAGTCGACGCGGTGGAGATTCAACAGGTTCTTCTAAACTTGATCCGCAACGCGGTAGACGCGATGGAAGAGACCGAACAGCAAAACAGGGCGATATGGGTGAGCGGTCGACGGGACAATGGAAACATAGTGATCTCGATCGAAGATTCAGGGCCTGGGGTCAGTGATTTCGAAGGCATATTCGAACCGTTCGTCACAACCAAGCCGGAGGGCATGGGGATCGGCCTCTCAATCTCCCGCTCCATTGTTGCCGGTTATAACGGAAGGCTTTCGGTAGAGAACGGCAACCGCGGTGCCCGTTTCAGCTTTGAAATTCCCTTCGCTCAGCATCAGGAATCCGTTGAGGACGAGCAAATGTCTGTTGAGGTTGACTGATCGGGGATCCGCAATTGCGGCGAAGCAAGCCGACCTGCATCAATGCTGGGAGTTCTTATTGACCTCGCTGGCAACGAAGTCGCATATCTTCCGCACTCGTGGCGGCACCGACCGACGAAAACCGTGCAGCGCGTTGAATGGCAGAACCGGTAGTTTTATCTGCGGAAGCACCCGCACGAGACGTCCGGCCTTTATGTCCTCCTCGACAACCACGTTCATGAGGTGGGCTACACCTAAACCTTGCAGAGCTGCGGCTTGGAGGGCGAATCCCGAGTCACACTCGATCTGACCGCGTGGAGCAATCCTGTCACCGTTCGAAAACACTACCTCATAAGGCCGGCCCGGCACATGGTACTTTGCGAACGGCAACCTCTCCAGGTCGGCGGTCGTCACCGGCTCTGCGTGCCGCTCCAGTAACGATGGAGCCGCTACGAGCACCATCTCCATTTCCGACAGCTTCCTTGCGATCAATTCGCTTTCGGCGATGTGGCCGACGCGGAAGACTACATCGTAATCCTCGCGGATCACGTCTACGAACCTGTCCGTCACTCCGACTACGATGTTCAATTGCGGATGACTTGCGGCGAAATCTTTTAGCAACCGGTTCATGAGGATTCGGGCGATCTCACTTGGCAGGCTAATTTTCAGCCTGCCGGCAAGGCCGTTTTGCTCTCCTACCACCTCACCTGCGGCTTGCAGCTCCTTCAGGAGTGGTGCGACACGTTCGAAGAATAGCTGACCGTCGGAAGTGAGAGCGAGCGCTCTCGTGGAGCGCAAGAAGAGACGGACACCGAGAACCTTCTCCACGCGCGCGACGCTCTTTGAGATAGCCGAGGGTGTAGTCGCCATTTGCCTTGCCGCGGCGCTGAACGACCCCGTCTCAACTACCCTGACGAAGGCGAGCAAATTGGCTGTTTCTGTGAGCAAGTTGGTCATTTGAGCCTGATGGGAAAAGATCCTGTGCCGGTCGCGTTTCTAAAAGCGACCGTGGAGGCAGCTTACCTTCCGTGCGTTACAACGGAGTAAGAAAGCAATGGAGAAGTTAAAAAACAAGATCGCCGTCATTACGGGCGGAAACAGCGGCATCGGCAAGGCTACCGCGGCCTTGTTCGCAAAGGAAGGAGCCCAGGTCGTCATCACCGGACGCCGCAAGGATGTGTTGGATGCCGCCGTTCAAGAGATCGGGTACGGTGCACTCGGCATCCAAGGCGACGTTGCTGATCTTGAGCATCATGCGGCGGTGGCTTCGAAGATACGCGAGCTGTTCGGAGCCGTGGACATCTATATCGCAAATGCCGGGATCATCAATCTAGCGGCATCCGACAAAGTCACACCCGATGAGTACGACAAGCACTTCGCAATCAATACCCGCGGCGTGTTCTTCGGCGTTCAGGAGATCCTGCCGGTGCTGCGGGATGGCGGGAATATCATCATCACGAGCTCGCTTGCGGCTACCAAGATCCTACCCAATCACACCCTCTATGCGGGCACGAAAGCGGCGATAGGAGCATTCGCCAGGAACTGGGCCTTGGAGTTACGGGATCGCAAGATCCGAGTGAACATCCTTAGCCCCGGACCAGTAGATACGGCAATCCTCGCGAAACTGGGCGTCGCTGAGGTTGATAGGCCTACATTTGAGGCGGAACTTGCGCGGACAATCCCGGCTGGTCGCCTGGGTAGGCCGCAAGAACTGGCACAAGCGGCCCTCTTCCTAGCCTCCGACGCGGGGAGTTTCGTCAATGGAATTGAACTGCATGTCGATGGCGGCATGTCCATCGCTTAGAAGGATACGAAGATGACCAAATTCAATCCGGAAATACTCGCATTCATAGACCGCCTCGCTGAGACAGGTAGCAATTATCGGATGGACGAGATGGAAGATCTGTACACAGACGATCTCGGCTTCCTCGTCTTAACGTCAGACGGCCAAATTGCCCGCTTTTCTAAGTCGGAAATGTTTGCTGAATTCCGCTCGCGGCGGGATGCCGGAGAAAGGCCGCTCTCGACGGAAAAGCGCATTCTTCATGTCGAGGAGCAGGATGGGCAGGCGACCGCGCTCCTTTATAGGCGAATGAGCGAGCATGCGGATGCCGCTTTTTACGAGCTGCGTCTGGTGAAATCAGCCGGCAGTTGGAAAGTCGCGGGCGAAACGGTACTTCCGTGGCCCGACCTTTCCTTGGCGAAGGGCTTCCTTCCGCCCAGAATCCAAACGAACGAGGCCCTATCGCAGCGATAAGGGTTACTCCAAGAGCCGTACCGAAGACAATCACCCTGGCCCCGTGCTGGTCAGGGTCTCAAGGATCACCGAAGCCTCGGCGTCTAAGCAAGATGTCAAGGGACTCGTCATCATAGCCGTGGATTTTGAGCAGCGCATCATAGGGATTGCCCGGCAACTCAAGGATGCGGCCGAAGGCAGGCTCGGTCTTATCACCGCCCTTCTTTGCCGCGCGAACCGCTTCTTTCAAAGCCGGCCCGCCCCGGTCGATCAGGCGTTTTTCTATTTGGAAGTGCATGACCGCCTTCTGCTGCATGAGCGGGACCGTACTGCCGAATACTTCCAGTTCCCAACCTTCGGCCCTGAACCTCGCTATCACGGCGCGTTCCGCGGAGGCCCACTGCCACAAAACGAAACCTTCAAGACTGCTGAAAGCCTCCCAGATTCTGGAAGAGAAGTTCGAAGCGTCATCGATGCAGCAAATTACATCGATGTCGCTGGTTTCTACATCGACTCCAAGAGGTGGGGTTCCCGCGACCATCCAGTTCCATGGCTCGAGCGCCTGCCGAATTCCGACTGTCTCCAAGGCAACGGTGTAGTCGGACCTCTGCTGCATCATGGAACCTTTCTGGTGACCTGACGGAGGTTGTTTCATGGATCGCCAACACCAGCATCACCGTGAACCCCGGCGGAAGGTATAGCCTGATTTCCAGGAGTGTCAGGGCCTCCCCCTCGTCTCGCATCGATGACATGTTTGATGAACGCCCGCAAACCGGCCGACGGCAGCTTCCGATTGGGATAGTAGAGCGACAAGCCGGGATAAGGAGGCGTCCATTCGCTCAACAGCTGAATAAGTCTTCCCGTTGCCAGATCTTCCTCTGCGGCCCGCAACGGAACATATGCGATGCCTGCGTCTCGTCGGGCCGCGGCCAGCGCCAGTTCGCTATTTCCTGCGGTAAGGCGACCACCGATTTGAACCCGAACTGTCTCGCCGTCCTTCTCCAACTCCCATTCGATCGGTTTCCCGCTTGGCATGCGAGCTCTAATGCATTCAAAGGCCAGCAAGTCTCCCGGAGTTGCAGGTTTGCGACCGGACAAATAGCGAGGCGAGGCAACCAGCACAAATGCCTCTGTCATTCCCAGGGAAATTGCAACCATGTCCTGTGGAATAGCGTCGGGTAACCTGAGGCCGGCATCGAAACCTTCAGCGACTATGTCCACCAACCTGCCTTCCGTAACGAGATCGACCCTCATTTCAGGATATTTCTGAAGATAATCGAGCACCAACGGCAGGACGCGCTCGGCTCCGCCCTCCGACGTATTCAACCGCAGCACGCCGGACGGGGTATCACGCAAGTGGTCAACCATCGCAAGCGCCTCGTCGATATCAGCCAGAGCCGGACGAACGCGATCCAAAAACGCCGCTCCGGCCTCGGTAAGCGCTACGCTCCTCGTGGTTCGATTGAACAGACGAATTCCCACACGGCGCTCGACGCTTGCGATCTGGTGGCTGAGTGATGAGACCGACACGTCCATCTCGCGTGCGGCACCTCTAAAGCTTCCGATGGCACCAACCAGCGAGACGGCTTTGAGATCAGCGAGAGACAAGCCAGCCATTGTCCAAAAACCTTCAACAACCTGTATCAACCCATCAGACTTATGTGGTCGATTATCATAATTTAAATCAACGAAAGAACTGAAGGAGAAACTTAGATGACAAAAACTGTTCTTATTACCGGTTGCTCTTCCGGCTTTGGAGAGGCTTCAGCCAGACATTTTTCGCAAGCAGGATGGAATGTCGTTGCAACGATGCGCCGTCCGGAGGTTGATCCAGGGTTGGCAGCACTCCCCAATGTCATGGTAGCCAAGCTGGACGTCCAGGATTTGCCGACCATTGAAAATGCCATTCAATCCGGTATTGAGAGATTTGGCGGGATTGACGTGGTCGTCAACAATGCGGGTTTCGGCCTCTTTGGCGTTTTCGAGGGCACGCCCCGGGAAAAGATACACGAGCAGTTCGACGTGAACGTCTTCGGGGTCATGGAAGTCATTCGGGCTGCCCTTCCCCACTTCCGGCAAAGGAAGAGCGGGTTGTTCATCAACATCAGCTCCGGAGCCGGGGTCTTCGGCTTGCCGATGATCTCACTATACAACGCCTCGAAATTCGCTCTCGAAGGGTTCTCCGAATCTTTGTCGTATGAACTCGCATCGCTCGGTATCGGCGTGAAGATCGTCGAGCCAGGCGGCGTCGTCAGCACCCGCTTCGGTAACCGCAGCGGCGAGGAGCTTGGAAAAACCGCTATTCCCTCTGACTATGATGCCTTCGTGGCCGGAGCTACCAAGGTATTCGACGGACTGAGGCAATCGAGAGGTCGGGCGACCAGCGAAGAAGTTGCTGCCGTCATCTACGAAGCCGCGGTAGATGGCAAGGATCAGCTCCGCTACGTCGCCACCGACGATATCAAGCCTCTGGTGGCCAAGCGCCGGGAGACGTCCGAGGAAGAATACATGGCCTTCATGCGGGAAAGCATGTCACCGAAAGCCAATTGACATCTTTTTGGCCGCTCTGCGACGGGCCGCGAATGCGAACTGAGAGCGCGGCGTCTGAACGCCGCGTTCTCAGAGGGACCTGCACTACCGCGCAACTTTCAGTGCCTTCGCCGAGATTTCGAGCTCCTCGAGCAGGGAGTTCATCCCATCGACCATCTGCGCGTTTGCAGAAAGTTTTCCGTCCTGAATGAGCGTGGAAACAAACGGAATCGGCACTACCTGTGGAAGAGCGTGTGCATTGACGTTGCTGAGCAGGGACCTCAGGACTTGCGATGAGCGCAGTCCTCCCGACACACCCCCGTAGCTGACTACTCCGGCTGGTTTCCGTCCCCACTCGCGATACAGCGCCTGAACGGCGTTTATCACCGCAGCGGAAGGGAAGAAATCGTATTCTGGCACCACGAAAATGAACGCATCCGCGGCGGCCACGCTGCCGCTCCATCGTCTGGTATGCTCGTGTTGATACTGCTGCATCGCCGGGTGTGCCGGTTCGTCGAGAAGCGGGAGATTGAACTCCACCAGGTCAAGTATCTGTGTTTCGAAACCATCTCTCGTGGATGCAAGGGAATGCACCCAATCGGACACGATCGGTCCTACGCGACCGGGCCGGGTTGATCCTGTTATAATTCTAAGATTTAGCGGCATGTATTACGCTCCTCTTGGTTCCGATGGGAGACCTAACCGTAGAGGCATCTTCCGCGGCCACAAATCTATCTCTCGGTATATCACCGAAAGGCGTCTGAACGGCGAAGACCGAGGGCATACGTGCGTACACTATCGCTACCGAGATTTGAGCGGTACGTTTCGAATATAGAAGATCGGGTGCTCCTCCCCTCCGCCCGAGCCAGCGGATCCTGCGATCCGCTTTGCGGGCCGTCCAAGCCGCCGAGGGCGGCCCGCGTTCCCCTCACCCTGCCGGTAACTGCGTTCAACCCCGACCGGCCGGTAACCAGATGATCCTTAAAAATCCAGGTTGAATGGGCCCTAGACTGTGGCGCCGCGCTAGCCATTCTGCCCAAGACCGACTGCTTGTCTGCGAGTACCTCGGTGGAATTCCACGGAGTTCCCAAGGGCTACCTTCAGCAACTATCGAATGCTGGTCAATCGTCAGCCTTTTCAGGCCAGGCGGAGGCTACCGTCTTTCGAGGAACGCCACGGACATTTCGGTGCTCAGCGTCGTCGAGGCTGTTGAAGGAATATACAGGGCCTCCTGACGCACTGATATCCGCGATAACTGTTCATACCTTCCAACCGGCTACCGCCATGTCGGAATTTGTCTGATCGCGAAAGTCATGTTCGACGCGGACAACGCTGGGCGGATGACCATGCAGGCGGTCTCAATTGCCGATTTGGTCGGGGCTGAAACGTCGGAGACGTCTGACGACGCGCTGCAGGTAACTAGGTCATGGATGCTGGAGCGGGCACGCGCTGTGAGACGACAATAGCCCGCTCGCCTTTTACCTCCCCTGCGGCAAGCAACGTGCTAAATTAAGCTTCCTGCATAGCTGCCGTAGAATTTCTAGTGCGCAAACACGAAAGAAGGCCCGCGGATTTGATCTGGTCGAACTTCCGAACGATGTCAGGAATCGACCTGGCCTTCATCTTCCGCATCATCCGGCCCCTGTGAAGCTTCACCATGATCTCACTAATTCCCATTTCGAAGGCGATTTGCTTGTTCATGAGACCTTTCGAAACAAACTCCATGACTTCGACTTCACGGGGCGTCAGCTTTCTCGCGAAAGCCATCGCCTGCTCTCTGACCGCCGCTTCCAGACGATCTTGCCGGTCTCTTTCAAGCGCACGGTCAATAGCTTCGATCATGCTCTTGCAATCGAATGGCTTGATCAGGTAGTCGACCGCACCCGCCTTCAATGCGTGGACGCTGGTATTCACGGAGGCATTGCCTGTCATGAAAACGATCGGCTTTCGATTTCCCGCTTGGGCAAGGCTTTCCTGCAGGTCCAGTCCATTCATTTGCGGCATCTGCAGATCCAGCAGAATGCATCCCGGTGCCGAGACCTCAGAGCTGTCAAGGAATTCCGAGGCGCTTGCGTATGCCATCGCCTTTCGATCCATCGATTCCAATTGATCTACCAAAGCGTTCCGTACGCTTTCCTCGTCATCGATAATGGCAATGACGGTGTCGATGTCTGCTGCAGTTTGGCTGTCGCTCATCGCAGGTTCTCCATCTAACAGCACTCGGACTTCGAGTGGAGGCGGGCCGTAACTGTGGATCGAAGGATCCTGAAAAGACCGCGCCAGAATAGATGGGCTCAATTGTCGCAGCTAGACTTAAGGAACCTATGCTGAGGAATAGGTAATCGCTCAAAAGGATATTAGCCCAAACGAATATCTCTTTTTCTTTAGCTGAGGAGGGAGAGGTGTTTGGACCGTGGATTAATACTCAGCCCCCTCCCCGTCCTACACCGGCAGATTGGGATGCTCGATGACAGACGAGGTAGGACGTATGGGAATGGCGAACGAAACCGAAGCTCCGCCGGCAGAGCCGTTCTCTCCCCTCAGGTGTCCGCCATGGGCTTCGATAATCGTTCGGCAGATTGCCAGCCCCATCCCCATTCCATCCGGTTTGGTGGTATAAAACGGCTCGAAAATTCTTTCAGGTTCGGACAGGCCGGAGCCGAAGTCTCGCACGGCTACCTCGACCATCTCATTTGGCGTCACCCGCGAAGACATTCTCAGATAGCGGAACCGAGGCTCAACGTCCTTCATAGCTTCGATGGCATTTCGCAGAAGATTGATGATCACCTGCTCAATTTGCACGCGATCGACCAACGTGGCTGGCAGCGTGGTATCCAGATCAAATTCGATCCGGAGAGTACCTATGTGAGTTCGATCCGTGATCAAGTCACATGCTTCGCGAATAATCTCGTTTATATTGACCAATCTGCGCTGATTGACGTTGTTCGAGAACAGAGCCCGGATTCGCGTCACCACCTCAGCCGCCGCAGCGGCGTCCCGCATGATGGACGCTGCCGTTCGCCCTACGCGATCGAGCGCCGGCGGTTTTGCAGCAAGCCAACGCTGAAGCGCACTTGCATTCGATACCACAGCCTGTAGTGGTTGATTGAGCTGATGCGCGATGGAAATCGACAGTTCTGCAAGACTAGCCGCTTGAGAGGCGCGTGAAAGCCTCTCATCGGCGAGGCGTAGCCCCTCCTGGGCGCGCACTTCATCATCGACGTCCAAGTTCACACCGTACCATTGGACGATCTCGCCGTTTCCGTTCTGGAAGGGCTCGCTCCTTCCCTCGATCCAGCGATATTCGCCATCGGGCCGACGCTGTCTGTATCTCATAGCGAAGGAAGAGCCGGTTTGCAGGCAATGTTTGAGACGCTGATGCACTTCCTCACGGTCGTCCGGATGGATTAGCTCATTGAGGGCATGAACTCCCAAGCGGCCCGTGATGGACCCAGGCCCGTCAAGAGCTGCCAATTCGGTCAATCGCTTATTCAGATAGACCGGCTCTCCAGCCGGATTGGAGAGCACGATACCCACGGGCACGGTGTCAATCAGATGTTGCAGATAGTTTTGGCTCTCACGCAGCGCAGTTTGAGCTCGAACTTCTTCGTCGATATCGAATGACACACCGTACCATCGTATGATGTTCCCGCTTTCATCCCGTAAAGGCTCAACCCTTGAATCTAGCCACCGGTATTCGCCGTCCTTTCGACGAAGCCGGCCTTTCAAATGCAATGGTTGACCCGCCTTAAGAGCCTCCCTGAAAGCTTGAGCAACGGACGCCTTTTCGTCAGGATGAAGCAAGTCTTCATGTGCCTCGAGCTGTTCGTCTTGATATGAAAGCAGGTCGGCAGCCCTGGCTCCGGTCCAATCGACAAACCGCTTGTTAAAGTAGTAGGGCATTCCCTCCGGCGTAATCAGCCAAATAAGTGTAGGTACGGTATCAACCAGCAGTCGAAGCTCCCGTTCGCTTTGACGAACCGTCTCCATCGCCTCCACTTCGTCGGTTACGTCCAGGCACACGCCGTACCACTGGATGATTTTCCCATCCGCGCCCCGCAAAGCTTCCGCCTTTCCGTCCATCCATCGATAAGCACCATCGGCCCTACGTTGACGATACCTTAATGCGAAGGGCTCCCCAGTTTCGAAGCTGTGCCGCAGAGCCCGCTGCCAGGAGCATCGGTCATCTGGGTGGATCGCCTTCAGAATCGCATTTTCCTGCCAACCGTCTGTGTCTGCCAGTCTTAAACCGGTCCATTCCATCAAGGGTTTATTGATGTACGATGCGGTTCCATCGGGGTTCGCGCGCCAGATCAGCGCGGGCACCGTGTCGATCATTTCCCGCAATTGTTGTTCGCTTGCCTGGAGAGCCGCCTCGGCCTTCCGCTGATCATCGATGTCCACGGCCATGCCGTACCACCCGGTGATCCGGCCTTCGGCATCTCGTGACGCAATCGCCGAATCCCGGAACCATCTGTATGTACCGTCCGCCCTGCGAACACGCTGCTCGTCAATCAAAGGCTCTCCCGTCTTCATGCTATGCAGCCATCGCCTGATGCTGTCGTCGACATCATCAGGATGTACGAAGCGGGACCACCAGGAGTGATTGTCAAGTTGCGCGAGTTCAGACATCTCCGTAGCTGATACACCCACGAAACTCAGCGCCGCCGGATTGACGAACCGCATTCTACCGTCGGGATATGCGGACCAACCGAGCCCCGGAATATCCTCCATGCTAGGCTGCGCGGTTGCGTATATCTGATCAAAGAAGACCACCGAACGATAGATGTGCACTAGAAGCCATAAGCAAATCACGCAGACAACAAAGCCGATCATCTTGGGCTCTGCTTCAGCAACGCCATCCGATCCGTCGAACAGAATGTTCCATGCAAGAAGAGTAGAGACGACGCCTGCGGCAAGACCCGCTTTCCATCCCGCGCAGACAGAGGCCGCGACGACAAAGATAAGAAGGCCCGAGGGCTCCGCGCTATACCAGGCCGTGAGAGCTCCGAAGGCGCTCAGCAGAACCGCGAGGGCACGGCGCTTAATCAAAGAGTCGACCTGCATCGAGATCCCCGTCCCAAAGATGGTCTTCAACGGATTGGATCGCTTCGTCCAACGTGAATAATGCATCTTATCCGGCCGCCTCACACGAAAAAACCTATGCTTTGGCACAGACGGCGACTTGATGGCTTGCTTTGAGGACCATCTTGGCAAGCCGCGAATTCCGTTGTGGTCGAATTGGCTGAATGTTGCGGAACGAATGCCGTCTTCCCTGCGATCGGACCGCAGGAAGATGTCCGGAAGGTGATCGTCCTCAGCTATCGCTCATTCTTATTCGAGCCGGCAGCGCCTGCCAGATCGCAAAAAGCTGGCTCATCGACCCGGCATGTAGCTTCTTCATCATATTGCTACGGTGCAGTTTCACGGTGATTTCAGTGATGCCGAGGTCAAATGCTATCTGCTTGTTCAACGCTCCTGACAACACCATCCGCAGAACCTGTTTTTCACGGGTCGTCAATCCATCGTACATTTCAATCACCTTGCGGGTGTTTGCGGCGGCTTCCCGTCGCTCGGCGTCCAAGGCTATCGCCCTGGCCACGGCGTCGATGAATGTCTGGTCCCGGACGGGCTTCGTAAGGAAATCCACGGCTCCTGCCTTCATTGCCTCCACACTCATCGCGATATCGCCATGAGCGGTGAGGAAAACGATGGGCATTGAGACGCCGTCGCTGGCCAGCCGATTTTGAACATCCAGCCCACTCAGTCCCGGCATTCGAACGTCGAGTATCAGACAAGACGGACGATCTGGCAGCTTTGCATCGAGAACGGCCCGGCCGGAAGAGAAGGAAATTGTCTCGATACCCACCGAATTAAGCAAATTCTCCAAAGCTTCGCGAACGGTGGCTTCATCATCGACGACTATCGCGAAAGGCGATATTGTCGGGGGGCTCAACTCCGCGTCCATGTCACTGTCGCTCCCGATCTAGACCGACAAATGTGTTTCCGCGTGAACTCCCCGGGAGTATCGCCGCGTATAGTTGCAACCCATCCGGAAGGCTTGCCTGTTTTCGGTACCCTCGACCATTCGTCCGCCCTCGCGCTGTAACAATCATATCATATATCTTTTTCAAAAATAGGAAGGGAATCGCACGCTCAAAAACAAGAACGAGGTAGCGGGGGATGGCTTCGATTACCAGTGGATCGGCCCGCCAGGAGCTCATATTTCTGTCTTGCGAGAAATCAACCCGCCGGCTGAAACCTGGCTGGCGATTATCCAGTCGAAGCGGCGTCGCGTCCAACAGGTGTCGCTATGATACTGCTGTCCCCGAGACGATCAGCGGTCTTGACATGGGTTCCAGTCATTCATCGGCGAGAACCATGGCGCAGCCTAGAAAAAGGTGGAGCAGGCTACACTGGAACGAATCGATTGGTTCAACCATCGACGGCTTCTGACGCCCGTCGGAATCGTCCTGCCGAAGATAGCAGGCTCAAACCGTGAAAACAGCTCGGAATAAGAAGCCACGTCATCGGCGCACCACCGCGGTTTCACGAGCGCTTCAGCAATTCGATCTCGGGTCGGCAAACCTAGGTATATCTCCCGAACAATCGCCCTTCGCAGCAAACTTGATCGGTACGCTTCTGGCGTAACCGATAATTGCCAATATCAAGGGAGATCCCATGTTCAAGGCACTCGCCATCACTGCCGCCATGTTCACGGCCGCAGTTGGACCCAGCTTTGCCGCCGGAAAGGCTATAAACGCGAAAGTTACGATAGTCTTCGACCAGCCGTTACCAAACGTACCCGGGAAAAGCATGCGAGGTGTCCTCGTGGAATATGGGCCTGGTGGCTCAAATCCGTCGCACACGCATCCCAAAAGTGCCTTCATCTACGCCACCGTCCTCGAAGGAAGCATCAAGAGCAAGGTGAACGACGGACCGCTTAAGGTGTACGAGAAGGGAGAGCATTGGGTCGAGAAGCCCGGCGATCATCACGGGGTCAGTGCCAACGCAAGCGACACCGTAGCGGCGAAATTGCTCGCGGTTTTCGTTGTTGACACCTCCGAAAAAGAAATTGTCTTTCCGGATCCTTAAGCTGCGGGCTCACGACCGAATAGCCGTTATTCTCACGACACCTTGGAGCCTTGCGGTGGCTGCCGCCGAAAGGTTTCCATTGAGGTGCGGGTGAAACCCATTCGGCTTGTTGCCTTTTGCTCGACTTTCTAAAAGATCAGGGAGTGAGACATGACGATCTCTTCAACGGGTCCGCGAAAGCTCGAAGATAGGAGCGCCGCGAAGCCAAGCCTTGTCGGCCGCGTGGGGCTCGACTTTTTCGAAACGCACGCGGTCGCGGATCTCCAACATTGGCCTGAGGACGTTTTGGCGGGACTTGGACCGCTTCAGCTTCCGATGTGGTATGACGCGCGAACGGATCGATACCGCGCTGGCAACTGGCAGAAGGTTTTGGCCGAAGTAGGCGCCGCCCTGCTGCGAGCAAGCTCAATTGTGCTCGTCGGCAGCCGCACCAGTTCGGCCGAGCTGGAGGCGTTTCAGCTCATGTTGTCGGATTGGCTCCACTGCCCGGTCGATCTCTTGCTGTGTATCGATGAGCGGAGTCCCGGGCATATTAGGCTGACGACGGAGCTGCAGCAATCCGTCTCGGCCGCCGGTAAGGAATCCACGGTCCTGTTAGTGCTCGGTGACGCACCACCACCGGAAGTTCTTGCGATCGGGGATTATGATATCTTGGTCTGTCTGACCCAGCGAATTGCTGCCGCGATGTTCCGCGTTCGCGGGGCAGCCTTTGCGTTGCCCCTAAGCGCTCAGGGATGGCGAATATCACACATCGCCTTCCACCGTTTGATTGACATTGAAACAGAGCAGATGGCTTCTATTGAATATGGGTCGTTGACCGCCGGCGATGCCTGTTCCAGCCTGCCGCTCTGCGCCATCGTGGCTGAAATCCGGGCTTACATCCAGCTCCGCCGGCAAAAGAGCACCGCTTACCAGAAAAAGGCCATCGCGCACCTCTCAGAACCCGCGCTGTAGCCGGAGTGCTGAGCGACGGTAGAAACGCCCCGCGCCTTTAAATAGGGGATAGGGTATTGTCCAAGTTGTCGCGTGGCCACGGGAAGGGCCGCGCAACACCCAGCCTATCTAAGCCGATCTCGCCTCCCGAACGTCGCAGGGTCGATGATGACTTCAAAAGTCTCCCCATTCCCTATGAATACGACGCTCGAGTGGTTGCTTGCGATCTTCTTCTGTTCGCCCGGTACAAAAACCCGCACCTTCGGGGGCGCCTTTTGGGTGGTTAAAAACGCGATCGCCGTAAAAGTCACGGCAATCAGAAAGGCAACAAGCAAAAAAAAATCCCGCGTCCTTTTCGGAATTTCTTCGGTAGTACTTGCGTGGACGTGACACTGTATCATCCTATATTTGGCTGTTACAGCGTAACGCTTCGAAACTTATCCGCGAGATACACTCACGTATATGCCACTACCGAAAAACTTACGAATATACGTTTGTATGACTTAAAAAACAAAATGAAGGACAGATCTTTCCTTCAATCGCCAATCAACCGCGCCGCCATGGGTGGCGCGGAGTGAGAACCGTCCGCTCGACCGGAGACAGAACCAGAGAGTCCGCAATGAGCATCAATCACGAAAATCCACTGGACTCGTTACCGTTCCCGCTTTGGCAGATCGATGCCCGCGCATCGGTCAAAATCGTGCGCGAATTGCACAGCCAAAGAGGCCCAGATCCCGATACGTATATCAATTACAATCCGGATTTGATCGACGAAATCTTGGATTCGGTACTCGTCGAAAGCGTGAATGAAGCCGCTATCGCGTTGTTCGAAGGTCGGACGCCCCATGATCTTATCGGGCCCGTGCGGTATATGTTTAGCCAAGCTCCGGCTGCTCCCAAACGTACCCTCCTATCCCGCCTTGCGGGTCATCGCTGCCATCGGGATGAATTCGAGATATGCAGTTTGAACGGGCGCACTCACAAAGTGTCTTTTTTCATCACGCTCCCGGATTCGGCGCGGCCAGAAGACAAGGCCTACGCTATGATGCTCAGTACGATTCCACGGCACGGCGATGAAGTTGGGAAAAGGATTGCAGGTGGTGTGGCTGGCAGTACCGCTCAAGAATCGTTTGCGACGTTGTTATCTTCTTTCGCTCACGATCTTAAGCAACCATTGGCCGCGATTATCACAAGCGCGGAGACGGGGCAGACTTGGCTCCGTCGGTCTCCGCCGGATGTGGGAAGGGCCCTGATCCAGACCAACCGTATTATCGCCAGCGCTCATCGCGCGACGCAGCTTGTTGATGGTTTTCGGACAAATGTCCTTCCGCAGGCGACTTCAACGCTGTGGGATATCGAACCTGGCGATGGCACCGCTCTGGATATCCGCGGCGACGACTAAACGTCGGGGCTATTCAGCCGTATAGGGCAATGACACCGTCACAGTGGCTCCGCGCTGGTCCTGACGATTGGAAATTTGGATGGTACCTCGGTGAATAGTGGCAATATACCGGCAGATGGTAAGGCCTAACCCGGCTCCGGACGAGCGGGTCGAAAGGTAGGGCTGAAATAGGCTCTCCGGATCTTGGCCGGACAAGCCGTGCCCGTTGTCGCTGAATGAAAGGGTGACATATCTCTCTGACGAGGTGCCTGTGACAACGAGCTTCCTATCGCATTCAGGGATATCCTTCATTGCTTGGGCAGCGTTCCGGAAGATATTCATCAGCAACTGTTCGAGGAGAACCTTACTGCCGAAAACGGAAAAGAAACTGACCTCTGGAGAGCAGTCCGCCTGGAACTGATCGCGCTCGATATCAGAATGATGATTTGCCAACGAAGTCGCAATGAGATCGCCGACCGACTGCATAACGCCTCCGACAGTTGACCCTCCAGTAAGAGCGTGCATCGCGACCAGGAGCTCGCCGATACGGTCGGAAAGATCGGAAACGTTTTTCAACGCCTCCTGGGCGCGGTCGACATTAGGCTCTGGTTGAGAGAGCCAGCGTCGAGCAGCATTAGCGGAAGACAACAGCGATGTGATCGGCTGACGTACCTCATGGATGATGGTTGCGAGGAAATCCGTTGGGTCAGAGAGCTGGTACTCGTTTCTTAAGGACGCCTGATCAAGTCGAAGCACTTCTTCAGGGCCTCTGTGAGGCTCTCTCGAACCTTCGGAGGCCACGCACGCTTCGAGAGGAGCATTTATATTCTCCTGAGCCAGACTCCCCATAGAACAACCTCTAAATTTGTGGACGGCTGCATTGAGGCTACTGCCGTCCACGATCTTCCGCTCCTGATGTCGATATCTCTTCATCAAAGCGCTGTTAGGCGTCCAAAGTATTGATTGAAACTGAGGGGGCAACAAGGCGGAGTTTGTTAGATTTTGTTAGGTGCGAGGGCGCACTATCGGCCATCGCGACCAATCCTGCCGCCCTTCCGGGGAACGGCCCTGATTACGGGTGGGGTTTCCTGTTTCTCAGCGGTTTCGCTTCGTCGAGGGCTGGCGCGCTGTTCCAAGACAATTTCAAAAAGCACGGGCGAATTCTCCCCCAGACTAGCCAGGGCCTGTTCCGCTGGCAAAATTGACGCCGACGCGGCCACCAACATCGCTTTGATTTGAGGCATGTATCTTGAACCTCTGTAAGATGACCCGTCGCGTCTTCGAACCTGAGAACGGGCCAGGGTTTTCTTGTCAATGAACTGCATGGGTTCCGACGAAATCACCGGGGTCACCATGATGGCCACCTTCATCGCGTGGCGTGTGCTTCTTCAGCTGTTGCCGAACAGCGATCGACCGCTGAGTTTCAAGGAGCGGTCGGGCTGAATGAGGTAGATCTCGCGGTAGCGATTGCCACCGCTGTAGAATTCGTGGGTAACGACGCTCCCGACAGGTGCCTTTTGAAGCCTGGAGTGCGGCTGGCCTCCATAGGTGATGCTGCCTGGAATTGGCTCTATAGCCAGAGCCGACGTTGCCAACAGCCCAGCAATTGCGAATGCACTGACAATGGCTTTCATATCCGAGTCTCCTATTCTTGCAGGAACCGTTTCCTGCGTTGACCAAGAGAGCATCGGGCATGTCGCCGCGATTTCCGAGTTATACGAGAGCTTAGTTATACGAAATAGTCGCCAGAACTCAGCCGTTGCGAGAGAAACACAGATCCTCTGAGAAAACTCAAGTATATATTTTACGCCGCGCCTATCGGCCTAGACTTCGCTTTAATGCGGTTGGCGTTTTAGTTGATTGCACTTGCAGCCCTGATGAGGGCGGAAACGCGGAAGCCATCAAACCTTCCGCGACTTTCTGAAAGTCAACTGCCGGCACTTAAGATCAACCTGGTTCGAAAGGTGAAGGCGTGCGCATCATATTGACCGCGATGGTCGTGTCGGTCTTGAGCATCCTAATGTTCAAGTATGCTGACCGATCGATAGGAGCGGACATTTTCCCTGACAAAAACGTCTATCCCGACCTGCACCGTCATGGTTAAGAGCGGCTTCGCGATTTCAATTCCGTCTTTGGTTGAATGACCTCGACCGCGTGACCGACGGATTGGCATGCGATGGTATATCTATCGTTTGCCATCAATCAGCAAGTATCCGGTTGCGGTCGATGGTCGGATGTCGCCGGGGCGAAACACCCCTGCCAGAGTGGCATTTCCATCGATGGCCACCGAGACGCTGAGGATCAATCAACCAATCAATCAGTAACTCGTCTCAACCAGCACGATGGAGACCCGAAAATGAGCAATACAGCAAACCTGAGCCTCTTTGCGGCCCGCGTTCTACTCTCGATTATGTTCCTCATGAGCGGGTACGCGAAGTTGATGGATCCGGCCGCGACAATAGGAATGATCACCGCAGCAGGTATTCCCGCAGCCACCCTCCTCACCTACCTGACGGGTACCTTCGAGCTCGTGGCGAGCCTAGCCGTAATCGTCGGCTTCCAAACATCGGCGGCGTCCATTCTGCTGGCGGGATTCACCCTGTTTACTGCCCTCGTGTTCCACTCGGGACCGATCTCGATCCCCGGCTTTCCTCCCGAAGCCAATGGCCTGCTGTCAACGTTCAACAACCTGATGATGATGAAAAACATCTCGATCACAGGTGGCTTCCTCGCCCTTGCCGTCATCGGTGCTGGCGCGTTTTCGGTTGACGCAAAGCGCACTCCCGCTTCGCAAGCCGCGTAAATCCCAATCTTGAGGGGCAGCATTATTCCGCCTCTCCCGGCTATACGTTTTCGGCAGGATGCAGCCATCCGCGCTTGAAGATGGATAAATCCCTCTAGGACAACAACGGCCGGACCTCGTTCGAGAAGGATCGAAAGACGGCGTATCTGGAAACGAAAGATGACAGCGAAATTGAACGGACGAGTTGCAATCGTCACAGGGGCTTCGAGCGGCATAGGTGCGGCGATAGCGCGTGAATTCGGCGCGGAGGGAGCCGCGGTAGTCGCAATCTACAACACGAACAGGTCCGGGGCCGAGACGGTTGTTGCCGATATCATTCGCAGCGGCGGAAGAGGCATTGCCGCGCAAGGGGACGTGACTCAGGAAGCTTCAGCCAATGCGATCGTCGACGCGGCCATAGAGGCATTCGGGAAGCTTGATATACTCGTGAACAACGCCGGCATCTCGCAATTCCGACCTATCGAGGAATTCTCCCTCAACCATTTCGCATCGCAAATCAGCACGAACGTGCTGGGTCCTCTTCTGGTCACCAGCGCGGCCGTCAAACATCTTCAAATTGGCGCGAGCATTATCAATATCGGGTCGTCTGCAACGTCTTTCGCGCCGGCTGGATCGGCTGTGTACACTGCCACCAAAGCGGCTGTCGACGGTTTCACCAGCGTGCTTGCAAACGAACTCGGGCCTCGGGGCATTCGCGTGAACGCGCTGAAACCGGGGATTACGCCGTCAGAGGACTCATTTGACGACAACACGCCCGAGGGGCGGTACATCAAGATGTTTGCAGACCGCACGCCTCTCCGGCGGCTGGGAAGACCCATTGAAATCGCAAAAGCGGCGGTCTTCCTAGCCTCCGACGACGCGAACTTCGTGACCGGCGAGCATCTGATGGTGTCCGGAGGGTTACGTTAAAGTCATTTGCCTCATGACCTATCGGCTGACTTAAGCCCGCTTCCCTGTGCAGGGTGATTGATCATCTCCTCGCTGATCGCCCATAGTTTCTCGGCAGCATCTTTGTCGATTGCCCATTCATTGACGCCGAACCGTGAGGATCCGTCGTTGGGCGTTACCGCGGCGACATCGCAGTTTTCGCAATAAACGCCGCCAAGGCCCGCGAGGAGCGGGCTTGTTGCGCACCAAACCGCCGTGGCGGCCCCCTGCTCAAAATTCTTAAGGTCACGCTGCGGATCGATGACAACCTTGCCTTGGTCGTCGTAGACGTCGAACGCCTTGATCTCGTCTTCAGTGAGGTGGCGAGCCAATGGCCCGAGCACGGTTCCCGGGTGAAGTGCGAATGCTCTTACGTTCTGAGCTTTCCCGCGTTTATCGAGAGCTACGGCGAAAAGCACGTTCGCGGTTTTTGATTGACCATAAGCAATCCATTTATCGTAGGGCCGCCTTTCGAAATTGATGTCACCAAAATCGACGGGCGCAATTTGATGCCCTCCCGACGAAACGCTCACCACCCTAGCGCCGCGCGCAGCTGTTAATGCTGGCCAAAGTCTCTGGGTCAAGTGGAAGTGACCCAGATGGTTGGTAGAGAACTGCGCCTCAAACCCGCGACTGTCGCGCATCAATGGGGTCGCCATAATGCCCGCGCTATTGACAAGGATGTGGAGAGCCTTGCCTGAGGCCAGAAATCGCCCTGTAAATGCTTCTATCGAGGCCGGGTTCATCAAGTCCAGTTCGTCAACCTGGACATTGGCGATCCCTTCGACTGACGCCCGTCCGCGAACAGGATCGCGCGCGGGAACGACGACTGTCGCACCCGCTTCCGATAGCACCCGCACGGTTTCGAGGCCGAGGCCGGAGTAACCTCCCGTTACGATCGCCGTCTTGCCAGAAAGATCGATACCCTGAGCGGCTTCTCGTGCGGTCGTTGCAGCTCCGAAGCCACTGTTCAATGGTTTTTGTTTAGGATCGAACATCTGCTCCTCGTTCGTCATTTGCTCTCACCTGAACATATGCTAATGACTGCGAGACGCTCAACGTAGCTTAGTCTCGTATTCTATCGCATTCGTCTGATGCCTGACCCTTTATCCCTAATACTGGATCTGCTGGAAGCGGAAACCTATGTTTCTGTCGGTTTGAGCACGGGCGGGAATTGGTCGGTTCTCACCCCTTCATTCGAAGGAATTAAATTCAATGCGGTTGTGAAGGGCACAGCGTGGCTCAAGATCGGGGATGAACAAGAGGGCGTGCTGCTGCACCCAGGCGACTGCTTTATCCTCACCCGACCCGTTTCATTTGTCATGGCAAGCGATCTCGACCTTGAGCCCCTCCCGGCGTCGGCGGTGTTCGAGATCGTTTCAGATGGTATCGCGAAATACGGTGCGTCAGATGAGTTTCTCATCATCGGGGGCAAGATGACATTTGATGACACGCTGGCGCGGTTTCTTCTGGCAGACCTTCCGACGCTCATTCATATCCCCGCCGGCATGCCCAGTTCCAGTTCGATCTCATGGCTTATCGAGAAGCTCGCCCGGGAGGTCGAAGGCTCATTACCTGGCTCGACCTCCATTCGCTCCCATCTCCTGCATGTGCTTATTGTGGAAGGCTTTCGATCTTTTCTGGGCGGTAAGGAAAAGATCGGATCCGGCTGGGCCGCGACTCTGCGCGATCCGCGTATCGAGAAAGCAATGACCGCCCTTCATTCCCAGCCGGGCCGGCGATGGACACTCGTTCGGCTTGCGGAGGTTGCGGGTATGTCGCGAGCGAACTTCGCACTTCGCTTCAAAGCCCTCGTCGGCTCCTCTCCGATTGAGTATCTTACGGAGTTACGAATGCGCCTCGCGAGCCGGGCGCTGCGGCAAGGCACGGAAGCCATTGGCACCATCGCCAATACTCTCGGATTTAGCTCGGAAAGTGCATTCAGCGCCAGGTTCAGGCAGCACTTTGGGCACTCGCCCCGCGTTCACAGGCAGGTAGTTATTCCTTTTAGCGTTCCTGCAGCGCCCTATTGACCATCTCGGCACGCGATCTGACGAACTGCATCCAATAGTTTTCGCACAGCTGAGATAATTTGGCTGAACACATGGCCGGGGCTTTGCACCGGCCATGGTTGTATCGGCCCTCTATTCAGGCAGCCTCGAGCTTCTCGTCGGAAGGGCCGAAGAACTCATAGTTTATCCGATCCTGCGCCACGCCCTCCCTTGTCAGACCCGCGACCATTGACCGCAAGAACGGTTTGGGGCCGCAGAGGTAAAAACGAGCAGCCTTGAATGGAGTATTTGCCTTCAACCAGTCCATCGTGATGAATCCGTCGAAGTCGTGAGAGTAGCCTGCGGCATCGCGGGACGTCGGCTCGCTGTAGAATGTGCGAACCTTTGTACGGCCGTGCTCCCTTGCAATCGATCGGACGTGGCTGTCCATCGCGTGGGTGGAACTGTTCAGAGCGCCATGGAGGAAATGGACGTCCAGTTCCCGTTGCTCTGCCGCGATTGCCTCGAGCATGCTCACCATTGGTGTAAGACCTACTCCTCCTGAAAGCAGCACCACAGGGTCAGCTATTTCGTCAGCGAGATAGAAATCACCGGCCGGTGGAGTAACTTCTATGCGGGTGCCCACCTCCGCCTGGTCGTGCAGGTACACTGAACCGCCCTGTCCGTTCGCTTCGCGCTTTACGGAGATTCGATAATACTCGTCGTTGGGGCCGCTCGAGATCGAGTAGTTGCGCTTGATGTCGTATCCATCCGGCAAGGTCAACCGAACAGTAAGATACTGGCCCGGCAGGTGTCTGACGACCGTGCGTCCGTCTTCCGGCCTCAAGATGAAGGATGTGACGACTTCACTTTCCCTAATCTTTTCGGCGACGAAGAATGATCGCCAACCAGTCCAACCACCAGTTCGGGTTTCCAGTTCAGTCCGGATTTGCTGCTCTCTGCCCTTCAGTATTTCCGCCAGGAACCAATAAGCTTCACCCCAGGCCGCCATGACGTCATCTTTGGCAGCATCTCCCAGTATCTCCTCGATCGCCCCCAGAAGCGCACGGGCAACGTATGGATAGTGTTCCGGCAGGATATGGTAGCCGATGTGTTTATGGGCAATCCTCTCCACCATTGGCCCAAGTGCTGCCAGATTGTCGATATTGCTGGCGTAGGCGAGAATTGCCTTTGCGAGCGCGTGAACCTGAGATCCGCCATCCCCTTGATTGGAGTGGTTGAACAGCTCCCTGATGTGGTCTTCCTGAAACAATCGCCTGTACATGTTTTGAGTTATCGCAGTCCCGTGGTCGGCAAGTGCGGGGACGCTGGTTTTGATCAATTCGATGGTCTTCGCGGACAGTGCGTCAGGCATTTGATTTCCTTTCCGATGCGCCTTCTTGTGGGGGAACGTTGTAGAACTCGATTTGAAATTTAACGGGCCCGAGCAGTTCCAGGTGATGGGGTGTTTCCGGACTGATGAAGGCGGGTGTTTGTGAGTCATGATGGCTCTGGCTAGTCACGTCGCCGCCTTTGACGAAGCGGATCAAACCTTCACGGACCCGAAGGACGCCCCAGGTTCCCGCTTTCAAGCTGTGCTCGGAAAGCAGTGGTGCGGGAATGCTCTCTTCATTGAATTCCGGCGTGATGCGGTAAGGTAGCGCAGGTCGCGAGCGTCCGGCGCTGGCTTGTGAGGACGGGCCATGCAACGCAAGCGAGAGGCGGGCCGCCACCTTCTGCGCCTTGGTCTGCATCTCTGCAGCGAGACGCGGCGGCAACAAACTCGACGTTGCTTCAGTCCAGAGCTCAAGCCACCGTACAAACATCTCGGGCCTGATGCTTGGTGCATGAACAAGATGCAGGGCAACCGGGTTTCCTTTGTACCGCCCCGATGTGAGCATCAATGAGGACCAGAAGTCGGCGAGCCGACCCAGATGCTCATCCCAGTCTGTCACAACCGAGAACGGCGGACCCAGCAAGGGATCGTCCCTCACCAAAGCATAAAACTGTTGGAGTACCGCTCGAATCTGAGCCTCCTCAATTTTGTCGGTTGTCATCATTTGTCGCTCCAAAAGATGCATCTAAGATGCATGTATAATAGCCGCAAAAAAGATGCTATCCATGTGCATGTTTACGGTCAGGACGTTTTGACGCAGGCAGGCGATGAAGCTAACCAGGTACACCGACTACGCGATGCGAGTGATGATCTTCCTGGCGTCACGGGATGGCCTCTGCCAGATTCGAGAGGTGTCGGAGACTTTCCAGATATCACAGAACCACCTGATGAAAGTGGTTCAAGATCTCGCCTCCGCGGGCTTCATCCAAGCCGTTAGGGGGCGGAATGGCGGCATCCGATTGGCTCGTCCGGCTGACTCTATCAACTTGGGCGCGCTGCTGCGGCATACCGAAGGGCTCTCGGACCTTATTGACTGCGAAGGATGCGTGATCGCGCCCGCGTGCGGGCTTCCGTCGGTGTTGATCGAAGCTACTCAAGCCTTTGTCGCGGTCTTCGACAAATACACCGTTGGTGACCTGATCAAGCGACGGCGCGATCTCAGACGCATGTTCGCCCTTCCAGATGACATGCCGCTGCCAACGGACGCAATAAGGGCCTAAAAGTACCGAGTCTGAAGCTGTTTTGAAGGTGCCGGCTGCAGTGCGCTACCCTCGTAGGTGTACGCAAGTATGCTGGCGTGCTCCTACGTCGCGGGTAAGCTCCGGGTGACACGACGCAGGTGGAAATCCTGTCTCCCAAAATTTTCAGATTTACCGAGGACAAGTATGTCTACGCCCGTCATGCACGAACACATTCGCCATGCATACCCTCTTCACGCTGACGCTTATGACAAACGGTTTGAGCTGCTCGGACTTGCGGCGTCCTTCGCAGAAATGAACGGCCTCGGGCGGTTGAACGCGACAAGTCTCGCCCGAATTTCCGGCATCGAAAGACGCACGGTAGTACGGATGTTCCCTACGCGATCAAACCTGATCGAATCGGTCTGGAGTCACCAAGTCCAGCGAACGCGACAGTCGACCATGTCGACCAAAGTTTACGCTGTCGACGGTGAGGAACGTGTTGATGATGCTTCTAGCGCAGCTCAGCGACAGGCGCAGGTAAAGGAGACCGCATTCGCCGGTCGAGATGAGGTGGTATTGCCCGCCGAACTCACGCTGGAGGAATTCCTGAAGGACCCGCTGATCGAGTTGATGAACAGAGCGGACTGCGTCAGCTGGCGATCGTACGCCCAGTTGATGCAGAGCGCGGCGAGAGTTTTGGCCCGAGCGCGTTCAGCCAACAGGGACAGCGCCACCGCGGGCAGTCGCGCCTCTTCAAACTCGTCCGTCGAATTGCAACAACTGTAGCAGCTGCAGATGTCTCGCAGCATGGTCCCTCGCTCGGGCGGCGGCCGTCATGACACCAGTCGAATGGTGCTGGCGAAAAGGGACCGGGCATCCCCCAACCATCGGTATAGCTATCGGAACGCCGCTGAAGCCGTACTCTACTCATGGCACGAAGGACCAGCCAGTAACGGGGACAAGAATGGACGGCCAACGAAGCAAGGCAAAAGATGCACGTACCATGCCGCTCTTTGCGATATTCCTGTTCAGCGGAGCCTGGTTTGCAATGCTCCTCTACCTGCTTATCGCAACCACCGCACTGTCGGGCGCGCTCGCGACCGCGGCGGATTTCACGCGTGGTTACGGCATTACCACTCAAACAATTCCACCCAAAGTTCTCTCAGGCGGCGAAGAATTCGGCTCGATTTGCATCGTTCGCGCTGACGCGCTTACACCCAAAGGAGCGATCAGATGACCGAGTTCAATTATAGGGAATATGTTCAATCACTCTGGCGAAAGATCGAGTATTTTCGACAATCTGGCTCCGCAGCAGCTCAAATTCAGTTCGCTCTTTTTCGGGACGGTTGCGGTTATAGAAGTTATGAAGAACTTGGAGCTAAAAGATCCAAGACAGTTCAGACCGGACTGTTGACCTCCGATAACTGGCGGAACGATTCCTCGGGCAGTGCGGAACGAGAAATCGCGCGATTTCTCTCCCTTTCCGAAATCTATGCATTCACCGATGAGGCCCTCGACATTCGCAGGCACCCGCTGCGTAACGCTCATTGGGATACGACTCTCGCACTTGTCGAGATGGCATTTCTCGCCGACGGTGGGGCCTGGCACCAGAGAATGCTTTTCGCGGGGTTCGCGAACCGAGATCAAGCCGACTTCTTAACCACCATAGACGGTGATATCCTGGCGAGCAAAAGGGTCATGGGACAACAGCTTTTCGAGTGGCGGCCATTAAGCGAAAAGACCGACGGCACGGATAGAACCATCGTAAATCACCTGTCGGGGAACACTCCGCGTGCGCCCCACGATCGCAGATTTGGCCGGTTGAGAAGATGTCTCGCCCGGACCACGCGAAGCCTCGCGCCCGACGTTTGTGGGGCGTAACCACTCGAAAGGTACGTGACTGTGTCGGCGCACTGGGAAGATTCAGAAGACACTGATCGGCTCAGATACAATTTCGACTGCCGACATCCCCAAAATAGGGCCATGGCGCAGGCAATCGCAGACGCACCGACCTTTTGCCGCTTGCAGACCTCATTGAGCGGTATCCACTTCGAGATGGCGAATTCCACGGCCGGAATTAGGTCATTCGGCCTTTAACCGGATCCCGAAACGGCGCGGCTGGAAAGCTCACGGCGGGTTCCGATAGCGCGAGGGGCGATAAAAACTCCCCCCTTCGCATGATTTTGAAATCTCCTGCCCTACCTTGGTCGAACGTTCTGCGGAGCAAATGAGACTTGGGGCATGGGTGATTTGAACTGATGGAAGTTGACGGATTGCTCGTCGCGTACATACGGATTCTCGGTGTCGCGGCTCTTGTCGTCTATGGTTATTCCTGGGTAGCGCGCACGATCGACCGAAGCCTTCTCAAAGGGATCGCTATCGGTTTGCTGTTCGGGACGGGTGGCGTCATCTCGATGCATGACCCCGTTGTGATGATGCCAGGGCTAATCTACGACGCCCGCTCAATCCTGCTCATCCTGTCTCCCGTTTATGGCGGGCCGGTCGGAATGATCATTGCTGCCCTGATGATGATGACCCACCGTCTCATGATCGGAGGGATTGGTGCGCTCGGAGGCTCTGTGAGCATTTTGATGGTTGCCGCCGTGGGCTACCTTTTCACGCTCATTCCGCGCTCGTTGCTTGGCACAGGTTGGTCCCGGTCCTTCCTCCTTGGACTGGCAACGGTCTCTTCGTTCATTGTGCTGGCTTTTCTGCCGCCAGCCGTCGCGATCGAGCTGTTTCAAAGAGCTGCTCTTCCCGTGATGCTGGCGAATGTGGCAGGTGTAATGCTGCTGACCGACCTGTTTCATCGGGAAAAGGAACGGGTACGGATCCTGCGCGCTTTGGAAAATGAAGCAAGCGTCGATCCCCTGACCAAGCTTCCAAATCGCCGCTACTTTCAACGCGCAGCCGACCGGTGTGCTGAGGAAGCCGGATCCAAGCGGATCCCATTCTCCGTCATCATGCTCGACATCGATCATTTCAAGAAGATCAACGATACATGGGGGCATTCGGTGGGCGATACCGTTCTGGCCAGGGTCGCGGATATTATCCGAGACGCCATTCGAAAGACCGATATTGCTGCGCGATACGGCGGCGAGGAAATCGTCGTCCTGTTGCCGTTCACCCGCAAGGAAGATGCGTTCAACGTGGCAGAGAAGATCCGCAGACAGGTCGAAGCCGGCAGTCTCAGCGTTGAAGGGGAAGAGGTCAAGGTGACGGTTAGCCTTGGCGTCGCAAGCGCCGACGCGCGTGCGCCTGATTTTCAGACGGCATTGAAAGAAGCAGATACCGCGCTCTACCGAGCGAAGTCGGCCGGCAGAAATAGGTGCGAAATGCTGATCGCCGCTTAGTGGGCTGTGCGTGCAGGCCTCAGCACAAACGCAAGCGAAGGGCGCGTACCGCTATGGTGCGGACCCTTGACGCGTGGTCTAATGCCATTTGGGTACACGCTAATGGCAGTTTGGCAGTTGCCGCTGCGATAATGGTCTTTCTGCACTCAAATAGCAGTGCTGCTATTCGGCCACCTTAATTGAAGTAGCGGCAGTGGGGGCGGCATGCATCTGCGATTGTGACGATAAGAGCGACTAAAAGCACCCTAAGTGGTGGAGCAAGTCTGAGCCTTTCGGGGGCTAATTCAGTACCACCCGCGCCAACATTCGAGGAAAACGCGTCGATTGCCAATCCGCTCTCTCTAAAGAACGATCCGGAGATTTAGGGTTGGGAAAGACAGGCTCTGGAGACGAGGGAGATGAAACCGCGCAACAGGATGAGGCGCGGTATCGGGTTCCAGTCACGAGTGACCGACTGTGACGAGCCAGAGGTTGGAAATATGGTCATTGCCAGCGGCACTCGCGAACGCTCTCGGCCACCACCGCGCTGGATCAGGGAAGACAAGCGGAGACAGTGGAATTGGACCTGTCTTCATAGGTCCCTATGATAGGGTCAGCTCCGGCGGAAACCTCCGCCGGAGCTGACACATATCAGCCCGTAGACTGGATGAAGGACAGCAGATCAGCGTTGATGACGTCCGCATGAGTCGTGCACATGCCGTGTGGGAAGCCGTCATAAACCTTCAGGGTGCCGTTCTTCAGCAGCTTGACCGAAAGCCGGGCAGAATTGTCGATCGGGACGACCTGGTCGTCAGAGCCGTGCATCACCAGCGTGGGCACATCGATCGCTTTCAGATCGTCGGTAAAGTCCGTTTCCGAAAAGGCCTTGATGCCGTCATAATGAGCTTTAGCCCCGCCCATCATGCCCTGGCGCCACCAATTGTCGATGGCACCTTGCGAAATTTTGGTCCCGGGCCGGTTGAACCCGTAGAATGGGCCACTTGCGACGTCGAGATAGAACTGCGCCCGGTTGGCCGCGAGGGGTGCCCTGAAGCTATCGTTAAAGAGCTCTATCGGCAGGCCGTTGGGGTTGCTGGGGGTTTTCAGCATAATGGGCGGCACAGCACCAATCAACACGAGCTTGGACACGCGACCTTTGCCGTGTTTGGCCACGTAGTGCGTCGCCTCGCCGCCACCGGTGGAATGACCGATGTGAACAACGTTACGCAGATCAAGATGCTCAACCACGGCGGCGGCATCGGCCGCGTAATGGTCCATGTCATGCCCATCCGACACTTGGCTTGAACGTCCGTGACCGCGGCGGTCATGAGCAATGACCCTGAACCCCTTGTTCACAAAGAACAGCATCTGGGCATCCCAGTCGTCGCTGCTCAACGGCCATCCATGATGAAACATTATGGGCTGGCCGCTTCCCCAATCCTTGTAAAATATCTCAACGCCGTCCTTCGTTTTGACCATGCCCATTTCCTGTCTCCTTTGGTTTGCGGGGATGGGAGTTGTTGCGGCGACCGCGGGAGCCGAAAGTGCAGCAGCCACCGTCGCGCTGACACCAAGCATCAATACGTCCCGCCTTAGCGGTCCGCCGGCTTGGAAAGTCTCGCTTTCCGTCATTGGTCGTCTCCTAAGAAAAATCGACCTTCGTACGCTTCTCTAGGTTGGGAGCATAGGTACAGAAACGTTCGCAGGCCTCACGAGGCAAAGATGGACGAACGAGAGCGCCTTATGGCAGATATACGAGCGTATATTTGGGTAATTATTCGTCGCGAACGGTTTGAGTTTATTCTCCGCCGAGCTGCACTGGTTCCCGCATTCGGCGCTCAGCGCCGACCGAAATCAAATGGACCTCGATCGGGAATGGCCATCTGATCTGCTGATCAGAACATTCGAGACATGGCAGGATTTCGGGCGACGGTCGCCCTCCTCCAGCGCCTTTCGGCAACGACCCCGATCGGGTGTGGGACGGTAGCTTGTGCGGACGCTCAGCCCCCAGGAATAAGCGCTTCTATGTCGTCAAAAAGTTGCGACCATTGTTCCTCTTCCAGGTCGATCAGACCAAGCCCCCGGACAAGGAAGGCACCTTCAATAACGACCATGGCGAATGTAGCCCGTCGGCTATCTGGCCCGGCCAGCTCAGCAATGTCGCTGGCATAGGCCTGCCTGATCTTCTCAACGTGTTCCGGCATCTGTGAGATGGTTGCGATGATACTCGCTGCCTTTGCACGTATAGTCGGCGTCTCCAGCTTGGACGTGGCGATGCGGGCAAAAAGCCGAGCGTATCTCCGCCCCTCGTATGCAGGAAGCTCCTTCTGCAGCTCCACTTCAAAGCGATCCATTTCGCGAACAAAGAGCGCTTCAATAAGCGCTTCCTTCGAGGGAAACGAATACAGCAGTCCGCTCTTGCTTATTCCGGCGCGCGAAGCAACCGCGTCAAGACTAAGGCGCGCAGCCCCGAGTTCCAACGTTACGTCGCCAGCAGCATCGAGGATCCGCTCCGCGTCGATAACTTTTTTTCGGCCCATTGCAAAAAAACCTCTTTACAGACCATTTGGTCGGATATTATATTCGACCATATGGTCTGATATAAACATAGAGCCACATAAATACAAGCACTTATTATTTCCACCTAATGTTTCTCATTAGAAGGAAAGAGCGCGGATCGTTGACCGTCAGGTCAGATAAAACCCCGCATCGCGGATCTACCGCGGGCGTTGCAAATCTCATGAGACCGGAAAGGGAGTGCTGGAAATGTCTTACGCGTGGCGGCAGGCCGCCCTATTCCATTCCGATGGTATGCGCCAGACAGCGCCCTTTCTCTGGTCGCAGAATAGCGCAGATGCTGATCAATCTCGGCTCCTGGCAGCCTTGCTCGACCATGCTTCGGAAAGCATTATTGCCTACGACTGCAGCTCTCGTATCGTCTTCTGGAACGAAGCGTCGGAAGCTCTCTACGGTTGGTCGTCATGTGAGGTCATCGGCAGAACATGGCGTGAGCTCACCTGTGAAAAGATGGCCAGTGCATCTGATTCCGCATCGGAGAGAGCGGGGCTACATAAGATCTGGCGACGCCACAAAACTGGGCGTGACCTACAGCTAACCATACGCCGGGAGAATCTTCCACCTATGGCGATCAGCACGTCGGTGGGCGCAACGATGGTCGAGTATGCCCACTTGGACACCGGGGGGATTCACGAAGGAGCCAGAGGCCTTGGGGCCGCGCGGTTACGAATTGAAACGCAACTTAAACAGGTTGAAACGGAGTTTGCGCATGCTGCTCGAATCTCCACGCTTGGGGAAATGGTCAGTTCGATTGCTCACGAACTAAGACAACCGTTATCGGTTATCTCAACGGACGGAGATACCACCCTGCGATGGCTCTCACGTGAAGAGCCAAATCTTCCGAAGGTCCGATCGATAATAGAGCGGATGTTGGAAAGCGCTCGAAGAGCCGGCGACATCATCAACCGAATTAAGGAAATGGCTGTCAAGCACGCACCAGAGGTTTATCACCTGGACGTCCACACGGTCCTTATGGAGGCCGCGAAAATCGTTGGGCGCGAATGTAGTGCGCGCTCCGTAAGATTGAGCTACCAACTTGCGGAGGGCAGCCACGAAATCGCAGGTGACAGCGTCCAGCTCCAGCAGGTGATCGTCAACTTGCTCATGAACGCCATGCAGGCGATCGATGCCAGCGGCACCGCGAGACGCGAAATACACATCGCCACAGTCCGTCGCGAAAATGAAATCGAGATCTCCATACGAGATACGGGCCCGGGAATAGCACCGTCCGACATCGGCCGGATATTCGAGCCCTACTTCAGCACGAAAAGGTCCGGAATGGGGTTAGGGCTGGCTATTTGCCGCACGATAGTAGAGGCACATGGCGGATCTATCTCTGCCTCGCAGCTTCAAGGAGGAGGAGCGATGTTCGCGGTCATTCTGCCTACCGTCAACTCTGAACACGCCGCAGTCGAGTAACGGTCCAAGCCAACCTCGTCAACACCAGCGTTCGCCAAAAGACATCGACCGGCGAATAGGAGGAGCATGTCATGCCAACAGGTACCTCAAGCCAGCCGGAAGCACCCACAGTATGCATAGTGGACGACGAACCACACATCCGTGAATCGCTCGTCGACCTGTTCGAGTCCGTAGAGATGAAGGCGGTGTCTTTCGAAAGTGCCGTCGACTTCCTCGAGCGGTGGGATCATACCCGGGCAGGATGTATATTGCTTGACGTCCAGATGCCGGTCCTCACAGGCCTGGACCTTCAAGAAAAGCTCCTGCTGGCGGGCAGCACAATGCCCATCATCTTCATGACGGGGCAGAACGATGTGCCTATCAGTGTAAGAGCGCTCAAGGCTGGTGCCGCCGACTTTCTAGTCAAGCCGTTCAAGACCACAGCCCTTGTTTCGGCGGCGGACGCGGCCATAAGGAAAGACGCCGAGCTTCGGAGCGCGGTGATCTCGCGCCGGGAGGCGCTGGCTTGTCTGTCGTCTCTGACGCCGCGCGAGCGGGAGGTTCTGGGTCTCGTATGCGAAGGTCTGATGAACAAGCAGATAGCTTTCGCATTGGGAATTAGCGAGATTATGGTGAAAATGCACCGCGGGCGCATGATGAGAAAAATGGAGGTTCGTTCCGTTGCCGAGCTGGTGAGGAAGCACGACCTGACACTTTGAAGAAGTCTTAGGCTTCGTCCGCTTGCTATCGACGCAAATAGGCAGGACGCTTTGGTATTTGGATGGCCCCAATGTCTGCGACCTCGGTTAGGATAGTGGCGATCATCGACGATGATCACCATGTGCGCGAGTCGATCCAGGATCTGCTCGAGACGGCAGGTTACGTCAGCGTACTTTTCCCATCCGCAGAGGCGTTTCTTTCGGATCTCTCAAACTGTTCGGTGGACTGCATTCTCGCCGACGTGCAGATGCCCGGCATGTCTGGGATTGAGTTGCTGGAAGTTCTAGAGAAGAAAGGCAACGGCCCGCCGATCCTGATCATGACATCCCATGCCGACAACCAGACACGAGCCGCCGCGATGAGACATGGGGCCAGCGCATTTCTTCCCAAGCCTCTCGATACAAACGAAATGCTCAACTCGCTTGAGCAGGCCGTCGCAGAACGGCCGCGACACCTTTCTTGAACGTTACCCATGGCTCTATCCCAATCAATATCTGTTTTGTCGCTTCCAGGGCCGTGCCTTGGCTCCGAGAGGAGCAGGCTTTGCTCGTAGCGACGGCGCTCAGCGTATACGACAGGATGCCTATCCAACGACGGCATACTCAGGCTTCATTTGCGAGCCATTCGCAAATGCGGTTCAACGCCCGTGCCGAATGGCCAACGGGCTGACATCGGCGGCCATTTCTCCGGCGAAACAAAGGAACACGTCCCGCAGATCGGCTCGTTGCCCCCGCAAACACCATTCAGGAGCCCGGCGGAATGCCATTCGCGAAAACAGGATATGAAACGCTTCTAACTCCGTCAAACTGCGTCGTCGTGCTGGTGGACCACCAACCTTTCCAGGCGAGCAGCCTGAAGAGCACCGATGTCAATTTAATGCTTAACAACGTAGTTATGCTGGGTAAGTCGGCAAGAGCTTTCGGGATACCGACCCTGCTCACCAGTGTTCTAAGGGAACGGGGCGGCGATATTTTTCCGCAACTGGCAAATATCTTCCCCGAGCAGACTCCGATAGATCGCACCACGATCAACGCCTGGGAAGATCCTCGATGTGTCGATTGGGTCAAGACAACAGGGCGTCGAAAGCTCGTCATTGCAGGGCTTTGGACCGAGGTATGCCTGGTGTTTCCAGTCATACATGCACTGGCCGACGGATATGAGGTTTATTTCGTAACCGACGCGTCCGGTGGAACGACAACCGAGGCGCATGAGATGGGCATTCAAAGAATGCTGCAAGCAGGTGCCGTGCCTCTGACTTCTATGGCGTTTCTCTGCGAGCTGCTGCGGGATTGGGCACGCGAGGAGGATGCGGCAAAGGCAGCGCAGATATTCTTGGAAAACGGGGGAGCTACAGGCACAACGTTGGCTTGGGAATGGCAGTTGCTCAAGCAGGCCTGACTTCCGCAGCGCCAGCCAATAGAAGAGGCCCTAACACGTCCTTAGTCAATCCAGGGCGGCGCTTCGCGAAAAGCGCCGCCTCGATGAGGTACCTGAGTCACTTGGCCCATTCTCGAGCGTTTGTCCATGATCTTGTTGCCCCTCCCGAGATCGATTCGCCATCGGCCCCGGTGTCGGGTCCAATCCCCAAAGACGTTTGAGATATCGGGGAGCGGCTGGTGTCGGGAATTAACCGCATCAGGCCGTTCAGAGAAAGCAACTTTGGGACCGGATCAAGGTTTCAGCTTGCGATCTCTAGACCATGTATTGCGAAACGCCGCGCGAGAAAATCGACCGGTCACTCTTCATCCATATCATCTGAAAGGCCGAACCGCCGACCGCGGAACGCCTATGAGATCGTGCCGCTATCCGAGGAACCGTCCGTTTGTCACAGATGGCTAAGGCCGATGCCGGAGTATGGATTCACCTATACCATGGGATAGAGTTCCATATCCGCTGGTCGCAGTCTATACGATTAGTGCTGGTGAGGTGATATCGATTTGAACGATCCTCGCCGGGGGCGAATTTGGATTGGGGAACTCAGATGGATGCTCTGTCCGGGGGCATGAGGGGCGAGCAAACTCCGGAAGACGCGCCGCTGGTCATCATCGTCGACGACGACCAGCGGATGAGGGATGCCATCCGGGAGCTACTTCTTACGGTTGGCCTGAGTTCGTTGACGTTCGGCTCTACCGCAGAGCTACTTTCGAACGGCCTACCTGATAGACCAGGGTGCCTCATCCTCGACGTGAGAATGCCGGGAATAAGCGGACTGGATCTTCAATCCCAACTGGTTGCGAACGGATATACGAAGCCGATCCTCTTTCTGACCGCCTTTGCGGATGTCCCGATGACCGTACAGGCCATGAAAGCCGGCGCTGTCGACTTTCTCACCAAGCCTTTCCGTGACCAGGACTTGCTCGACGCAGTGGCGCGGGCTGTCGAGTTGGATATTCAACGACGCAAACTGTCAGGAGATCACAAGGAGTACTTTGCCCGCTATCAAACTCTGACCCAGCGGGAGCGGGAAGTCTTTCAGCGCGTCGTGAAGGGCAAAATTAACAAGCAAATTGCGTTTGAACTGAAGATTAGCGTCGTGACTGTCAAACTGCACAGGGGAAACCTGACCCGAAAGATGAATGCGAGTTCGATCAACGAATTGATTAAGATCTGGGAGAGCCTCCCAATCAACATTAGAGAGAACTGAAAAAACCTAGACCATGGTATGCTTTCTACGGCATCGGTTTGCGGTCATGCTCTAGTTCAGCTTTATGGGTCAGGATATCAATAGTGGCCGTGAGACCGTTGATCGCCATCATCGAGGATGATGATGCAGTTCGTGCTTCATTTGGCGAACTTCTAGAGGTCTGCGGCTTCGATGTAGCTCTATTCGGCACTGCAGAGGACTTTCTAGATGCAGCGGCCCTGGCTGATTTCCGTTGCGTCGTGACCGACTACAGGCTTCCGGGCATGGACGGGCTTCAAGCAAGCCAGCAACTGTTTTCGATGCAGCCGGATATGCCGGTCATCCTAGTGACTTCCGGAGTAAGTGGAAAAGTTGCAGACAAGGCGATCGCCAGCGGCATCAAGGCCGTTCTTCCGAAGCCAGTCTCGTCCGATGATCTTTTGGAACATATTAAAGAATTTATCGGCGAGCGTGGGGGCGAGGTCGGATGAGTGGGACGAATTTCGACGTCGGTAGCGAGGTCGCGGACTTCGTATCGGAAAGCGTTTTGCGATGCAGAATCGACGGAACCGTGACCTATTTCAATCGTGCCGCAGAGGCATTTTACGGTATCAAAGCTATGGATATCGTGGGACGCGATATCGTAAAGTTTGCCACTGACCGTCAGCATCACATTGACACATGGGATGAGCTCCTCAGAACGAGGACATGGCACGGGAAGATACGCAGAACCAGCAGCCTTGGGGAACCGCGCATCGCGTACGTGCGACGGTACCTGCTTTCCAGCGAGAGTGGCGCACCTTTCGAAGTCGTCGAGATCGGAAACGATCCAGATTACGCTCATTATACAATTGATCCGCGATTAAGAGAAAGTGAGAACAGAAATCGCCAGCTCATCCGGCACATGCCAGCCGCTTTACTGCAAGTTGATTCCAGCATGACACTGCTGGCTTTCGAGCAACTGAGGGCCCGGGGCGTCGAAGACCTGGCTGCCTACCTCACGACAAATCCGGATCAGGTCGAGCATTCGAAGGACGTGGTCGTCGTTAGGGAAGCCAATCTAGCAGCCGTCCAGTTGTTTCGCGCCAAGGAAGTGGCGGAGCTGACCAAGCCGGTGCGATATCTCTTCGCGGCTACTCCCGACATGGCCCAACGGGTAATGGTTGCTGCTTGGGAGGACAAGAGGAACTACACCGAAGAGGCGAAAATCCTCACCTTCACGGGCGAACTTCGGGATGTTAGCTTCTCTGTCACCTATCCGCTGCTTTCGGAAGCGAGCGACAACACGTTCATCGTCATCGAAGACATCACCGAACGAAAGAAGACTGAGGCGCAGCTTCGCAAGCTGCAATCTGACTACAGCCACGCGGCACGCATATCCACTCTGGGCCAGCTCGCAACATCCATCGCCCACGAAGTCAAGCAACCTCTCGCGGCGATCATCACTAATGCCGAGACAAGTCTGCGGTGGCTGCGAAAGGAAGAGTTCGACCCCGAGAAGCTGATCCAATTGAACACAAAGATTGTGGAGAGCGCTTCACACGCCAACAACGTGATCCAGCGTATTCGGGCAATGGCAACGAAGCACGAGCCTTCCCAAGCAGCGTTTTCGGTCCAGGATCTGATCGGGGACGCCTCGGTTTTTGTGCGGCATGAGCTTGAGACAAAGTCAATCCAGCTGGCAGTGGAGCTTGAAGATGATCTTCCGGCGATCGGTGGAGACAGGGTTCTGCTTCAGCAGGTCGTTGTAAATCTTCTTGTAAACGCGGTTCAGGCAGTTTCTATCGAACCGCTGGATCGTCGGCGCATTACCGTTACCGGCGCTCGGACGGAAGGCGATATGATCAGTGTCGAAATCCGCGACAAGGGTCGAGGCATTGCGGCGGCAGACATGCCTCGGCTGTTTGATGCCTTTTTTACGACGAAGGAGGGCGGACTGGGTATGGGTCTGGCCATCTCGCACTCCCTTATAGAGGCTCATGACGGCACCATTGCCGCCTCGAATGACCCTTCGGGGGGAGCAGTTTTCGAGATTCGACTGCCATCCTTCCGGCAATTGCCTTCTGAAGTAGCCTGACAGCAGCTGGAGATGCTTCTCCCTCGATCGGGATACCGGAGCCACGCGGCGGGGACGCCGACGTTGACGATGGGCGCGGCACTTCAATTATTATCTATAGCATTCGCACTTCAAGCACAGCGTCCACGAACGACGCAGGCGCTTCCTGTGGAAGATTATGCCCCGCTCCTTCTATTATGTGGTGGACCCGCCGTGAGGAGAATTTGGAGGCAAAGGCGGTCCCATCCGTTGCGACGATCACTCCATCTCGGTCTCCATCAAGTGTCACGGTCGGTACCGAAATGATCGGTTGTGCCGCCAGAGCGCGTTCCAGCCTGTAGAATTCCTGATATCCGGGAGCACCACCAAGGCGGTGACGGTACGAGTGAATTACAACGTCGACATAGTCTGCATTGTCGAATGACGCCGCACTGCGTTCGAAGGAAGCCCGATCGAATTGCCAGCCCGGAGAGTTATCACGCCACATGATCTCCGCAATATCTCGTCGATGAGCGGCTAGTCCGGCCCGACCCCGCTCTGTCTGGAAGTAGAATTGGTACCAAAAACCTCGTTCAACTCTTGCTTGGGCCGGTTGGCCAGCTTTCGCGATGTCTTGAATGAGGTAGCCGTTGACAGAAACGAGGCCGCGACACCGTTCCGGCCAAAGGGCGGCCGCCACGCAGGCGGCTCTACCGCCCCAATCGTAACCAGCAAATATTGCCTTTTGGATCCCCAGGGCATCCAGAAGGTTGACGAGGTCTTGACCAATTGCCGCTTGTTGGCCGGAGCGCGGAATAGACGCGCTGATAAAACGGGTGGAACCGTGCCCTCGCAGATGCGGTACCACGACACGAAACCCCTGCGACGCCAGCGCCGGCGCGACTTCGATATAGCTGTGAATGTCGTAAGGAAAGCCATGGAGAAGCACGACGACCTCCCCATCGGCGGGGCCGAGGTCGACGTATCCCACATCCAGCATACCTGCCCGCACCTGCTTAACGAAACTCAGCGAATTGACTTGCGCCTCAATTAGCGGCTCGATTTGGCCACGTACAATTTCAGGAGCGGTGGCCGCCATGCCTGCTGTGGCCGCAAGAATAAAAGTACGTCGTTCGATTGCCATAGTTCGTACCTTTTTGGAATGAGGCGCCGGAGCTACTCTCGTCATAGATCTCAGACAGTCCGAAAAAGCGGTCGATCTCCGTTTGCGCCACGTCGGCGTAATTGCTGCTTGGCGGCTCCTGGTAGGTCTGCCGCTGTATTTCGCCGACGCGCCTCATCGAAAATCTTCTTTGAGTTGGAACTGAAAGCGGTTTCGGGAAGCACGGAACCTTCCTAGGCTGTAAACCTGACGTTTGATCTCCTGGGCACACGGCCGTTATGAACTCGCGGGCGTTACCAAACTCTCCTGGCTGGAGCGCTCGTGGCTGTCACGCGGATGCCATCCGATCAAGCGTTTCATTGGTTGTCCAAAGGGCGTTGGCGATGAAGCGAAAGTTGATCAGGGCCGCAAGGTACCCGTCACCCTCCGGCAATTTCGCCGCCGCGATGGCGTCGCGGACAACTGCAACTTGAAAACCCTGTTCGAGTAGATGACGCAAATGGGATTCCACGCACAGGTTCGCTGCCATCCCGGCGAGAACGACCTGACTAACTCCCTGCTTTCCAAGCTGCAGAACCAGATCGTTTGCCTGAGGACCGTACAACTTGTGAGGTGAGCATACGATCGTCTTGCCGTCATCGATGAATTCCTTGAATTCCGGCATCCATTCCGCCCCGGAGCCAGCAAAGCCTTCTAAGGTCAATGGCCCCTTCCGATCGAACATTCCGAGCTTGTGCTGGAGAATTTCGAGTGGCCCCTCGACCTTCCACCGATGGTCGTGCGGATAGTAATAGTGGGGCGAGATTACGACTGGCATCTCAGCGCCCTTGGCCGCACGAAACAGACGAACAAGATTGGGTACGACGTTGTGCTCGGTTACGCTCTCCCCCACTACTGGCCAAGCCGGGCTTTTGGGGCTCATGAAATCGACCTGCGGATCAATCACAACAAGCGCAGTCCTGGCTCTATCGAGCGACATCTCAGGCTTCTGCAAAACATGGCTGGCGGGTTCGGAGTATCGTTGTGCGGGAGGTTCTTGGCCATATACCGGACCGGCCGTTGCAGCCGCGCCCATTGCGGCAGCGGCACCCACGGCCCTTAAGAAACCGCGTCTTGTCGATGAAATGCACTCATCACACATTTATCTCTCCTATTAACTGGAGTGGAAAAGTCAGCGATCGCGCCCGAAGCAAGGTGGCGAGGATCGCTCGAAATTTTAGAATAGATTGGCTTTGTCGAGGCCATAGAGCCTGTCTGCTGAGCCTGGAACAGAGCGGAACGCGACGCCGGCCCTGTTCCAGGCATTGATGGCCATGACCGAGAAAGTCAGTTCGGCGATTTCCTTGTCTGTGAACTGACCCTTCATCTCAGAAAACAGTTCATCCGGAACGCCATCAGCTGGAAGACGCGTCAGGCATTCAGTCCAGGCAAGAACGGCGCGTTCGCGCGCGTCGAAAAGCGGAGATTCCTGCCAGGCCGCAAGGTGATGGAGCCGCAATTCGCGTTCCCCTTGGATCTTGGCTTCTTTGATGTGCATGTCGAGGCAGAACGCGCAACCATTCAGCTGCGAGGCGCGGATTTCGACGAGAGAAATCAGCTTGTGATCAATTGCGGAGTTCTTGATCCCAATGCTGAAGTCAGAGAGCTTCTTGAACAGGTCTGGCGACAGCTGGGCATAGTTCAGGCGTTGCGTCATTGGAGTTTATCCCTTCCATTCCGCTTGATATGAATTGACTGATTTGACCGGTGCGCCTCCTTTACTTGAGAGGCTGAGGGAGTCCTTAGCATCCTGCGAGGTGAGCAATAGTTATACGGAGGTATGTGCGCTCTATGATGCAGATCGCTGGCCGCGCAGGTTTCCCAGATGTATGTGGCAAACACCGTCAAGTCGCTTTCACGGCCACAGGTGCCGTCTGGCGATCTGCGCATATTGGAGGCGGCCACATCGCGCCCTATCAGCGCGGCCAAGTCACCTGCTCGAGGACACGATTAAGGGGCTCCGGATCATCCTTCCCCTGGCGGAGGCGGATACGAGACCATTTTGTTAAGTAGTTCCACGAATTGAATGGCGCTCTCGATGACCCGCTCATTCTGGCGGATAGCCTTTCCCAAATCTGGATGCGGACGGTCAAGCCAGCGGCGGCAAGCGTCGCCGCTGGCTATCATGGCCGCCAACGGCTGTTTGAGATCGTGCACAGCCTGGGCAGTGTGCATGCCCAACTTTGCGCGTGGACCGACATCTCCTATACCGCCGAACCTTCCAGACGGGTCCACTATTGCGCCGGGCGGACTGCATTCGAACATCACGACAAATGCTGTCTGATCCCGTTCGAACGGATCCGGAAACGCCACGTTGTAGCTTACATTGATCACGCCTTCGTCAAGGCGGGGCACTGCGAACACGTCGGAATGGTTTTTTCGACTGGCCAATCGGGATTGCAAGAGCCGAAGCCGCGCTTGGGGTGCAGCGCCGTAGATCAGCTCGTTGATGGAACCATGAAGGTCAGATTCTTTTCCAGCCCCCATAAGCGCCAGAGCAGCAGCATTGGCCCTCTTGATCGAGACCGCCTGATACATATGTGCGATGAGGTCGGGACGACTGATCAGAAAGTCCGGGATATCGTCGATACCCTTGTTCCTGACATAGCGGGCAACCTCTCCGGTAGCGGTTGCATCGACTTGAAGCATTGGAATCGGAACCGCGTCGAATGCGGTATTCGCAAAGTCTTCCATATCTCACCCGATTGAGATGGATGCCGCGCTAGCGCCCCGGATGGCTATCGGAGTAACTTTTCCGGGGCCGATAGTGGCTACCCGCAAGTTCAAAGTACCATCCTCTTCCTTGCTATTGGCTTCGCATAGCTACACCTTTGTATGCCCCCGGTTCCCGACAGGCGAAGGCTCGCCCAGCCAGTAAACGTGCGGTCTCGGATAGGCCAGACCGTATATAGACGTATGCCTATCGAACTCCCTCGTTCTGACTAAGAGATCGATCCGTGCATCAACGGGCGATTGGGGAAATGAACGTGCTATCGCAGATGACCCGCGGGGAGCGCCAGGGCGCTCTTATAATATTGGCTTGTATCACGGTTCTCGGGCTTGTGATGGCCGTGGCGGGGCGCGGGGATCCGATGGAGGTACATGGGTTCCTTTTGATCCTTTGTTCCATCGCACTTGCTTTTCTCGTCCTTGATAAGCTTTTTGATGCAGAGCCGGACGAAAGTCGCCTCGCAAGCTACTACGACGACCCCAGCAAGGCGGGGATATTGCTTGCGATGGGTTGGGCAGTCTTTGCGCTTTTCATCGGCGACTGGATCGCCTGGATGCTCGTCAACCCCGATCTCACATTCGAGGCTGCATGGGCAAGCTTTGGCCGGATCAGGCCCATGCATACCACAGGCGTCATCTTCGGATTTGGGGGCAATGGCCTAATCGCCACATCCTTTTACGTTATGCAGCGGACGTGCAGGGTCCGGCTACCCGATCAACTCAGCCCTTGGTTTGTACTCATCGGCTATAATCTTTTCTGTGCACTGGCCGTGACGGGATATCCGCTTGGTATCACGCAATCCAAGGAATACGCCGAACCGGAATGGTATGCTGACCTGTGGCTTCTAGTGGTGTGGGTGGTTTACTTCCTGCTCTACCTGAGGGTCCTGGCGAGGCGGCAGGAACCCCATATCTATGTCGCGAACTGGTACTACATGGCCTTTATTTTGGTTGTGGCGATGCTTCACATCGTGAACAACCTCGCCGTCCCGGTATCGTTCGGTAACGCAAAGAGCCATTCGATCTTTTCGGGGGTGCAGGATGCTCTCACACAATGGTGGTACGGGCATAACGCAGTAGCTTTTTTCCTGACTTCAGGCTTTCTCGGAATGATGTACTACTATCTGCCTGTCAGGGCTGGGCGACCGATCTATTCCTACCGGATGTCTATCATCAGCTTTTGGGGCATCACCTTCATGTACATGTGGGTAGGGTCCCACCATCTCCACTATACCGCGCTGCCACAGTGGGTTCAGACCCTTGGCATGACGTTCTCGCTGATCTTGCTGGTTCCGTCCTGGGGCTCGGCCGCAAACGCGCTGCTGACCTTAAACGGGGCGTGGCACAAGGTCAGAGACGATGCCACGCTCCGCTTTATGATGGTGGCTGCGGTCTTCTACGGTCTGACCACGTTCGAAGGATCGTTCATGGCGATAAGGGCCGTTAACTCTCTTTCACATTACACCGACTGGACAGTAGGCCACGTGCATGCCGGAGCACTCGGCTGGGTTGCGATGATTACTTTTGGGGCGATCTACGCCTCGGTCCCATGGCTCTGGAAAAGAGAGCGCATGTATTCGTCGAAACTGATTGAAGCTCACTTCTGGCTGGCCCTCGGCGGCACCGTTATCTATGTCTTTGCGATGTGGAATTCCGGCATTATTCAAGGATTGATGTGGCGGACATATACCGAAAGCGGCAGCCTCGCATACACATTCGCTGATTCCGTAGTCGCAATGAAGCCGTACTACATAGCACGCGCGATTGGCGGGCTTCTTTTCCTCATTGGCGCGATCGTTGGCTGCATCAACATCTACCTGACCATACGCTTTGCTCCAGAACCGCAGGCTCAAGCAACCCATGACGCCAAGCCTCTGGACGGTGCGGCACCTGTCGGGCCCGTCGTCGCGGGAGAATGACCCATGTTCGGCATCCATTACAAAATCGAGCGTCGTGCCATCAGTCTGACCTTGGCTATCATCGCTGCCGCGAGTGTTGGAGGCATTGTTGAAATCGCTCCATTGTTCACGATCGACCAGACCGTCGAGGCCGCGCCCGATATGCGCGTATATACGCCCCTCGAACTTGTGGGACGCAACATTTTTATGCGCGAGGGATGTTATGCCTGCCACTCGCAAATGATCCGAACCCTCAAGGACGAGGTTGACCGGTATGGGCCGTACAGTTTGGCGGTGGAGTCGCAATACGACCACCCGATGTTATGGGGCTCCAAACGAACCGGACCTGATATCGCCAGGCTTGGCGGCAAGTATTCGGACGAATGGCACGTAAGGCACCTTGTGAATCCGAGGGATGTAGTCCCCGTTTCCATCATGCCCAGATATCCTTGGCTGGCAGAGGAGCCGCTCCGCCTTGATGATTTACAAGGTCAGCTCATTGCCCAAAAGGCAGTTGGCGTGCCGTACACGGTCGAGATGATCGCCAACGCATCCGCGGATGCGCTGGCGCAGGCCAACCCTGACAGCGCGACCTTGCAGCCCTTCCTGGATCGCTATGGCGCCGCCTCCAACGTACGTTTTTTTGACGGCGACAGTGGACGCGTGACGGAGATGGATGCCCTCGTGGCATACCTTCAGATCCTTGGCCGCCTGACGGATGCAGCCTTCCAGGAAGCCTCGTCTAGAAAGGAATGATCTGATGCCGATCAATCACGAAGCGATGGTCTGGTTGGCCAAAACGGCGGGCTTGCTTTACCTCGTCGCCCTTTCCGCGATCGTGATCGCATACGCCTATTGGCCTTCAAAAAAAGCGGAGTTCCGCCGGGTGGCAAACTCCATTCTGGAGACGGAAGACAAGCCATGGCGGTAGAAGAGAGAGATCCATTCACAGGTCACCGGACCACGGGTCACGAGTGGAATGGAATAAAGGAGCTAAACACTCCTGTACCGAAGCCAGTCTACTTCTTCTTAATCGTCTTTACGGTTTTCTCGGCCGTTTATTGGGTACTTATGCCCGCCTGGCCGCTTGGCAGGACTTATACGAAAGGCCTGCTTGGGCAGGACGAGCGAGATGTTGTCAGCTTCGACCTCAAGGAAGCTGCACTGCGCGATGCCTCCTGGCGGAACGAGATCGAACGTGGATCGTTCGACAGCTTGCTCCGGTCCGAGCAGACCATGCTCATCGTCAGGGAACGCGGGGCTGCGATCTTCGGCGACAATTGTTCGGCGTGCCATGGAGCGAACGCTCGTGGCAACAATGGTTTTCCAAGTCTCCTGGGCGCAAACCTGCTCTGGGGTAACAGTCCAGAGCAGGTCATGAAGACCATTCGGGTTGGCATCAATTCCGTCCATGCGGAAACAAGAACCTCCCAAATGCCCGCTTTCGGACGGGATGGGCTTCTTGATCGGCATCAGATCGGTCAACTGGCTTCTTACGTGCGCGGATTGTCAAATGCACGGGGCGCAGACGCAGCGGCTATCGCCGCTTTCCAGGAAAACTGCGCCACATGCCACGGACAAGCCGCCACTGGAAATTTGGAGCTCGGAGCGCCCAACCTTACCGATGCCGATTGGGTTTACGGAAGCGATCTCCAAGCCGTTTACCGTACAATCTGGAACGGACGGCAAGGCCACATGCCGTCCTGGGAGCAAAGGCTCTCCCCGGTGGACATCAAGTTGATGGCCCTATTCTTAGTTGATCTAAGGAGGCGCGCAGATGAGCAGAGGTGAATTTCTAAATCGGAAACGCGGTCTGCTCCTGGGAGGTGTCATCTGTATGCTGCTGCTCTTGGCGGTCGCGAACGGGCACCTTCTTTTCTTAGCGTTCGCAAGTGAGCCTCCTTGCGTGGAACACCGTCGCCTTGGGGAGGAAGGCCCCTCGCCTTTTGCCGCCGCTCGCTCCGCTTGCCGGACTTCGAGCCTGATGCCCGGGAGCAAGTAATGGTGGCAGACATGTTGCCCAGGGTCGTTCCTCCCGAGGCTAGGCGAAATCCATGGAGGCGGGACCTTCCCCCCTGGATCGTGTTTCACTGGATGCGCTTAGGGCTGAATGACCTGCGAACCCAACCGCTTGCTAGTCTCGCCTACGGTGTTGCGATCTTCATCCCATCGATCTTGCTTGTCCTGATGCTGGTCGAGCGGGGTTACAGTCACTTCCTCTTCCCATCGCTATCTGGGTTCATGGTAATCGCTCCCGTTTTGGCTATGGGTCTGTACGATAAAAGTCGCCGTATAGGGAGAGGAGAGCCGGTTTCTGTCGCAGCGATGGTGTTCGTTCGCCCTGCCTCCGGATACCAGATCATATTCACAGGCCTCCTCCTTTGCCTGCTGATGGTTACCTGGATCAGGGCCGCTGTTATCATCTACGCTCTGTTCTTTGGGCTGCGGCCCTTCCCGGGCTTCGATCAGATACTCACCATGCTCCTCTCGACGCCGCGTGGATGGGGTATGCTGGTCGTGGGAACTGCGGTAGGAGGTCTTTTTGCGGCCTTTTCCTACGCCATCGGCGCTCTTTCTCTGCCGATTCTGCTGGACAAAAAAACTGACGCGCTCACCGCAATGGGCATGAGCATGGCGTTGGTATGGCACAATTTCCCGGTCATGCTGGCCTGGGCGGCGCTGCTGATGCTGACATTCCTAATTTGCGTGATAACCGGATTGGTCGCGATGATCTTCCTGTTTCCTCTCATCGGTCACGCGAGCTGGCACTGCTACGTGGCTCTCACGTCTGGTCGGACGGAGAAGGCTGGAGGGTCAATTGCAGCTTGAGCCCCCGATCAGCCCCCATCCTTCGGCGGCCGCTCGCATCGCCAGCGAACAGGGCGACCTGATGCTCCTCAGTTCCCCGGCATCTGCTTCGACCATGAAGACCGAACTGATCGTCCCGTCGATGCACTGCGGCGGCTGCATGAGGAAGATTGAAAAAGCGCTTACGGGTTTGGACGGAGTGGTTTCTGCACGAGCAAACCTGTCCAACAAACGGGTTGCGGTAGTGTGGGACAAATCCGCGCCTCCTCCACCTCTTGCGGAGACCCTGACCGCGTCAGGCTTTCAGGCGCGCATTGCCGAGGGGCTGGATGATGGGCAAGATCCGCAGCTAAGGGAGCTCTTTAAAGCGCTGGGGGTCGCGGCCTTTGCATCGAGCAACATTATGCTGCTCTCATTCGGCGTCTGGTCCGGCGCTGAAGCAGAAGCCCGCCAGCTGTTTCATACCCTTTCCTTCGTCGTCGCGCTACCGACCTTCCTCTATTCAGGTCGGATCTTCTATCGCTCGGCATGGAATGCTCTTCGGCACCGCCGAACTAACATGGACGTACCGATCTCCGTCGGCGTTATCCTGACCTTTGGTCTGAGTACCTACGAGACATTCACCTCAGGCCCCCATGCCTATTTCGACGCGGCTGCCTCTCTCCTCCTCTTTCTGCTTGCAGGCAGAACCTTGGACCAGATGATGAGAACCAAAGCGCGGGTGGCGGTTGCCGGCCTGGCCCGTCTATCGCCCTCCGGCGCAACGGTTGTCGGCGAGGATGGGACGCGCACCTATATCGACGTTAATCGGATCGAGCCGGGGATGACCTTGTTCTTGATCGCAGGCGATCGCGTTCCCGTGGACGCAATGGTGATAAGCGGCAACTCCGATATCGACATGTCGTTTGTAACCGGTGAAAACGTTCCCGTTGCGACCTTTCCGGGTCAGGAACTGAAGGCGGGCACGCTTATCCTGACGGCCCCTGTTACAGTCCTGGCGCTCCGGCGACCAAGTCATTCATTTCTAGCGCAAGTCACTCAGCTGATGGTTCAGGCAGAGTCTGGCCGGAGTAGATATCGCCGCATTGCTGATCGGGCGGCCGCTCTCTACGCTCCGTTAGTCCACACCGCCGCGCTCGTCACTTTTCTCGGCTGGTTCTCGGCTACCGGGGACACGCATTTTGCGATCACGACTGCCATTGCGGTTCTTATAGTAACCTGTCCCTGTGCTCTTGGTCTGGCCGTGCCGATCGTTCAGGTCGTCGCAGCGCGCCGACTTTTCGAAGCAGGGATACTGCTAAAGGATGGGGGAGCGCTTGAGCGGCTGAGCGAGATCAATACCGTCGTTTTCGATAAAACCGGTACGCTCACAACAGGCCAGCCAAAGCTATCGACTGAAATCCCGCTCAATCGCGACTCGCTGTCAATTGCGGCCTGTCTTGCTGAGCATTCACGCCACCCCTACTCGCAAGCGCTCGCCGCCGCGCAGACCAAGAGCGCGACGGCTACGTTCAACGACGTGGTGGAAAGACCAGGTGCAGGTATCGAAGCTATGCTGCAAGGGGCACGATATCGGCTTGGGCAACCCGCTTGGGCCCTGACCAACGAAACCGAGGCGGGCGGCGCGCCGGTTGTTTTAAGCCGCGATGGTATGCTCCTTCAGCCGTTTCATTTTGAGGAAGTATTGAGGGATGATGCGGAGGCGACCATCGCGCTGCTCAAGGCGCGGAATATTCACGTCGAAATCATCTCCGGAGATAGTGAAGGGTCGGTTGCAGCGCTGGCACGTTACCTGGACGTGCCATACACGGCTCGCACCAGTCCCGCCGCGAAAGTTGAAAGGCTGAAGGAATTGAAGTCGTCCGGTCGACACGTCCTCATGATCGGAGATGGGATCAACGATGCTGCAGCATTGGCCGCCGCCCATGTCTCAATGGCTCCCGTCGAGGCTTCGGATTTGGGTCGCGCTGCGGCCGACATGGTGTTCATGTTTAGAAGTCTGCTCGCTGTCACCAAGGCTCACACGGTCGCCCGCACATCGTCGTCTCTTGTGAAACAGAACTTCATTCTGTCCATCGTTTACAACCTGCTGGCAATTCCTGTGGCGGTCTCGGGCTTCCTCACTCCACTGCTCGCAGCGATCGCCATGTCGGCTTCCTCGATCACCGTGGTGTTGAATGCGCTGAGGCTTCCGCAGGTAGAAAGGCGCGCGACTGGCGCGAGGGCAACCGATGAGTAGCGCATTTTTCCTCATTTTCCTCGCGGTCTTCCTCAGCGCATGCGCACTTGCGGCGTTCATTTGGAGCTTGTGCGCTCGTCAATATGAGGACCTGCCAGGGGCCTCAGAACGTGTCCTTTACAATGACGACGATTATCCGATCCAGCCATTGTAGGGCATAGTGGGGTGGTTGCTGGCTATCGCGGCGGACGGCTCCAGCGTCGCAGTATTGGGCCGAGTACGCTGGAGCTGATCTGTTAGCGAATAGGCTTGTCAAAGGTACCGCGAGCCACATGGAAGATTGAAGAGAAGCCCCGAGTATATTCGTCCTCGTTCAGCTGCCCCTTGCCTTCCTTATCGAGATCGTTCCAGGTTTTTTGCACATCCTCGATCTGCGGCCGATACCCGTCCGGCCGACCCTCCATCTTATTGTCGATGTACTCCTGTCGCGAAACGATACCATCACCGTTCGTGTCGTCGCGGTTGAAATTGTTTTTTGCCAGCTTGGCAAGGAAGGCGGCAGCAATTTCGTCGTTAGCCAATGTACCTCCACTGGCTCGCGGCGTCGAACCCGCCTGGTCTTCAGGAGTATCGGGTGCGTCCTTCGATTTGTTCTTGGGCATGAAAAGCTGGTGGATTTCCGAAGCTGATCCAACGCGCATAGAATCTCCATTTGATTGGTTGGCGACATTCCAGTGCGTCGGAAATCTTGTGCGAGGCTGTGGTCTTGAGGGACCGGGTCCGCGTTAAAAAGAAGATACGGATATCCGTCACTGCTTCCGTTGGCGATCCTTTTTCGCTTTCACCGGAACGCGGACTCGAAGTCGGCTTAGATAGGCCTCCGCGCAAGCGAGTATAGCTGTCGTCATTAGTCCGCCGATCAAGGCCCATTCGATCCACAACATGGCTCTATCCTTTCCGTTGGTTCAATAGAGCGAGCACCGTCTACTTCAGACTGATCCTCACGAGATAACCCAACCCCTTTTCTCAAAGATGAGCTCTTCGGTTCGATTTCATAGATATACTTACTGGGACACTCTGTTCACCGGGTGAAGCAGAGAGTGAGATACAAGCAGCCTACGACGGAGACGTTCCCTCCTCGTCGGCTCTCACCCGGCCCCCCATACCAACGTATACTTATGAGCCCGCTGCCCACAGGTAAGATCACGTCATCTGCCGAGAGATAGCCCCGTCTGTCGCCTCCAAGGCACGACAGACACCAGCGCGACGGAAAATCGACAGAACCTACAGCGAACGAGGCGATCACCATGAAAGTAGTCATCATCGGCGGCACCGGCCTTATCGGCAGATCCGTTGCGGCATCGCTTCGGCAAATCGGCCACGAAGTTCTGACGGCATCCCCATCGTCGGGAGTGAACTCCGTGACCGGTGAGGGACTCGATGCGGCATTGCAGGGAGCGGATGTTCTCATTGATTCCAGCAATTCGCCTTCCTTTGACGACGAAGCCGTTATGAATTTCTTCCGTTCATCGACCGGAAATCTCATCGCATCGGCTAGATTAGCCAATATCAGGCACTATATAGCGGTTTCGGTGGTAGGAACCGACCGGCTCCTCGAGAGCGGGTATTTCAGGGCGAAGGACGTTCAGGAAGGCCTGATCAAGCAGTCTGGCGTACCTTTTACAATCGTCAGAGCTACGCAGTTCTTCGAATTCGTAGGGGCAATCGCCTATACGGCAACGGACGGCAACTCGGTTCGGCTTTCATCGGCTGGTATCCAACCCATTAGCGCGGCCGATGTCAGTAAAGCCATCGCCAATATCGCGCTCGAGCGGCCCCGTCATTCCATCGTAGAGATCGCCGGCCCCGAGGTTTTCAAGTTGACTGACCTGGTGCAACTACACCTGGAGAAAACCGGCGATTACCGCGAAGTGGTAACGGACAATACAGCTCGTTATTTCGGCGCGACGCTTCACGACGATACCCTCCTTCCCGGAAGCGGGGCGCTCATCGCGGGAACACGCTTCGAAGAATGGCTGAACGAACAACAAGTGAAGTTTACGGGTGCGGCTTAGGCTCCAGGCTCCTGTAATACGATCTTGTACGTTATCCCGCTGCCATTCCCAAAGAGCGTTGAAAAGGTGAGCCAATGGATATGACCAGCGTCCAAACCATCGCCGGAGTGACCGTTCCGGCGACAGCAATCATTCACAAGACCTTCGAGTACGCGCGCCAACGATATGAACCTTACCTGTTCAACCATGTGGTACGTTCATGGCTTTTCGCCGTGAGAATGGCGGACGTCCAAGGCATCGGACATGATGGGGAAGTCGTAGCGCTTGGCACGTTGCTCCACGACATAACCCTGAATGAAAGCTTTAAGGGTCCCCGCAGGTTCGAGGTGGAAGCGGCCGATATGGCGCGCTCCTTCGCGGTTGACAATGGACTAGATGCGCGGCGTGCCCAGCTGATCTGGGACAGTGTTGCCCTCAACTCGACACCGTCGATCGGGCTGTTCAAGGAGGCCGAGGTTGCTCTTTGCACGGCGGGAATCGGCTTCGATGTGATCGGCTATCAATATGATCTCATCCCTAAGTCCGAGATCGGGGAAATCCTTGATGCGTTTCCACGGCTTAAAATGAAACAAAGAATGACCTGCTGCTTTTGCCACATGGCTGAGACTGTTCCGGAAACGAGCTACGGAAGCTTCCTGGCGGATTTCGGTCACCGCTATGTCGTCGGATATTCCGCGCCGTCGGTCGTGGATTTGGTGCTGGATGCACCTTTTGAAGAATAGCGTTGGCGCGCCTGCTGCGCTGTCCGCCCCACTTCAGCCACGTATGCGACAAGTTCCCCCGGTGTCCCTCGCTGAATTGGCTCTAGCGGGACCGGCTTCAATGGAATGCGCGGAAGAGTAGTCGCGAGGTGAAGGTGCTTTCAACAGCGTTATCCCCTCCGGCCAAAGCGCGAAACTGGCTCTATCCAGTCACACTGCAGTAGCTCATTTAGCACGGCCGCGCTCAGGTTCATCTGACAACTGCACCCCAGATACCGCGGAGGCAGCACCGGACTCTGGATCGTCGATCTTGGTTCGTATCCAGGCTCCCCAATAAGGCAACTTCTGATTGCTATCAATGGCTTAGACGACGACCAACGGTGATCAAACGTCCGTTCATATTGCATGCATGTTGTGCGCTGCTCCCTTGATTTCCGGGCGCTTCTATTGAGCCACCGCGAATACATGCGAAGGCAGCGTTGATGGAATTCGTTAAGGCCCTTGCTCGGCGTCAAGCGAGGATCGACTTCGAGGAATCGTTAAGGGAGGGGACAATGGCAGATTGGAAAACGACGAAACGCCACTGGGCAAAGAGATCGATATGCGCGTGATGGAAAGGTCGTCGAGCCGGGCGCGCTATCAGCGACACCGATGATCGAACAGAAGCTCAGAAAGTTCGACGGCGGAAGCGGCAATGTCGTCGAAACGGCGAAGGTCCGTTTTTGAGGTTACGCGTTGGCGCGAACTGGAATAGGTGCCGCGCTCGTCATCAGCGCCTACCTTACGGCTGGGCCGGGTCATACTATCGAGATATGCTCGAGGGGAGGTAGAGCCGCCCGCAAGGTCACCGTCTGGTTGACAGCGACACTGGCTGACAGCGAGGCGTCAAATAGCGCCTGCTGGATATCGACGCGCCGGAGACATTTGAGGCCGCGTGCGAATCGGGAAAAGGAAATCGGGGAGAAAGGGAAGCTGCGGCTGCAGTCGCTCATGTCCCCTATTCGGGTGATGCAGGCACCTATTCCACACGGGTACAGTTCATTGACGCAAGGGGGATTGCATGAGGGAAATTCTACAACGAGCTTTATTAGTACCTATCCTGCTGTTGGGATTTTGTGCCGCAGCTTACGCTGAAAGCGTCTGCACGCCCACCGATCAGCTGGGGCGACCATGTATTTCAGAACCTAAAACACAACAATTCGGCGGGAAGTATGTCGCATTTCACGTGACGAACAGTTGCGACACCACCCTGCATGTTTATGCCTACCCGAAATCGGGGAAGCGTTTCGGCAAAGGGATCCCCCCAGGACGACACTCTGTCGGCTACTGCGAAACAAAGACGTGCCAAGGATTTTCCAAATTTGAGGTGGTCTGCCCACCGAAGGACCCCAGGTCGGCGTCCGGCGGATCGGCGATATCCACGAAGCAGGAGCCCAACGAAACGGCAAGTACCTCACGTTCACCTGCCCAACCGCTCGACGAGTACGCGAAACGTTTGAGTGAGAAGGAGCAGCAGGCCTATCAGAAATGTATTGCAGGCACTCTGAAGTCTACACCGGCGAGTAGGCGGGCGGATTATGAGCGCCTCAAGTCTCTTTCATCCCAGGACTACAAGGGTCCGGATCGCGAAAGACTTAGAGCTGCATATGATAGAAACTGGCCGCTCTACGAAAAATATCAAGACGCTCAGAATAACTATTCTCTCTGCTTTTACATGGCCAGGTTCCCCATCGGGAATACGGCGTGGGAGCTATTTTCGAAAACCGCGGACGCCAAGCGAGCGGCCCGGCTCTACGAACAGTGGTCTCATTCTGTTTTGCCCACCACTATCGGTGTGAAGTCCGAGAGCTCCAAAAGAGATGCGGCAGCTTGGAAGAAGCGGAAAGCGGAGATCGATGCCTACTACGATTCTCGTGATCGTAAAGGAGGCAGGTCGTCCGACGAGCCGTGCGTACTTGGGCATAAGCCGGGCGACCTAGATCCTTGCGCGCGGTGAAGGAATGTGAGCGGGTGTGCGGCTGGCTAGCTGAGCTATCTTCCTCAACCTGGCCACGCTGATCCTGCTGCAGATCGTCGCACTGGTGATGCAGTTCGCATAGGCCTGAAACGCACAAAAAGCCACCCTACGCGGAAGGCAGAGCGGCGGCGAAAGGGAGGTCTTGGAGGAATGGGATGTGGATGACAGGATGGAGAAGCTTGCGAGGATGCTCGATATTCTCAGCGCCGAGCAAAGTGACCCGTGCCTATGCGTGATGGTTCAGACGGAAATGGGATTGAGGCCAACCCCATCTCGGCTGAGCCTTGTTGGGCCAAGATTCCGTTGATCCGGTTCTTTGATCGCCTCTACGTCAAGACCTCTTTATCGTCCATCGACCCAACAGCACTTTCTCGTCGCTTCAGCCTTCGCTCACGAAGCAGTGCGGTCCTTTGCTCCAGAGGATTGATCACCCTTTAATGTGTGACCGCCGCCTCCTCAATCACTGCCGCCACCTTCCCAGGATTTGAAATCATCACGACATGAGACGCACCTTCGACTACCACTGTGTGTTTTGACTTCGCGCGTTTGGCCATCCACTCCAAGGCTGCTGCAGGAATGTTCTTGTCAGCATTGCCATAAACGAACCACGAAGGGATCACTTGCCAAGCGGCTTGCGTCACCGGTTCGCTTAATGCAGCCTCCGTAATCGGGCGCTGGGTCGCGGCCATTATCTTTGCGTCTTCGGAAGGTAAATCCGCGGCGAACTGCTCGTGAAACCTGGAGGCGGTGATGTATAAGTCCTTCCCTCCGTCGGGTAAAACCACTGGCTCGGCAAGTGTTGGCCCCAACGTGCTTCCCGGAAATTTGCTGGATAGTATGGCAGCGCTCTCGCCAGGTTCGGGGGCAAAAGCCCCGACAAACACGAGCGACTTGACGTTTGCAATCCCATCAGCGGCTTGGCTGATGACAGAGCCGCCATAGGAGTGGCCTACAAGCACGACCGGACCTTTCAAGCCCGACACGATTCGCCTCACATAGTCGCCGTCGACGGCCACGCCGCGCAGGGGATTCGCGACCGCCACGACGGGGTATCCGTTATTTTCCAATTCCTTGATCACGCCAGACCAGCTCGACGCGTCTGCGAAGGCTCCGTGGACTAGCACCACGGTCGGTTTGCTATCAGCCGTTGCTGGTGTTGCCGTTGCGGCCATCAGTCCGGCAAAGGCGAGTAAGGGCTTGGCAAATTTGTGCATGGCTATCTCCTTCGTGAAATCTATCGATGTAAGGATGGTTTGTCTGACGCAAGTGGATCGTTTGATTGACGAAGATGGTCTCCATCCCTGTCAGATTACGGGCATCCGGTGAGGGCAGCGAAGATATACCAACGTCTGCGGGGCGGTCGGACTTTGGTGGCGCAGCCCCGCCTACCCTACGTGCCAACGATCTCGCGTCCTAGGGAAACGTCCGCCGCTGCGCGTCCTTGCTCCACATATGCCTAGGTATGACTGACGGGCGGCAGGCCTTCACGACATTATGCGGTTTCCGATCAACAGATCAGGTGTTCACGACAACACTGTCGTTTCCTGAAAATGCCGGCGGGTCCGCCGCTGACTTAACGATGGGGCAATAACATGAGCAGGTTCAGATCAAAAAAGAGCATATTCCAGGCCTTCATTTTGGCATTTCCAGCCCCGGCGTCAGCCGATATCCTCAATCTCGTATTTCCGGATACAACACCGCCTGCAGCTACTCGCCCTGCACCTGAACAGCGGCTTGCCCCTGGTGATCCTCCATCCGTAGGATCCATTCCACGCGCACAACCATCCTTGTGGGGTAAGCGATTCAAGATGGACATGGCCCCGACACAGCCGATGCCAAAATTCGAAGAGCCCAGAAGATGATTGTGCGCAACAACGTCCGCCGTCATCTGCCGCCAAGCTCGTCGTCGCTTCTCGGCGTCTACTTTTTGTCCCTCGGCCTGATTGGCACTGCGTTCGCGATGCTGCGCTGAAGATCCGCCTCAAGACCCATGTTGAGGAATCCTGTTCAGGGGCAACATACCTGAACGGCTGACCAGACAGGATCTCTTATCCGGCCAGCTTGTCAAACTCAGGCCGCCCGATGTCAGCCCGATACCCATCGCATGCAGGCCATATTCAGCACGGACACGTGCCTGGCGCTACGGCGACTTTTTTTCCTAGGGTTCAAGCAACAGGCCGACCGGACTTGGTGAATCCTTGACGGCATCCGATACAATTCGGGCAACCACCGGCCCTCCGAGTGCGAATTGAATCTCGCTTCTCGCTGCAGCTAGTGACGTCGCCCGTTCGCCGATAGGTCTAGAAAATCGCCCAAAACGGCCGATGTCAAAGCGCGTACGGAATAATCATCGTGTTCACTCCTTAACCCGCTTGTCCAGCGTATGGACCCGACCGAAAATACATAGCCTCCCGCAGCGGTCGGCCTCATGACGATATCTCCTCTCACCTTACTTGCCAGCACGCCGTAAGCATCCACAATCAGGTCATCAAGTCCTCCAAACTCTTCAACTGTTGGGAGGTAGCCGGCTGGCATATTTGATGTCGATGCGATTACTATCGAGTCGACCGGGCTGCCAAATTCAGGTGCGTAGCGGTCCAGTTCGAGACCAGCCACGCCGAATTCGCCCTTCGCCAAATCCTTGATCACCGCCTTCGTCCTTGGCAAAGCGACGGGTAACTCTGCATCCGGGTTGATCATGTATCGACCGTCTCCGGAAAACCCGTGGGCGCAAAAGCCGATGCCGAATGTCGAATTAGGAGGCCTACCAAGACTCCTCCATAGTCCCCCATCTGCCCCATCAAGCTGTTGTCGCCGCTCACCGATCCCGCACGTCCAGGTTCTGGTTCCCTCGCTCCTTCGGACTTCCAGGAGTTCAGGATGTCGCGAATGCTGGCCAACCGCCCAATAAAAGCCATTGCCCCCCAGATACATAAGATGCCCGCCAGAGCGAACATAGTCGTCATAAGCGTCCAAGATTTTGCCACTTGAATACTCCGGATGAGAGCCCGTTAGGACCACACCGTAGTGCAAGAGTTCGTCGCCCTGCTCATGGAGGAGCTCATCTGTAAGGATATCATAGTCAACCCCCTCGCCTTCGAGCCAGCCCAAGATAGCTAGGTCGGCGGAGAATTGATGAGGAAAGCCCTGGAGCTGGGAGTCGAAATCCGCCCGAATTGTAACCTGTGGTCGCAAGAGGGTCGAGAGGCAGACACCGGATCCATCCCGGTGAAGACTGTAGAGCGACAGGAGGTTTTGAGCGATGGCGTAGTCGTAAAGCGGCTTGGAGGCTGTGCTCCTTTTCTTCTGAAAGATGCGGGGATCAGCATCCTCAGCGAACGTGTTGTTCGCGTATGCTCGATAGCTGAAAGTTGGAAGCACGAGTGCTACCGGTTTTCGGCTGTCTCGCGATGGTCGCACGAAAAGCGGGAGAGCATCGAAACTCTCCCGTTTTGCCCATTCGACTTGCTCCGTCTCCGACACAACGATCGAGTAGGCGCCGCTTCCAAGATCAGGAAGCCTGATGGTCTCTGAAACGGGCCAACCGGCATCGCCAAGGTCGTCGCGGTGAAACCAGACGGCGTTATACATCTCTGGGGCGTCAAGGAAGCTACAAACGCGTCCGTCATACGCTGACGATGTCACCGCCCGCGTCGGCGTGTTTCTAAGGAAGCCGGGTCTTCCGCCGCAAACATTGGGGACGACAAACGGTTCCTCACCATGCAGCCCAAAGTTCCACTGACCTATTTCCTTCCATTGACCGTCATCGCCAACCCGCAACTGGGGACCTTCGATCTTGCCGTCGAAACACCCTCGCGATCCATCTCCCGCAAGTCTAAGCCCAACGAGGTAACGGCCTGTCGTCGGAATGTTCCGAAGTGCGGCTCGCGCGGAGGATGTAAATGCACCGATGCAAGTCACCTCGGCGCTTCCCATCGTTCTATCGTATACGAATTCCAGTCTCTGCCATCGCCGCTCCTGCAAGCGCACGTCATTGCAGGAGACCCTCGCGCCAGAAGCCGTTTGGAACGCTATCTCTCCCGATGCGCCGGCCAACAAAGTGATCTCACCGAACTCGAACACCAGTTGCGCAATGATCTGGCTAGGGCCTTGAATGAGCGTTGGAAACACGGCGAACGATAGCTCGTAAACCGATCCCTGCTCGTGGACAGAAATATCTGTCTCGAAGAAGGACCCTGCAACGATCTCCCGCTCACCTGGATTTGCTATACGACCGGACAATCCAGCGACCGGACGGCACCTTTCGATCCAATGCGAAGGTCCTTCAATAGGACCGAGATGTCTTAGAATTTGCCAATGGACGGTCTCGGCGGACGAAGAGAGACACAGACGGACCTCTTCCCCTCCCGCGACCGTCCATCGGTCCGTGTAGCCGGTGATCCTGAGCATCTGGTGTCACTGGCACGCGTTCGATTTCAGGTAGTTGGGAACCGCGATCTGGCCAGAGGCAATCCCGCTTTCGATATTTTCGACCTGGTCAATTTCCTCCTTGGTTAGCAGCGGCTTGTTGTTGTCATCCAATGACCATCCAACGCCGTTTTCCTTGACACCAAGGACTGTTGTTCCACCTTTCCAGCTACCTTCCGCAGCCTCCTTTAATGCTTGATAAACGGCCACGTCGATGTAGGCGGTCGCGCTGGTAAGTATGTAGCCGGGCTGCAGTCCGTTCTGGTTCGTCCCGACGCCGATGGCTAGCTTTTTCGCGTCGGCTGCGGCCTGAAGCACACCCATCGTGCTTCCGCCTGCTGCACCGAAGACCACCGCAGCTCCTTGATCGAATTGACTAAGGGCAAGTTCGCGCGCCCTGGTCGGATCGGCCCAAGCCGCAGGCGTGGTTCCAGTCATGTTCTGGATTATTTTGATGTCCGGATTCACATATTTTGCGCCTGAAACATAGCCGCAGGCGAAGCTGCGGATGATGGGAATATCCATGCCTCCGACGAAGCCGATAGTGTTTGAAGGGGCTTTCAGCGCGGCGAGCGCTCCGACCACGAACGCGCCTTCATGATAGGCAAATTCGACTGATCGCACATTCGGCTCATCCACCACGCTGTCGACGATGATAAACTTCGCCTGAGGATATTGCGGCGCAATCTTCGAAAGCGGAACTGACCAGGAGAATCCGACAACAACAATAGGGCTTGCTCCCTGCTTGGCGAAAGTCCGTAGCGCCTGCTCGCGTTCCGCCTCGCGGTTGATCTCAAACTCGAAAACCTTGGCGCCTGTTTCTTCTCGAAATCTGTCCATCCCGTTGAAAGCGTTCTCGTTGAACGACTTGTCGAACTTTCCTCCCATGTCATAGAGGATGGCTGGTCTCGCGTCGGCTGCAAAAGAATCGAGTGTTGAGAGAGCGGCCGCAGCCAGCAAAACGGCGGTTCCAAACAGCTTCTTCATGTTGAATCCCCTTTCTTATTGATTTTGTGAAGAGTCGAAATCTAGGCTCTCAGCTGGTGACAGCCCTTTGCTTCATGCTGGCGTTCCGATTTGTCAGCGGGCATTCGGAAAGCCTATGTCAACGCTGCTAAACTTCGAGCCGGCTGAGGAACAGCTCCCTGAACCGGTCCCTGTCCACATCCATCAGGATGTTCGTCAAGGGTGTTCCGATCCATTCTGCCTGGCCGCCATTCGAGTTATTGGTACGCCGGTCGGCAATCGTCATTCCGCGTGTGAGCTTACCAGTCAGCTCTACCTGCACGGGGTATTTGCCTTGAGCCTTGATGATAGCTGGATCGGCAACGACGGCGACGGTAAGCGCGGAGTGAGCGGCACACGCGTACTTGCCCAGTTTGTTGGAGTAGAAATCCATGTAGAACGGCATCATTGCGGCAATGTATTTGGCCTGCATACTGCCAGCCTGCAGCCTTCTCAAATCGTCCTCGTCGAGCAAGGTGTCGTCCGTCACGTCCAAGCCAACCATGTCAACATGCCAGCCGGGTTGTTGGAGCACCATCTGTGCGCTTTCCGGATCATGCCAAGCATCAGCCTCGGCGACTGCCGTTACATTGCCGGGAACGAATGCGGCCCCTCCCATCCAAACGACGCGCGTCAGGTATTTCGGCAGCTCTGGATCGATGGCCAAAGCAAGTGCGAGGTTCGTGAGCGGCCCGAGCGCGATGAAGGTGATATCCCCCGGATGAGCGCGGGCAAGTTCTACGGTGAGTTCCGCCGCGGATTGACGGACAGGCTTTACCACCTTCGCCTTTTCGAAACCCGCGTTCCCCACTCCGTCGTCGCCGTGAACGAACGGTGAGAAGTTCGGATCGCCCACCAAGGCTCGCCCGGCTCCCTTTGCAAGTGGTATGTCCGTTCTACCGAAGACCTCCATCAAATAGGCGGTGTTCTCGGTAGTCAGATCCACGCTCACATTGCCAAACACGGAGGTAAACGCCACAACTTCCAGCTCAGGCGATCGCAGGGCCAACGCGCAGCCCATGGCGTCATCCACGCCAGTGTCGGTATCGACAATCACTTTGATCGACATGTTCTTCCTTTCGTCCAGTATAGAGTAACGCGCTCAGCGCTCGCCCATGAGGTATGGCTTTCCCGCTGCAGCCGGCCCCTCGGCTCTTCCGACAATGCCGCCTAAAAGGAGTATTGTAAGGAGGTACGGCACCGCCTGGATCAACTGGACAGGTATCTCGAAGCCCACGAGTTGGGTTCCCTGCAGCCACCCTTGCATGGCGTCGGCAAACGCGAACAGAATGCAGGCCGCCAGCACCCGCCCCGGCTTCCAGCTGCCGAAGATCAAAGCGGCAAGCGCCATGAACCCTTGGCCAGCCGTCATGTCTCTGAAGAATGCTCCGCCCTGCACCAAAGAAAGATACGCACCCGCCATTCCGCACAGCATGCCGTTGATGGCCATCGTCGTATAGCGCAATCCTGAAACGGAGATCCCTGCAGTCGCAACCGCTTCCGGCTTGTCTCCACACGCACGCAGCCTAAGGCCAAAACTCGTGCGGTAGAGAATGGCCCAACTCAGCGCCACGATCGCGAACGCAGCATAGGCAAGAATAGTTTGGTCGCTCAGTATATATCGGTATACCGGGCCGACTACCGGAACGGATGCAACCTGGTCCGCAAACGGGAACCTGATGGCACCAAATCTGGATGCACCGTCGAGCGTCGGGGTTTGCCCCCCGCGATCGAACCATGCGACGCCCAGGAAGGCTGTCAATCCACTTGCCAATATGTTGACTGCGAGGCCTATGACGATTTGGTTGCCTCGGAGGGTAATCGAGGCGAAAGCTTGCATCATGCTGATGACAAACCCGACCGTGATGCCCCCGGCGAGACCAGCCCAAGGGCTTCCGGCCAACGCTGCGCAGGCTCCTGCTGCAAACGCTCCGGCGAGCATCTTTCCTTCAAGACCTATGTCCACGATCCCCGAGCGTTCCGCATACAATCCTCCGATTGCCGCCAATACGACGGGTATTGCAAGCCGGAGCGCTGAAGCGCTGACAAGCACCATATCGATCAGTTCCATGAAACGTTTGCCCTCCGCTGCGTGGCTTTCACGACAAAGGCATCGACAAGCGCTGTGGCCGCTGGCTTCAGCACGTGTGTCAGCCCGCCCGCGAAGAGAACGACCAGGCCCTGAAGAACGGTGACAACGTCGCGCGAGACCGACGGAAACAGGAAAGACAACGACGCTCCGCCCTGGTAGAGCGCGCCGAACAATATAGCCGCGGGGAGTATGCCAACCGGATGATTAGCGCCGATCATCGCGACAGCGATCCCGGTAAAGCCATATCCCAGAGCAAAGTCGAGCATCAGTCGATGCTGCGCGCCCATAATTTCGTTGACCGAGATCAGCCCGGCAAAGCCGCCGGACAGGCAGACCGCCTGAATGATCAATCTGCTGGGATTGACGCCCGCAAACGCAGCGGCTTCTGGATTGGCACCTACCGCGCGCAACTCATATCCCCATCTCGTATGCCAGACGAGAAAAACGGCAGCGGCACATGCGGCGAGCGCGATCAATGACATCACGTTCAGCGGAGCTTCAACGGTGTCGTATCCAAGCCGGTTGAGCACCTGATCCAGCCTGAGAAGCTTGAGCCCGTCTGCGATGGGGCCGCTTGCCGGAATCATCGAACCAGCTTCCCGGAAGTGGTTCACGATCAGGTAGATCATCAAAAGCGAGGCCAGAAAATTGAACATAATTGTTGTGATGACGAGATGGCTGCCACGCTTGGCAGCCATGTAGGCCGGGATGAACGCCCAGCCCGCTGCAAAGGTCATCGACGCCGCCATCGCGAATGGGAGCGCCGCCCACCATGGCATCCAAGGGAACAGCAGGCACACGATCATGGTCCCTAATGCGCCGATATAGGCTTGCCCCTCGCCTCCTATGTTGAACTGCATCGCTTGGGCCGCGATCGCGACGGCCAGTCCGGCGAAGACAAAATTTGTCGCATAATGAAGTGTATAGGAGAGGCCCTCCGCACTGCCGAATGCGCCGATAAAAGCGACCGAGAAGGCGCCAAAAGGATCCTCCCCGACGGCGGCGATCAACAATCCGCCGATCATCAGCGCGACGGTGATGTTTATCAGAGCGGAGATCAGGCCGCCCATTGTTGTAGTGGCTCTGTTCATTTCCGGACCTCCACCGTTGCAAGCCCGATGGCTTCAGCGCAGGAAGCGCCCGACATCATCAGACCGATGGCGCTCTCGTGAAACGCCGTACGCTCCAGAATTCCCATGGAACGACCTTCAAACATGACGAGGATCCTGTCGGCCAAAGCCATGAGTTCTTCCAGCTCTACGGATACGAGAAGGATCGCCTTGCCCGCGTTTCGCTGTTGGAGCAGGCTGGAATGGATCGCCTCGATAGCTCCAACATCCACGCCGCGTGTCGGCTGTCCCGCGATGATGATGTCAGGCTCCGTGGCCAATTCGCGGGCAATAACGAGTTTCTGCTGATTGCCGCCGGAAAAGACACTCATGGTCCGCGCCGGATCAGCCGGACGCACGTCGTGCATCTCCATGAGATCGGTGCACCATGCCTTTAAACGAGAAGGTCTCATCCTGCGACCGACGCCGCGGATCCTGCCGGAGCGGTGGATGCCCAAAACACTGTTTTCGCTTGCAGACCATCTGGTAATCACGGAGTGCCGCAGACGATCCTCCGAGACGAGCGCCACACCCGCACTCCGTACGTCGATGGGATTGACTTTGCGATCTGAACTCCATCGAAGAGAGCCAACGCGGATGTTGCCGCCTGCAATGGGGAATTGCCCTGAAAGGCACGACAAGAGCTCTGACTGCCCGTTACCCGTTACGCCAGCGATTCCGAGTATTTCCGCCCTGCGGACTTCGAAGGACAGCCCATCTATCCTTGTCACGCCCGAAGCATCCGCGGCCGAAAGATCGTTCACGGAGAGAAGGACTTCCTCTCCCGTGGCCGGACGCGCCTCTGGTAGGTTCATCAGCTTCCGGCCGACCATCATTTCGGCAAGCTCGCTCTTCGATACTGAAGCTGTCTTCCGCGTGGCAACAACCTGCCCATGCCTGAGGACGGTGACACTGCTGGTTACTTCCACGATTTCCTGCAGCTTATGGGTGATCAGAACGACCGTATTGCCTCCAGCCGCAAGCTCCCGAAATACGGCAAACAGGTTCTGCACCTCTTGAGGCGTCAGCACGCTCGTCGGTTCGTCCAGAATCAGTATCTTCGCACCCCGGTAGAGAGACTTGACTATCTCGACCCGCTGCTGAGTTCCGACCGGAAGATCTGAAATTGGTCGATCGAGCGGGAAGGACAAACTGTACCTTGCCTGGATCGCTTCAACTTTCGCGCGGGCTCGCCTCATCCCGCTGCCAAGCCACGCTCCACCTTCATGGCCAAGAATGATGTTATCCAAGGCGGAAAGCCGCTCCACCAGCATGAAATGCTGGTGGACCATCCCAATGCCCAGGCGGATCGCCGCAGACGGATCTGCGATTTTCGTTTTCTCACCGTTGATCAGGATTTCGCCATCGTCGGGCTGATTCAGGCCGAATAGCGACGACATGAGCGTGGACTTCCCAGCTCCATTCTCGCCAATCACGCCGTGCACGGTGCCGCGCTGGATCGAGAAGGAAACGGCGTCATTGGCGCGCACGGCACCGAAGTGCTTCGTGAGATTTCTGAATTCAACAGCCGCAACATCAGACGAAGAGAACGTGGCGATATTGTCCATCCTGACATGGTCCTCCCGATGCCACTCGATCGTTGACGACGTCGTCTCGGTCGAAGGCAGGACGGCGATTGCCGCCTTGGCTATGACTGCCCTTGCAGACACTCATTCATTCCAGCTTGGGCGGCGGTCGATCTTTTAAGTCGCTTATTCCGCACGCTATAATGCTATAATGTATACTTTTATACGCCTGTCAATATGGCGGTCAATCGCTTTCCATCTTCCAGTGCTGGAGAACCCGCGGGTACAAAACCAAGTGCGCCAGCACTTAGATCCGAGGAGTCGTCAGGCCGAACGACGCGGAGAACAAGGAAGCAAAGGTTCCTTCGAACAATGGAACATCGATGATGATCCGTCCCGCTGCAGGCGACGGCGCGCAGGCAAGTTCGCCGCGTTCCAACCAGAGCAGCAATAGATCAAAATCGCACCAACCACGCTTCGGTGGCCGTGGTGATGCAGACTTCACGGTCATCCACGCCCCCGAAAGCCAGGTTAGACGCTACCTCATGGCACCTGATCAGGCCGATCTTGCGTCCGCCAGGATCATAGCATTCGATACCTTCCGCGGTGGCAATCCAGAGGTTGCCGTATTCGTCGCATCGAAGGCCATCTGGAACTCCGCTCGTGATCCTGCAGAAGTGAGAACCAAGTCCCGCCACGCGGCCCGAGGCATCAATGGGGAACGTGAAAACGTCACGCGGTCCCTGCGGATCAAAGGGAATATTTGGCCCCATGTCCGCGCCGCTGTCCGCAACGTAGAGCAGCGATCCGCTCGGAGAGAAGCAGAGTCCGTTGGGCATCGTCAATCCCGACACCTCGGCGGACAATTCCAGCGTCGATAGATCCAGTCTATAGACCCTGCACTCGTTTTGCTCCGGTTGCGCCCTCCGTCCCTCGATATCTGAGACAATCCCATAGGTCGGATCGGAGAACCATACTGCCCCATCGGGAGCCTGGACCACGTCATTCGGCGAATTTAATCGCTGACCCTTATATCGGTCGCAGAGCACTGTGACCTTGCCGTCGGTATCGGTGAAGGTGACCGATCTTGTCAAATGCTCACAGGTGAGGAACCCACCGTTTCGCAGGGGACACTGGCCGTTCGCGAAATTGGATGGCTGGCGGAATAACCATGTATTTTCAGATGGAGCATAGGCCAGAATGCGATCATTCGGGATGTCCGAAAAGATCCAGAGGCCCATGTCTGAAATAAATGCTGGTCCTTCCGCCCACTTCAGATCCCTCGCAATTCGAACCGCCGCGCCGGTGTTTTCAAGCTCTCGTAAGCTTTTTCCCAGAAGATCCGTTAGCTTGCTCACTGCTGAACTCCGGTCCGCCGTGCTTGGTAGAGTAATGCGTACGCACTATGGTCTAACGCGCCGTAGCCGCGTCTGGCGAGATCCCGAAAACCGACATCGCCAGTACGGCATGCGAGTATCTGCTGCGGCCGCCAACGGTTATCCCTGACTTGCCCATGTCAACAACCAAGCTTCCGGTTCGGAGGCGTGAGCTCAGGCCTGAGAAGGCAATGGCGTCGCTTGGGCGGATAGCGGCGTGCATTTTCATGCATCACGGTGCAAGTGGATGTAAAAGACCGAGGGACTTCAATTCGCCCCAGAAGTCCTCTGGTATTTTGAACGAAAGCTGTTCGGCATTCTCGCGGGCCTGTTCCACCGATCCCGCGCCCGAAACAACGCTTGCCACCAAATGGTGCCGTAGCGGAAACTGATAGGCAGCAGCTTTTAGCGACACTGAATACCTGGCGCAGACGGCCTCAATCTTACGCGTTTTGACAACGATCTCGTCGGTCGCCGGCATATAGTTATAGAAAGGGCGCTCCACAGTAGTTCCGGTTGCCAGTATCCCGGAGGCGTATGGTGACCCGACTACGACGCCCACTCCACGTTTCTCGCAAAGCGGAAATTCCTGGTCCAAGACGCCCTGATCAAGAAGGGTGAACGGCATGGCGACGAGAAAAAAATCGATATCAGAACGGTTCAGAAATTCCGGAATCGTGCCGAGGATATTCACGCCGGCACCGATCGCCTTTATCTCGCCGAAATACCTAAGCATCTCAAGTGCGCGCCAGCCGGACTTTTCGAGATCCTTGAAATGTGCGTCGACGAGATCTTGTGATCCGATCTCAGCGACGTCTAGATCGTGGACAAGGAGCATATCGACGCTATTAAGGCCAAGTCTCATCAGACTTTGCTCATAGGAGCGCATGATACCATCGTAGGTGTAGTCGAACCGATGGTCGAAAGGCAGCCCTCCCGCCCAGAACTCTCCCTGGAACGTAGCGGGATCTTTCGGCCGGTGAAAGGTTCTTCCTACTTTGGTGGAGAGGACGAATTCACCGCGGGGTTTATGGCGAAGCAATTCTCCAAATCGCAATTCGCTGAGGCCGCGTCCGTACCAGGGCGAGGTGTCGAAATAACGGATGCCCGATTCCCACGCGGCTCCCAGCGTGGCTTGGGCGTCGGCCTCCGGGATCCTGCTGTAAATCTCGCCAAGCGGAACGCCGCCCATGCCCGCCGGCGAAAGGCTTACACCGCTCTTCCCAAGGCCACGGGCTATCATTGTGAAGCCACGTCAGACTTGGGAAGGCTTGCGCGTCCCAGACGCTTGTCTCGGGTGTTGGTGATATGCTTCTCCACCTCCCGCTCCAGAAGAGCCTGCTTTCCGCCCTGAAGAAGCTCGACGAGCACTTCATGATCGTGGATTGCAGCCTCGTAATCGAAATTCGGATTTAGCTCCTTCATAAGAAGAACGAGGACCGAGCGCGAGAGAGAGTCCCATATCGGTTTGAGTGTCGGGCTCATGGACAACTCGACCACCTTCGCGTGGAAGCCAAGGTCGGAGCGGTAGTACGTTAGCTGGTCACCGATCCTTGCCGCCACGCGCATCCGATCTATAGCCTCCCGAAGCTCGTCCAGAATAACTGGATTGCCGGGTACAATCTTCAGCAGTCTTCGAAACGCAATCCGTTCGACAGTCAACCTTATCTCGAGCATTTCGACCATCTCGTCTGGTCCAAGGTCCGCCAGAAAGCTTCCTCTATTCGGCTCGGTGCGCATAACACCCTGAGCTCCAAGAATCCGGAATGCCTCTCGAACCGGGACCCTGCTCACGCCAAGAAGATCGCAGATATCCTTCTCAAAGAGCCGCTGACCCGCGGCCAATTCGCCCTTTGCCAGTAGGTCTACGATGTGATCGGCCAACTGATCAGGAAGATTACGGTGCTTGAAAGAAAGTTCGAATGCCATTTTGACCCCAAATCAGCGATCGTCAGCTATTGCACAGATTAGCGGGCGACGTCGCTCCAAAAAGACCGCGACCGCCGCCTCAAGCGCGTCCAGATCTTTGCCGCTCATTGCGAGACTGAGATTGATTTGGCCACGGCGAGCGATGTAAACGCCTTCTTCCATCAGATCAAAGTGAAAGAGATTGATCAGGTCGCGTGGCTCGCCTGCCAGATCTTCGGGAGATAGAATCTCACCGGCGGCAAAATGTATGTTCATCACGGACCCCATCCCGGTGAACTGGACCAGCGGACAACTCCGCGCCGCTAAATCGTTCAGCCTTTCCCTGAGCGCCTCGCCGGTTTCATGCAAAGCCTCCGCACGCTCCGACGTAAAAACTTCGGTAAGGCCGACCAATCCGGCCGACATCGTAAAGACGTTGTTGTTGAACGTCCCCGCGTGCGGGAGGGCATCCGGTCGCCGCGGGTCCATCAAACCTAAAATATCCGCTCTTCCGCCGAACGCGCCGAATGAGAAGCCTGCGCCGATGTATTTGCCAAGGGTCACCAGGTCAGGATTGACCTGAACGAGGTCGTGTGAACCTGCCCTTCCCATCCGGGAAGTCACAACCTCGTCAAAAACCAGAAGCGCCCCAACTTCATCGCAAGCCGATCTGAGGGCTTGCAGAAACTCCCTCGTCGCCGGAATACAGCCCCCGTTGCTCATCATAGGCTCGACGATCACCGCCGCGAGCTCCGACCCTAGGCGAGAGATGGTGGCAATCGTCTCTTTTATTTCGTTGTATCGGCAGACGGTCCAGTCATAAGGCGCATTAACTTGTGCTCCACCTCGACTGAAGACGAACACTCCTCCGTGGTATGCGCCCGAAAAAGCTATCAGCTTCTTTCGGCCGGTAAAGGCCCGAGCCAGGGTAAGTGCGTATAAGTTCGCTTCCGTGCCTGAATTGCAAAAACGAACGGATTCGATGGCGGGGAAACGCTCACAGATTGCCTCGGCGAGCCTTATCTCCGTCTCTCCAGGAGCCCCGTTTGACACACCTCGCCGAGCCGCTTCCATAATGGCTTCGCGGATTGCCGCGTCGCTATGCCCGTACAGACCGGCTGTGAATTCGCCGAGGCCGTCAAGATAAAGATGCCCGTCCGCATCTCTGATCTGCGCGTCAAAGCTTTCTGCCACATAAAGGGGGAAAGGATCGTAGAAGAGAGCACTTCGGGTATTGCCACCCGGCATGGAGGATTGAGCTGCTTGGTACAGTGCCAGGCTACGGGGATTTCGCGCAATGTACTTCTCCTTGGCCTCGTCCAGTGCGGTAGATAGCGCATGGTCGCTTCTGGCTTTGGAAAGCATAACAGCAGTCATCGTTTCCTCACTAGGTCGCTCCTCGGAGCTTATTGTTGTCACTTTTGACGGCGCTCTCCTCACCAGCGAACACCTTTGGTGCGCGTTCCCAGCAAAAAACCAGACACCGCATCATTCCCGTTCGTGATTCCGCTCGAACAATCCGCTTGCTATAATGTATACTTTTAGACGCCTGTCAACCAAAGCTCGGCACGGTCCCTTCCGGAAAATTGGGACCTCACACGTCCGCAAAAGATCCGCACACCTAGGTATATCTGTCGCAGAACCCGTTGTTGCCGTAGGTTCCAACTGTCGCCGCCTCTCCTCCCCAACCCCAGCAGGCGACACGCTCCGGTCACGTCCCCCTCCCGCGCCGGAGCCAGCGGAAACCTCCGCTTAGCCGCCCCTTCTAAAGGGGCGGCTTTTTTGTTGTGCGCCCAGCATGGGCGCATTCTTGTGGGTGGAAGTCCCACCGTAAGCTGGTCATGGCGAGCGAAGTGAAGCGCAACTGCGGAAGGGCGACCGACCGTGGGGAGGAAGCGTGGATC
>Ga0268287_100085_pt1 | contig 86096 bp, 76 predicted proteins | sample MetcocultureR3M_FD_191348 | JGI IMG/M metagenome (GOLD analysis project Ga0268287, IMG submission 191348) | Soil microbial communities from Anza Borrego Desert, Southern California, United States - Methanotrophic co-culture R3-M | ecosystem: Environmental > Terrestrial > Soil > Desert | place... | reverse complement strand
CCTGCCGCTTGGCCACCCGCTGCTGCTCGGCGTAGAGGCCGCGGATGTTGTTCTCGGTGACGGCGTCGGCGACCACGTCCTCGATCAGCATGTCGCCCAGGATGCGGTCGCGGGCGGCGGCGAGGCGCCGCTGGGCCACGGGATCCTCGTCGAGGTTCCGCTTCAGCGCCTCGGCGGCCAGCAGCTTCTGGTCCACCACCTCGTCCAGCACCCGGCGGAACAGGTCCGAGGCGGGATCCAGCGGCTCGCCCTCGCCGATCAGCCCCTGGGCCACCGCCTCGCGCTTGACGTCCGAGGCCCAGACCGTGCGGCCGTCCACCCGCGCCACCGCCACGTCGCCCCGCTCGGGCGGCCGGTCGCCGTCGCCGTTCGCGCCGCAGGCGGCGAGCGTCCCGGCGAGCGCCAGGACGAGGCAGGCGGTGCGAAGAGGCTTGGCCGGCGCCATGCGGTCACCCCCAGGTTTTCCGGAGCGGCGCCGCACGTTGCCGGCGCGGGCCGTCCCTAGCCATTTCCATCCCGGGATGCAAAGGTTGCCCCGAGTTCCAACGCTTGTTTAAAAGCGCCAACCGATTGTCCCGGAGGATCATTTAAAATGCGCGAAGCGGTCATCGTCTCCTACGCCCGGACGGGCCTGGCCAAGTCCGCCCGCGGCGGATTCAACATGACCCCGACGGTCTCGATGGCCGCGCACGCGGTGAAGCACGCCGTCGAGCGCTCGGGCGTGGCCCCCGCCGAGATCGAGGACGTCTTCCTGGGCAACGTGGCGCACGGCGGCGGCAACCTCGGCCGTCAGGCGGGCCTGCTGGGCGGCCTGCCGATCACCACCTCGGGCGTGACCGTCAACCGCTTCTGCTCGTCGGGCCTGCAGACCATCGCCATGGGCGCCGACTACATCCGCAACGGCGGCGCCGACGTCGTCGTGGCCGGCGGGGTGGAGTCGATCTCCATGCCGAACCCGGGCCCCGGCAGCGCCGAGAACTTCGACCCCGAGCTGACCCGGCTGTACCCGGCCATCTTCATGCCGATGATCGACACCGCCGACATCGTCGCCGAGCGCTACAACGTCAGCCGCGAGGCCCAGGACGAGTACTCGCTCGAGAGCCAACGCCGGATGGCCGCCGCCCAGCAGGCCGAGAAGTTCAAGGACGAGATCGTCCCGATGAAGACCAAGATGAAGGTGGTCAACAAGGAGACGAAGGAGGAGTCCGTCGTCGACTACGTGGTCGACCGCGACGAGTGCAACCGCCCCGACACCACGCTTGAGGGCCTGGCCAAGCTCCAGCCGGTCCGCGGCGAGGGCAAGTTCATCACCGCCGGCAACGCCTCGCAGCTGTCGGACGGGGCGGCCGCCGTGGTGGTGATGGAGGCCAAGGAGGCCGAGCGCCGCGGGCTGAAGCCGCTCGGCGTGTTCAAGGGCTGGGCGGTCGCGGGCTGCGAGCCCGACGAGATGGGCATCGGCCCGGTGTTCGCCATCCCGCGCCTGCTCGAGCGCCACGGCCTGAAGGTCGACGACATCGACCTGTGGGAGCTGAACGAGGCCTTCGCCAGCCAGTGCCTCTACTGCCGCGACAAGCTCGGCATCGATCCTGAGAAGTACAACGTCAACGGCGGCTCGATCGCCATCGGCCACCCCTTCGGCATGACCGGCGCGCGCCTGGCGGGCCACGTCCTGCAGGAAGGCAAGCGCCGCGGCGCCAAGAACGTCGTCGTCTCGATGTGCATCGGCGGCGGCATGGGCGGCGCGGGCCTCTTCGAGGTCTTCTAGGCGCAATCCGACGCCCCAAACGGATGGGCCCTCCCCTCGCGGGAGGGCCTTTTCGTATGGGGGTGCGGCCCTGCGGCCGCGTTGACACTGGGAGGGGGGCTGCTTAAGTCTCGCGCGCCCTCTGACGGGCCTATTTTGCCGGCGGGCGCAGGGCCCCTTCAGTCGCCGCCGACGCCTCGCACAACGGACGCCTTCCCTTGAGCATCTTCCAACGGTTCTTCGGTTCCTCCAACGACCGCAAGGTCAAGGGCATGCAGGCGCGTGTCCTGAAGATCAACGCGCTGGAGCCCAAGATCCAGGCCCTCTCGGACGCCGAGCTGCGGGGCAAGACCGACGAGTTCAGGGCCCGCCTGGCCAAGGGCGAGACCCTGGACCAGCTGCTGGACGAGGCCTTCGCCGTGGTGCGCGAGGCCGCCAAGCGGGTGCTGGGCCAGCGGCACTACGACGTGCAGCTGGTCGGCGGCATGGTCCTGCACCAGGGCGGGATCGCCGAGATGCGGACCGGCGAAGGCAAGACGCTGGTGGCCACCGCCCCCGTCTACCTCAACGCCCTGGCGGGCAAGGGCGTCCACGTCATCACCGTCAACGACTACCTGGCCCAGCGCGACAGCGAATGGATGGGCCAGGTTTACGGCTTCCTGGGCATGACCACGGGCGTGATCGTCCACGGCCTGTCCCAGGGCCAGCGCCAGGCGGCCTACGCCAGCGACATCACCTACGGCACGAACAACGAGTTCGGCTTCGACTACCTGCGCGACAACCTGGTCTACGACTCCCGCGAGATGGTCCAGCGCGGCCACAACTTCGCGATCGTCGACGAGGTGGACTCGATCCTGATCGACGAGGCGCGCACGCCGCTGATCATCTCGGGTCCCACCGAGGACCGCTCGGAATTCTACAAGACCATCGACCTGCTCATCAAAGAGCTGGTCAAGGACCCGACCACCTACGACCACGACGAGAAGCAGCGGCAGGTCATCCTGACCGAGGAAGGCTCGGAGCGGATCGAGCAGATCCTGGAGGAGGCGGGGCACCTGGCCGAGGACTCGGCGGGCCTGTACGACCCGGCGAACGTCTCGGTCGTGCACCACGTGAACCAGGCGCTGCGGGCGAACGTGCTCTACACCCGCGACAAGGACTACATCGTCCGCGCCGGCGAGGTGATCCTGATCGACGAGTTCACCGGCCGCATGATGCACGGCCGGCGCCTGTCGGAAGGCCTGCACCAGGCCATCGAGGCCAAGGAAGGGGCCGTCATCCAGCCCGAGAACCAGACCCTGGCCTCGGTCACCATCCAGAACTACTTCCGCCTCTACTCCAAGCTGTCGGGCATGACCGGCACGGCGGCCACCGAGGCCCAGGAGTTCCTCGACATCTACCGGATGGACGTGGCCGAGATCCCGACCAACCGGCCGATCCAGCGCATCGACGACGACGACGAGGTGTACCGGACCAGCGCCGAGAAGAACCAGGCGATCATCAAGCAGATCGAGGAGTGCTATCGCCGGGGCCAGCCGATCCTCGTGGGCACCGTCTCGATCGAGAAGTCGGAACACCTCTCCGAGCTGCTGAAGGCGCACAAGTTCGAGGTCGACGGGAAGACGCAGACCGGCATCCCGCACAGCGTGCTGAACGCCCGCTACCACGAGCAGGAGGCCCTGATCGTCGCCGACGCCGGCGTGCCGGGCGCGGTGACCATCGCCACCAACATGGCCGGCCGCGGCACCGACATCCAGCTGGGCGGCAACGTCGACATGAAGCTGGCTAAGTGGCGCGACGAGCAGCGGGCGCAGGGCGCCGAGCCGACGCCCGAGCAGGCCTTCGCCCAGCGCGCGATCATCGAGGCCGAGATCAAGGACCTGAAGGAGAAGGCCCTGGCCGCGGGCGGCCTCTACGTGCTGGGCACCGAGCGCCACGAGAGCCGGCGGATCGACAACCAGCTGCGCGGCCGGACGGGCCGCCAGGGCGACCCCGGCCACTCGAAGTTCTTCCTCTCGTGCGAGGATGACCTGCTGCGCATCTTCGCCGGCGACCGGCTGGACGCGATCATGCGGACCTTCGGCGTGCAGGAAGGCGAGGCCATCACGCACAAGTGGCTGAACAGCGCCATCGCCACCGCCCAGAAGCGCGTCGAGCAGCGGAACTACGAAATCCGCAAGAACCTGCTGAAGTACGACGACGTCGTGAACGACCAGCGCAAGGCCGTGTTCGAGCAGCGCCAGGAGTTCATGGAGGCGACCGACCTTTCGGAGGCTGTCGCCGAGTTCCGCCGCGACACCATCGCCGACTTCGTCCAGCGCCACCTGCCGCCCAAGGCCTACGCCGAGCAGTGGGACGTGGCGGGCCTGGACGACCACGTTCGCCGGTACCTGGGCCTGGAGCTGCCGATCGCCGAGTGGGCCGCCGAGGACGGCATCGCCAACGAGGAGATCGAGGAGCGCATCGTCCAGGCCGCCGACGCCCGGGCGGCCGAGCGCAACGCCCTGGTGGGCGACCACATGCGCAACGTCGAGAAGAGCTTCCTGCTGCAGACCATCGACATGCAGTGGCGCGAGCACCTGATGCACCTCGACCACCTGCGCAACGTCATCGGCCTGCGCGGCTACGGCCAGCGCGACCCGCTGAACGAGTTCAAGACCGAGGCCTTCTCGCTGTTCGAGAAGCTGCTGGTGGACCTGCGCCAGAACGTGACCCGCTGGCTGATGACCGTGGAGTTCCAGTTCGAGGAGCCCGCGCCGCCGCCTCCGGAGATGTTCGAGGTCCACCTCGACCCGCTGACCGGCGAGAACGAGGCCGAGCGCGGCTTCGTGCCCGACAACATCTCGCCCGAGCAGCGCCAGGCCCTGCCCGTCACCTCCTTGCCCGACGGCTGGGAGGACACCGGCCGCAACCAGCCCTGCCCCTGCGGCTCGGGCAAGAAGTTCAAGCACTGCCACGGCGCGCTGGTGTGAGGCGGCGTCCCTCCCGGCAAGGGAGGGTTGCCCGCCCCCACGGAAGGCCGTGAAACTCTCCCCGACGACTTAGGGGAGAAACCACCATGGCCCAGGCGCTGCCGAAGGCGTGCATCATCGGCGCGGGCTGTTCCGGCTTCACGACCGCCAAGCGGCTGAAGGACCTGGGCGTGCCGTTCGACTGCTTCGAGATGTCGGACGACATCGGCGGCAACTGGTACTTCAAGAACCCGAACGGCCTGTCGGCCTGCTACGAGAGCCTGCACATCGACACCTCGAAGTGGCGCCTGGCCTTCGAGGACTATCCCGTCCCCGCCGACTGGCCCGACTTCCCGCACCACGCCCAGCTCCTGAAGTACTTCCACGACTACGTGGACCACTTCGGCCTGCGCCCCCTGATCACCTTCAACACCGCGGTCACCCACGCCGAGCGCACGGCGGAGGGGCTCTGGTCGGTGACGCTGTCGACCGGCGAGACTCGCCTCTACGACGTGCTGTTCGTCTGCAACGGCCACCACTGGGACGCCCGCGTTCCGGAGTATCCCGGCGCCTTCGACGGCCCCGCCTTTCACGCGCACGAATACCGCGATCCGTTCGACCCCGTGGACATGCGCGGCAAGAACATCGTCGTCGTCGGCATGGGCAATTCGGCGATGGACATCGCCTCGGAGCTGTCCCAGCGGCCGATCGCGAAGAACCTCTGGGTCGCCGCCCGGCGCGGCGTCTGGGTGCTGCCGAAGTACATGGACGGACGGCCGGCGGACAAGGCGGCCCTGCCCCCCTGGTTCCCGCGCAAGCTGGGCCTGGCGCTGGCCCGCAAGAAAATCAAGCGGGACATCGGGCGGATGGAGGACTACGGCCTGCCCAAGCCCGACCACGAGCCGCTGGAGGCGCACCCGTCCGTCTCGGGCGAGTTCCTGACCCGGGCCGGCTGCGGCGACGTGAAGTTCAAGCCGAACATCGCCGAGTTGATGGGCAAGAAGGTCCGCTTCGAGGACGGCAGCGTCGAGGACGTGGACGCCATCGTCTACGCCACCGGCTACAGGATCAGCTTCCCGTTCTTCACGGATCCCGAGCTGCTGCCGGACGCCGAGCACCGCTTCCCGCTGTTCAAGCGGATGATGAAGCCGGGAATCCCGAACCTGTTCTTCATGGGCCTGGCCCAGCCCCTGCCGACGCTGGTCAACTTCGCCGAGCAGCAGGCCAAGCTCGCCGGCGCCTACCTCGTGGGCCGCTACAAGCCGCCCGCGCCCGCGGAGATGGCGCAGGTCACCGCCAAGGACGAGGCCCTGCACCTCGGCCCCTACTACAAGTCGGCCAGGCACACGATCCAGGTGGACTTCGGGATCTACGTCCACGACCTCCTGAAGGAGATCGAGCGCGGCGGGAAGCGGGCGAAGGCCGCCGGCTACGCCCTGCCAGTTCCCGCCCGCGCGGTCAGCGCGTCACGATCGGAAAGTCCGGCCGCGGCGGCGTGAGGAAGCCCAGCAGGCGGACGAGCGCCCCGGCTTCGCCCTCCGAGGCCGCCGGCGGCCTGGCCCCCGCCAGGGCCGCCGCAAGGAACTGGGCCCGCGGCAGGACGAACACCGCCTCGGCCGCGCCCTTGGGATCGGCCTCGTAGGTGAGGACGTCGTTGCGCACGGCCACCCGATAGCGCTCGTCGCGGTCCGGGAAGACGAGGTCGAGGCTGACCGCCTGCCCCCGCGACTTGGCGGGATCCAGCCGCACCGCCAGGAGGTCGAGCAGCATCGGCGTCGGGGTGCTGCGGACCATGTCGAGGGAGCCGGCGCGGGCCGGCCCCGGCCGCACGCCCTGCGAAAGCTCCTGGGCGCCGGTCAGGTACATGTTGCGCCAGATGGCGCTCTCGGCCGCCGCCGCCTGCCGGCGGTAGACGCGGGCCAGGAGCTCGCGGGCGGCCACGTTCGTCGCATCGGCCAGCACGATCCGGTTCAGCAGGGTCGCCGCCCAGCGGTCGTCGCCGGCGTCGTAGGCCCGGCGCGCCTGCGCCAGCACCTTGCCCGCCCCGCCCATGGCGGCGACGTAGCGGGCGCTCTCGTCGGCCGGATCGAGCGGCGCGAGGTTCACCGGATTGCCGTCGTACCAGCCCATGTAGCGCTGGTAGATCGCCCGGCTGTTGAAGCTGAGCGTGCCGTAGTAGCCGCGGTTGAACCACTCGCGGTCCAGCGCCTCCGGCAGCTTGAGCCGGTTGGCGATCTCGGGGCCCGTGAGGCCCTCGTTCATCAGGCGCACCGTCTGGTCGTGCAGGTACTTGTAGGCATCGCGGTGGCTGGCGACGTAGGCGGCGATCGTCTCCCGGCCGAAGCGGGGCCAGGCGTGGCTGGTGAACAGCACGTCGGTCCGGTCGCCGAAGAGGCGCAGGGACTCCGAAAGGCCGTCCGCCCACAGCTTGGCGTCACGCACCAGGGCGCCGCGCGGCGTCAGCACGTTGTGCATCGTGGCGTTGGCGTTCTCGGCCAGGCTGAGCGCCTTCAGGTCCGGCAGGTAGATGTTCATCTCGGCCGGCGCCTCGGTGTTGGGCGTCACCTGGAACTCCAGGCGCACGCCGTCGACCGTGAGGATCTGGCCGGTGCGCTCGATCTCCAGCGTCGGGGGGATGAGCGTCTGGGTCCCGGAACTGACGGCCTGGCCGATGCCCGAGCTGACCGGTCCCTCGGGTCCGCGCGGCTGGCCGCCGCCGAACTGGTAGGCCGCCCGGCGCTGCATGGCGGGGCCGGCGATGATGTTCTCGGAGACCGCATGCTCCAGGAAGCCCTGGGGCGCGATGACCTGGACCTTCCCGGCGTCGACGTCGGCCTGGTCGACCATGCCGCGGGCGCCGCCGAAGTGGTCGACGTGGCTATGAGTGTAGATGAGGGCCGTGACCGGCCGCGCGCCCAGCGTCTGGTTGGCGAGGTCGAGGGCGGCGCGCGCCGTCTCGGCCGAGGTGAGCGGGTCGATGACGATCCAGCCGGTCCTGCCGGCGATGAACGTGGCGTTGGCGAGGTCGAAGCCGCGGACCTGCCAGACGCCGTCGGTGACCTTGAAGAGGCCGTGCTTCGACAGGAGCTGGGCCTGCCGCCACAGGCTGGGGTTCACCGTGGCGGGCGCTGGCCCCGCGAGGTGGGCGTCGGCCGAGAGGTCCCAGACGACCCGGCCGTCGGCGGCGGTGATCCTGGGGTCGGCCCGCGTGGCGACGAAGCCCCGCTCGGCGAACTCGAAATCCTGCCGGTCGGCGAAGTCGGGGCCGGCCTGCGCCGCCGTCGCCAGGGCGAGGCCCAGCGCGGCGCCGATCGTCAGCTTCCTCATGTGACGCTCCTCCCTCCGCGAGGGATGAGCCCGCGGCGCGACCATGGCAACCTTGCCCCGACGTAACTTGACGCGGCGGGCGGATGTCGGCGCTTCTGCCGGTTCGGATGGGGGACGAGAGATGAAGTTCGCAAGCTGTGTGGCGGCGCTGGCCGCGGTCTGTGTGGTCAACTTCGGCCAGGCCGGCCCGGTCGCGGCGCAGACGGCCCCCCAGGAAGCGGCCTTCGCCGAGATCGACCCGCTATTCGAGGCCTTCATGCGCGAGCAGAACGTGCCCGGCCTCGTCTATGGCGTCGTGGCCGACGGCAAGCTGGCCTACGTCCGGACCCTGGGCGTGCAGGACGTGGAGACGAAGGCGCCGGTCACGGCCGACACCGTTTTCCGCATCGCCTCGATGTCCAAGAACTTCATCGCGCTGGCGGCGCTGAAGCTCAGGGACGAGGGCCGGCTGTCGCTGGACGCCCCCGCCGAGCGGTACGTGCCGGAGCTGAAGGCGCTGAAGTATCCCACGACGGACAGCCCGAAGATCACCGTCCGCGACCTGCTCAGCCACGCCGGCGGCTTCGTCACCGACGATCCCTGGGGCGACCGCCATCTCGACATGGCGGAGCCGGACTTCTCGCGCTTCGTCGCGGCGGGCGTCCCGTTCTCGCGAGCGCCCGGGACGGCGTTCGAATATTCCAACTTCGGCTATGCGCTCGCCGGCCGGGTGGTCTCGAACGCCTCGGGGACGCCCTACGCCGACTACATCGGCGCCCGCTTCCTGAAGCCGCTGGGCATGGCCTCGACCACGTTCGACATCGGCAAGGTCCCGGCCGGGCGCCTCGCCCGCGGCTATCGGTGGGAGGACGGGCGCTGGAAGCCCGAGCCGGCGCTGGGTCCCGGCGCCTTCGGGGCGATGGGCGGGCTCCTGACCAGCGCCAACGACTACGCCCGCTATATGGCCTGGGAGCTCGCCGCCTGGCCGCCGCGCGACGGGCCCGAGGACGGGATCCTGGCCCGCGCCAGCATCCGCGAGATCGCCCGGCCCCAGACCTACGCCACCGTCCAGCGGCGGTCCGACCCCGAGGGCTGCGACCGGGCGGCGAGCTACGGCATGGGGACCATCCCCTACAGCGACTGCGTGCTCGGCCAGCACTTCGGCCATTCCGGCGGGCTGCCGGGCTACGGCTCCAACGTCCTGATGCTGCCGCAGCGGGGCGTGGGCGTGTTCGCCTTCACGAACCGCACCTATGCGCCCGCGTCCGTGGTCGTGCGCGAGGCGGCGACCCGGCTGGTGAAATCGGGGGCCTTCCCGCCGCGCGAGACGTCGCCCAGCGCGGCCGTGCAGGCCATGGCCGAGACGGCGCTGCGGATCTACGCCGCCGGCGACGTGCTCGCCGAGCCCGACGCCCCGGCCGTCAACTTCCTGCTGGACGAGGACGCCGCCCACCGGAACGCGAAGATCGTCCCGATCAAGGAGAAGCTGGGCGCCTGCCGCAGCGAGCTGCAGCCGGTGCGCACCGACAGCGCCATGGCCGCGATCCTGAGGTTCCCGTGCGAGCGCGGGACGCTGGAGGTCCGCTTCCTCCTCGCGCCCACCACGCCCGCCAGCTTCCAGGCGCTGGAGTTCCGCGGCTAGGCGCTACATCGACACCCAGTTGCCGTGGAAGCCGAACGGCACGCGCCGCGGCATGGCGGCCGTCGCGATCGGTCCTCTGGCGATGTCCTGGGCCTCGAAGACCAGCAGGTCCGAGCGGTTCTCGGCTGCGCGCCAGACCACGGCCGTGACCCAGCCATCGCCCTCGGGCGCGTCGGCCGAGCGGGGCGTGAACACGGGCTCGGAGGTCAGGTCCCCGTCCGGCAGCGCATAGACCTGGCGCGCGCCGGTGGTCAGGTCGAGGTGGGCGATGGCGCCCTGCTTGATGGTCTTGCTGTTCGTCGGATCGGCCGCATACCAGCCGTGGCGGTGGCGCAGCGTCTCGACGCGCGGATCAACCCTCGGAAACTCCCCGTCGAGGTCGTCCAGCGGCTCCTCCCGGATGGCGTCGCTGTTCCCGGCCAGGTCGAAGGTCCAGCGGACCAGCCGCGCCGCCGTCTTGCGGCCCGGCGAGCCGTCGGCGTTCGGGAACAGGGGCGCCGCGTCGTAGCGCATCACGTCGGCCACGATCCGGCCCTCCTCCTCCCAGGCGTTCAGCGGGTGGAAGACGTAGCAGGCCTCGGTGTTGAACCAGCGGATGGAGCCGACGTCGCCGTCCCGGCGCATCACGCCCACATAGGCGCCCTTCTCGGGCTCCCAGGCGAAGGCGGGCCTGCCGCTCATCGCCCGCTCCAGGCTGGCGGTCAGCGGCAGGATGGGGAAGAGGACGTGGTTCTGCGTCACCATGAAGTCGTGGACCATGCAGGCGAAGGGCGCCTGGAAGTCGTCGCGGCGCACGACCTTGCCGTCGGCGCCGGTCACGCCGTAGCTCATGCCGGCCGACAGGGGCATGTCGCCGACGCCATAGGCGAACCAGACCATCTCGCCCGACACCGGGTCGAGTTTGGGATGGGCCGTCGTGCGGCCGCGGTAGGCTTCGGCGTAGCCGATGGTCTCCAGTGTGCCCGGGTCCATCTGCGTCGGCATGTGGCCCTCCTCGAGCGCCATCAGCCGGCCGGCGTGCCAGACGATGTTGGTGTTGGCGACGCCCGAGTCCTGGCCCAGGGCCGAGGGTTCGGTGGTCATGGGATTGCCGAAGCTGCCGAACAGCGAGCGGCCGGCGGCGTTCTCGGCCTGCCACTTGGGCGTGCGGACGTAGCGGTTGCGATACCGGACCTTGCCGTCCTCGACATAAAAGCCGTGGACCATGCCGTCGCCCGAGAACCAGTGGTGGTTCGGGTCGCGCGGCTCGAACTGCGGATTGGGGCCGATGCGGAACAGCGCGCCGCGCAGCTCGCGCGGGATCTCGCCCACGACAGGCAGGTCGAAGTCGTCCTCCGAGCGGACCGGGGCGAAGTTGCCCGTCAGGTAGGGATTGATGCGAGCCTCGCCGTCCATGGCCATTCCTCCTCAGGCGAACAACTTACGTTGTAAATTTATGAGGTAAGGTCTACGCCTTGGCAAGCGTGCTTTTTTCGAACCCCGAGTCTCCATGCCTCGCGTCCTGTCCGAGTCCGATGTCGCCGACTTCCGCGAGCGCCTGTGCGAGGCGGCCGAGCGCCTGTTCGCCGAGAAGGGACCCGACGCGGTGACCATGCGCCAGCTCGCGGCCGCGCTGGGAGTCTCGCCGATGACCCCCTACCGCTACTTCCAGGACAAGGACGACATCCTGGCCGCCGTGCGCGCCAACGGCTTCAACCGCTTCGCCGAGGCGCTGGAGACGGCGCGGGCGACCAAGAGCGGCGCGCGGGCCCGGGGCGCGGCGGTCGGCGAGGCCTATGTGAACTTCGCCCTCGAGCACCCGCACACCTACAAGCTGATGTTCGACCTGAACCAGCCGGACGACGGCAAGTACCCCGAGCTGGTGGAGGCCGGCCGGCGCGCCCGGGCGACCCTCAGCGACTATGTGAAGGACCTGATCGCCGACGGCGTGCTGGCGGGCGATCCGGAGCAGCTCGGCACCATGTTCTGGGCCGCCGCGCACGGCGCGGTCGTGCTGGAGCTGGCCGGCAAGCTGCCGCCGGGGACCGCCCGCGACCTGCACCACGCCATGGGCCAGGCCATGAGCCGCGGCCTGCGGCCGGGGGCGAGCTAGGTCCGCACCACGCGCGCGCCCATCCAGCGGTCGTAGGCGGGATCGGGCCGCCCGGTAAGGAGCATCCCGAGCGCCCAGGCCGCCAGCAGCCCGACCACCGCCAGTTCGGCGATCCAGAGCGGGCGGGCGTACTGGACCAGCCACGGCGCGGCGCGGGTCGCCTGGTGCGAGACCGCCAGGAGCGCCGCCCCCGCCAGCAGCCAGCCGTAGACGATCAGGTTGCGTCCCAGGGCGCGCGCCAGGCCCAGCCGCCCGCCGCCCACGGCCGCGACCCGCAGGCCCAGGCCCGCCTTGCCGGGCGTTCCGCGCATCAGGCCCTCGCCCAGCGCCATGCACAGCACGAACGCCAGCGGATAGGCCCAACCCAGCGAGATCGGCGCCACCGGCTCGCCGGCGCGGTCCACCGGCTGCAGGACCGCCGCGCCCACGAGCGTCTCCCCCTGCTGGGCCTCGACGTTCACCGAGACGAAGCGGCCGCTCTCCAGGCCCAGGAACAGCCGTCGGCAGGCGGTGGCCGAGGCCACCCGCGACGTCTGCGCCGGGACGGCCGAGAGCGCCGCCCGCTCCACGGCGGGCGAGATTTCGCGGGCGGGCTCGCACCGGTCCACCGGCTGGAAGACGTAGGCCCGCAGCTTGCCGCCCGAAGCGGTGTACAGCGCGACCGAGACGAGGCTGGCCACGAGGACGAAGAACACCCCGTCGATCGCCGCCGCCGCCAGCCGGCGCCAGACCGCCGCCCCCTCCGCGCCCGCGATGGCAATACCTGTCATGGCCGCCCCCCAGCTTCCGGCGCGGAGCTTGACCGCCGTCGCGTCATCCGTCGAGCCTCGCCGCACAGCTTAGGAAGGAAGCCCCATGCCGCAGCCGTTCGAAGTGTCATGGAGCGCCGCGGACGTGGCCGCGGTGCTGGACCAAGTGCGGGCCTACCCCTGGCCGCCGGCGCCGGCGGTCCCCGACGGCTGGGCCTACGGCTGCGACGGCGCCTACCTGCGGAGCCTGTGCGAGCACTGGACCGGCGCCTGGGACTGGCGCGCGGCCGTCGCCGAGCTGAACCGGTTCCCGCAGTTCACCGCCAGGGTGGAGGACTTCGACCTGCACTTCGTGCACGTGGTCGGCGAAGCGGGCGGCAAGCGGCCGCTGATCCTGACCCACGGCTGGCCGGGTTCGCACTACGAGTTCTGGGCGAGCATCGAGAAGCTGGCGTTCCCGAGCCGGTTCGGCGGCCAGGCGACCGACGCCTTCGACCTGGTGATCCCGTCCCTGCCCGGCTTCGGATTCTCGTCGAAGCCCGAGCGCCCCATCGGCCAGCGCGCCACAGCCCGGCTGTTCAACGGGCTGATGACCCAGGTGCTGGGCTACGACCGCTATCTCGCCCAGGGCGGCGACTGGGGCGGCCTCGTCACCTCGTGGCTGGGCCGCGACCACGCCGCGCACGTGTCGGCCATCCACCTGAACATGATCGGCTTCCGCCCGGACGGGCCGCCGCAGTCGGACGCCGAGGTCGCCTGGATCCAGCGCCAGCAGGCGATGATGGACGTGATGGGCGCCTACTTCCGCCTGCAGGCCTCCAAGCCCCAGTCGATCGCCTGGATGGCGGCGGGCAATCCGGTGGGCCAGGCCGCCTGGATCGCCGAACGCTTCCACGACTGGGCCGACCTGCGGGAGAAATCCCTCGACGAGGCCTTTCCCAAGGACCGGCTGCTGACCAACGTCATGCTCTATGTGATGACCGGCAGCTTCACGACGGGCGCCTGGTACTACCGGGGCCTGATCGAGGAGGGCGGCGTCGCCCTTCCGTCCGGGGAGCGGTGCGAGACGCCGACCGCCTTCGCCAACTTCCCCGGCGAGCCGCTCTACACCGCTCCGCCGCGCAGCTGGGCCGAGCGGGCCTACAACATCGTCCGCTGGTCCGAGATGCCTCGGGGCGGCCACTTCGCGGCGATGGAGGAGCCGGACCTGTTCGTGGACGAGGTCAGGGCTTGGGCGCGGGGGCTCTGAGCGGCTAAAGGGCGGGCATGAGCCACGCCCGCTACGACTTCGCCTCGGACAACACCGCGCCCGCCGCGCCCGAGGCGCTGGAGGCGCTCGCCGCCGCCAACACCGGCTTCACCTCGGGCTACGGGACCGATCCCGTCAGCGCCAAGGCCGCCGACCTGGTCCGCGAGATGCTGGACGCCGACGCCGAGGTGCGGTTCGTCGCCTCGGGCACCGCCGCCAACGCCGTCGCCCTGGCGGCCCTGTGCCGGCCCTTCGAGGCGGTGCTGGCCCACGAGCACGCCCACGTCTGCACCGACGAAACCGGCGCGCCGGGCTTCTTCGGCCAGGGACTGGGCCTGATCCGCCTGCCCGGCGCGTCGGGCAGGATCGATCCGGCCGCCCTGCAGCAGCCGCTGTCGGCCCCCGATGTCTCCTACCGCCAGCCGGCGGCGGCGCTCTCGCTGACCAACGCCACCGAGTACGGGACGGTCTATTCGGCGGACGAGCTGCGCGCTCTGATCGCGCCCGTGAAGGCCAAGGGCTACGGCGTGCACCTGGACGGCGCGCGCCTGGCCAACGCCGCGGCGGCCGGCTTCGACCTCAAAGCCATCAAGGACCTGGGCGTCGACATCCTGGTGGTCGGCGGGACCAAGGCGGGGATGCCGCCCACCGAGGCCATCGTGATCTTCGACCGCGCCCTCGCCCGCCGCTTCGACGCGCGGCTGAAGCAGGCGGGGCAGCTGCCCTCCAAGGGCCGGTTCTACGCCGCCCCGTTCATCGGCATGCTGGGCTCGGGCGCCTTCCTGCGCCATGCGGCCCACGCCAACGCCATGGCGCGCAAGCTGGCGGACCTCATGCCCTTCCCCGTCGTCCATCCGGTGGAGGCCAACGCGGTGTTCGTGGAGATGGACGATGCGGCGCTGTCGCGGCTGCACGCGGCCGGCTGGTTCGCCTACCGCTTCCTGGACGGCTCGGTGCGGTTCATGTGCTCGTGGGCGACCACCGGTGAGTCGGTCGAACAACTGGCGGTTACACTCCGCGACCTGGCCTGAAGGTCTTGAAAAGGGGTCACTTTTGCCGCGGGTTACCGGCAGGTGTGACATGTATGGCGCACTCGCCGCCCAAACTGGAACCAGACGCCCCATCGAACGCCACTTTATGGCGAGTTCTGGTTGCTGCTGTGACGGGAGCGTGACAGCTTTCGCCACCGCTGCCTGGGGGGTGCTTCCAGCGTGTGACATCGCGCGCGTGAAGGGCCCGTCGGGCGCCTGAGCGTCCCAGAGACGCTCCAACAGACCAATCATCTTGCGGGGCCGCAGAATGAATTTTTCACGTAACTTGCTTCGAACGGCGCTCCTGAGCTCGGCCGCTGCGGCCGCCGCGCTGTCGATGCCCACCTTCGCCGCCGCCCAGACCTCCGAGGTCGGCGTCGACGAGGTCGTGGTGACGGGTTCGCGTATCCGTCGTCCGGAGCTCACCTCCGTCCAGCCGCTGCAGGTGATCACCACCGAGCGCATGGAAGAGCGCGGCTTCACCAACGTCGCCGACGCCCTGAACGACATCCCGTCGGTGGGCGTGCCGATCAGCCCGGTGGGCGATCAGGGCTCGTTCGGCGTCGGCCGGAACTTCATCAACATCTTCAACCTGGGCACCAACCGGACCCTCACCCTGGTGAACGGCCGGCGCTTCGTGGGCGGCAACCCCGCCTCGATCTTCACCGGCGCGGCCGCCGGCGGCCAGGTCGACCTGAACGTCATCCCCACCGGCCTGGTGGACCGCATCGAGACCGTCCAGGCGGGCGGCTCGGCCGTCTACGGCTCGGACGCCATCGCCGGCGTCATCAACATCATCACCAAGCAGGACTACGACGGCGTCGAGGTCGACGGCCGCTACGGCTGGTCGGACGGCGGCTATGACGACTGGCGCGCCCGCATCACCGCCGGCAAGAACTTCCTCGACGGCCGCCTGAGCCTCTCGGGCAGCTACGAGTATAACGAGACCGGGCAGCTGGGCTTCGTGGACCGCCAGCGGACCGCCGAGCAGCTGACGTTCGCCCTGAACCCGGCGAACACCTCGGGCTCGGACAACATCCCCGGCCAGGTCATCTGGCTGAACCGCCGCATCCCGGAAGTGACCACCGGCGGCCTGCCCTTCCAGGCCAACACCTCGTCCCTGGGCCGGCTGGTGACCATCGCCAGCCCCTCGGGCGGCCGGGTGACGGCGCAGTTCGGCCCCGGCGGCGTGCTGGTGCCCTACGACGCCGGCCAGTTCGTCCAGGCCTCGGTGGCCTCGGGCGGCGAGGGCATGAACCTGGCCGAGCTCAGCTCGCTGATCTCGCCGGTGAAGCGCCACGTCGCCACCGCGTTCGCCAAGTTCGACGTCACCGACAACATCCGGGTGAACGGCGAGTTCTTCTACTCGCAGTTCGACGCGGTCGAGCCGTACAACCAGCCGATCTACAACGCCCCGCTGTTCGGCGGTAACTCGTCGATGCTGCGGATGTCGACGGCCAACCCGTTCCTGCCGGCGGCCACCCGCGCCGCCCTGCTGGATCCGGCGAACGGCCTGGCGGCCGACGCGGCCAACCCCGGCGAGCGCATCTTCTACCTGTCGCGCGCCTCGGTCGATATCGGCAACAACAAGACCTCGGCCGACGGCGAGACCTTCCGCGGCGTGCTGTCGGTGGAAGGCGACTTCGACTTCCTCGACCGGAACTTCTTCTGGAACCTGGCCTACATCCACGGCCAGTCGGACGGCTCGTTCCAGAGCCCGAACATCATCCAGACGCGCTTCCTGCAGGCGATCGATGTCGTCCGCGACGCCAGCGGCGCCGTGGTCTGCCGCGACCCGTCGAACGGCTGCGCCCCGCTGAACATGTTCGGCGACGGCGCGCCCAGCCAGGCGGCGCTGGACTTCATCGGCGTCCAGTTCGAGAGCGAATACAAGATCCTGCAGACGGTGTACGAAGCCAACTTCGGCGGCGACATCCTCGACCTGCCGGCCGGCCCCTGGTCGTTCGCCGCGGGCTTCGAGGCGCGCTACGAGAAGTCGGACTTCAACCCGAACGCGCCGCAGGAAGCCGGCGTCGGCCGCTCGGCCGCCATCACGGCCCTGACCGGCAAGTTCAACACCAAGGAGTTCTACGGTGAAACCCTGCTGCCGATCTTCGGCGGCGACTTCACCTTCCCGCTCCTGCACCGCCTGGAGATCGAGGGCGCCTACCGCGACGTCGACCACTCGCAGGCCGGCAAGGGCAAGGCCTGGAGCTACGGCGCCCGCTGGAACCCGATCGAGGACCTGATGTTCCGGGCCCAGAAGTCGCGCTCGTTCCGCGCGCCGGCGATCACCGAGCTGTTCCTGCCGACGGCGACCAGCTTCATGACCGCCACGGACCCCTGCCACCAGGCGAACATCAACTCGGGCCCGAACCCGGCCGTTCGCCGCGCCAACTGCGAAGCCGCGTTCACCGCGCTGGGCCTGCCGGCCGACTACAGCCTGGTGTCGCAGATCCAGCAGGCGACGGTGCAGGGCGCCACGTCCGGCAACCCCGGCCTGCAGAACGAGATCGGCAAGCAGTGGTCGATCGGCATGGTCTACCAGCCGTCGTTCGTGCCGGGCCTGTCGATCAACTTCGACTGGGTGAACATCCGGCTCGAGGACGCGATCAACAACTTCACGCTCACCTCGATCCTGCAGGTCTGCTACGACTCGCCCGGCGGCAACGCCGACGCGTGCAGCCGCTTCGATCGCGGCACGGCCGCCTCCGGGCGTCCGGGCCAGATCCTCGGCCGCGACGAGGCGATCGGCAACGGGTCCACCTCGATCGGTCCGCAGACCGGCTACATCAACGCCGGCTACACCAACTTCGAGGGCTTCACCGCGGGCGTGAACTACCGGATCGACTTCGTCGACTGGCTGGGCGGCGCCTTCGGCAACATGTGGGGCGGCAACCCGGGCCGCGTGGACGTGGACTTCGACCTGTTCCACGTGGAGCGGCAGGAGACCTCGGTCACCGGCCTGGGCTTCGACCTGAACCGCGACCACGGCGAGATCGGCAACGCCAAGTGGCGCGCGAAGCTGGAAACCAGCTACTCGCGTGACCCGGTGGCCATCGTCTGGACCACCAACTGGATCGACGAGTCGCGCTTCAACAACGACTTCACGATCGAGACCCGCTACCCGCTGAAGGTCGACGAGTACTTCCTGCACGACCTGTCGGTGACGGTGAACCTCGATGCGCTGACCGACCGCTACGGCATGGGCGTCCTCAACGACGCGCGCGCCCGGTTCGTGGTCCGCAACGTGTTCGACACGAAGCCGCCGTACGGCGCCACCAACTCGGCGAACGCCTACGGCACCTACGACTTCATCGGCCGCTACTTCCAGGCGGGCATCACCGCCCGCTTCTAAGACAGGGTCGTCCGCCCGGGCCTTCGGGTCCGGGCGGCGCCATGGAGAGCGAAAGAGCCGCCGGGGCGACCCGGCGGCTCTCTTGTTTTCAGGACGGTGTGGTGTCGGCTCAGGCCGGCTGCAGGCTCTTGTGGCCGACCATGCGGGCCAGGCGCGCCTCGATGATCTCCTCGGCCTCGCGGACCATGCGGTGGATCAGTTCGGCGCAGGTCGGGATGTCGTGGATCAGGCCCTGGACCATGCCCGCCGACCAGATGCCGTAGTCCGGGTCGCCCTGCTCGTAGACCACCTTGCCGCGGGCGCCGGCCACCAGGTCCTTCACGTCCTCGAACTTGGCCCCGCCCCGCCGCTCGATGGCCACCACCTCGTCCGAGACCGCGTTCTTCGCCACCCGGGCGGTGTTGTGCATGGTGCGGAAGATCAGGTTGGTCTGCCGCTCGTCATTGGCGACGATCTGCTCCTTCACCTTCTGGTGGATCGGGCTCTCGGCGGTGCACATGAAGCGCGTGCCCATGTTCACCCCGTCGGCGCCCAGGGCCAGGGCCGCCACCAGGCCGCGCGCGTCGCCGAAGCCGCCCGAGGCGATCATCGGGATCTTCACCTTGTCGGCCGCCGCCGGGATCAGGATCAGGCCCGGGATGTCGTCCTCGCCCGGATGGCCCGCGCACTCGAAGCCGTCGATGGAGATCGCGTCCACGCCCATCCGCTCGGCCGACAGCGCGTGGCGGACCGCCGTGCACTTGTGGATCACCTTGATCCCGTGCTCCTTGAAGTGGTCGACGTGCTCCTGCGGCTTGTAGCCGGCCGTCTCGACGATCTTCACCCCCGAATCGATGATCGCCTGCCGGTACTCGGCGTACGGCGGCGGCGTGATCGCCGGCAGGATCGTCAGGTTCACCCCGAAGGGCTTATCCGTCAGCTTCTGGCAGCGCTCGATCTCACGGCGCAGGTCGTCCGGCGTCGGCTGCGTCAGCGCGGTGATGAAGCCCAGGCCGCCGGCGTTGGCCACCGCCGCCACCAGCTCGGCCCGGCCGACCCACTGCATGCCCCCCTGCACGATGGGGTGCTCGACCCCGAAGGTCTCGGTGAAACGGGTCTTGAGCGCCATGGGTCGTCGCCTCCAAACAGATGTTTGGAGGACACTGAAGCGGCAGACGCCACGTCAGGCAAGGGCTTGAGCTACTGCAGCCCCGAGCGGCCGATGGCGTAGAAGCGCTCGGCGCGCTGCGCCTTGAGGGTCGCCGCATCGAGGGCCAGGAGCGCCTTCAGCTCCTCCTCGACCGCGTCGCCGACGGCCTGCATGGCGGCCTCGGGGTCGGAATGGGCGCCGCCCGCCGGCTCGCGGATGATCCGGTCGACGATCTTCATCCGCTCCAGGTCCTGGGCGGTGATCTTCATCGCCTTGGCCGCCTCGCCAGCGGTTCGCGCGCCGCGCCATAGGATCGAGTTGGCCCCCTCGGGCGCGATGACCGAGTAGATGGCGTGCTCCAGGATCAGCACCCGGCTGGTCGCGGCGATGGCGATGGCGCCGCCCGAGCCGCCCTCGCCGGTGATGACCGCCACGTTGGGCGTCTCCAGCATCAGGCACTTCTCGGTGGAGCGGGCGATAGCCTCGGCGACGCCCCGCTCCTCGGAGGCGACTCCCGGATAGGCGCCGGCGGTGTCCACGAAGCTGACGACCGGCAGGTTGAACCGCTCGGCCAGCTCCATCAGGCGGATCGCCTTGCGGTAGCCCTCGGGGCGGGCGTAGCCGAAGTTGTGCTTCACCCGGGTGACGGTGTCGCGGCCCTTCTCGTGGCCCATGACCACCACCGGCATGCCGCGGAAGCGGCCGAGGCCGCCCATGATCGCCTGGTCGTCGGCGAACTTGCGGTCGCCGCGGAGCTCCTGGAAGTCCTCGATCAGCGCGGCGACGTAGTCGACGAAGTGCGGCCGGTCGGGATGGCGGGCCACCTGGGTCTTCTGCCAGGCGTCGAGATTGGCGTAGGCCTCGCGGCGCATGTCCTGCGCGCGGGCCCGCAGCGACTCGATCTCGCCGTCGAAGGCGCCCGGGCTGGCGGTCTCGGAAAGGCGCGAGAGTTCCTCGATCTTGGCTTCGAGGTCCGCGATGGGGCGCTCGAACTCGAGATAGTGGGCGGCCATGCGGAGGATCGCTTCCCTGAGTCGTCGGTCGTGGGGTCGTCTGGAGAGGGGTCGTCGAGAGAGCGCCGGAAATTAGGCGTGAACCGTCGCCCTAACAAGCGGGGAACCACTGCCCAGGTTGCAGCCTTCAGCAGCCATGAAGAGCTTCTTCAGAGACAATGGTCTCACCCTCGCCCTCCTGGGCCTCTTCCTGGCCAGCTTCGCCGGCCATGCGATCGCCGGGATGGGCGCCGAGAACCAGGAGCGCCTCGAGCACGGTCAGGCGCTGATCGGCCTCGCCGAATTCCTGACCGGCGGCCAGTTCCTCTCGACCCTGTTCGAGAACTGGGAGAGCGAGTTCCTGCAGATGTGGGCCTACGTCATGCTGACGGCCTACCTGTTCCAGCGGGGTTCGCCCGAATCGAAGGACCCAGACAAGCCGGCGCCGCAGGATCGCGACCCCGCCCTGGAGGCCGCCGACCCGCAGGCCCCCGGCCCGGTGCGCGCCGGCAGGCTGGCGCGGGCGCTCTACGCGCACTCGCTGGGGCTGGCGATGCTGGGACTGTTCGTGGCGTCCTTCATCCTGCACTGGGTGAACAGCACCCGTCTGGCCGGCGAGGAAGCGCTGCAGCACGGCCGGCCGCCGCCCGGTCTCATCGAGCACCTGTCCGACGCCGGGTTCTGGTTCGAGTCGTTCCAGAACTGGCAGAGCGAGTTTCTCTCGACCGCCGTGCTGGTGGTGCTGGCCGTCGTCCTGCGCGAACGCGGCTCGCCCGAGAGCAAGCCGGTCTCGGCGCCGCACGCGCAGACGGGCGCCTGAGCCCGGTGCAACCCGCCGCAGGGTGGGGAGTTTGGTAGCCCGAGGTCGAGCCAGGCCTGCATCCGTTTCGGGGGCCGGAGGCGACCGGCGCGTCTTCGAAGAACCGCGCGGACCCCGCCCTGACACAGCGCCGCCGCGCCGAGGAGAAACGGAGCTATTCGAATGAACAGCATCTTGAAGATCGGGACGGCGTCTGCGCTCGCGCTTGCGACCGCCGCCCCCGCCTATGCGCAATACTACCGCCCCACGCCCGAGTACCAGCGGGCGCAGCAGGACTACCGCTATCAGCAGGAGCAGTATCGCGACAGCCGCGAGGCCTATCGCGAGGCCCGGCAGGACTACCGCGAGGCCCGCCGCGACTACGAGCGCCGCCTGGCCTCGTGGGAGCGCGAGCGGGCCCGCTACGACGCCCGCTACGGCCGCGGCGCCTACGAGCGGCGCTACGCCCGCCCCGTCTGGGACGAGGCCTACTGGGCCGACAACCGCGCGCCGTACGCCGGCTACTACGGCTCGAACGCCTCGACGAACGTGCGCTGCAACAACAACTCGACGATCACCGCTGGCGTGCTCGGCGCGCTCGTCGGCGGGGTGCTGGGCTCGAACGTGGCCGCCCGCAACGCCCGCACCGAGGGCACCGTGCTGGGCGCCCTGGTCGGCGGCGGCCTGGGCGCGGCCGTGGGCCGGGCCAACGACCGCTACAAGTGCGACAGCCGCGGTCCCTACTTCACCTACAACGACACCGTACCATACCGGGAAAGCCGCTCGTGGCGCTACGGCGCCTACGACACGAACTACTACGCGCGCCAGCGCTGCCGCCTGGCCCCGGCCCCGGTGGACTCGCGCGGCGAGGACTACCGCTACGTCCGCGTCTGTCCGGACGACCAGGGGCGCTACCGGATCACCGGCTGACGCACCAGGAAAGGCCGCCTTCGGGCGGCCTTTCTACTTCTTGGCCAGCGGGTGCTTGGAACGGACCACCTCGCTCAGGCGATCCGAGGCGACGTGGGTGTAGATCTGGGTCGTGGCGATGTCGGCGTGGCCCAGCAGCTTCTGCACCACCCGCAGGTCGGCGCCGCCCTCCAGCAGGTGGGTGGCGAAGGCGTGCCGCAGCACGTGCGGGCTGACGCGCCCCGGATCGATGCCGGCGTCCGCAGCGGCCTCGTCCAGGAGCTGGGCGAAGCGCCGGGGCGTAAGCCGCCCGCCCTTGCCCCGCGAGGGGAACAGCCAGGGATTGGCCGCATCTCCCTTCGGCAGGAAGGCGGGGCGGACCTCCAGATAGGCCTTCACCGCCGCCCGGGCGGCCTCGTTCAGAGGCGCCAGCCGCTCCTTCCCGCCCTTGCCCTTCACGATCAGGTAGGCGGGATCGCGCGCCAGGGCCGCCAGCGTCAGGCCGGTCAGCTCGGAAATCCGCAGGCCCGAGGCGTAGGCCAGCTCGACCATGCAGGCCAGGCGCAGGGCGTGGGACGCCCCGTCGCGCGCGCCGGCGGCGGCGATCAGCCGGTCCATCTCCTCGCGGGACAGCACCTTGGGCAGGCTGCGCCCCTTCTTCGGCGCCTCGACCCGGCGCGAGGGATCGTCGCCGCGCCAGCCCTCGCCCAGGACGAAACGGTAGAACTGGCGCACGGCCGCGCGTCGGCGCGCCGCGGTGGCCGCCGACAGGCCGCGCACGCCGAGATCGGCGAAATAGGCCTCCACGTCCTCGGCCGCGGCGTCCGAGAGGTCGCGGCCGACGCCGGCGAGGAAGCCGGAGGCGTCGGCCAGGTCGCGTCCATAGGCCGAGAGCGTGTTCCTCGCCGCCGCCCGCTCGACGGCCATCATCTCGAGGAAGGCTTCGGCCCAGGCCGCGCCCCTGCCTGTCATTGCAGCGCCGCCAGCCCTTCGAGGGCGAATGCGCGGGCCTCCTCGGCCAGGCCCGCCTGGGCGAGCGCGCGGACGATGCGGGCGCGGTCGGCGACGCCGGGGCCCTTCTCGCCGGCCTCGGCCGCGACCCACAGCGAGAGCAGGGCGGCCTCTCCCATCAGCTTGGCCTCGCCGGCGTGGGCCAGGGCGAAGGCGCGGCCGGCGGGCGTCTTGCCGGGATCGACGGCGAAGGCGGCCAGGCCGCCGCGATCGGCCGCCGTCAGCTCGGGCGCGAGCGCCGCGACCAGGAGGGCGGCCGACTGCAGCCGCGCGCGGCCCTTGGCGTCGGCCTCGGCCGCCGCGGCGATCAGGGCCGACAGGCCGCCCGGCGGCGGATCCTGGCCCGCGGCGATGGCGGCCGCGAGCCCTCCCGTGGCCCCGTCGATGGCCGAGACGTCCCAGGTGGGCGGCAGAGGCTCGCCGCCGGTCAGGGCGGCCGCCACCGGCGGGGCGGGCTTGGCCGCCGTCAGGTCGAGGCCGAGGCTGCGGGACAGCGCGAGATCCAGGCCGTTGCGCAGCGAGGCGGCGCCCGGATCTCCCCCCGAGAGCTTCGCGCCCATCAGCCGGCCGAAGACGGCGTCGCGGGCCTGACCCTGGGCGAGATCGAAGGTGAGCTGGCCCTCGGCGGTCTGGCCGGCCAGCGCCTGGCAGTAGGCGCGCAGCCGCAGCCAGTAGGGCTGGCCCCGGCCCGTCCCCAGCGCCTGCTCGATGGCGCAGGCGCGGGCGTCGTCGCCGCCCAGCAGAGCGCTCTCGGCGGCGGCCTGGGAGAGCTCGGCGTTGCGCTCCAGCCCCGGCGCCCGCTGCAGGATCGCGGCGGCGGCGGCCGGGTCGCCCAGGGCGATCAGCGCGCCCGCGCGGGCGGCGATCAGCGCCGGATCGTCCCCCAGCCCCGGCGGCCCCGCCGCTCCGGTGGCCAGGACACGGCGGGCCAGCGCCGCGGCGGCGGGCGACAGCGGCTTGGCGGCGAGCGTCGGCAGGACGGTCCGGGCGGTGGCGGCGGAAGCCCCCTTCCACAGGTCGCCGGGCAGGCCGGTCGGCCGTCCGGGCGTCGAGAATGCGTCGGGGGCGGCGAGCGGGACGACCTCCACCGGCTGGGCCTGGGCGGCGGCGGCCAGGGCGAGGGCGGGAGCGAGGAAGAGGGCGGCGGAGAGAGCAAGACGCGACATGGCCGGCAGCATACTTGCCCGCCCGGATTGGCGCGAGGGCGCGCGCTCGTGTATGGCTCCGCCGTCCATGGACCGTTTCGAACCGCTACGCCGCCGGACCATCGCCCTCGTGGGCCTGATGGGCGTCGGCAAGTCGAGCGTGGGCCGGCGCCTGGCCAGCGCGCTGGGCCTGCCGTTCCGCGACGCCGACTCCGAGGTGGAGGCGGCGGCCGGACGGTCGATCTCGGACATCTTCGCCGACCTCGGCGAGGCCGCCTTCCGCGACGGCGAGCGCCGGGTGATCGCCCGCCTGCTGGACCAGCCGCCGCACGTGCTGGCCACCGGCGGCGGGGCGTTCATGAACGCCGAGACCCGCGAGCTCATCAAGTCCAAGGCGATCTCGGTCTGGCTGAAGACCGACCTCGAGACGCTCGCGCGCCGGGTCGGCCGCAAGGACACGCGGCCCCTGCTGACCGGCAAGGACCCGCTGGAAGTCCTCAAGGCCCAGGCCGAGGTCCGCTATCCCGTCTACGCCGAGGCGGACATCACGGTCGAAACGGGGGACGTGGCGCACCACGTCACCGTCGACCAGGTGATCCGCGCGCTGTCGGCCTATCTGGAGGAGCGCGCGGAATGACGCGCAGCATCGCCGTCGGCCTGGGCGAGCGCGCCTATGAGGTGCGCGTGGGCGAGAACCTGCTGGACGAGGCCGGCCGGCACCTGCGGACCTTCCTCAAGCGCGGCCGCACGGCCGTGGTCAGCGACGAGACGGTCTGGCGGCTGCACGGGGCGCGGCTGGAGGCGGCCCTCAAGGCCGCCGGCGTCGAGGTCCATCCCGTGCTCGTGCCGCCCGGCGAACAGAGCAAGAGCTTCGCGGGCCTGGCCGACGTCACCGACCGCCTGCTGGCGCTGGAGCTCGACCGCGGGGACCTCGTGACCGCGTTCGGCGGCGGGGTCGTGGGCGACCTCGCGGGCTTCGCGGCGGCGATCTACAAGCGCGGCATCGACTTCATCCAGATCCCCACGACCCTCCTGGCGCAGGTGGATTCGTCCGTGGGCGGCAAGACGGCGATCGACACGCCCCGGGGCAAGAACCTGGTGGGCGCCTTCCACCAGCCGCGGCTGGTGCTGGCCGACCTGTCGGTGCTGGACACCCTGCCGGTCCGCGAGATGCGCGCGGGCTACGCCGAGGTCATCAAGTACGGCCTGCTGGGCGACCGCGGCTTCTTCGAGTGGCTGGAGGCGAACGGCGCGAAGGTCCTGGCGCGCGAGCCCGAGGCGCTGACCCACGCCGTCGCGCGTTCCGTGGAGATGAAGGCCGAGATCGTCGCCGAGGACGAACGCGAGCAGGGCCGCCGGGCGCTGCTGAACCTCGGCCACACCTTCGCCCACGCCCTGGAGGCCGAAACCGGCTACGGCGAGGCCCTGCTGCACGGCGAGGCGGTGGGCGTGGGCCAGGCCCTGGCCTTCCGCTTCTCGGCCGCGCTCGACCTGTGCGCCGGCCAGGACGCCGAGCGCGCGACCCGCGCGATCGCCGCGGCCGGCCTGCCCGTCCGGCTGTCGGAGACGCCCGGCCATCCGTTCGACGCCGACCGGCTGGTCGCCCACATGGCCCAGGACAAGAAGGCCGAGGCCGGGCGGCTGACGTTCATCCTGGCGCGGGGCCTCGGCAGCGCCTTCACCGCCAAGGACGTGGAGGCGCAGGCCGTGCGCCGGTTCCTGGTCGCGGAGGGAGCCCGGCCGTGATCGGCGCGATCATCGTCGCCCTGGCCCCGTCCCTGGTCGTCCTGCTGCTGCTCTCGGCCCTGATGTCGGCGACCGAGACGTCGATGACCGCGGCCAGCCGCGGGCGCATGCATCAGCTCGAGCGCGAGGGCGATCCCGCCGCCCGGCGGGTGAACCGCCTGATCTCGGACCAGGAGAAGCTGATCGGCGCGATCCTGATCGGCAACAACGTCGTCAACATCTTCGCCTCGGCGCTGACGACCTCGGTGCTGACGCAGGCGTTTCCGGGACCGGCCGGCGCGCTGATCGCCACCGGCGTGATGACGGTGCTGGTCGTGGTGTTCGCCGAGATCCTGCCCAAGACCGTCGCCATCGCCCAGGCCGACAACGCCGCGCGCGCCCTGTCCCTGCCGGCCCAGTGGACGGTGAGGATCTTCGGCCCCCTGGCGAACGGCGCCCAGTGGATCGTCCGGCGCACGCTGCGCCCGTTCGGCATCCGCCTGTCGATGGAGACCGACGTCCTCGCCGCCCACGAGGAGATCCGCGGGGCGGTGGAGTACCACCACTCGGAGGGGCTGGTGGAGACGCGGGACCGCTGGATGCTGGGCGGCGTCCTCGACCTGGCCGAGATGGACGTCTCGGAGGTGATGGTCCACCGCCGCTCAATCGTGATGATCGACGGCGACAAGCCCCCGCGCGAGATCCTGAGCGAGGCCCTGGCGCAGGGCCATACGCGCCTGCCCATCTACCGCGACGAGCCCGAGAACATCGTCGGCGTCCTGCACGTGAAGGACCTGCTGAAGGCGATCGCCGACGCCGACGGCGACATCGACGCCGTCAGAATCGCGGGCATCCTGCGGACGCCCTGGTTCGTGCCCGAGACCACCAGCCTGAAGGACCAGCTGGCCGCCTTCCTGAAGCGCCAGAACCACTTCGCCCTGGTGGTGGACGAGTACGGCGCCATCCAGGGTCTGGTGACTCTGGAGGACATCCTCGAGGAGATCGTCGGCGAGATCGAGGACGAGCACGACGTGGTCGCGCCGGGCGTCAATCCGCGGCCCGACGGCTGGGTGTCGGTCGAGGGATCGGTGACCATCCGCGACCTGAACCGGGCGATGAACTGGGAGCTGCCGGACGACGAGGCGGTGACGGTCGCCGGCCTGTTGATCAACGAATGCCAGCGCATTCCCGAGGTGGACGAGACCTTCGCCTTCCACCGCCATCGCTTCCGGGTGGTGGAGCGGCGCGGCAACCAGCTCACCCTGCTCGATGTCTCTCCGCCCGAACCAGCTGTGGATGATTGAGCGGCCCTGCGGAACCCACTGCGCAGCTTGCCGTTTGATCCGTGTTCGCCGCCGCTGGGGGTCCGTCGAATTGAGGTCGCATACACGCCGCAAGGCGCCCGGGCCCCGCCCCCCGTTCAGCCGCTGTTCAAGCGGCCTGGCATGTGGTTAGGCGATGCAGAACCTCAAGGAATCTGGCGCCGGAGCCCCCAGCATGACCGACAAGCCCAGCCTCGAAGGCATGCGCGTACTCGTCGTCGAGGACGAGATGATGGTCTCGATGCTGATCGAGGACATGCTGGCCGACCTGGGCTGCACGGTCGTCGGCCCGGCCTCGCGCCTGGATGAGGCCATCGAGCTGGCCAAGGAAGCCGACCTGGACTGCGCCGTCCTCGACGTGAACCTGGGCGGCCAGCCGATCTTCCCGCTCGCCGACCTGCTGCGCGAGCGCGGCGCGCCGTTCGCCTTCGCCACCGGCTATGGGGATGCGGGCCTGCGAGACGTGGATCGCGGCTCGCCCGTGCTGCAGAAGCCGTTCCGCGAGGGCGACCTGGCCCGCGTGCTGGGCGAGCTTAGGGCGGCCGCCGCCTAGAGGTAGTCGAGCGCGCGCGCCGCCAGGCCCTGGGCCAGGAAGGCCGTCGAGCCGATCAGCGCCGCAAGCGAAAGTAGGATCTTCACGTCCCGTCTCCTTCTCGCGCAGAAGATGGGGACGAGCTCGGCCGTGCGCCATAAGCGTTTCGGCAGAACCGTTCTGCGAAATCAGAAACCCCGGATCAGAGACGCCTGATCAGAGACCCCGGGCCGCGAGGCCCGCGAGAAGCTTGTCGGGCGTGATCGGGTAGTCGCGCACGCGCACTCCGCAGGCGTTGTAGACGGCGTTGGCCACGGCCGCGCCGGCCCCTGAGTTGCCGAGCTCGCCCACGCCCTTCACGCCCATCGGATTGGCCTTGTCGTCCACCTCGTCGAGCATGATCGCCTCCACCTCGCCGATGTCGGCCTGGACGGGGATCACGTACTGGGCGAGGTCCTGGGCGATGAAGGAGCCGTAGCGCGCGTCCACCGCATTGCCCTCGTGCAGAGCCGAGGCCGCGCCCCAGATCATCCCCCCGGTCAGCTGGCTGCGGGCGGTCTTGGCGTTGATGATCCGGCCCGCGGCGAACACCCCCAGCATCCGCCTCACGCGCGTCTCGCCGGTCACCGGATCGACGCCCACCTCGACGAAGTGGGCCCCATAGGTGTGCTGGCTCCACTCGCGCGCATCGGCCGCCGGGCGGATCTCGCCGTCGGCGGTGAGGCCCTGGGGGGCGGCGCGGGCGACCAGGGCCGCGATCGTCTCGGCCCGGTTCTCCAGGGCGACAAGCCCATCATGGAAGGTCACGGCCGCCGCATCCCCGCCGTGCAGCGGCGAGGCCGGATCGCCCACCGCCAGGTCGGCCAGGGCCCGGCGAAGGTTCATGCCCGCGTCCAGCGCCGCCGAACCGGCCGAGGCCGCCCCGAACTGGCCGCCCGAGCCGGGGGCCGGCGGCAGCTCGGAATCGCCGATCTCGACCCGCACGCTGGCCAGCGGCACGCCCAGGGTCTCGGCCGCGATCTGGGCCAGCACCGTGTAGGTCCCGGTGCCGATGTCGGTCATGCCCTGGCGCACGGTGATCACCCCGTCGGCGTCCACCTGGAAGCTGCACTTGGCGGGCAGCAGGAAGTTGCCGCGGATCGCCGCCGCCATCCCCACGCCGACCAGCCAGCGGCCGTCGCGGACCTGGCCCGGAACCGGATTGCGGCGGTCCCAGCCGAACAGCTGGGCGCCCTCGCGCATGCACCGCACCAGCTGGCGCATGGAGAACGGGCGGCCGGTCTCGGGATCGGCCTGCGGCTCGTTGCGGATGCGCAGCTCGATGGGGTCGAGGCCGAGCCGTTCGGCCAGCTCGTCCATGGCGCATTCCAGGCTGAGCGTGCCCGAGGCCTCGCCAGGCGCCCGCATAGGGCCAGCGGCCGGCAGGTCCAGCTTCACCAGCCGGTGGCCGGTCAGGCGGTTGGGGGCCGCGTAGAGGCTGCGCGCGAAGTTGGACGCGCGCTCGGTGAACGCGCCGTCCCGGTCGCAATGGGTCCAAGTCATCAGCGACATGGCGTCCAGCCGGCCGTCCGCCTGGGTGCCCAGGCGGACCCGCTGAACCGTCGCCGGCCGGTGCACCGTGGCCTGCATCATCTGCCGGCGGGTGAAAGCGACCTTCACGGGCCGGCCCAGGGCGCGGGCGGCCAGCGCCGCCAGCGTCAGGTCGTCATAGGTCTGGCCCTTCCCGCCGAAGCCGCCGCCGATGTAGCGGGTCAGGAGCCGCACGTCGTCGCGCCCGATCCCGAGCGTTTCGGCCAGGCCGTGCTGGGCCGGCTTCACCATCTGGACCGAGGTGTGGACGACGCAGGTCCCCCCCTCCCACCAGGCCGTGGTGGCGCACGGCTCCATCTGGCAGTGGTTCTGCACCGGGGTCGTCCAGGTGGCGTCGAACTGCACCGGCGCGGCCGAGAAGCCCGCCTCGAAGTCGCCGACCTGCACGTCGCCCTCGCCGGGCGGGTCGCCCGCCGCGTCGAGGTTGGCCGAGAAGTCGGTGACCGCCGGCTCTTCGGCGTAGGCGAGCCGCACGAGGCGCGCCGCGGCCGTGGCCTGCTCCAGGGTGTCGGCGGCGACGAAGGCGACCGGCTGGCCGAAGTGGACGATCCGGTCGCTCTCCAGCGCGGGCTTCGACCCGGCGGTGCTGCGCGGATGGACCCGCGTGCCGCGGGGCGCCTGGGCCGGGACGTTGCGATGGGTCCAGACGAGGCGCACGCCCGGCGCGGCCTCGGCTTCGGCGGTGTCCACATCGGTGATCCGGCCACGGGTGATCTCGGCCCCGACCATGACCCCATAGGCGGGCGGCGCCGGCGGCGTGACCTCGTAGGCGTAGGGGGCGGTCCCGGTGACCTTGAGCGGTCCCTCGTAGCGGTCCACGGCCTTACCGAAGACGCCTGCGCGGCCCTCCTTGATCGGATTGGGGGCTTCCCAGTCGCGAACCGAGCTCATCGGCCCCTCCCCCGCGCCTCGGCGACCGCCGCGGCCGTGAGCCGGGCGACCAACTCCACCTTGAAGGCGTTGCGGCCGGCTGCGGCCGCCTGCGCCAGTTCGATGTCGGCCGCCTCGCGCGGCGAGGCGCCGGCCGCGAGCGCCGCCTCGGCGTCCGTGGCCCGCCACGGCTTGTGCGCCACCATGCCCAGCGCCAGGTTTCCCCCAGCCACGGCGACGCTGGCCAGGCCCCCCGCGTAGGAGGCGCGGTCGCGGGCCTTGCGGTAGACCTGTCCGCCCGGCGGCGGGGGCGGCAGCACCACCGCGGTGATCAGCTCGCCCGGGATGAGGTGGGTGTCGACCTGCGGCGTCTCGCCGGGCAGGCGGTGCAGCTCCAGCAGCGGGAACGCCCGCGTCTCGCCGGTCGGCGCCAGGGTCTCGACGACGGCGTCCAGGGCCGCCAGGGCGACGGCCATGTCCGAGGCGTGGGTGGCGATGCAGGCGTGGCTCTGGCCGAGGATCGCGGCGTTGCGGTTCAGGCCCTCCAGCGCGCCGCAGCCCGAGCCGGGCTCGCGCTTATTGCAGGGCTTGGCCGTGTCGTAGAAGTAGGCGCAGCGGGTCCGCTGCATCAGGTTGCCGCCGACGCTGGCCTTGTTGCGCAGCTGGGGCGAGCCGCCGGCCACGATCGCCTGGGCCAGGACCGGATAGCGCGCGCGCACCTGCGGGTCGGCGGCCGCCTGGCTGTTCGTCGCCATCGCCCCGATCCTGAGGCCCCCCTCGGGCGTCTCCTCGATCCGGGCGAGCGGCAGGCGGCCGACGTCGATCAGGTGCGCCGGCCGCTCGATGTCGAGCTTCATCAGGTCGAGCAGGTTGGTGCCGCCGGCGATGAACTTCGCCTCGGGCGTCGCCGCCGCGGCCTGGACCGCCGCCTCGGCGCTCTCGGCCCGCTCGTAGGTGAACGGCCTCATCCGGCGACCTCGCGGATGGCGGCCACGATCTGCGGATAGGCCGAGCAGCGGCAGAGGTTGCCGCTCATCCGCTCGCGCAGCTCGGCGTCGGTGAGGTCGACGGGCGCGGTCAGGTCCCCGGTCTCCTGGCTGGGCCAACCGGCCTCGACCTCGGCCAGCATGCCGACCGCCGAACAGATCTGGCCGGGGGTGCAGTAGCCGCACTGGAAGGCGTCGTGGGTCAGGAAGGCCTGTTGCATCGGGTGCAGGGCGTCCGGCGTCCCGAGGCCCTCGATGCTGACCACCTCGTCGCCGTCGTGCATGACCGCCAGGGAGAGGCAGGCGTTGATGCGCACGCCGTTCACCAGCACCGTGCACGCCCCGCACTGGCCGTGGTCGCAGCCCTTCTTGGTCCCCGTCAGGCCCAGGGTCTCGCGCAGGAGGTCGAGGAGGGTCGTGCGGGGATCGACGTCGACCGAACGCGCCTCGCCGTTGACGGTGATGGTCGTGCGCAACTGGCCCCTCCTCCGCTTCCCCGGTGATCCCGCCGATGCGGGAACCCGGGCGTTCTCGTGACGCCTACCTGAACCGGGATGTCCGTCCGGAACAAGCCTTGGCGCCCCTGCGCAGCGCGCGAATCAGGAGGACGCCTCGCCCGGCGCGAGGGCCTTCACCGACAGCGCGTGCACCGGCCCGGCCAACTCCTCGGCGAGCGCGCGGTAGACCATCCGCTGGCGGGCGACCTTGTTCGCGCCGGCGAAGGCCGCGGCCTCGATGACGACGTTGAAGTGGCTCTCGCCGCCGGGCCTCGCCCCCGCATGGCCGTGGTGGCGCGCGGAGTCGTCCTCGACCTCGAGCCGGGTGGGCTCGAACGCGGCGGTCAGCTTGTTTCGGATGGCCTCGATTATGGCGCCCATCAGCCCGCTGTTCAATTCTTGAAGGGAAGTTCCTGGACCCCATACTTGGCCCATGCCCGGCGCGTTTCAATACAGGCCCAAGTTCGTCGACATCCGCGTCCGCCCGCCCGCCCAGGAGGAGGATCTGCGGGCCGAGGACGTGCATGCGCTGAAGCCGGGCGAGCGGGCCTGCGACCATCCCGGGTGCCGCCGGGCGGCCACCGCCCGGGCGCCGAAGTCGCGCGACATGCTCAACGAGCACTACTGGTTCTGCCAGCCGCACGCGGCGGACTACAATCGCAACTGGAACTTCTTCGCCGGCCTCTCCGAGGATGAGATCCGCCGCCGCCAGGAGGACGAGCTGAAGACCGGCGGGCGTCCCACCTGGGAGATGAAGGCCGGGCGGATGTCCCGCGAGTCCGCGGCCTTCGTGCACAAGTTCGCGAAAGGCCAGGGCGGGAGCCAGGGTGGCTACCGCGACTACCACGACCTGTTCGGACCCAACGCCCGGCGCGGCCCTGCGCCCGAGCCCGAGGACCGGCGGCTGGGCAAGATCGAGCGCAACGCCCTGGCCGACCTCGACCTCGACGCCGGCGCCGACAGCGCCAAGATCCGCACCCGCTACACCGAGCTGGTCCGCCGGCTGCACCCCGACGCGAACCAGGGCGACCGCTCGGGCGAACAGAAGCTGCAGCGGGTGATCAAGGCCTACCAGGCGCTGCGCAAGGCGGGGATGGTCTAGGTCCCGGTCAGCGCCCGCCAGCCGACGTAGGCGGCGGTCGCGATCACCATCAGGGCGAAGATGCGCCGGGCCACGTCCGCGCGGCGGGCGAGCCTGCGCGCGATCGGCGCGCCGCCCACGGCTCCGACTGCGCCGCCCGCCACCAGGGCGGCGAAGAGGCCCCAGTCCACCAGGCCCGAGACGGCGTAGCTGGCGCTGGTCGCCGCCCCGAACAGCGTCACCGACACGAGCGAGGAGGCGGCCGCGTGGGCCAGGGTCATGCCGGTCGCCGCCATCAGCCCCGGTACGATCAGGAAGCCGCCGCCGATGCCGAAGAAGCCGGCGGCCAGGCCGGTCAGCAGGCCCACGGGTGCGAGCCGGGCGACCAGCCGGGGATTGAGCCGCACCGCCGGATCGCCCTCGTTCTTCTTCGGCAGCAGCATGGAGCCGCCCACCAGCGCCATGGCCAGCGCGAACCAGACGAGCAGCGTCCCGCCCTCCACCTGCTTCGCGAAATGGGCCCCGGCCAGGGAGCCGGCGAGGCCCGCGAGGCCGAACGCCAGCGCGCAGGGCCACTTCACCCGGCCCGCCCGGGCCTGCGCCGAGAGGCCCATCGCCGCGTTCACCGCCACCGCCGCCGCCGAGGTGCCGATCGCCACGTGGGCGTCGCGCACGCCGACGACGTACAGCAGCAGCGGCGTGGCCAGGACCGATCCGCCGCCGCCGAACACCGTCAGCAGCAGGCCGACGAGGGCTCCGCTGGCGACCGCGGCGAAGTAGGCCGAGGGCTCCATGTCAGGCGGTGGTGACCGGCAGCCGCAGGAACACGTGACCCCTCGGCGTGGGCGGCGGCAGGGCGCCGGCGCGGATGTTCACCTGCAGCGAGGGCAGGATCAGCGTCGGCGCCGCCAGCGTGGCGTCGCGCGCCGTCCGCATGGCCACGAACTCGGCCTCCGAGACGCCGTCGTGGACGTGGACGTTGCCCGCCCGCTGCTCGGCCACGGTCGTCTCCCAGCGGAAGGTCTCGCGCCCCTCGGGCAGGTAGTCGTGGCCGACGAAGATCCGGGTCTGCGGCGGCAGCGCCAGGATCTTGCGGATCGAGCGGAAGAGCGTCGCCGCGTCGCCGCCCGGGAAGTCCGCCCGCGCCGTGCCGTAGTCCGGCATGAACAGGGTGTCGCCCACGAAGGCGGCGTCGCCGATCAGGTAGGTGACGCAGGCGGGCGTGTGGCCGGGCGTGTGCAGCACGCCGATCTCGATCTCGCCCATCCGCAGGACGTCGCCCTCGCCCAGCAGCACGTCGAAGACCCGGCCGTCGGGGCTGACGTCGTCGGCCTCGAACATCGGGATGAAGGTCTTCTGAACCTCGCGGATGTTGGCGCCGATGACGAGCTCGGCGCCCGTCGCCTTGCGGATGTAGTCGCCCGCCGAGAGGTGGTCGGCGTGGGCGTGGGTCTCCAGAACGAAGGCGAGCTTCAGGCCCTGGTCGCGGGCGGCGGCCAGCACCTCGTCGGCCGAGCGGGTCGAGAGCTTCGCCGACTTGGGGTCGAAATCCAGCACCGGATCGACGACGGCGGCGACGCCGGTCGCCAGGTCCGAGACGAGGTGCGTGGCGGTCGAGGTGGCGCGGTCGAAGAACGTCTGGACGTGGGGTCGCATGATCGTGGGCTCCCTTTCGAGATCCAATATATTAGCTCCTCCTAATATAACAAGCGCAGCCCAGGATGGACGGATTGCGGCGGCGCCCTGATCCGCCGCAAACCGCCGGCTTCCGCGGGGGCATCTGGCGGGGGCGCGGAGGTTGGCGTTTACTGTCCCCGAGGCGCCGGCAGAGCGCCCGGGAGGACGACATGGGCGAACTGATCAGCGGCGCGCGGCGGCTGCCGATGGCCGATCTCCAGCAGCGTGCGGCGCGCGCGGCCTCGGGCCTCCAGAGCCTGGGCGTGGGCCGGGGCGACCTCGTCGCGCTCTACCTGCGCAACGATTTTCCGTTCTTCGAGGCGAGTTTCGCCGCCGGCCTGATCGGCGCCTATCCGACGCCGGTGAACTGGCACTACACGGCCGACGAAGCGCGCTACCTGTTCGAGAATTCAGGCGCCAAGGCGATCGTCATCCACGCCGACCTCATCGAGGGGATCCGCGAGGCCCTGCCGCCCGGCGTGCCGGTGCTGGCGGTCGCAACACCGGCCGAGATCGCCGAGGCTTACGGGGTGGAGGCCGCGCCGGTCCCGCCCGGCATGACCGACTGGAGCGCCTGGCTGGAGGGCTTCCCGCCGGCCGAGGCGACCACGACCGAGGCGCCGGGGACCGTCATCTACACCTCGGGCACCACCGGCCATCCCAAGGGCGTCCGCCGCGCGCCGCCGACGCCGGAAGAGGCGATGGTGACGATGACGATCGTCGGCCGCGCGTTCGGCTTCATCGGCCACGGCGATCCGCAGGACATCGTCACCGTGATGACGGGCCCGATGTACCACTCGGCGCCGAACGCCTATGGCCTGGCCGCCGCCCGCCTGGGCGCCAAGGTGATCCTGCAGCCGCGCTTCGACCCCGAGGAGCTGCTGCAGCTCATCGCCCGCGAGAAGGTCACGCACCTGCACATGGTGCCGATCATGTTCCACCGGCTGCTCAAGCTGCCCGACGAGGTGAAGGCGAAGTACGACCTCTCCTCGCTCCGGTTCGTGGTCCACGCCGCCGCGCCCTGCCCGCCCCCGATCAAGCGGGCGATGATCGAGTGGTGGGGCCCGGTCATCAACGAGTACTACGGCTCGACCGAGACCAGCGCCGTGGTGTTCTGCACCTCCGAGGACTGGCTGGCGCACCCAGGCACGGTCGGCAAGGCCTGGCCCGAGGCGGACGTGCGGGTGATCGACGCCGAGGGCAATTCCCTGCCTCCGGGCGAGGTCGGCGAGGTGGTGGCGCGCATCCGCGGGATGGCCGACTTCACCTACCACGGCGACGACGCCAAGCGCCGGGCCAGCGAACGGGTGGGCCTGATCGCGCCAGGCGACATCGGCTACTTCGACAAGGACGGCTTCCTGTACCTCTGCGACCGGGCCAAGGACATGATCATCTCGGGCGGGGTGAACATCTACCCGGCCGAGATCGAGGCCGAGCTGCTGAAGATGCCCGGCGTCGCCGACTGCGCCGTCTTCGGCATCCCCGACGAGGAGTTCGGCGAGGCGGTCTGCGCGATCGTCCAGCCGCAGCCGGGCGTGGAGATGGACGAGGCGGCGGTGAAGGCCTACCTGCGCGCCCACGTCGCCGGCTACAAGGTCCCCAAGCGCGTCGAGCTCGCCGCCGAGCTGCCGCGCGAGGACTCGGGCAAGATCTTCAAGCGCAAGCTGCGCGAGCCCTACTGGGCCGGCCTCGAGCGCCGGATCTAGGCGCCGGATCTAGGCGACCGCCCGCAGCCGCGCCCTCGGGTCGGCGCCGGCCACGGTGAAGGAGCCCATCGTCCCGGCCAGATCGTCCACCTGGGCGTGCAGGGCCCGGGTGGCGGCCGTGGTCTCGTCGACCATGGCCGCGTTCTGCTGGGTGATCTGGTCCATCTGGGCGACGGCCACGTTCACCTCGTTCAGGCCGCGGGCCTGCTCCTGGGCCGAGGCGGCGGTCTCGCCCACCAGCCGGTCGATGGAGCCGATGCGCTCGACGATGGCGGCCAGCGCCTCGCCCGTGCGGCCGACAAGCTGCACGCCGGTCTTCACCTGGCGGGTGGACTCCCCGATCAGCCCCTCGATCTCCTTGGCGGCGTCGGCCGAGCGCTGGGCCAGGGCCCGCACCTCCGAGGCGACGACGGCGAAGCCGCGGCCGGCGTCGCCGGCGCGGGCGGCCTCGACCCCGGCGTTCAGGGCCAGCAGGTTGGTCTGGAAGGCGATCTCGTCGATCACCCCGATGATCTGGCCGATCTTGCGCGACGAGCCGTCGATCTCGTCCATGGCGGCCACGGCCTGGCGCACGACCTGGGCGGACTCGTCGGCCTCGCCCTTGGCGGCGGCGACGAAGCGGGCGGCCTCCTGGGCGCCCTCGGCGCTGCGGCGGACGGCGACCGTGATCTCCTCCAGCGCCGCGGCGGTCTCCTCCAGGCTGGCGGCCTGCTGCTCGGTGCGCTGCGAGAGCTGGTCGGCGGCGCCGCCGATCTGCGCCACGCCTTGCGAGACGCCGGACGCCGCCGCGGCCGCCCCGGCCACCGCCTGCTCCAGCGCCGAGATCGCGGTGTTGAAGTCGGCGCTGACCGTCTCGAACTCGGGGGCGGACGCCTCGATGCGGGCGCGAAGGTCGCCGCGCGACACGCGGGCCAGCGCCGCCTCCAGCGCCGCCACCATCTCGGCCTGCCGCTGTTGGGCCGCCTCGCGCTCGGCTTCCAGCCGCCGGCGCTCGGCCTCGAGGGTCTCCAGGTAGATCGAGATGGCGAAGTCCATGTCGAGCAGGACGGCCTTCACCAGGGCCCCGGCCGCGGCGCCGGTCTCTTCCGCCCCGCGACGGCCCGCCAGCAGGCCGCGGCGGCCCCAGCGCTCGTCGATGAGGTCGCGCAGCAGGCGCTCGAGGATCAGGGCGTAGCCGGCGATGTACCAGCGCGGCTCCAGGCCGATGCGGGCGTGGGTCTCGCCGATGGTGCGGACGCCGCGCACATAGCTTTCGTCGAACTTGCCGCTCGCGATGATCCGCCAGTGGTCGCCCTGGCGGGCGTGCGCGCCGGCGATGTGGCTGTCGTCGCGGAAGAAGCGGCGGACCTCGGGCGTCGTCTTCACCCGCGCATAGAACGCGTCGAGCGCCGGGCCGATGTGCTCGCCGATGAACGGCTGAAGCCGGGCCAGCGCGGCGCGCGTCTCCGCATCCAAGCCGATGAAATCCAGGCGCTGGCCGATCGCGTACGCGTCACTCACGAGCATAAACCCCACTTGTTGTGAGGTCTTAAGAGCCGGCCGTCCGTTAACGCCGCCTTGCCGCCCGCTGCGGCCATGCGCCACAGCCAAGCTTGACCGAAATCAAGGCGCGATCCGGGGTCTCTGCTCCCCGGATCAGGCCGCCGCCGCGCCCCGCCGTTCGGCGAACCAGGGGATCATCCGGCGGATCGCCTCCTCGATCTCCGGCGTGGAGACGGCGAAGCTCATGCGGATGAACCGGCGGCCTTCCACGGGATCGAAGTCGATGCCGGGCGCGGTAGCCACGCCCGTGTCCTGCAGCAGGCGCTTGCAGAACGCCAGGCTGTCGTCGGTCAGGGCGCCGACGTCGGCCCAGATGTAGAAGGCGCCGTCCGGCGGGGCGATCTTCTGCAGGCCGAGGGCCGGCAGGGCCTCCAGCAGGAGCTCGCGGTTCCTGCGGTAGGTGGCGACGTGGCCCTCCAGCTCGTCGCGGCAGTCCATCGCCACCAGGCCGGCGTGCTGGGCCAGCGCCGGCGCGGTCAGGAACAGGGCGCCCATGTAGGCGATGGCGCGGGCGGCCTCGTCGCGCGGGACCAGCAGCCAGCCCAGGCGCCAGCCGGCCATGCTGAAGTACTTCGAGAAGCTGTTCACGACGATGGCGGTGGGCTCGAACTCCAGCATCGAACGGGTCGGCTCGGCGTAGCTGAGGCCGTGGTAGATCTCGTCCGAGACGATGCGGATGCCGCGCTCGCGGCACACCTCGGCGATGCGGGCGAGCTCATCGCCGGGAATGACCGTGCCGGTGGGGTTGGCGGGGCTGGCGAGGATCACCCCGGCCGGGGCCGGATCGAGGCCGGCCAGCAGCTCGGCGGTGAGCTGGTAGCGCGTCTCGGCCCCGCAGGCGATCTCGAGCGGGACCATGTGCAGCGCCTTCACCGTGTTGCGGTAGGCGACGTAGCCCGGGCGGGCCATGGCGATCACGTCGCCCGGCTTGAACGTCGAGGACAGCGCCAGCACCAGGGCCGGCGAGGCGCCGCAGGTCAGGGTGATCTGGACCGGCTCGACCGTCACGCCGTAGGTCTCGGCGTAGTGGCGGCAGATGCGCGCCTTCAGCGGCGCGCTTTCCCAGTAGCCCATGGCCTCGGTGTCCAGCACCTCATGGGCGCGGGCGATGGCGGCCTTGGGGGCGCCGGTGGAGGGCTGGCCGAACTCCATGTGGATGACCTGGCGGCCCTCGGCCTTCAGCTTCTGGGCCAGGCCGCTGATGGAGATGGCGTAGAAGGGATCGATCTGCGCGCTCATGACGCTGGGGTAGCCGAACGCCGCGCCGAACGCCATGCGGCTTGACCGCCGGCCCCCGGGGCGCGATGCGGGGCCCAGAGGGGGAGCCTGGAATGAGCGCATCCGAAGCCGGCGTGGGCGGGCCTGAGACGCGGCGCGTGCTGACGGCCAGCCTGGTCGGCACGGCGGTCGAGTTCTACGACTTCTACATCTACGCCACGGCCGCCTCGCTGGTGTTCGGGCCGCTGTTCTTTCCCGGCGAATCCCCTTCGGCGCAGCTGATGAGCGCCTACGCCACCTTCGCCGTGGCGTTCTTCGCCCGGCCGGTGGGGGCGGCGTTCTTCGGCCACTTCGGCGACCGGATCGGGCGCAAGTCCACCCTGGTGGCCTCGCTGCTGACCATGGGCGGCTCGACCCTGCTGATCGCCTTCCTGCCGACCTACGCCATGGTCGGCTGGGTGGCCCCTGCGCTGCTGTGCCTGCTGCGGTTCGGCCAGGGCTTCGGCCTGGGCGGCGAGTGGGGCGGGGCCGCGCTGCTGGCGGTGGAGAACGCCCCGCCCGGCTGGCGCGCCCGCTTCGGCATGTTCCCCCAGCTCGGGGCGCCGGTGGGCTTCATCGCCGCCAACGGCCTGTTCCTGCTGCTGGGCCTGTTCCTCAGCCCCGAGGACTTCCGCGCCTGGGGCTGGCGCCTGCCGTTCCTCTTGAGCGCGGTGCTGGTGATCCTGGGCCTGTGGGTGCGGCTGAAGCTCACCGAGACCCCGGCGTTCCGCAAGGCGCTGGCCGAGGCGCCGCCGGCCCACGTGCCGATGGCCGAGGTGTTCCGCCGCCACGCCGGCGCGCTGGTGGGCGGCACCTTCGCGGTGGTGGCCTGCTTCGCCATCTTCTACCTCGCGACGGCGTTCGCGCTCGGCTACGGCACCACGACCCTGGGCTACAGCCGCGAGGCGTTCCTGGGGGTGCAGCTCGTCGCCATCCTGTTCCTCGCCGGCGGGATCGTGGCCGCCGGCTGGTGGTCGGACGCGGCCAACCCGCGCCGGGTGCTGATGGCCGGCTGCGTCATGACCATCGTGATCGGCGCGCTGATGGGCGCCCTGATGGGCTCGGGCTCGCTGTTCTTGATCTGGCTGTGGCTGTCGCTGGCGCTGCTGGCGATGGGCTTCGTTTACGGCCCGCTCGGGGCCTACCTGCCCAGCCTGTTCCCGCCGCGCGTGCGCTACACCGGCGCGTCGATCGCCTTCAACATCGGCGGCATCATCGGCGGGGGCATGGCGCCCATGGTCGCCCAGATCCTGGCGGACCGCGGCGGGCTCTTTCCGGTCGGCTTCTACCTGGCCGCCGCCGCGATCCTGAGCCTCGCCGGCCTCGTCCCCACCAAGGTGCGGCACGCGGACTAGACGTATTGCGGCTGCACTGTAACGTCGAGAAGATCGAGAATGTCTCTCCAGGGTTGCGGCGATTATGAACGTTGTGGATTTGGTGAATGTGGACCCGTCCACATCGGTGCTCTTCGTCGGCTCCGGCTTTAGCCTAGGCGGCAAGAACCTCTATGGCCAAACGCCACCCAATGGGTCGGGGCTCCGCCGGCACATGATCGAGACGCTCAGATTGCCCCCCGACACACAGTACGATCTTCAGGTTCTCGCGGAAGAGTTCGCTGCCGACGATGAGGACCGGCTCTACGACGAGCTTTACAATCTCTTCCACATCACGGATCCGGGCGCTGCTCAGACCAAGCTCCTGAAGGAAAAATGGCTCAGAGTTTATACCACCAACTACGACAACCTTATTGAGGTTGCCCAAAGGGCGAATAGGCATTCGACTTTCGCCTACACAACGGAAGATAATCTCCCCAATAAATTGGCACCAAATAGTATTGTACATCTACACGGAAGTATAGACAGATTAAGGAATGCGAATGTATTAGATCAAATCGTACTGGGTGAGACATCGTACGTTCGACAGTATCTCTCTAAGTCTCCGTGGTACACACAATTTCAGCACGACATTCGCTTCGCAACGAACTTATTCATCGTAGGGTACAGCCTTTCAGATTATCATATATCCGCATTACTTCTAGAAAGCCCGGAGATCGCGGAGCGGACCTACTTCATTCAGCCACCTTGCCAAGACCCCAGAGACGAGCGGATCTTCGTCCGCCGAACGAAAAGCTACGGCCAGACCTTATTCATTGGCACCGAGGGCTTTGCGGACCTTTTATCGCACTTGCCTCGCGTCGAGCCTGCGCTCGACCCGAAGCGGCTCAAGAGCTTCCGGCTTCTCGACCCTCAAAAAGACCGGAAGGGACTCAAGGCTCCAACCGCCCCTGAGGTGATGGACCTGCTGACCTTTGGCACATTCAACTACACCCGAGCGGCGGCGACTGTGCCCGCGCCCTCGTACGTGATCCCGCGCGTGAAGACCGTTCAAGAGATCGTGGACGGACTTACCAATGGGAGGGCCGTGATCGTCGACGGCCGGCTCGGAAACGGCAAGACGATCACTCTACACTTGGCCTTCTTAGAGCTGGCGCAAAAAGGCTACGTCACGTTTCTGTTCCGAGCCGGCGGGCCCTCCCTTGAGCAAGAACTCCGAGCGTTAGAGGGCTTCAAGAAGCTCCTCATCCTATTCGACGACTATGCGGCTTCCCAGGACTCAATGGCGCGCATCGCCGCCGCACTTCCTAATGCGAAGTTCATCGTCGAAATCCGCACGGGCATCCTAGAGGTGCGATATCACGAAGTGCGGGAGGCGGTGCCACAGCCGTACCGCCGAGTGAGCCTGAACCGGCTAACCGAAACCGATTTCGACGATTTTATAAGCCTCTGCAGCCGCGCGGGCCTGCCGACTCGCCAACTGCTGGCACGCCGCGGCTCCGCCGAACTGCGCGATCTGCTGCTCCTACTGCTGGGCAGCCCGGTGATAAGGGATCGCATTGATCATTCGATTAGGCCGATCTTTGAAAGTCCGAGTCGTCGCAGCGTGCTGTTGCTGACGACGCTGCTGGGCAAGTTCCATCTATCTGCCGACCCTGGCTTCATCCGAAGCGTTACCGGCGTGGACCCGTACCATGAATTCCGCCCCCAAAAAGAGGTTGCTGACGAGCTGTTCGAAGCTGACGCGGATGTGTTCCGAGTCCGATCTTCGGTATTCTCCGAATTTGCAGTCAACCACATGCTAAAAGGCAACGAAATTGTAGATTGCCTAATCGAAGCGACACGAGCAGCAGCCGCGCGAAAGACTGACCGTACGTATCGCGTACTGATGTCCAATCTCATGCAATACTCAAACATCGACGAGCTGTTTCGCGGGCAGGCGGATCGACGTCATCAAATTCTCTCTGTCTACGAACGCCTTCGATGGGACCAGCGCATCAACGACGAACCCTTGTTCTGGCTGCAGTACGCCATCGCCATGGCAGCCAGCGAACAGCTCACAGCGGCCGAACAATTCATTCGAACCTCTTATGAGCGTGCGGCCGATCGTACCGGCTTCAAGACCTTCCAAATCGACACGCAGGCGCTGCGCATCATCCTGATGATCGAGACAGAGGCTCCTTCCGGGACACCGGTCAGCCGCATTGAAGAGATTATTGAGCGGCTTGAGAAATTTAACGACATGCTGGGCGAAGAAAGCCATCGCAGCTATGCTGTCCGGGTGCTTGAAGGAGTGCCTGATTTTGTGACGAGCCGTCATGCCGATCTATCGCAGCCCGAGCGGGTGGCGCTGGTCTTCTGGATAAATCGACTGTGCGACACCCTCGCGCGACTTCCGCCGGAATTCCGAGCGCGCACAGGGTCCGACAACACAATGAAGCGTCTCGCCAACGCCAAGGCTTTCCTTATCTAATCATACTACACCGGAATCTCGCCGGCCACCGTGGTGCGGTGCATCACCCGCAGGTGGCCGTCGTAGCCGCCTTCGGCGAAGTGGGCGGTGCAGCGGTTGTCCCACATCAGCACCATGCCCGGCCGCCATTTGTGGCGGTAGACGAACGCCTCCTTGGTCATGTGCGCGAACAGGAAGCCCAGGATCGCCTGGCTCTCCTCGACCGTCAGCCCCTCGATCCCCGTCGTGTAGACCGGCGAAACGTAGAGCGCCTTGCGGCCGGTCACCGGATGGGTGCGGACCAGCGGATGGGTCAGGCTCGCGTCCGCCTCGGGCGAGACGATGATCTCCATCGTCCGCTTCTCGGTCTCGCGGGCGAAGACGCCCTTGGTCCCATAGGCCCGGGTCGCCGAGTGGACCGCGCGCAGGCCCTCCAGCATCCGCTGGAAGGTCGGCGAAAGCGCCTCGTAGGCCCGCGCCCCGTCGCAGAAGAGCGTGTCGCCGCCGACCGGGGGCACGATCTCCGAGCGCAGGATGGTGGCGGCCGGCGGGCGCGCCTGGAAGCTCCAGTCCGAATGCCAGCCGGCGCCGAAGTTGGTCGCCTTCTCGTCCGGCTCGCGGCGCAGCTCCAGCACGTTCGGATGGCCCGGCATCGGCTTGATGAAGGGATCCTCGCCGAACGGCCCGATCTGCAGGGTGAAGGCCTCGAGCGCATCCAGGCTCAGCGGCTGGTCGGGAAAGGCCAGGACCGCGTGCCGGGCCCAGGCGGCCTTCACCTGCTCGAGCACGCCCGGCGGCAGGGGCCTCGACAGGTCGAGCCCGCGCACCTCGGCCCCGAAGCCGGTCGGCTGCGGCCGGACCTCGATCTCGCGCACGGCGGCGGTCATGCCGCCGCTCCCGCGGTCGGGGGCTGCAGCGCCTTGATGTAGGTGGAGAGGTCGAAGTAGTCGCGCCAGACCTTGATCTTGCCGCCCTCCATCTCAAATACGCCGCAGCAGGGCAGGTCGATGGGCGTCTCGCCGACCTTCGTCCGGTCCAGGCGCTCGGCGATCACCACATCGCCCCGCGCGACGATGTTCAGGAGGTCCCATTCGGTCGCCGTCCAGCCGCGGACGAAGCCCGCGATGAAGGCCTTCACCTGCTCGCGGCCCTTCACGGGGCCCGTGGGCATGTTGTGATAGACGCCGTCCTCGGCGAAGAAGCCGGCCAGTTCCTCGGGATCGAGGCGCGACCAGGCTTCGATGAAGTCGCGGATGACCGCTTCGTTGGCGTCCATGTCGTCGTTCCTCCCGTTTGCGTCGGCGCCTCTTCGCGGGCGCGCCTGCTCTAGAAACACCCGTTTGCTTCCGCCCCGGCAAGCCTGTAATCCGGACCCGCCATGGCCGCTTTCGACACCACCGAAGACAAGCTGATCTCCCTGGTCCCGGACAAGGAGGTCGACGCCCGCGAGACCTTCGGCGTGGACTTCGACATGAAGGTCCCCGCATTCTCCGAGCGCGACCCGCACGTCCCCGACGTCGATCCGGCCTACAAGTTCGACCCCGAGACCACGCGGGCGATCCTGGCGGGCTTCGCCTTCGATCGCCGCGTCATGGTCCAGGGCTATCACGGCACCGGCAAGTCCACCCACATCGAGCAGGTGGCCGCGCGGCTCAACTGGCCGATGATCCGGGTCAACCTCGACAGCCACATCAGCCGGATCGACCTGGTCGGCAAGGACGCCATCGTCCTGAAGGAAGGCAAGCAGGTCACCGAGTTCCGCGAGGGCATCCTGCCCTGGGCCATTCAGCGGCCCATCGCCCTGGTGTTCGACGAGTACGACGCGGGCCGGCCCGACGTGATGTTCGTGATCCAGCGGGTGCTGGAGGCCGCGGGCAAGCTCACCCTGCTCGACCAGAACCGGGTGATCCGCTCGAACCCGTATTTCCGGCTGTTCTCGACGACCAACACCATCGGCCTGGGCGACACCACCGGCCTCTACCACGGCACCCAGCAGATCAATCAGGCGCAGATGGACCGCTGGTCCATCGTCACCACGCTCAACTACCTGAGCCACGACGTCGAGGCGGCCATCGTGCTGGCCAAGGCGCCCGCCTACGACACGCCCGAGGGCAAGCGGACCATCGCGGCCATGGTGCGCGTGGCCGACATGACCCGGAACGCCTTCATGAACGGCGACATCTCGACGGTCATGAGCCCGCGCACGGTGATCACCTGGGCCCAGAACGCCGAGATCTTCGGCGGCGACATCGCCCTGGCCTTCCGCATGACCTTCCTGAACAAGTGCGACGAGCTGGAGCGCGGCACCGTCGCCGAGTTCTTCCAGCGCGCCTTCGGCCAGGACCTGCCGGAAAGCACCGCCCGGGTGCGGGTGGCCTAAGGCCGCTGGACGGCGGCCCTCCGCGCCGCCACCATCAAACCCGGTTTTCGAAAAACGACCGGGGAGGACTTCCGATGATCAGGACGCTTGCGAGCGCCGCCGCGCTTGGCATGGGGCTGCTGCTGGCCGCAGGCGCGGCGCAGGCCCAGACCGCTCAGGCCGCCGAGCCGGCCCGCACCGACTACGCCGACAAGGCCAACTGGCTGTGCTTCCCCGGCAAGGCGGACGACGCCTGCGCGGTGGACCTGACCACGACGGTGATCAAGGCGGACGGGTCGAGCACCATCGAGACCTTCAAGGCCGATCCGAAGGCCCCCATCGACTGCTTCTACGTCTATCCGACGGTCTCGACCGATCCGGGCGTGACCTCGGACCTGAAGGCCGATCCCGCCGAGCTCAACGTCGTGAAGCAGCAGCTCGCCCGCTTCGGCTCGAAGTGCCGCATCTATGCGCCGATGTACCGGCAGTTCACCCTGGCGGCCCTGCGCTCGATGATGCTGGGCCAGCCCTTGCCGGGCTCCACCGATCCCTCCGCCCGCCAGGTCGGCTACCAGGACGTGGTGGACGCCTGGAACCACTACCTGACGCACGAGAACAAGGGCCGCGGCGTCGTGCTGATCGGCCATTCGCAGGGCTCGGGCGTGCTCCAGCGGATGATCCCCGCCGAGGTCGAGGGCAAGCCCGTCCAGAAGCAACTCGTCTCGGCGCTGATCCTGGGCTCGAACCTGCCGGTCGAGGCCGGCAAGGACGTCGGCCAGTTCAAGACCATCCCGCTCTGCAAGTCGGCGAGCCAGACCGGCTGCGCGATCAGCTTCGTGACCTTCCGCGCGGACGCCCCGCCGCCCGCCGGCAGCCGCTTCGGCAAGGTCCCGCAGCCGGGCATGGAAGCCGCCTGCACCAACCCCGCCGCCCTGGGCGGCGGCACGGGCGAGCTGAAGGCCTATCTGTCGAACAACGCCAACATCGCCGCCGCCTCCCAGCCGACGCCCGAGTGGGTGAAGGGCAAGTCCAACCCCGAAACGCCCTTCGTGGCCCTGCCCGGCCTGATCACCGGCCAGTGCGTGTCGAAGGACGGCTTCAACTACCTCTCGGCGAAGATCCACGCCGATCCGGCCGATCCGCGCACCGACGTGATCAACGGCGACGTGGTCAACGGCGGGCAGGTCCTGGCCGACTGGGGCCTGCACCTGATCGACGTGAACATCGCCATGGGCAACCTGGTGGACGTCGTCGGTCAGCAGTCCAAGGCCTACCTGGCCAAGGCCCGCTAACGCGAAGCGCCCGCCCTCCGGCCGGAGGGCGGGCGCGCCGTCTTCGGAACGTGTCGCGTCGCTAGCGCGTCAGCTTGCGCCCGGCCATCAGGCCCAGCACGAGGAAGATCACGAAGCCGGCCACGAACAGGAAGAACAGGAACTTCGCGATGCCCGCCGCAGCGCCGGCGATGCCGCCGAAGCCCAGCGCCGCCGCCACGATGGCGACGACCGCGAAGATCAGAGCCCATTTCAGCATGGCGTCCTCTCCTCTGACCTGAGCCACCAAGCGGGCTCGCCACATCAACCCGGCTTGGCCGTGAGGGTTCCAGTTTCCCCGGCCCCCCGCGCGCCACTTCCTTGTTTCCCGTCGGGTCAGCCCTGATCTAAGACGGACGCGATGGCGAAGAACCCGGAAAGCCCCCTCGAGCCCTTCAAGCGTGCGCTGGCGCACGCCGCCCGCTCGCTGGCCGAGACCCCGGACCTGGAGATCGTCTATTCGGGCGAGGGCCCGCAGTTGTCGGGCAACAGGGCCGTCCTGCCGCATCCGCCGCGGGACCTGACGCCCCAGGACGCCGCCCGCATCCGCGGCCTGGCCGACCAGATGGCCCTGAAGATCGCCCACCACGACGCCGCCACCCACGCCCGGTCGCGGCCGCAGTCGGCCCAGGGCCAGCCGATCTACGACAGCCTGGAGCAGGCGCGCATCGAGGCGATCGGCGCCAACGCCATGGGCGGGGTGCGCGAGAACCTGAAGGCTGTGATGGACCAGGCCTGGTCGCGCCGGCTGTTCAACGAGGCCGAGGCGGTGGCCAATCCGCCGCTCGCCGAGGTGGTGGCCCTGATGGCGCGCGAGCGCCTGACCGGCGAGCCGCCGCCGCCAACGGCCAAGCCGCTGGTCGACCTGTTCCGCGCCGACATCGAGGCCAAGGCCGGGGCCGACCTCGACAAGCTGACCGGGGCGCTGGACGACCAGAACGCGTTCGCCCGCATCGCCCGCACCATCATCCGCGACCTCTCCATGGGCGAGGACCTGTCGGACGCGCCCGAGCAGGACCAGCAGGAGGAGGAAGGCGAGGAGGAGGGCGAGGCCCAGCCCTCCGAGGACCAGGACGAGGGCGAAGGCGAGAGCCAGTCGCCGCAGCAGACCGCGATGGACGAGGACGAGTCCACGCACCGCGAGGCCGACGACGCCGACAGCCAGCTGATGGAGGCCGAGGAGGACCCCAACGCCGAGGACGCCGAGGAGCCGCCCGAGATGGGCGAAGGCGACCAGCCGGCGCGTCCCGACGCCTCGGGCGACGCCCGGGCCGTCACCTACAAGGTCTTCACCACCGCCCACGACGAGATCGTCGCCGCCGAGGAGCTGTGCGACGCCGAGGAGCTGACCCGGCTGCGGGCCTACCTCGATCAGCAGCTCGCCTCTGTCTCCAACGTGGTCTCGCGCCTGGCGAACCGCCTGCAGCGCAAGCTGCTGGCCCAGCAGAACCGCTCCTGGACCTTCGACCTGGAGGAAGGGGTCCTCGACGTCGCGCGGCTGACGCGGGTGATCATCGACCCCACCGCGCCGCTCTCCTTCAAGCAGGAGGAGGACACCGAGTTCCGCGACACGGTGGTCACCATCCTGATCGACAATTCGGGCTCAATGCGCGGCCGGCCGATCATGGTGGCGGCGGTCTGCGCCGACATCCTGGCTCGCACGCTGGAGCGCTGCGGCGTGAAGACCGAGATCCTCGGCTTCACCACACGGGCCTGGAAGGGCGGCTCCAGCCGCGAGGACTGGCTGAAGGCCGGCAAGCCGCCGCAGCCCGGCCGGCTGAACGACCTCCGTCACATCATCTACAAGGCCGCCGACGCGCCATGGCGGCGCGCCCGCCGCAACCTCGGCCTGATGATGCGCGAGGGGCTGCTGAAGGAGAACATCGACGGCGAGGCCCTGATGTGGGCGCACCAGCGCCTGATCGGCCGGCCCGAGCAGCGGCGCATCCTGGTGGTGATCTCGGACGGCGCGCCGGTGGACGATTCCACCCTGTCGGTGAACTCGGGCCACTACCTCGAGCGGCACCTGCGCGAGGTGATCACCGAGATCGAGACCAAGAGCCCGGTGCAGCTCATCGCCATCGGCATCGGCCACGACGTGACCCGCTACTACCGCCGCGCCGTCACCATCGTGGACGTCGAGCAGCTGGCCGGCGCCATGGTCGAGCAGCTCGCCGAGCTGTTCGAGGAGGAGCCCCGGCTGATGACCCGCAAGACCGCGGGCCTGCTGCAGCCGCCGCCGAACACCCAGGGCCCGCAGGGGCCGCAGCGCCGGTCCACGTTCAAGGAAGTGCGGAGGGCCACCGCTTGAGGCGCGCCCTGGGGGCGGGCCTCGCTCTCCTCCTGGCGGCCTGCGTTCCCGCCGCGCCGCCGCGCCTGCCGCCGGCGCCGGTCCCCGTGGGCGCGGCCATCGCCATCGAGGCCCAGCCCGTGCCGATGGATCCCACCGCGCCCGATCGCAGCCGGATCGGCAACTTCGTCTACGCCGGCGGGCTCGTGCTGTCCTCGGCCCAGACCTCGCGCCTGGGCGGGCTCTCGGACCTGAAGGTCACGCCCGACGGCCGGCTCGCCGCGCTCGGCGATCAGGCCGACCTGCTGCGGGCCCGGATCGTCCTCGACGCCGAGGGCCGCCTGGCGGGCCTCGCCGACGCCCAGCTCTCCGCCCTGAAGGACCCGGCGGGCGCCGACCTCTTCGCCGGCGGCCCCAGGGAATACGATTCCGAGGCGTTCGCGGTGCTGGCGGACGGGACCCTGGTGGTCGCCTTCGAGCAGCACGACCGGGTCCTGGCCTTCCCGCCGGGCGGCGGCCCGCCCCGCCCCGCGCCCCGGCCGCAGACCGCCTATCGCGACAACAAGGGCATGGAGGCGGCCATCGCCGCGCCCGAGGTCGCCGCCGACGCCTACCGGGTGGGCCTGGAGGCCACGGGCGAGCTCTTCCTCTGCCGGCTCTCGGCCGCCTGCGTCCCCGACGGACGGGTGGCGCTGGAGGGCTCGGAGCTGGTGGCGATGGACGCCCTGCCCGGCGGCGGCCGCGCCTACCTCTTCCGCAGCTTCTCGCCGCTGACCGGCAACGTGGTGCGGCTGCGCCTGACGGACGCCGCGGGCCGGACCGTGGATTCGCTCGAGATCCGCCGCCCGCTGACCGTGGACAATCTGGAGGGGCTGGCGGCCGTTCCGCGGCCCGGCGGCGGGGTGCGGTTCTATCTCGTCTCGGACGACAACTTCGGCTTCTACGACGGCCGGCCCACCGGCCAGCGCACCCTGCTGCTCGCCTACGACTGGAAATGAAAAGGCCGCCCCGAGGGGCGGCCTTTCCGGAACGACAGTCGTGTCGGGCCCTTAGGCCGCCGGTTGCTCGGCGAGCTTGGCCTTGATCTGGCGCTTGATCTTCAGGGCGCGCGGCGAGAGGACCTCGTCACGGGCCTTCAGCAGGACGGCGTCCAGGCCGCCCTTGGCGTCGACGGTGCGCAGCGCCGCGTTCGTGACCCGCAGGGTCACGTTCTGGCCCAGGGCGTCCGACAGCACGGTCACCTTGGTCAGGTTCGGCATGAACCGGCGCTTGGTCTTGATGTTCGAGTGGCTCACGTTGTGGCCGACCATCGGGCCAACACCGGTGATTTCGCAGCGACGCGACATGGCGAAAGTACCTTCGCGAGGAAACAGGGACGTGCGGACGAGATCGTCCGCGCGAGGAGCGGGCGATATAGAGGAAGGCGCCGCCGCCCGTCAAGGCGAGCCGGGCGCACCGCCCCCAATTGCCGCGCCGGCGGGCTCCGCCGTTGTGCCTCAGGCGCGAGTCAGCCACCATATCTCGTAGGGAACAAAGACTGAATCGGCCCGAGTCAGTGATTCGGACATGATTCGTTTCGCGCATGTTCGCGACGTCCCGACGCTTCCCTTAACGAGTCGGCGCATGGGCCGGAACGCTGATCAGCATCACCGACATGGCGGGCTGGTCGTCGGCCGGCGGCGGCCTGTCCGGCGGCTCGGGCACCGGGGGCTTGGCCGCCCAGGTCAGGGTGCTGGCGGCGAGGGTCAGGACGACCGCGGTCCAGGCGCCCATCAGGTCATGGCGCGGTCCCCCCTTAAGTGCGGCCAGGCGCACCTCCAGCGGATGGGCCCCGGCGGCGGGCCAGCGGCAGCCGAACGGCAGGGCGCCGCGGGCAAGCTCGGTCTTCAGCAGCGCCTCGGCGTAGGTCCGGCGGGCCTTCGGAAAGCGGCGCAGGGTGGCCGCGTCGCAGGCCAGCTCCTGGTCGATCCGCATCGTCCGCGCGCCGGCGTGCGCCAGCGGGTTGAACCAGAACACCACCTGCAGGGCGGCGGCCAGGGCGTTCGCCTTGGGATCGCCCCGGCGCACGTGCTCGCGCTCGTGCGCCCGGATCAGCACCCGCTCCTCGTCGGAGTACGGGTCGGCGGCGGGCATGATCACCCGGGGGCTGATGAAGCCCGAGACCGCGGGGCCGGCGCGCCCGGCGCGGGCGTCGCGCTCGAACGCCGCCTGCGCCCGCCACGCGAGCGCCACGCCCACGGCCGCGCCCACGGCCCAGACGGCGGCGAGGGCGTCCAGGCCCGCGGCGGCCTCGACCAGCGGCCGGAGCGTCATCCGCTCGGCGCCGGGCCAGGGATTGCCGAAGGGCCAGGGGGCGAGGCTGAGCAGGGCCGCGCCGACCGGCGCCGCCCAGAGCATGTAGGCCGCCTCGGCGCCGAACAGCCGGCGCGCGGGGACCCGCAGCAGCATGACGAGGATGAGCACCAGCGAGCCCGCCAGGTTGGCGCGGGCCAGGGCCTCCAGCAGGTCAGTCGCCATCGTCCAGCTCCGCGATCAGGCGCTTCAGCCGGGCGACGTCCTCGGGCGACAGCGCCCGGTGCTCGGCGAAGTGGGCCACCAGCGGCGCCACCTGGCCGGAGAACAGGCGGTCCAGCAGCCCCTGGCTCTCGGAGGTCACATAGGCTTCGCGCGAGACCAGCGGGCGGTAGCGCGTGCGGCCCTCGGACTTCTCCGAGACCAGCGCCTTCTTCTTCATCAGCCGGTTGATCAGCGTCTTGACGGTCGCCTCGCCCCAGTCCTGAGGCTGGCCGACCTTGCGCACCAGCTCGTCGGCCGTCAGAGGCCCCTCCTCCCAGAGGGCGGCCATGATCTGGCTCTCGGCTGGCGAAATCCGCAGCATGCGGTTGAGATTACGCCTGTAACCCCACCTGTCAACGCGGATGTCGGAAACGTGTCCAGGCGGGCCTTAGTCGGCCGCGAAGGTCTGCACGTACTCGGCGGTGATCACGTTGGTGGCGTCGATCCGCCGGCCGCGGCGGTCGATCAGCTCCAGGTGCACGTGGTCGGTCATGCCGCCGGGGTACTTCCGCTGCAGCGAGCGGACCTCGCCGATCGGCTGGCCGACATAGACGGTGTCGCCCACGTCCACGTCCGGATCGACGTAGAAGGCCCGCGCCTCCAGCTTCAGCGCGGGATTGCTGATCTCGACGAAGCGGAGGTTGGCGTCGCCCGAATAAGCGTAGCCGATCTTGGTGACGTAGCCCGAGATGGGGGCGAGCACGCGCTGGCCCGCCTCGGCGATAAAGTCGACGCCCTCGTGCCGGCGCGAGCCGCCGTCGCGGCGGGCGCCGAACGCGCCCGAGCCGTAGGCGTCGTGGGTGCGCGGCTCCTGGCCCGTGGGGTTGGCGAAGTCGGCCTTGCCGTCGCCGTCCACGTCGGCGCCTTCCCACACGAGGCGCATTTCGATCGGCTGGGGTGGAGCGGTTTCGGCGACGGCGCGTTCGATGCTGGTGAACAGGGCGTGGTGCGCCGAAGGCTTCACCGGCGCGGCCGCTGCGGCGGTGGCGACGACCGCCGCAACAAGGGTGACGGCCTGCAGCGGCCGGTCCTTGGCCAGTTCGGAAAAGCGTTCGGAAAGGCGCGCGCGGAAGCCCTGCGTCACTCGTAACCCCTTGTTCTTGCACCGATGAGCGTCGCCGGTCTGGCGCCGGCCTGACTTTCGAAGGCCTGTTTTAAGCCCTTGGACGAAGGCGGAAAATGGGCGCGATCCAATCAAACGCCATGCGACGCCTCGCCGCCCCCGTTCCGCGAACGCCGATTGCCAACGCCATCTCCGCCTGTTACTAACTGACCGGTCAGTTATGTGAGGGCGCGATGCTGCAGCCAGGCGAGCCGAAATTCCGTCGCCGCAAGGCGGACCGGCCGGCCGAGATCGTGCAGGCCGCCCTGGCCGTTTTCGCCGAGAAGGGCTTCGCCGCCGCCAAGCTGGACGAGATCGCGGCGCGGGCCGGGGTCTCGAAGGGCGCGCTCTACCTGTACTTCGAGACCAAGGAAGACCTGTTCCGGGCGGTGGTCACGCAGGGCGTGGCCCCGAACCTCGCCCCAGCGAAGGCGCTCGCCGCCGCCCACCCGGGCCCCTTCCCCGACCTGGTCCGCGCCCTCGCCGGGCGGATCGCGCAAATCGTCCAGGAGACCGAGGTCGGCGGCGTGGCCAAGATGGTCATCGGCGAGGCGCGCAACTTCCCCGAGCTGGCGCGGGTCTGGCACGACGAGCTGGCGGGCGAGGCCCTGGCGACGGTGGCCGGCGCCATCGCCGCCGCCCAGGACCGCGGCGAGGTGCGGCCGGGCGACCCCCGCGTCTACGCCGTCCAACTGATCGCGCCCCTGCTGGTCGGCGTCCTGTGGCGCGAGACCTTCGTGCCCGTGGGGGCGCCCGCCTTCGATATCGCCGCGATCATGCGCCAGCACGTGGAGACCATGCTGCGCGGCATGCTGGCCGAGGAGCCACGCCCATGAACCGCCGGCGCATCCTGCCCCTCGCCCTCCTGGCGGCCGCGGCCCTGATCGTCGCCCTCCTCGTGCTCGCGCCCCGCTTCACGCCGGCGCCGACGCTCTCGGGCTACATCGAGGGCGAGCCGCTCTATCTCGCCGCTCCGGTGGCCGGGACGGTGCGGACGTTGCACGTCGCCCGGGGCCAGGAGGTCAGGGCGGGCCAGCCGCTCTTCGTCGTCGACCCCGCCCAGGTGCGCAGCCAGTACGACCAGGCCAGCGCCGAGCAGGCCGCCGCCCGCGCCCAGGCGCAGGACGCCCGCAAGGGCCAGCGACCCGTCGAACTGGCGGTGTTCGAGGCCAACATCGCCGCCGCCGAGGCGCAGGCGCGCGAAGCCCACGCGACCCTGCGCCGGATCGAGCCCCTGGTCCGCCAGGGCTGGTACGCGCCGGCGCGGCTGGACGACGCCCGCGCCGCCGCCCAGGCCGCCGACGCCCAGGTCCGCGCCGCGCGGCGCCAGCGCGACGCCGCCGCCCTCGGCGCCCGCGAGGACCAGATCCGCGCCGCCGACGCCCGAGTCAGCCAGGCGGCGGCCGCCGTGGAGGGCGCCGAGGCCCGCCTGGCCGACGTGGCGCCCAAGGCCCCTGCCGACGCGCGGGTGGAGGACGTCTTCTTCCACGCCGGCGAATGGGCGCCGGCGGGCCAGCCGATCCTGTCCCTGCTGCCCGACGCGCGGATCAAAGTGCGGTTCTTCGTGCCCGAGCGCGAGCTCGCCGCATACCGCGTCGGCCGCGCTGTGCGGTTCTCGTGCGACGGCTGCGCCAAGGGACTGACGGCGCGGATCGAGTACGTGAGCCCCCGGCCCGAGTTCACCCCGCCGGTGATCTACAGCCGCGAGGCCCGCGACCGGCTGGTCTACATGGTGGAGGCCCGGCCCGCCGCGCGGCTCAACCCCGGCCAGCCGGTCGACGTGGAGCCGCTCAAGTGACCCTGGCGATCGACGTCCACGGGCTGAACAAGAGCTTCGGCGACAAGCACGTCGTCCAGGACGTCACGATCCAGGTCGCGGAGGGCCGGATCTGCGGCTTCCTGGGGCCGAACGGCTCGGGCAAGACCACCACGCTGCGGATGCTCTGCGGCCTGCTGACGCCCGACAGCGGCGCGGGCACGGCGCTGGGCTTCGACATCATCGCCGAGGCCGACAAGGTGAAGCGGCGCACCGGCTACATGACCCAGCGGTTCTCGCTCTACGAGGACCTGACCATCGCCGAGAACCTGGAGTTCACCGCCCGCGTCTACGGCCTCGACCGGCGGCCTGCGCGGGTGGACGCGGCCCTGGAGCGGCTCGGCCTCTCGGCGCGCCGGGGACAGCTCGCCGGGACGCTGTCGGGCGGCTGGAAGCAGCGCCTGGCCCTGGCGGCGGCCACCCTGCACGAGCCGCGCCTGCTGCTGCTGGACGAGCCCACGGCGGGCGTCGATCCCAAGGCCCGGCGCACCTTCTGGGACGAGATCCACGCCCTCGCCGGCGAGGGCCTGACGGTGCTGGTTTCCACCCACTACATGGACGAGGCCGAGCGCTGCCACGAGATCGCCTACATCAGCTACGGGCGGCTGATCGCCCGCGGCACGGCCGAGGAGGTGGTGGCCGGCTCTGGGCTCACGACCTTCCGCGGCGAGGGCCCGGGGATCGACCGGATGGCGGCCGAGGTGGCGGCGAGCCCCGGCGTCGAGACGGCGGCGCCGTTCGGCGCGGCCCTGCACGTCAGCGGCTCGGACCGCGCCGCCCTGGAGGCCGCCATCGAGCCGCTGCGCCGCGAGCCCTGGCGTTGGACCGAGGTCCCGCCGACGCTCGAGGACGTCTTCATCCAGCTGATGGGCCGCTCCGAGGACAACTTCCGATGACCGGCCTGTCCTGGACCCGCGTGATCGCGGTGATGGTCAAGGAGTTCAAGCAGCTCACCCGCGACCGGATCACCTACGCCATGATGCTGCTGATCCCGGTGATCCAGCTGGCGCTGTTCGGCTACGCCATCAACACCGAGCCGCGCCACCTGCCGACGGCGGTGCTGGCGCTGGAGGACAGCCGCTACGCCCGCTCGATCGTGGCCGGGCTGAAGAACTCGCTCTACTTCGACTTCGTCGCCCAGGCGCGCAGCCCGGCCGAGCTGGACGCCATGATCCGCCGCGGCGACGTGCAGTTCGCGGTGACCATCCCCGGCGACTTCAGCCGCCGCGTGGCGCGCGGCGATGCGGCCCAGATCCTGGTGGAGGCCGACGCCACCGACCCGTCGGCCACCGGCGGGGCGGTCGCCGCCCTGGCCGCCCTGCCCGACGGGGTGCTGGCGCAGGACCTGAAGGGGGCGCTCGCCGCCCGCGGCCAGGACCTGCCCCCCTTCGAGGTGGTCGTGCACCGCCGGTACAATCCCGAGGCCGTCACCTCGTACAACATCGTGCCGGGGCTGCTCGGTGTGATCCTGTCGCTGACCCTGGTGATGATGACCGCGCTGTCGGTCACCCGTGAGACCGAGCGCGGCACCATGGAGACCCTGCTCGCGACCCCGCTCGAGCCGCTGGAGGTGATGATCGGCAAGCTCGCCCCCTACGTGCTGGTGGGGCTGATCCAGACGGTGCTGATCCTCATCCTGTCGAAGGTGCTGTTCCAGGTGCCGATGGCCGGCGGCTGGCCCGGCCTCGTGCTGGGCGTCACCCTGTTCATCGTCGGCTCGCTGGCGCTGGGCTTCCTGATCTCCACCGTGGCGCGCTCGCAGCTGCAGGCGATGCAGATGAGCTTCTTCTACATCCTGCCCTCGATCCTGCTGTCCGGCTTCATGTTCCCCTTCCGCGGCATGCCCGGCTGGGCGCAGGCGATCGGCGAGGTCATCCCGGTGACCCATTTCCTGCGGGTGGTGCGCGGCTCGCTGCTGAAGGGCCAAGGGCTGGAGGACCAGTGGCGCGAGCTCGCCGCGCTCCTGGCCTTCGTGCTGGTGGTCACGGCCCTGGCCGTCGCCCGCTACCGCCGCACGCTGGACTAGGCCTATAGAGCGCAGATGATCGGCATCCTCTGCGCCACGCCCGAAGAACTTGCCGCCTTGCGCGCCGTCCTCGACCTGGAGGTCGAGCCGCAGGCGCACGGCGCCTTCGAGGTCTGGGCCGGCCACGGCCTGGCGCTCGCCCGCAGCGGGCTCGGCAAGGTCAACGCCGCCTCGGCCGCGACCCTGCTGCTGGACCGGTTCGGGGCCCGGACGCTGGTCTTCTCGGGGGTCGCGGGCGGGCTGCATCCGGAGCTGCCGGTGGGTTCGGTCCTGCTGGCCGAGCGGCTGGCCATCCACGACTACGGCATCGTCACCGCCGGACGCTTCACGGCCACGCGCTCGGGCGTCATCCCCTTCGGCGCGCCCGAGCTGGCGGACCTCGAGCCGGTGCCCGCAGCGGTGCGCGACACCTTCGAGCGCCTGCGGGCGGAAGTCGCCCCGCGCCTCGCCCACCCGGTCCGGCTGGGCGGGATCACCACCGCCGACTACTTCCTGAACTGCGGCGCCACGCGCGACGAGCTGCGCGCGCGGCTGGGCGCCGACGCCATCGACATGGAGTCCGGCGCGGTCGCCCAGGTGGCCGAGGCCTGGGGCGCGCCGCTCTACGTGATCCGCACGCTCTCGGACTTGGCCGGCGAGGAGAGCCACGTCACCTTCACCGAGATGGAGGCGATGGCGGCGGAGAACTCCGCCGCCTGCGTCCGGACCCTGCTGGAGATGCTGTAGCCGCCGCCCTCGCCCCGGCGGATCAGGCCTTCGCCTCGGCCACGTAGCGGTCGACCACCGTCTCCAGAACGGCGAGCGGCGTGCCGCCCGTCGACACCACCGCGTCGTTGAAGTCGCGCAGGTCGAACTTCGGGCCGAGCGCGGCCTTGGCCTTCTCGCGCAGGCGGACGATCTCGTTGTGGCCGACCTTGTAGGCGCAGGCCTGGCCCGGGCTGGCGCAATAGCGGTCCACCTCGCTGGTGGCCGCCCCGACCGAGCGGCCGGTGGCGCCGGCGAGCTCCTGGATCGCCTGCTCGCGGGTCCAGCGCTTGTCGTGCAGGCCGGTGTCCACGACGAGCCGCGCGCAGCGGAAGCGGATCGCCTGCAGGTAGCCCAGACGGCCGAACGGGTCGTCCTTGTAGAGCCCCACCTCGTCGGCGAGCTGTTCGGCGTAGAGCGCCCAGCCCTCGGTGAACGCCCCGAAGCCGGTCAGCGAGGCGATCGTGTGGATCTCGCTGTTGCGCTCGGCGAGGTAGGCGCCCTGCCAGGCGTGGCCGGGCAGCGCCTCGTGCATGGTCAGGCTCGCCAGGGTGTAGCGCGGCCAGTTCGAGGTGTCCGACAGGTTCACGTAGTAGATCGCCGGCCGTGAGCCATCGAGGGCGGCGAAGTTCATGTAGCCCAGGGCCGCGCCGGCCTCGATCTCCTTCGGCACCGGCCGCACCTCGACGGGCGCCTTCAGGCCCAGCTTCGAGAACTGCGGGATGAACGGGCGGATCTCGTCCACCTTGGCCTGGATGTATTCCACCACCTCCCGCTTGCCCGCCTCGGTGTTGGGGTAGAGGAACCGCGGGTCCTTAGTCAGGGCGCTCATCCGCTCCCCGACCGTGCCCTGGCTCAGCCCCTGCGACTTCAGGATGCCGTCCATCAGGGCGTCGATTTCGCGGCCCTGGCGCAGGCCGATCTCGTGGATCTCGGCGGGGGTGAGATCGGTGGTCGTGTTGTACTTCAGCGCCCAGCGGTAGTAGTCGGCGCCGTCCTTGAACTTCCACACCCCGGCGTCGTTCGTCGCCCGCGGCTGCAGGGCCTTCACGCCGGCGATCTGGCGGTCGATGGCCGGATAGACCTTCTGGGCGACGATGGCCGTGGCGCGGCCGCGCCAGTCGCCTTCCAGGCCCTTCGCCTTGGCCCGCTCGGCCAGGGAAGTGACCATCCGCGCGGCGCCCGGCTCGGGCGCGCGGGCGTCGGTGAGCTGCTTCAGCGTGGTGGCCAGGATGAACGCCGGCGGGATCACCCCCTGCCCCGCGGCATCGGCCATGCGCGCGGTCTCGGCGTCGATGGCGGCGCCCATCTGCTCCAGGCGCGCCAGATAGGCCTCGGCGTCCTCGCGCGTCTCGATCAGGTGCTGCGAGTTCAGGAACTCAGGCGTGATGGCGACCGTGCCGTCCTGCTGGCTGACGACATAGGGGTTGGCGTAGTCCTGGCCGTAGGCGAACCGACCGCCCTCGGCGCCCACGTCCATGGCGTAGAGCACGGTGTCGTAGACGGTGAGGTCGCGGCCGCTCAGCCCGCCGCGGGGGATGGCTCGCAGGCGCCTCGCGCGGTCGGCGTAGGCGGCGATCTCGCGGCGGCGCCCCTCGGCCGAGCGGTCGTCGAGCCGGCGCTTCAGGGCGGCGTACGCGCCCTTGTCCAGACCCAGGCTCGTGGCGGTCAGCGGGCTGGCCCGCAGGATCTCGTCCACGAAGGCGTCGAGCAGGGCCGAGAGGCGCGGATCGGCGACCGCGCCCGGCGCGGCGAGCGCCCGCAGCGGCAGGGCGGTGGAGACGCCGGCGGCGAGCGCCGACAGCAGCAGTTGGCGACGGGAGGCGTGCATTCTGGAACCCCGGGACTGACGGTTTGGGGGCGACCCTAACCGGTCCGCGGCCGGGCGCAACGCCTTGGCCGTGGCGTCCCGGCTAGACCTGGGTCGGGGCGAGCGTAACGAGGCCCACCAGGGCGACCTGGGCCGCCGCGGCCCACGGCCGTCGCACGCCGAGCAGCGCCACCAGCGCCACGAGGCTGAGGATCGCGGCCAGATAGTAGCCCGCCTCGTGGTGACCCTGCAGGAGGGCCGGCGCGCCGGGCAGGCTGAAGCCGATCAGCGCCGCCGTGGCCACGCTGCCGAGGGCGAGCATCTCGACCGCCGGCCGCGAACGCGAGGGCGGCGACGGCGGCGGCAGCTCGGCTTCGCTGCGGGCGGCGGCGAGCAGCGAGGCCACGTCGCCGCGGTCGAAGGCCGGCGGCAGGATGCCGATCGGCGCATGGACCAGCAGCGCCGGCGTCCGCTCGCGCCGGCGCGGCGGCAGGAAGGCGATGGCGAGGGCGTGGGCGCCGGCGTCCGCCACGACCGGCGCCAGCGCGCCGTCGTCCAGGTCCGGGTCCAGCACCAGCAGGTGCGGGCGCCAGGCGGCGACCGCCTCCAGGATGTCCTGGCGTTCGGGCGCATGGCGGAACGTGACGCCGGGCTGGTTGGCGAGCAGGCGCTCGAGCCGCTCCGCCTCGGCGCCGTCGGCTCCGATCACGACCCGCAGCATGGACCTCGCCTCCTTCGCTCGCCTTCCGCCTTGACCATACATGGGGGGACGCCGACGCGAAATCCAAGGCTGTCAGGCGCCGGAAGCGCCGTCCGGCGGCGGGTGAGCGGGGGAGCGCGCGGGCAGCACCAGGTGAACCGTCCCGTCGTCGCCGCGCATCGACTGGGCGGCCCCGGGATCGCCCGCCTCGCGCAGCGTCACGCCGCTGGCCAGGAAGATGCGCTGGGACACGTCCAGCCGGACCAGCTCTTCCCGGTGGAGATCGGACAGGGCCTGCATCGCCCGCTCGGCCGAGAGGCCATAGGCCTGCCCAGCGTGCTTCAGCAGCCGCCGCTTCGGAACGAGACCCGTGCGACCGGCGCAATCGGCCAGGCTGCGCAGCAGGGCGTACTGGGCGTCGTCGAGCAGCAGCCGCTCGGGCATGTCGGCAAGGTCCTTCATCGTCCGGCGCCGGGCGGCGCCTGCGGGCAAGGCGTCGCGAACGCCGCCGCGTCGGTCAACCGCAGCCCGATCAACGAGCCGTGAGCGCGGCGCGCCGCGCAAACCAAAGCCCCGGGCTCGGCGGGAGCCCGGGGCTCAGGTCGGCCTGGGGCGACCTGGGGCGGCCTGGGGCGGCCTGGGGCGGCCGCGGGGGCCGGGCCTCAGACGGTCGTGGACGCATGGGCCAGGACCTCGGCGATCACCGACACCATCGGGATCGCGGCCATGAAAATGAAGGCGAAGCTGGTGAACGACGACATGGGATTCTCCTTTGATGTGGCGCCTCGGGCCACCCCGTGACCGTTCTGTTGTCCGCCTTCTCGGGGCGGCGGTCTGTGACGCGGGTCACAGGCCCGATAGCCGTTCCGGAAGGCCGGCTCCGGCCCGGCCGGAGACCCGGTCGCAGGTACGGGCCAGTCGTGAGTATGGGCCAGTCGCGGGTATGGGAGCGTGGGCCGTGGAGGCCACCAGCGTGCGTCACGCCTCCAGGAGCCGGAAGGTCGAGCGGCGGCTGATGGCCATCCTGGCGGCCGACGCCGTCGGCTACAGCCGGCTCGTGTCCCTGGACGAGGAAGGCACGCTCGCGCGGTTCGCCGACCGCCTCGCAGGGGTGATGCGGCCCACGATCCAGAGCCACGGCGGGCGGATCATCAAGACCACCGGCGACGGGCTGCTCAGCGTCTTCCCGAGCGTCGTCTCGGCCGTGCAGTGCGCGCTCGCACTGCAGGGCGCTCTGGCCGAAGGCGAGGCGGGGGCGGCCGAGCCGCTGGCCTTCCGCATCGGCCTCCACGCCGCCGACGTGGTGATCGACGGCGAGGATGTGTTCGGCGACGGGGTCAATGTCGCCGCCCGCCTCGAGGCCCTGGCCGAGCCGGGCGGCATCTGCGCCTCGGCGCGGGTGCAGGAGGACGCCCAGGGCCGGCTGCCCGCGCACTTCGTCGACCTCGGGCTCCAGAAGCTGAAGAACATCCCCCGGCCGGTGCGGGCCTACCGCGTGCGGCCGGGCCTGGGCGCCGAGCCGCCGCAGTCCCTGCCGTTGCCCTCCAAGCCGTCGATCGTCGTGCTGCCGTTCGAGAACCGCGGCGGCGACCCCGCGCAGGAATACCTGGCCGACGCCATCACCGAGGACATCATCACCGCCCTCTCCCGCTGGCGCTGGTTCTTCGTGATCGGCCGCAACACGAGCTTCGCCTACAAGGGCCGCACGGTGCAGGCGGCCCAGGTCGGCCGCGATCTGGGGGTCCGCTACATCCTGCAGGGCGCGGTCCGGCGCCTGAACGACCGGCTGCGGCTGACCGCCGAACTCGTCGACGCGGCCACCGCCGCCAACCTCTGGACCGAGCGCTTCGACGGCGAGGTGAGCGATGTCCTCGCCCTGCAGGACCGGATGACGGAACAGCTGGTGGGCGCCCTCGAGCCGGCCATGCTGCACACCGAGGGCGCGCGGGCCGGCCGCAAGGACCTGGCCGACTTCGACGCCCTCGACTGCTTCCAGCGCGGCATGTGGCACCTCAACAAGGTGACCGAGGAGGGCTGCCGCACGGCCCTAGACCTGTTCGGCCAGGCGGTCGCCCGCGATCCCGAGCTGGCGCTGGGCCATGTCGGCCTGGCGCGGGCGCGCTACGGGCTGGCGGTGTACGGCTGGTCGCCGGATCCGAAGGCCGAGTTGCAGGCGGCCCGGGCGGCGGCGGCCGAGGCCATCCGGCTGGACCCGCGGGACGCCTACGGCCACTTCGCCGCCTCCGGCGCGGCGCTCTACCTACACCGGCACCGCGAGGCGCTTGACGAGGCGAAGACCACCGTCGCCCTCAACCCCAACTTCGCCCTCGGGCATTTCCGGCTCGGCCAGGTGCTGCTCTACGCCGGCCGGCCGCAGGAGGCGATCGGCCCCCTGGAACGCAGCCTGCGCCACAGCCCGTACGATCCGCAGCTGGGATCGATGCTTTCAGTGCTGGCGCTCGCCCACTTCCACGCCGGCGCCTACGCCGAGGCCGCCCGCCACGCCGAGGAGGCCGCCGAGCGCCTCGCCCCCCGCGCCCGGGCGATCCAGGCGGCGAGCCTCGTCAGGATGGGCTGGCTGGACCAGGCGCGCGCGGTCTTCCCTCCGGCGCTGCAGACCTTCGAGCAGGGGTGGAAGGGCCGCCTGGCGCCCTACGCCCGCGCCGCCGACCGGGAGGACCTGGTCTCGGCCCTCCGGCTGGCCGGGGTCGGCGAGGACGTGCTCTCGGCCGTCGGCTAGGGCCGCCGCTCGTTGGGCTTCGGCCGCGGGTCGACCGGATAGCGGCTCCTGAGCAGGACGGTGACGCCGCCGCGGGTCAGCTCGCCGTCGGCCGACTGCCAGACGGTCATCTCGTAGTCGTAGCCCGGCGCCCAGGCGAGGGTCACCGGCGTCGGCGGGTCGGTCGACAGGGCGTGGTGGATCACCCCGCGCAGCGCCTCGCGCAGGCTGCCGGGCGCCTCGTCCAGATGGCTGGTGAAGGCGCGCTGCAGCGGCGAGCCCTCTTTCTTGAGGAAGCCGAGGTCGAGGGGACGGCCGGGGGCGAAGTGGTCGCGCCGCCGGGCGGCGAAGTCCTTGATGCGGTCGGGCGCGAACTCGCGATTGAGCTCGGCGAAATAGGCCTCGTACATGGGCATGGGCGGGCTCCTGGATGCACAGGTCCATCATGGCGCCGCTTGCCGCCGACCCCGCTTAACATTGGGTGCTCGGGACGCGATCAGGCCGACCACGGACCCGCCGAGAGCGCGCGCAGCCGCGTCTCGCCCAGGATGCGCAGGCCGGCCGGCGTCGTCTCCACCCAGCCGGAGGCGCTCCATTCCCTGAGCTTGCGGTTCACCTTCTCGCGCGAGGCGCCCAAGCGGCGCGCCAGCTCGCCCTGGCTGAGCGGCACGAGGCCCCGGCCGGTCTGTTCGGCCATCAGGAGTCCGGCCAGGCGGCCGCCGAGATCGAGGGTGCTGCGCGCCTCGAGGGCGGCGTTGACGGCGCGGAGCCGGCGGCTGAGCTCGGCCACCAGCGCGAGCAGCGCGCGGGGCTCGGCCTCCAGCGCCTCCAGCAGGGCCTGACGGGGCACGCGCCACAGATGCGCGCGCCGGCTGGCGACGATGTCCGCCGAGCGCGCGCCCCCGTCCAGCACCGCCATCTCGCCCGCCAGCGCGCCGGGGCCAAGGGCCACGAGCCGCAGCTCGCGGCCGGCGGCCGAAAGGCGCCGGACCTCCAGTTCGCCGTCGAGGATCACATAGACCGCATCGCCGGGATCGCCGGCTTGGCAGAGCAACTCGCCGGGGATGAGATCGACGGGCGCGCCGGCCCGGGCCAGCCGCCGCCGGGCGTCTTCCGGGAGCAGGCCCAACACCTCGCCCCGCGCCAGCGCCGCGGCGATCCGCTCCAGCGGCTCACCCTCTCCAATGGCCATGCCCGCCTCCACGAACGGCAAGGCCCCAGCTCCCGGGCCATCATAGCACGGCCCGGGAGCCGGCGGAGTGGCGATCAGCGGCCGCGGCGCGCCAGCAGGATCTGCGAGCGGCCGCCGTGCAGGGCGGTGACGCGCGGGGAGTCCAGGGTCTTGACGGCCGCCTCGGTCATCCCGGCGGCGCAGGCCCGGTACGCCTGGGTCCGCGCCACGTCACGGACGTCGTACCAGCCGCAGAACCGGTCCGAGGCGCGCACGATGCGGTTCAGGGCCATCTGCGCGCCGATCTCGGACCGCAGGTCCAGGCCGTGCAGGCGCACGACCATGGTGTCCGGCGCGGCGGTGGCGGACTGGGGGATCGCGGCCGTGGCGGGGCCGGCGCCCGACAGGGCGAGGACCGCGAGGGCGGCCGCGGCGGTGGTCTTCAGATGGGGCATCTTCCGTCTCCATGCTGGGGCTCGTCGCAAGGGCGCGACGTATCCGGCATAGGCCCGCGCGCGGCCGGCAGGCTGTGACCCGGGTCACAGCGCCTGGCGCCCCGCAAATGATGGACGCCGCAACCTTCGCCGCGCTCGCGCGTCCATCGTGACGCAGGTATTGGCGTAAGGAGTTCAAGGCGTTGCCCGGTCGTGAGCGCAGGCCTGCACCTCGCAAGATCAGGGCACGGCGATGCTTGCCCGACTCCCCTCCACAACCCACCTTAGGCCCATGAGCGACCGTCCGTCGGGCGTTGCGCCGCCGCGGCTGGTCGCGGTGCTCGGCCCCACCAACACCGGCAAGACCCACCTGGCGGTCGAGCGGATGCTCGGCCACCAGTCCGGCATGATCGGCCTGCCGCTGCGGCTGCTGGCCCGCGAGGTCTACGACCGGATCGTCAAGCTTAGGGGCGCCCGCGCCGTCGCCCTGATCACCGGCGAGGAGAAGATCGTCCCGCCGCGGCCGCAGTATTTCGTCTGCACCGTCGAGGCGATGCCGCTGTCCGTCGAGGTCGAGTTCCTGGCGGTGGACGAGATCCAGCTCTGCGCCGACCCCGAGCGCGGGCACGTCTTCACCCACCGCCTGCTGCACGCGCGCGGCGCCCGCGAGACCATGCTGCTGGGCGCCGGGACGATGGCCCCGCTGGTCCGCCGCCTGCTGCCGCACGCCGAGATCCAGACCCGCGAGCGGCTCAGCGCGCTGACCTACGCCGGGCCAAAGAAGCTGACCCGCCTCCCACGGCGCAGCGCCGTGGTGGCCTTCAGCGCCGACCAGGTCTACGCCATCGCCGAGCTGATCCGCCGCCAGCGCGGCGGCGCGGCCGTGGTGATGGGATCGCTGTCGCCGCGCACGCGCAACGCCCAGGTCGCCCTCTACCAGTCCGGCGAGGTGGACTTCCTCGTCGCCACCGACGCGATCGGCATGGGCCTGAACATGGACGTCGACCACGTGGCCTTCGCGGGCCTGCGCAAGTTCGACGGGCAGCGCACGCGCTTCCTGCATCCCCAGGAGATTGGCCAGATCGCCGGCCGCGCCGGCCGCTTTCAGAAGAACGGCACGTTCGGGGTCACCGGCGAGGCCGAGGACATGGACGCCGACCTGATCGAGGCGGTGGAGAACCATCACTTCGAACCGGTCGCCGGGGCGGAATGGCGCAACTCGAAGCTCGACTTCACCAGCCTGCCCGCCCTGATGCGCTCGCTGGCCCAGACGCCCGACCGCGAGGGCCTGAAGCTCGCCAAGGAGGCCCTGGACGAGACCACCCTGCGCCAGCTCGCCGACGATCCCGACGTCGCCCGCCGCGCCCGCGACCGCCACAACCTCATGCGCCTGTGGGACGTCTGCCAGACGCCGGACTTCCGCAAGGTGGCCTCCGAGGAGCACATGCGGCTGGTGAAGGACTTCTTCTTCCAGCTCACCGCCGGCCGGCGGCGGCTCTCAGAGGACTGGATCGCGCGCCAGTACGCCCACCTCGACCGCACGGACGGTGAGATCGACATGCTGTCGAGCCGTCTCGCGAGCGTCCGCACCCTGGCCTACGTGGCCAACCGGCCGGACTGGCTGGCCGACGCCGGCGCCTGGCAGGCGAAGACCCGCGCCCTCGAGGACCGCCTGTCCGACACCCTGCACGAGAAGCTGATGGCCCGGTTCGTGGACCGGCGGACCAGCGCCCTGATGCGCGGCCTGCGGGTGCGCGAGGAGATGCTGGCCGGCGTGGCGGCCGACGGCTCGGTGACGGTCGAGGGCCATTTCGTAGGCAGGCTCTCCGGCGTGCAGTTCGAGGCCGCGCAGGGCCAGAGCGTGCTCGAAACCAAGGCGCTGCGCGCCGCCGCCCACCACGCGGTCGGGCCCGAGATCGCCAAGCGCCTCGGCCGGCTGGCCGGCGAGCCCGACGAGGCGTTCCGGCTCTCCCCCGACGGGACCGTGCTGTGGCAGGGCGAGGCCGCCGGGGTCGTCACGGGCGGCGCGCCCTTCAGCCCGCGCGTGCGCCTGCTGGGCGAGCTGGGCCACGACGCGGCCCGCCAGCGCGCCCAGCGGCGGCTGGAGGCCTTCGTGGCGGCCGAGGCGGCCCGGCGGCTCTCGCCCCTGCGCAAGCTGGAGGCCGCCGTCGCCGAGGGGAAGATCCGGGGCCTGGCGCGCGGCCTCGCCTACCGGCTGATCGAGGCCGGCGGCGTCCTGGACCGGGCCGAGGTCCGCCAGGACGTGGGAGCCCTGTCCCAGGTGGAGCGGCGCGTCCTGCGCGGCCTGGGCGTGCGGATCGGGGCGTTCTCCCTCTACATGCCTGGCCTGCTGCAGCCCGAGGCCCGGGCGCTGGCCCAGGCGATCGCCTCGCGCGAGACGCCCGGCTGGACCCCGGCGAGCGACGCCGTCAGCCGGCTGCCGCAGGACCAGGTCTCTCCGCGCGCGCTCTCCGCCTACGGGCTGAGGGCGGTGCGCGGCCTGGCGGTTCCCGTCGCGCAGCTTGAGCGCCTGGACGAGCTGATGCGCGAGGCGGGCCAGGCGGCCGGCGCCTCCGTGCTGACCGAGGCCGCCCGCGAGGCCCTCGGCTGGAGCAAGGCCGAGGCCGACGCCATCCTGCGAGGCCTGGGCTTCGCCCCCGCGCGCAAGCCCAGGGCGGGCGAGCCCACCGCCTGGCGTCGCCGCAGCGCGGCCAAGGCCGAGAAGGCGGCGGCCGCGCCCGTCCATTCGCCGTTCGCGGCGCTGGCCGCGTTGAAGGACCAGCCGCCGCCGGCCCGCCGCAGCCGCCGGCCGCGGCGCCGCAAGCCCAAGGCCGCGGCCCTATGAGCGACGAGACCGCCTGCCGCGCCGACGTCTGGCTCTGGCGCGCCCGCTTCTTCAAGACCCGCTCGCTGGCGGCGAAGTTCGTGGACGAGGGTCGCGTCCGCCTCACCCGTCTTGGTCATGAGACCCGGCTCGACAAGCCCGCGCGCCCGGTGAAGGTGGGCGACCAGCTGGTGTTCGCCCTGGGCGGGCGGCTGATCGCGGTCACGGTGGAGGCCATGGGAGAGCGCCGGGGCCCGCCAGCCGAAGCGCGCACGCTCTACTCGACCCTGGCGGCCAACCCGGACACGCTGCCCCAGGCCTGACCGACGGGCCTGACCGAGAGCCCTGATCCGGCTTCCAGAAATCCTGGCGCCCCGCCGCATTGACATCGTGCTGCGGCGCCGCGAAAACCCGCGCGCCCGTGGGGGACAGCCCGGAGTACCGCGACGCCATGACCTACATCGTGATGGATCCCTGCATCAAATGTAAGTTCATGGACTGCGTGGAGGTGTGCCCCGTCGACTGCTTCTACGAGGGCGAGAACTTCCTGGTCATCAACCCGGACGAATGCATCGACTGCGGGGTCTGCGAGCCCGAGTGCCCGGTCGACGCCATCAAGCCCGACACCGAGGACGATCCCGACGGCAAGTGGCTGAAGGTGAACTCCGAATACTCGCGCGTCTGGCCGAACATCACGGTCAAGGGCACGCCGCCCGCCGACGCCGAGCAATTCGAGCGCGAGAGCGGCAAGTTCGAGAAGTACTTCTCCGAGAAGCCTGGCCGCGGCTCCTGACCGCTACGGCGCGGGTTCCTGGGCCCGCCGGCGCAAGCCTTTCATTCCGCTGAATTTTGTGATACTGTCACAGCTGACGTGGCGGTGCGCCTTGCACCCTGCCTGTCTCAACACGGAACAGCTCTTCGCCGGTCAGGACCCGCGAAAGGGCGAAGGGTGTCTTAAGAGGTCTACTTCCGCTCCAGAGTGACGAAGCCGCCGCGGCCCTTTCGCGGACAGGGTGGTTTTTCGCTCGGCGGTCGCCTGCGTCGGTGATCCGGCTTCACGCCCCGGACAGGTTTTTGAGAGGATTTCTCGATGAGCAAGAACGGTCACGATTTCTCGGTTGGCGATCACGTCGTCTACCCGGCCCACGGCGTGGGCCAGGTGCAGGGGATCGAAACCCAGGAAGTCGCCGGTCTGAAGCTTGAGGTCTACGTCATCACCTTCGACCACGAGAAGATGACGCTGCGCGTGCCGACCGCCAAGGCGAAGACCGCGGGCCTGCGCCCGCTGGCCGACACGGGCCTGGTGTCCAAGGCCCTCACCACCCTGAAGGGCCGCGCCCGGGTGAAGCGCACCATGTGGTCGCGCCGCGCCCAGGAGTACGAGGCCAAGATCAACTCGGGCGACCTGATCTCGATCGCCGAAGTGGTGCGCGACCTGCACCGCGCCGAGAACCAGCCCGAGCAGTCCTACTCCGAGCGCCAGCTCTACGAGAGCGCCCTCGACCGGATGGCCCGGGAAGTCGCCGCCATCGAGCGGATCGACCGCGAAGCCGCCATCGCCATGCTGAACAAGTCGCTGGTGAAGGCCACCGCCGCCGCGGCCTGAGCCGAGCCTGGCGAACCGACCCGAGACGCCCGGCCCCAGCGCCGGGCGTTTTCGTCTGTACGGAACGTCGCGGCGCGGCGGCGGTTTTCCTGGCGGGACGTCAGGGAGGACCCGCCATGGCCAAGGTCGACGGACGCCGCGAGGACGAAACGGCCGAACCCCGCAGCCAGACCCGCGGGATCGAGAAGACCACCCTCATCGTCGTGATCGTGCTCGCGCTGATCGGCGTCGCGGGCCTGCTGATCCTCGCCGCCTGACGCTCCCGCGGCCTGGCCGCCCGACGCTCTAGGCGCCCCGCCCCGCATGGCTTAAGACCCGCCCCGCGTGCGGCCCGGTAGCTCAGCCGGATAGAGCAGGGCTTTCCTAAAGCCAAGGTCGGGGGTTCGAGTCCCTCCCGGGCCGCCACGCGGATTGTCTGGCGCAGGCCGAACAGCAAGTGCATGCATTAACACTGCGCCGGCGCCGTCCAGGGGGCTAGAATCGCTGCGACGCCTCCGGCGTTCGGCTTCGAAGGCAGCCATATTGCATCCAATATTTGCGGGCGGGCCGGCTTTGAGCTAGCACGGGGACGGCCGCCCGCACGGCGGCGCGAAGAAGCGGCGGCAGGCGGCGCGCGGGCGCCGCGGTGAACGGGAGGGGCGGATGGCAGGTGTCCTCGCCGGGCGGGAGACGGGCTGCGGACGGGCGGAAGCCGGCGACGGCCGCCAGCAGACGGCGGTCGCCCATGTCTGAGGTGCGCGAGCGGGCGACCGAAGCGGCGTCGGGACGCGGCGATCCGGCCCCCGGACGGGCCGATCCGCAACTGGACTGCGAGGTCCTGATCGTCGGCGCCGGGCTCTCGGGCCTGGCCACCGCGGTCTATCTGCAGAAGAGCGGGATCGACGACGTCCTCCTCCTGGAGCGCTCGCACACCCTGGGCGGCACCTGGCGGGACAACACCTATCCCGGCTGCACGGTGGATCTGCCCACCATCTACTACTCGTTCTCCTTCGCGCCGCTGTTCGACTGGTCGACCTTCTACGCGCCGCAGTCGGAGCTGTTCTCCTACTGCCGGATGATCGCGGACAAGCACGGGCTGACCGGGAAGATCCGCTGCGACAGCCTGGTCAGCGCCTGCCGCTATGACGCCGCCGCCAACGTGTGGATCACCGAGCTCGCGGACGGCCGGCGGTTCGTTTCCCGCTACCTGACGGTCGCCACGGGGCTCTTCTCGACGCCGAACCTGCCGGACATCGAAGGCGTCGAGCGCTTTCGCGGAAAGGTCTTCCACTCCACGGCCTGGGACCACAGCTACGACCTGCGGGGCAAGACCGCGGCGGTGATCGGCAACGGCGCCACGGGCGTGCAGATCATCCCGGAGGTGGCCGAGGTGGTCGACCGGCTCGACGTCTACCAGCGCACGCCCACCTGGGTGCTGCCCAAGCCGGACAAGCCGCTCAGCCCGCGCATGAAGTGGGCGCTGAAGCACGTGCCGGGCTTCGCCTACCTGCTGCGGCAGCTCGCCTTCCTTGTCATCGACATCCCGCTGTACGGCATCCTGATCGACCATCCGCGCTTCCGCTGGCTGGCCAAGCGCCTGGAGAGGGTGTGCGTGGAGCACATCCGCCGCGAGCTTCCCGATCCGGAGCTGCAGGCGAAGATGATCCCCACCTTCGACTTCGGCTGCCGCCGCCCCACCTGGAGCAACAAGTACTACAAGGCCTTCCGGCGGCCGAACGTGCGCCTTGTCACCGACCGCATCGCGCGGGTGACGGAGGACTCGATCGTCACGGCCGACGGCGAGGAGCGGAAGATCGACGCGATCATCCTCGCGACCGGCTTCCGGCGCGGCGAGCGGCACACCCAGCCGACCATCCCCATCTTCGGAAAGGGCGGCCAGGAGCTCGAGGATTTCTGGGACGCGCAGGGCCGGCAGGCCTTCAAGGGCGTCTCGATCACCGGCTTCCCCAACCTCTTCCTCACGTTCGGCCCCTACAGCGTGAACAGCCTGTCCTTCATCCGGATGATGGAGGCCTCGGCCTTCCACATCGCCCGGGTGATGCGGGCCGCCCGCGCCCGCAGGGCCAACTATGTGGAGGTGACGCCCGAGGCGCAGGCTCGCGACCAGGAGCTGATGACCCGCCTCAGCACGCGGAACATCTTCCTGCACGGGCAGTGCGCGGGCGCCCTGCCCGCCGACACGCTCAAGGCGCCGCGCGGCGGCCTGCGCCCGCGCAACAGCCTCGCCTCGTGGCTGGAGCAGCAGACCTTCCGCCTGTCGAGCTACACCTTCGCCCGCAAGGGCTGAGGACTCGAATCTCTTGGGTGAGATAGCCGGATCTCAGCCAGACATGCATGCAATCGACTGACCGACCCGTGAGCGCGGGCGGGTCTTTGGCGCGCCGCGATTAGCCGTCTGAAGCGCTGTTTTTACAGTGTTTTGACCGCCAGCCTGGCCGCGCGCCACCGTCACGAGACTCAGAGAGACGATTGCCATGTGAATGCAATTCTGCAATTGTCTCGCAATGCGGAGATGCGACCGCCTCGGGGGAGGCTCGGATCGAGGCTCAACGGCGACACCGCAGATGTCGCGAACACCAGGGGGAAATGATGACCAGCCGTCGCTGCGACTCCATTACCGGATCGCGCCTGATCGCCACCGTGCTGCTGGCCACCGCCGGCGCAACCTCGGTCGCCGCCGCGGCGGAGCAGCCCGCCGCGCTCGAGGAGGTGATCGTCACCGCCCAGAAGCGCGAGCAGAGCCTGCAGGACGTGCCGGTCTCGATCAGCGTGATCTCGGGCCAGCGCATCCAGGACATGCAGATCACCGACCTGCGGTCGCTGCAGGGCTACATCCCGAACCTCGCCATCCTGAACAGCGGCGTGAATCCGATCGTCTACATCCGCGGGTTCGGCTCGGGGCCCAACAACGTGGCGTTCGACCAGGAGGTCAGCGTCTATCTGGACGGCATCTACGGCGGCCGCAGCGCCCAGTTCACCGCGCCCTTCTTCGACCTGGAGCGGATGGAGGTGCTCCGCGGGCCGCAGGGGGCGCTGTTCGGCAAGAACACCGCCGCCGGCGCGATCAGCCTGGTCTCGGCCGGCCCCACCAACGAGCTGCAGGGCTCGGCGACCGCGGCCTACAACTTCGACCGTGACGGCTGGGAAGGCTCGGCCTTCGTGTCGGGCCCGATCAGCGACACCCTCGGCGCGCGCCTGGCGGTCAAGGTCGTCGACCAGGACGGCTTCCTGAAGAACCTGGCCACGGGCCGGGACGACCCGCAGCTGCAGCAGACCCTCGCCCGGCTGACGGTCGCCTGGCGGCCGAACGCGGATTTCGACCTGACGGCCAAGGCCGAGTACGGCAAGCACGACCTGGACGGCGGCGTCACCCACTCCGGCTCGCTGACCGGCCCGACGCGCTTCACCGACACCCACTACGTCTCGGACCCCTACGGGCCGGCGCCGCTGTCGGACGGCAGCGGCATCACCAGCTGGAACCTGGCGGCGACCGCCAACTACCGGCTGGGCGAGCACACCCTGACCTCGGTGACCGGCTATTCCGCCTTCCGGACGAACCGGCTGACCGCCTTCGACGAGTTCAACCCGGACCGCACGGTGCAGCCCAACGGCGGCAACGCGCTGTTCGCCAACGGCTTCCCCGAGGACTTCGAGCAGTATTCCCAGGAGCTGCGGATCGCCTCGCCGACCGGCCGGCGGCTCGAGTACATCCTGGGCCTCTACTACGACTATTCCGACTACCACCTGATCAACACGACCTACTACGAGCGGGTCGTGGGGACGATCACGGGCTCGCACCGGAACGACTTCTACCAGATCGGCCGCACCTATTCGGCGTTCGGCCAGGCGACCTTCCACGCCACCGACGCGCTGCGGGTCGTGGGCAGCCTGCGCTGGTCGCAGACCAACAAGAAGGGCGACTTCAAGAGCCGGCTGGTGAGCGGGTCGCGGCTGAACGCCCAGGGCGCCGCCTACGGCAAGCTGGAGGAGGACTACACCGACCCGTCGGTCACCGTGCAGTTCGACGCGGCCGAGCGGGTTATGCTGTACGCCACCCTGGCGCGGGGGTCCAAGTCGGGCGGCTTCGTCAGCAACACCTCGACGACGACGGACGCCTCGTTCCAGTTCCGGCCCGAGCGGTCGACGAACTACGAGGCCGGGGTGAAGTCCACCTGGCTGGACGGGCGGCTGACGGTCAACGCCGCGATCTTCCACATGAAGTTCGAGGACCTGCAGCAGTCCACCTACGATCCCGACGTGCGGACCTTCTTCACCCGCAACGCCGCCAAGGCGAGCTCGGAAGGGGTGGAACTCGACGTGCAGTGGCTGCCCGTCGATAACCTGCAGCTCTCGCTGGGCCTGGCCTATCTCGACGCCAAGTTCGACGACTATCCGGGCGCGCCCTGCCTGGCGTTCGAGACGGTCGCGCAGTGCAATTCCGCCGACCCCGCCAGCCTGGCGAACCACAACATCGCCGGCCAGCCGCTGCTCTTCGCGCCGAAGTGGAGCGGCAATGCGGGCGTGCGCCACACCCTCGACCTGGGCGGCGACCTGCGGGTCACCAGCAGCCTGACGGCGCTGTTCCGCAGCAAGTACTTCATCGCCGACGGCTACTCGCCCATCTGGGGCGTGCAGGACGGCTGGACCAAGTGGGACGCGCGGATCCAGGTGGGGCCGGTCGACGGCCGCTGGAACGTGGCCCTCGTGGGCCGCAACCTCACCGACGAGAAGACCGTGGGCCAGGCGATCCGCCTGCCGGCGCCGATCACCACGACCAGCCGCTCGATCAACTGGATGGACGAGTACCGCTCCATCGCGATCGAGGGCACGTTCAGGTTCTTCTGATCGAGGACCCGCTCAAGGACCCCGGCGCGATCGCCTCTTAGGCGGCGCGTTCGGGGGCCGGCCAGCGCTCGCGCTGCGCCTTGCCGGTAGGGCCGGGCGTGACGGGCTGGTGGTTGTCGATCAGGGGGTTGGGCTTGGCCAGACGCTCCAGCACCACGGGGCGGCCGATGGTGACCTGGGCCCCCTGCACCTCCACCCCGTAGTCGCCGAGGGCGGCGAAGGCGCGCGACAGGTTCTCGGGCGTCATGCCCAGGAGCGAGGCCAGCACCCGCTTCTCGTGCGGCAGGGTGAAGGTCGGCTCCCCGCCCTGGCGCAGGCGCTGGGTGATCAGGTAGTTGGCGAGCCGCTCCAGCCCGCCCCGCAGCTTCTGGTTCTTCAGCGCGCGCACGAGGCCGCGGTAGCAGCCGGACAGTTCCTGGGCGACGGCGAGGCCGAACACCGGATCCTCCCGCATCCCGCGCCGCAAGGCCTCGCCCGACAGCATGAGGATGTCGGACCGCTCCAGCGTCCGCGCGCTCATCAGCGCATCGGCGTCCAGCACCACCGCCGCCAGGATGAAGGTGGAGACCGGCCGGAGCACGGCCAGGGTGGTCTCCTTGTCGTTCCATGTGCCCTCCAGCTCGACGAGGCCGTCGAGGAGCACATAGAGGAAGTCCACCTGGTCGCCCTCGAGCAGCAGGGTGGTGCCCGCGGGAAAGCGCTGGAGGAAGGCCCCGGCGGTCAGGCGGCGGAAACTGTCCTGGGAGCAGCCGGCGAACAACGGCAGCGCCCGCACACGTTCCAGGTCCGCCTCGCGAATCGGCATCCCGCACTCCCGGCTGTCGGTCGCTGCGCTTCTGCCCGAGGGCCGCGGAGCTTGCCTTGACTTGCGTCAATCTCTGCGGGCCGCGGATCTTCCGCCTGACGTCGGTCAACCGCTGAAATGACGATCGGCAAGGCTCAAATGGAGCGGTGTGAAACGCCGCCGAAAACCCGCGCCGGCGCGCCCGAATTCTGGCCTGCAGGCGGGATCGATTGACCTGCGTCAAGCAGGCATTTCCCCATTCATCTCAAGAATGGCTCGCTGGAGCGCCCGTGAACGCGCTCAGATCGCCGCCGATCCGGATCGCGCCGAGCCATGGATCGGCCTAGACTGCAGGGACCGACGCCATGGCGACCATGCTCCACCAAGCCCTCGACTGGGAGATCGACGCCCCCGACGAAAGCCTCCGGGCCGATCCGCTCGAGTGGTTCGCCGCCGAGCACGCCCGGCACCGGCAGGTCTGCCGCCTGATCGCCGAGCTGGCCGAGGATCCGGGCTTCCACGGGGAGACCATGTCGCGGCTGGCGGCGTTCATCCGCACGGACCTCGCCCGTCATGTGGCCGAGGAGGAAGAGGAGCTGTTCCCCCTGCTGCGGTTCCGCGCCCTGCCCGAGGATGAGTTCGAGACGGCGCTCGGCCAGCTGACCGCCGAGCACCGCAGCGAGGCCGACCTGGCCCGGCGGGTGCAGGACATCCTCGCCGAGCGGCTCGCCGCCGGCCAGTCTCCCGCCAAGGACCCCGAGGCGCAGGGCGTTCTGCGGGCCTTCGCCGCCCAGGAGCTGCAGCACCTGGCGCTGGAGAACGCCGTGGTCCTGCCGATCGCCCGGCTGCGCCTGACGCCCGACGACCTGGCCGCCCTCGGCCGGCGGCTCGTCGCCCGGAGCTCCTGTCCGTGAGTCCGACCGGATGAGCCCTCTCGGATGAGCTTGGCCGTCGTCATCCTGGCCGGCGGCGAGGGCCGGCGCATGGGCGGCGGCAAGCCCCTGCGACGCTTCGGGACGAGCACCCTCGTCGCCCACGCCGCCGGCCTGGCGAGGCGCTGGTCGCCGGACGTCGCGGTCGCCGTGCGCGACCCCGCCCAGGTGGCCGGTGCGGTGGACCTTCCGCTGCTGGTGGACGAGCCCGCGATCGGCGGTCCGGCGGCGGGTCTGGCCTCGGCCTTCGCCTATGCACGGGAACGCGGCGCCGAGCGGCTGCTGACCCTGCCTTGCGACATGCCCCGGCTGCCGGGCGACCTTCTCCGGCGCCTGGCCGAGGCGCTGACGCCGGATGCGAGCGTAGCGGTGGCGGCCAGCGGCGGGCGGCTGCACCCCGTCTGCGCCTTGTGGCGAACCGAGGCAGGCGAGCGCTTGCCGGCCTATCTGGCCTCGGGCCGCGCCTCGTTGCGCGGCTTCGCCGCCGAGGTGGGACACGTGGAGGCGGCCTGGCCGGACGGCCTCGACGACCCCTTCGCCAACGCCAACACGCCCGACGACCTGGCCGCCCTGCAGCCTCGCGGCTGATGCGTCCTGTCGGTCCTGGGATGGGTTGCTCCGCCCGTGACCGGGGAGATCACGCCGGGGACGGCGGTCGGGCGGAGCGCTCGCAACATGGCCGGAACAGGAGCCGGAGCGAATGTCGGGCGGGGCGCGGCCGCTTGACGGTCGTCAATCGGCGGCCCTAGCCGAACACCCAGCCGTGGGCGCCCAGCATCGCCCCCGCCACGGTCGTCAGGCTGACGGCCAGCAGGACCACGTGCGCACGATGCAGCCAGGCCAGGACCCGGTCGGGGTCGCGGACCGCCCAGGCGGCCAGCCGGCGGCGCAGCACCAGCGGCTCGCCCACGAACAGGACCAGGAAGAACAGCAGCCAGACGAGCGCCATGGCCGGCATCCACCAGTCCGACGGCGACAGGAACCGGTCCCACGCGTCCAGCCGCGCCGTCATGTGCAGGCCGCTGGCGCCGACGACGAGGACCGCCGCCCGCGCCTGCCAAACGAACCGGTGCTCGACCGCCTCGAACGCAGCCAGCCGGTCCGCGCCCAGCCGGCCGCGGCGGATCGCCGGGAACAGCACCGTCGTGACCATGGAGACGCCGCCGATCCAGACGACCACCCCCAGCACATGCAGGGCCCGCGCCAGCGTCAGGTCATCCATCGCCTTGCTCCCTCTCCGGGGCCGGCGACCGGCTCAGGCCACGGCCGCCGCGAGCGCCGTCAGCGCCTCGGCCGAGACCTCCCGCAGCACGCCCTCCGGGTTGCGGTAGATGGCGCTGTTGGCGCCGTGCTCGAAGCATTCGACCTCGGCGATCCAGCAGCGTCCCTGGGTCGCCGCCGCCACCATCGGCTGCGCCGCCTCGAAGACGAACCGCGCCAGGGCCTCGCAACTGGTCCCCGGCACGACCTGGACCCGGGCGAGGCCCAGGTCCGCCAGCCGCGCGAGCTCGGGACGGCCGGGATCGTCCTCGGCCACGAGCAGCGCGTGGTCGAAGGTCCCGTGCAGCCATTCGCGGATCTTCCCGAAACCGCCGGAGCCGAAATCCACCACCCATCCGCGGCGGTCGAGCTGCTCGGCGGCGAAGGTGAACCGGAAGCCCAGCGAGTAGCCGTGCAGGAGGGCGCAGTGGCTGTCCGCGGCCCACTGGCGCAGGGCGCAGGTGAGCCCGCGCTCCGCGCCGTAGGTCTTGGTCGATATCCAGCTCACGGGGCGGCGGCGCTACGCCGTCCGCTTGAAGTCGATGACCACGCCCTCGTCCGCGCGCAGGCGGTATTCCACGGACAGGGTCTCGCCGAAGCGGGTCTCGAGCTGCCGCAGCAGCGGCAGGGGATCGTGGTCGTTCACGAACCGCATGGTCTCGCCGGGCGCCAGCGCATCGAGCGCGCCGAAGATGGCGGCGTGGCGGAAGCGCTTGGCGACGCCGCGGGCGTCGAACGGGTAGACGGCCGCCTCGGCGGCGGGGATCTCGTGGCTCATCGTAAGCTCCTTTTTCACCGCACTCTCATGCGCCCTGGAGCCCCCGACGTTGCGCTACGACAACTCCCGCCGCCGCTGCGCTCAGCGGGCGGAGAGAACGAGGATCTGGGCGTCGGCGTAGGCGGCCGCGCCCTCGCGCATCGCGTCGTAGCGGACCATCGCCTTGACGGCCGAACGGTGGCTGCACCAGCGATTGTCGCCGACGTCCAGCTCGCGGTTCAGGACGGCGTTGCGGCACACGTAGCGGGCGGCGCTGCGCACCTCCTGCCGCACGGCCGTGCGGTCCTTGCCCGCGATGGAGAGCCGGACCTCGGTGGGGGCGGAGGGCCCGACGGCGACCTCGCCCACGGTGGGGATATCGGGAGAGGCGACCGCCGGGAGGGCGATCACGACAGCGGCGGCGGCGGCGAAGCTCGCCAGGGATGTCTTCAGAAGCATCGGCTCCTCCTTTGGCACGGATGAAGGCTACGCCCCGCCGGCCCCGCCGCATTTGCCGGCCGTCAAGCCGCGCCTTGACCCGCGCTTGGCCGCCGCCCCGCCTCCGCTTGATGTCGCTCAATCGGCCCGCGCGCGTGCTGGGGCAGTGTCGACCGATGCGATCCTCTCCCGTCCCGACCGGCTGCTTCCTGGGCCCCAAGTCCGAGAACGCCGCCTGGCTTCGCGATCAGCTGGACGTCGTGTTCGACGCCTGGTTCGAGGGCCGCCGCCGGCGCTTCCCCGGCGACGACGCCCAGCCCGCCGCCTCCGACGCCGGGACCTGCCGCCGCACCGCGGAAAGCCTGCACGCGCTGCTGGCGGCGCTGGACCAGGAGGTGCCCACCTACACCCCGCGATATCTCGGCCACATGGTGTCGGACCCCGCCCTGCCGGCCCTGCTCGGCCATGTGGCGGCCCTGCTGCACAATCCGAACAACACCTCGCGCGAGGCCGCCAAGGTCGGCACGGCGATCGAGGCCGAGGCCATCGCCATGCTGGCGCGGATGATCGGCTACGACCCGGGCGCGGCGCGCGGCCACTTCACCTCGGGCGGCACGGTCGCCAACCTTGAGGCCGTCTGGCGGGCGCGCTTCCGGCTGGACCACCGGCTGGCGCTGGGCCTGGCGCTTGCCGAGGCGGAGGGCCGGCCGCTGGACGTCTTCGCGGCGGCGCACATGACCGAGGCCCGGTTCCAGGAACGGCTGGCGGCGCTCGGCGAGGAAGCCGCCATGCGGGCGTGCAGCGGGGTGCTGAACAATCCCTACGAGATCGCCGAACGGCTGCGGCGCGCGAGCGGGCGCCCCTATCGCGGTCCGGTCATCATCGCCCCCGGCCACCGGCACTATTCCTGGATCAAGGCGGCCAACGTGTTCGGCCTGGGCGAGGCGGCCTGCTGGACGGCGCCGCTCGATGCGGACGGGCGGCTGGACGCCGAGGGCCTCATGGCCTGCATCCGCCGCGCGCGGGCCGAGCATCGGCCGATCCTGATGGTGGTCGGCGTGGCCGGCACCACCGAGCTTGGCGCGATCGACCCGGTGGACAAGGTGGCCGGGCGGCTCGAGGCGCTTCGCGATGCCGAAGGCGTCGACATCTGGCTCCACGTGGACGCGGCCTACGGAGGCTTCTTCTGCACCCTGGCGGCCGACGAGCCGCGGCTGGCGCCCGAGCGCCGCCGCGCCCTCGCCGCCATCCGGCGCGCCGACAGCGTGACGGTGGACCCGCACAAGCTGGGCTACGTGCCCTACGCCTGCGGGGCGCTCCTGGTCCGGGACTCCAGCCGCGATGCCGTGTCGAGCTTCGCCGCGCCCTACGTGGAACGCGCCGAACTCGGCGAGGCCCCTTGGACCCGGACGCTGGAGGGCTCGCGGCCGGCGACGGGCGCGGCGGCGGTCTGGATGATGGGCCGCTCGGTCGGCTTCGGGCCCGAGGGCCTGGGCGCGGTGCTGCGCGGCGCCATCGAGGGCCGCGCGGCGATCGCCGAGGCGCTGGCGCAGCTTCCGGACGTGCGCCTGCTGGAGCCCGCCGACACCAACATCCTGTGCTTCTCGATCGCGGCGGAGGGCGAGGCGCTCAGCGCCGCCAACGCCCGGACGAGCGCCGCCCACGCCTGGTTTGCGGCCTCTCCGAACCTCTCGCTGTCGCGGACCGTGCTCGGGACCGAAAGCGCCCCCGATCTCGTCCGCCGGCACGTGCGCAGCTTCCGCGGGCGGATGGACTCGGACCGGCTGGTGCTGCTCCGCTGCGTGGTGATGAACCCGCTGTGGGGCGAGGCCGACGCGCGGGCGCGGCTCCTGCCGCAGCTCGTCTCCGAGCTCCGGTCCGCCATCGACGCCGGCGCGGAAGCAGCGGGTCGACGGGCCGCGGCGCCGGCCTAGAGCGTCAGGCCTTCCCGCGAGGCGAACTCCGTCGCGAGCGCGGCCGCGACGGCGGCTTCGAGCGTGGCGGCGGTGAACGGCTTGTGCAGCACCATGACGTCGTCGGGGGCCGCCTCGACGTCGACGTAGCCGGTGAGCAGGATCACCGGCAGGCCGGCCGCCAGCCGTCGGGCCTTCTCGACGAACTCCAGCCCGTTCATGCCGGGCATGGCGAAATCCACCACCGCGAGGTCGACCTCCCGGCCGCCCTGCAGGATCGCCAGCGCCGCCGGCCCGTCGGCGGCTTCCACCACCTCATGGCCCAGGTCCCGCAGGCTGGCGGCGGTCACCGACCGCACGCCCGGCTCGTCGTCCAGCACCAGGATGCGCGCGCGCGGTCCCCGCCGGACAGCGGCCGGCGCCGACTCCGGAAGCGGCTCGTCCGCCTCCCCGGCGCGCGGCAGGTACATGACGACCTCCGTGCCCTGCCCCGGCGTGCTGCGGATCGACAGGGTCCCGCCCGAACGCTGCGCGAAGCCGTAGACCATCGGCAGGCCCAGGCCCGTGCCCTTGCCCACCGGCTTGGTCGTGAAGAAGGGCTCCAGCACCCGTTCCAGCAGCTCGGGCGGCATCCCCTCGCCCGTGTCGGCGATGACCAGCATGACGTAGTCGCCGGCCGCAAGGCCCCGCTCCAGGTCGGCCTCCGCAGGCAGGCTGACGTTGCGCGCCCCGATGGTGATGACGCCGCCGTCCGGCATGGCGTCGCGCGCGTTGATCGCCAGGTTCAGGATCGCGACCTCGAGCTGGTCCGGCTCCACCGACGTTGGCCAGAGGTCGGCGGCGATCCGCCATTCCACCTCGACGCCCCCGCCCAGCGTGCGGGACAGCAGGTCGCGCATGCCGGTCATGGCGGCGGCGACGTCGACCACCGCCAGGCGGCTGTCGGTCCGGCGGCTGAAGCCCAGCAGCCGTTGGGTCAGGGATGCGCCGCGCTGCGCCGCCAGGGCGGCGTTGTCGAGGTAGCGGCGCACGGTCTCCGGATCGCGGTCCAGCCGCTTGCTCGCCAGCTCCAGGCTGCCGACGATGGCGGTCAGCAGGTTGTTGAAGTCGTGGGCCACGCCGCCGGCCAGCGTGCCCAGCGCGCGCAGCTTGTCCGACTGGCGCAACTGCTGCTCGGCCAGGCGCTGCTCGGTGATGTCGCGCTCCATCACCACGAGCGTCTCGACCTCGCCCGCACGCCCCAGGAGCGGCACGTACTCGACCTGGATCCAGGACGGGCCCGCCGGGCCGGGCCGTTCCTCGACAACCTGCAGAGCCCGGCGCTCGGCGATCGCCTGCCGCTCCTCGGCGCGGACGACGCCGCCGAGCTCGGCCTCCGTCAGGCCGACGCAGGCCGCGGCGGCGCGGCCGAACTCGCCCGCCTTGCGCTCGTTGAGGTGGACGAAGCGCCCCTGCGCGTCCTTGAACGCCACGGCGTAGGGCAGATGGTCCATCAGGCCGTGCAGCAGCGCCTGCTCCTGCCCTAGAGCGCGGCGCAGGCGGTGCTGTTCGACCGCCCCGGCCACCATGGCCTTCAGGGCGTCGGGCTCCCAGGGCTTGGCCACGTAGCCGACGATCCCGCCGCCGTTCAGGGCGGCGGTGACCGCACTCAGGTCGGCGTAGCCGGTGAGCAGGATGGCCCCGGCGTCGCACAGCCTGCGGGCCTCGGCCAGGAACCGGTCGCCCGGCATGCCCGGCATCCGCTGGTCCGAGACGATCACCGCGGGGTCGAGGCCGCCGGCCAGGGCCTCCAGCGCCTCGGCGGGCGAGGTGAAGGCGCTGACGTCGTAGGTCGTCTCGAACAGATCCTGCAGGGCGACGAGGATGTCGGCCTCGTCGTCCACCATCATCAGCCGGGCGCGCTGGGCGGTCATGCGGCGCCTCCCGCCGGCAGGTCGATGACGAAGCGTGCGCCGCCCAGCGGCCCCTCGTCCACCGAGATCGCGCCGTCATGGGCCCGCACGACGGAAAAGGCGATCGCCAGGCCCAGACCGGTCCCGGCCCCCACCGGCTTGGTCGTGAAGAACGGATCGAAGATCCTGTCGCGGAGCTCGGGCGGCACGCCCGGGCCGGAGTCGCTGATCTCGATGCGGTAGCGGCCGTCCGCCTCGTGGGTGGCGACCTCGATGACGCCGGTCCCGCCCAGCGCGTCGGCGGCGTTCGAGACGATGTTCATCACCACCTGGTTCAGCAGAGCCGGCGAGCCGTAGAGCGCGGGGCCCGCCTCGAACCGTCGGCGGACCTCGATGTCGGCCAGCTTGGGCTTCAGCAGCGCGAGCACGGTCTCGATCGCATCCGGCACGTCCAGCAGCTGCTTCTCGGCCTCGTCCAGGCGCGAGAACTTGCGCAGGTTCAGCACCAGCGTCTGGATGCGCTGGAGCCCCAGCCGCATGGACCGAAGACGGTCCTGGGCCTTGGTCAGCGCCGGGCCGGCGGTCGCGGGGTCGGGCGCCGCCAGCGCTTCGCCCACGAGCCGCTCGACGGTGTCCTGATGGCCGAGGATGAAGGCCAGCGGATTGTTGATCTCGTGGGCGATCCCCGCGACCAGCTCGCCGAGCGAGGCCATCTTCGCCGACTGGACGAGCTGGGCCTGGGCGTCGCGCAGCTGGCGGTTGGCGGCCTGCAGGTCGGCGTTGGCGCGGGCCAACTGGTCGGCCGCGGCGGCGCGCGCCTCGGCCGCCTGGGCGCGGCGGGCCTCGTCCTGCAGCAGCTTGCGGCGCAGCAGGGCGCGGAGGCGAACGAGCACCACGTCGTCGCTCTCGATCGTGCGGACCACCTCGTCGGCGCCGGCCTCGAAGGCGGCCGCCAGCTCGGCCGGCTGGTCCGGCCCAGGCCCGATCACCACGATCTGGAACGGGAATCCCAGCCGCTGCCGCTGGGCGTTCAGGTCGCGCGCCAGCAGCAGGCCGTCCCAGGCGGCCGCCGCGATCGGCAGGACCACGCAGTCGGTCTCCTCGTCCAGGGACTGGACCGCCTCCCGCTCCGTCGAGGCCTCGACGACCTCATATCCCTCCTGATCGAGCAGGTGCCGCAGGCGCAGCCGCGCGGTCGCGCTGTCGTGGGCGAGCAGGACCCGCGCCCGGCGGAAGGCCCGCCCGCGCTCGGCTCCGGCGGCCTGTGGACGGCGCAGCAGGGCCCGGAGCCGCGCCAGCATCACCTCGACGTTGGCCGACTTCGGCAGGTAGGCGTCGACGCCGCTCTCGAGGCCCTGACGCTCCAGGTCCACCTCGCGGGCGCTGGTCAGCATCAGAACGGGAAGCGCACGGGTGCGGCCGTTCAGGCGGATCTGGCGCGACAGCTCGCGCCCGTCCATGCCCGGCAGGTGGAAGTCCGCCACGACCAGGTCGGGCAGCTCGCCGTTCAGCCGGTCCAGGGCGGCCTCGGCGGTGGCGGCGACGTCCACCTCGAACCCCTCCTGCTCGAGCACGCCGCGCAGGGCGAGGGCCTGGGTCTCGGAGTCCTCGACCACGAGGATGCGGGGCGCCTCGCTCACGGGCGGGCCCTCTGCGCCAGATGGACGAGCCGCGGTCCGATCATGTCGAGCGGCAGGATCTCCTTGGCCGCCTTCAGCCGCACCGCCGCGGCGGGCATGCCGTAGACGACCGCGCTGCTCTGGTGCTCGGCGATGGTGTAGCCCCCGGCGCGGCGAAGTTCGAGCAGCCCCTGGGCGCCGTCCTCCCCCATGCCGGTCAGCAGCACGCCCACCGTCTGCGGCGCGGCGCTGCGCGCCAGGGATGAGAAGAGCACGTTGGCCGACGGCCGCTGGCTGGACACGGGCTCGCTGGCGACGAGCCGCATCCGCCCGCCGCCCTCGACCGACAGGTGCCGTCCGCCCGGCGCCACATACACCCGCCCCGGCTGGGCCGTCGCCCCGTCCTCGGCCAGCGCCACCGGAAGCGGCGAGAGCCCGCCCAGCCAGGTCGCGAAGCCCTCCATGAACGCCTCGCCCATGTGCTGGACGACGAAGACCGAAGCCTCCAGGGTCTTCGGCAGGCCCTCCAGCACCTTGGCCAGGGCGGGCGGTCCGCCCGTCGAGGCGGCCAGGGCCACGAAGGCCGGCCGCCGGAAGGCCGCATCGCCTCGCGGCGGGGGCGGCGGCTCGGCCGCCGCAGGTCCGGCGGCGAAGCTGCGCCGGCGGATCACCGGCACGCTGCTCATGATGAAGAGCTGGGTGGTGATGGTCTCGGCGATGCGCTCGTAGGCGGCCGAGGCGACGCCGACGGGCTTCTCCACCACGCTCAGGGCGCCGGCCCGAAGCGCGTTCATCGAGATGCTGAGCGAGCGGTCCTCGACGGAGTCGGCGATCACCACGATCGGCGTCGGGTGCTCGCTCATGATCCGGCGGGTGGCCTCGAGGCCGTCGATGCCGGGCAGCCGGATGTCCATCGAGATGACGTCGGGCTTCACCCGGCCGATCTCGGCCAGCGCCTCCTCGGCCGAGGCCACGGCGGCGGCGACCACGAACCGGGGATCGCGGCCGATCAGGTGGGCGAGGAGTTGGCGCACGACCAGAGAGTCCTCGACGATCATGACGCGGACAGGGCGCTCGGGCGACTTCACAGGATCCGTCCGATGGTGGCCAGCAGCTCGCGCTGGTCGAACTTCTGCTTGGTGATGTAGGCCTCGGCGCCCAGGTCCATGCCCCGCCGCACGTCGGTCGGGTCGTTGCGCGAGGTCATCAGGATCACCGGCAGGGCCGCAAGGCTGGCATCGGCCTTGACCGCCTGCAGCAGCGAGAAGCCGTCCATGCGCGGCATCTCGACGTCGGCCACCACCACATCGACGATCGCCTCGCCCGAGCGAAGGACGTGCAACGCGTCCACCCCGTCGACCGCCAGCAGCACGCGGTAGCCCTGCCCCTCCAGGATGCTCTTCTCCAGCGTGCGGGTGGTGATGGAATCGTCCACCACCAGCACGGTCCGCTGGCGCGGGCGCTCGGCCGCCCGCGAGGCCAGACCCAGACCCGCCGCCGCCAGCCGCCGCTCGTCGCGCAGCCAGCGGTCCACCAGCCCGTCGGGATCGAGCACCATGAGCGGGGTCTCGCCTTCCAGCAGGGCCACGCCGAGGGCCAGCGGCGCATCGAGCCCCTCGGCCGGCGCGGCCTCCACCGCCATCTCCCGCACGTCCGAGAAGGCGTCGACCGCGAAAGCCACATGCCGCTCGCCGCGCGACAGCAGCACGGCGCTCACCGTCCCGCCCGAGGCGGGGATCTCGGACTCGGCATTTCCCAGGACCGCCGCCATCGACACCACCGGGACGACAACGTCCGCCTCGCCGATTCCTATCCGGGCCGTCAGCGCCCCCTCGACAGTTTCCAGCCGATCCTGCGCCAGGCGCAGCAGCCGCACGACGCCGAAGCTCGGCAGGCCGAACGTCCCGCCGCCCGTCTCGATCAGGATCACGGTCTGGCGCGCCAGCGACAGCGGCGCCGAGACGACCACTTCGGCGCCGTAGGGCCGGCGCGCGCCGAGCCTCGCGCCGCCACCGAGGCCGCGCACCGACTGCAGCACGATCGACAGGCCCATGCCGCGTCCCGCCAGGCGGTCCACCGCCTCGGCCGACGAGACGCCCGGTTCGAACGCCAGGGCGAGGACCTCCTCCGGGCTCGGCGGCGGGGTCGCCGGGCTGCGCTTCGGAAGCAAACCCCGGTCGATCGCCGCCTGCTCGATGCGCGCCAGGTCGGGACCAGCGCCGTCGTCGTAGACCCTGGCCTGCAGGCGATCGCCCCGCGCCGAGATTTGCAGGCCCACCGTCAGCGCCTCGGGCTTGCCGGCCCGCCGGCGCGCCTCGGCAGGCTCCGCGCCGTGGCTGAGCGCATTGCGCAGCAGGTGGATGACGGGATCGCGCAGCGCCTGCAGCACCCGCCGTTCGGCGCGCACGTCCAGGCCCTCGACGCGGACGTCCACTTCGACCCCCTCCGCGCGGGCGAGCTCGCGGACCATCCGGCCCAGGTCCCCGAACACCGTGGCCGCCGGCGTCAGGGCGATGCGGTCCACCTGCTCGCGCAGGACTCCCAGGTCGGTCTGCAGGCTCCAGCTCGTGCGGTGCTGCGCCTGTCCCAGGTCCGCCAGGTCGCGCGTCAGCGTCTTGAGGGCGTGCTCGAAATCGCGCGCCCGCGCCCCGTCCCGGCCTTCGCCCAGCCGCAGGCGCAGCTCGCTCCACAGCTGCTCGAGCCGGCGGCTCTCGCGGTGGAGGCGGCGAAGCTGCTGCGGCGCCGACTGCTCGGCTCGCACGTCGTTGGCCAGCTGGTGCGCGGCCTGGGCCAGCTCGCGGAGCGCCTGGGCGTCGATGCGCACATACTCGAGCCCCGCCTCGCCCTCGACCGCCGAAGCCGCCGCCTCGGCGGGCGGCTCGCCCTCCGAAGGCGCCTGGTCCGGACCGCCGGGGGGGACGCCCGTACGCGCCGCCTCGGCCTCGGCCTCGATGCGGTCCAGGAGCAGGTGGATGGCGTCCAGGGTCGGACGGTCGAGCGCGCCGGCTCCCTCGCCCACCCCCGCGATCAGGTCCTCCAGCCCGTGCGCCAGCTCCTCGATGCGCGGCAGGTCCACGGCCCGGGCCGCGCCCTTCAGGCTGTGCGCGCGCCGGAACACCTCGCGCAGGTCGGCCTGCTCCGGCGCGGTCAGGGCGCGACGGATCGCTTCGAGGTGCTCGCGGTGCTCGACCTCGAAGGCGGCCAGCAGCTGGGCGCGGATGTCGGCCAAGGCCAGGCCCTAGAGCCGGTAGCGTTCGGCGAGCGCGAGCAGCTGTTGCGAGAGGCGCGTCAGGTTGGCGGCGGCCTCGTCCAGCTGGCGCGTGCCGGCGGCGGTCTGCTGGCTGGCCTGCCGGATGTTCTGCAGCGCGCTCATCACCTGCTCGATGCCGAGTTGCTGCTGGTTCGTCGAGGCGACGATCTGCTGGAACGTCTGCACGCTCTCCTGCACCCGGCCGGTGATCTCGGTGATCGTCCGGTGGGTGGTGTCGGTGCGCTCCTTGCCGGCGGCGAC
>Ga0268287_100084_pt1 | contig 87740 bp, 86 predicted proteins | sample MetcocultureR3M_FD_191348 | JGI IMG/M metagenome (GOLD analysis project Ga0268287, IMG submission 191348) | Soil microbial communities from Anza Borrego Desert, Southern California, United States - Methanotrophic co-culture R3-M | ecosystem: Environmental > Terrestrial > Soil > Desert | place... | reverse complement strand
GCCGGGATGGGCCACACATACGCCGTTTCCGAATTTCGGTAAAGCGGAATATTTTCGCGCGCGCGGATTGACAGAGGGCGACACAGGCACGCCGCGGACCCGGTGGAGCGCCGGCGTCATCTGGTAAGGAGTAAGGGCGCGAGATCTCGGGCGAACGGCGCCGGATTGCGTTTCGCTCGCTCCGGGCTTCAGGAACGCAGAAACATCAAAAAGGGCAGCGCAAAGCACCGCCCTTTTCAAGCACTACTCAATCGGGTCGAGAATGACCGCTCAATATGGCGCGTAACGATAGCCTGGATCGTAGTAGTAGGGGCCGCCGCCATAATAGCCCGGGCCACCATAATACGGACGCGGGCCATAGCCGTAGTAATAGCGGTTCTCGTAGTACTCGCGGCGGCGGCTCTCGGCGATCGCGCCTCCGATTATACCTGCCGCCATGCCCATGAAGGCGAGTCCTGCGGCGTTCGGCCCGCGCCTATGATAGTGGCGACGCCGGGCTGCGCCGAAATCGGTGACATCGGACGTGGACTGGCTTGCAGCAGCCGCCTTGGCCGGTGTCCCGGACGAGGCAGCCGCGGAAGGGGATGCGGAGGCCGCAATCAGGGCGAGGCTTGCAAACGCAGCCACGACAGTGTTGCGGCCGGCTGCGGAAATCATGGGTCCAGTACTCATTTTCGACCTTCCTCTATTCTCGCCGAAAGAGACATAAGCAAACCATCTACAAGGCGCAAACCGCTGAAATGGTTTCCTGATCGCGGCGATCTGCCACGTTTTGAACGATTGTAAACCGAACGATCCGATCCAGCTTGCGCCATCCAACCTGAGCGGATAATGAACAGCCGCGCCGTTTTCGGCCGCCGTAAGCGTTTCACGTGAACCAACGCATCAACCGACGCCGTCGGGATCGATGCCATTTTCCTGGGTTTCAACGTGCTCGACGCGTCCATTTCCACGAAAGAAATCAGATGATTGCGGTTCGTAAACTGCCGGCGCGCTATGCGCCGATCGTGATGCCGTTCGTGCTGTCCATCCTCATGACGGCCGTGGTGTCGGTCATATCGACGCTGCGGAGCCTCGGCGCGACTCCGGCATTCCTGGCGACCTGGCCGGGCGCCTGGGCGCTGTCCTGGCTCGTCGCCTTTCCCACGCTGCTCGTGGTTCTGCCGCTGGTCCGCCGGATCGTGGCCTGCCTCGTTGCGGCCCCGCCCAGCCGATAGCCGGCCTAAGACAGCGCCCCAAGCACACCCCGCGTCGCCTTGTCGATCTCCTCGACATAGCGGCGGCGGGCGAAGCTCTCGGTGAGGAAGCCGACCACCTTGCGGCTGTCGGTGGAATCGACCACCGCCAGCATCTCGGCCTCGGCCTCGTCGAACACCGCCATCGCCGACTTCACGTTCATTTCCGGGATCAGCACGATGTCGGTCAGGCGCGCAAGCTCGATCACCTGGATCTCGTCGGCGATGGTGTCGAGGTCGCTGGAGAACAGGTCGGGCAAGGTGACGAGGCCGACATATTCGTCCGCATTGTTCACGATGACGATGCCCGGCCGCGAGCCCAGCGCAAACTCACGTCGCGTGGCCGCGATCGTCGTGGTCGACGGCACCTTGCCGACATCCGAGCGCATCAAGCGCTCGACGGTGAGATTGCGCAGCCAGCCCACGTCGTTGGCGCTGCGGATGGTCTCGCCGCGCAGATGCAGCCGCCATGTCGAGAAAGAGTGCCCGAACATGAAGCGGACGCAGATCGAGGTGACGATGCAGCCGGCCAGCACCACGGCGGTGACATCGACATTGCGGGTCATCTCGAGCACGAGGAACGACATGGTGAGGGGGCCGCCGACGATCGCGACGCCGAGCGTCGCCATGCCGGTCAGCATCGCGACCAGCGGATCGATCGCGAAGTTCGGGCTGATCAAAAGCAGCACCGCGGCAAAGAACTTTCCGATCAGACTTCCGACGAACAGCGAGGCGAAGAACAGGCCGCCGCGGAATCCCGAGGCGAGCGAAATCAGGCAGGCCGTCACCTTCAAGGCGATGATCAGCGCGATCAGGCCGATCGTCATCTCCTGGAAGAGATCGAGCACCATGGCGCCATGGCCGGCCGCCAGCACCTGCGGCGTGACGATGGCGAACCCGCCGACGATGAGGCCGCCGATAACCGGGCGGAGCCAGACCGGCAACCAGGCGAACAGGCGCTCGAACATCGGCGAGGAGCGCATCACGGCGATACCGACGCCGCTGGTGATGAGCGCAAGCCCGATCAGAGCCAGGTACTGCTCGACGCCGACGGCGCTGACCTTCGGTATCTCCAGTGAATACGGCGCGCCGCCCAGCCATTGCGCGGTCAAGGCGCCCGCGAGCGAGGCGGCGAGGATCGGAGCGGCGCTGCCGACCGCATAGACGCCGACGATGAGCTCGCAGGCATAGAAGGCGCCGGTGATCGGCGCGCCGAACGCCGCCGCGATCGCAGCCGCAGCGCCGCAGCCGACCATCAGGCGCAGATCGTTGCGGCGAAGATTGAAGAACTTGCCGATCATCGAGGCGATCCCCGAACCGATCTGCGTGTAGCCTGCCTCGAGGCCGACGGAGGCACCGCAGCCATTCGAGATCAGGGTCTGGCCCGCGACCACAACGCTGTCTCGCATCGACAGATTGCCGCCGCGCAGCGCGTTCGCCTCGATCGGATCGACCGCGTTCGATATCTTCATGCGCCGCCGCAACCATTCCATGATTCCGAGCGACAGCCCGCCGACTGCAGGCGCGATCAGTGCCGCCCAGGGACTGACTCGCGCGTGAGCGGACAGGTGGACATCGACGGGGATTCCGTAGATCACCACGTGCGCGATCTGCGCGATCAGGGCCATCAGCGTCACGACCGCGCCGGCGAGCGTGCCGATCACGAGCGCGAGCGGGATCAGGTAGAACTCATTGCTGCGCAAGAGGGCACGCAGCCGAACCATGGTGCGGTTCGTCCCCTTGCCATCGACGAGATGTCTGATCCGCACGAACACCTCTTGCCCGCCCCTACCCTTCCGACAGGCCGTAGCCGGCCATGCGCCGGCGGACGCGTTCGATCTCGTCGCTGGGGAGCAGCGGCGGTCGTCCGATCTGGAGGCAGCCGTGATATTGCCGCGCCAGCGTCTCGACCTCGACGGCCAGCCACATCGCCTTGTCCAGCGTCTTGCCGATCGCGATCATGCCGTGGTGGTCGAGCAGGCAGGCCAGCCGGCCCTCCAGCGCCCGCACCGCATGGTCCGAAAGCTCCGCCGTTCCGAACGTCGCATAAGGCGCGCAGCGGATGCTCTCGCCGCCGGCTGCCGCGATCATGTAGTGCACCGGCGGGATCTCCATGCCCATGATCGCCAGGATGGTGCAATAGGTCGGATGCGCATGCACGACGGCATTGACGTCGGGCCGCGATTTGAGGATGTCGCGATGGAAGCGCCATTCGCTCGATGGCTTCTGGTCGGGCGCGTGTGTGCCGTCCATCGCCATGAAGACGATCTGGTCCGGGGTCATCGCGTCATAGGGCACGCTGGTCGGCGTGACCAGAAGTCCGTCCACATGCCGGACACTGATATTGCCTGATGTGCCCTGGTTGATGCCGAGCGCGTTCATGCGACGGCAGGCGTCGATGATGGCCTGTTTCTTGGCGAGCTCGTCCGCTGTCATCGACATCAGATCTCCTGACAATGGGCTTGTTGGATCGGAAGTACGTCAAGCAATATGGCAGCGCAAGCGAAAGCGTCCCGGATCTGGCGGCCCGTCTTGCGGGTACGTCTGCCCGACCACGAAATAATGGAGAAGCCAACAACAGATTGTCGCAGCCCTATGGCAGGCTGGTCCGGACGGCCGCAATCCCGTTGATCACGAACTGCACGGAATAAGCCGCGAGCAGCATGCCGAGGACGCGCGAGAGCACGGCATTGCCGGTACGCCCGAGCGTGCGCGCGATCAGGCTGGCGGAGAGAAAACACAGCATGCAGATCAGGCAGACGCAGAGCACGACGGCGATGATGATGGCGAGCCGCGGTCCGTAGCCGGCGTCGCCCGAAAGGAGCAGCGTGGTCGCAATCGCGCCGGGGCCGGCCATCATGGGGATCGCCAGGGGAAACACCGCGACGTCCGAGACATGCTCCGCGGTCGCCTTGTCGGCCTCGCGTGCCTCGCGGTGCGGACGATCGCCGAAGATCATCTGATAGGAGACGCCGAACAGCAGCAGGCCGCCGGCGATCTGGAAGGCGGGGATGCCGATCCCGAGCTCGCGCAGCAGCCAGTTTCCGACCAGCGCGATCACCACCAGGATCGAAGCGGCGATCAACGGCGCGCGCAGCGCGATCGTTCGCTTGGCCTTGTCGGGCAGGCCGGCTGTGGCAGCCAGAAAGGCGGGCACGAGACCGACAGGATCGATCACCAACAGCAGCGTCACGAAGGCGGACAGAGAGAAATCAATCATGAGCGCTTCTCCCCGTCCGGCTGTTCGAGTGCGAGCAATAACAAAAGTTAAGGCTCGTGCTGAGTAAATAGATCGAGCGGCTCAATCACAAAGCAACCATTCTCTACGATTGCCGTTTTACCCGGCATCGCCACACGAATAGAAGCAGCCGAGACAATTGCACGAGCCCCGCTCCAGAATCGATCCGCACGATCCCGTTGCATGCAGCCGCATGGCGCTTCGATTGGGGACAAACGTCAGAGAACTCAAGGCTGCCATTCATCAATTCGGCAGCGCGGCCGATGCGGTCGCCTATGGTCTTCAGCAATGGAGACATAGCGCCTCGCGCCGCCAGTGGCAGGCTCGCAGCGGTTCACCGCAGGTCGGCATTCTCTCCGATTCCATGGTCGCGCGTGGCGAGCAGCTCGCCTCGGTCGCGCTGATCTGCGTCAAGGCCGTGGGCCTCGTGGCCGGCGCCGTGCCGCGCATCCTGCCCGTCGCGCCAGAAGCCGACGTCGATGCCTATCTCGACGGGCTCGACGGCCTTTTCGTCGGCGGCGGGCAGACCAACGTTCATCCGTCGCGCTATGGGCGAGTTGCGGACGAGGCACGCGACGGGCCGTTCGACGAATTCCGCGACGAGGTCGCACTCCGGCTGATCCCACGGGCGCTGGCGCGAGGCATCCCCGCTCTTTTCATCTGCCGGGGAATTCAGGAGCTCAACGTCGCCTTTGGCGGCACGCTGGCGAAGGAGCCGGACGATTTGCCGGAGGACAGGCGCCATGGCACGCCCGAGGCGGACAACGAGGACGCCCGCTACCGGCTGCGGCAGAAGGTGACGCTGCGAAAGGATGGCGTCCTGCAGGATATCTGTGGCGCAGACTCGATCACCGTGAACTCGCTGCACAGCTTTCTCATCGCCGATCTCGCTCCGGGTCTGGTCGCGGAGGCCGTGGCTGAGGACGGTTCGATCGAGGCAGTCAGCGTCGAGGGCGCGAGCGATTTCGCCGTCGGCACGCTCTTTCACCCAGACTATTGGGCGAGCTCCGACCATGCGTCGGCGCGTATCCTGACAGCCTTCGGGGACGCGGTTCGCCGCCATGCCAAGGCGCAAGGGGCAGCATAGGTCATGCACCGTTACCGCTTCGGCATCGAAGAGGAATACTTTCTGGTCAGCCGCCAGTCCGCGGCACCACGATCGGAGCTGCCCAAGCCCTACATGGCGGCAGCCCAGAAGCGCCTCGGCGAGCGGCTGACCACCGAGATCCTGCAATCGCAGATCGAGGTGGCGACCCCGCCGCTGACGTCCTCGGGCGATGCTCGGGCCGAGCTCGCGCGCTATCGCTCGGTTCTTACCGAGGTCGGCAAGGAGCACGGCGTCGGAATCATCGCGGCGGGCACGCATCCGCTGGCGCAGCCGCAGCAGCAGCGCATGACGCGCAAGCGTCGCTACAGCAAGGTCATCAGCGACCTCGGAATGGTCGGCCTCGGCAATCCGATCAGCGGACTGCACGTTCATGTCGAGGTGCCCGAGCCCGACCTGCGCGTCGAGATCATGCACCGCCTGGTGCCGTTCCTGCCGCTGCTGCTGGCGCTCTCGACCTCGTCGCCGTTCTGGTGCGGCTATCCAACGGGATTGCTGGGCTACCGCAATGCCGCCAACGACGCCCTGCCCCGCACCGGCTTTCCGGAGATGTTCCGGAACCTGGCCGAATACGAGACGTATGTGAAGACATTGGTCGATGCAGGCATCGTGCCCAACGCCACCTATGTCTGGTGGGCGCTGCGGCCCTCGCTTCAGCATCCGACCCTGGAGCTGCGCATCACCGATTGCTGCACCGCTACCGCGGACTCCGTGGCGATCGCAGCGCTGTTTCGCGCGCTGGTCCGCCATGCCGTCCACCATCCCGACCTGAACGCCACGCATTCGGCCGTGCACCGCGCGTTGGTCGAGGAGAATCGCTGGCGCGCCCAGCGCTACGGAACCGACGGCACCTATATCGACCTGGTGTCGTTCGAACCGATTTCATTTCGAAGCTGGCTTGATTCCGTGATTGCCATGCTGGCACCTCATATCGCGCATCTGGGCATCGAAGACGATATCCAGCATCTCAAGTCGATCCCCAAGCGCGGCACTTCGGCGCATCTTCAGCTCGAATATTTCCGCAGCTTGAGGAAGTTCGGCCGGTCGCCGCGGGAAGCCATCGGGGACGTGACGAAATGGCTGCGGACGTCGACCGAAGCCGGTGACTTCACCGCCCGGGGCGGCGAGCCGAAGACGCCTCCGGCGCGGCAACCGCTCGCGGATCTGGTCTGACCCATCACGAAGCGGTCGCATGGAACGACGTTTCGGCGGCCGACTTAAGCTCAGCATGACCGCAATGAACATCGGTGGAGACCAATCATGAGCGACAGCGGAGTGAGCATGCTCTTGGGCCACGCCTCGGCCCAGATGCTTTGGCTCTGGTTCATCGGCGCGTTCGTGCTCGGCGGGGTCCTTGTTTACGGGGTGATGAAGGCCGGCCATCTACGCCGCAGCGAACGGGCACGCCTGGATCGTGCGACGGAAGAGCGACAGCGCCAGGAAGACCCCTACAAGCGTCCGACCTGAGCGAGCCCGGCGAACGCCGGGTGCGATTTGGAACTTTTCGTTCCCCTGAGGTTTTGATCGCCCGAGGATTGAGGAAGGCGAGGCCTTCCCGTGTCGCCTCATGAGGAGGACGTATGGCTAAACGAGCGAAGAAGCGCACCACCAAGAAGTCCGCGGCCAAGAAGACCGCGGCGCGCCGCCCGCGTCAGGCGCCGAAGATGCTCAGCGATCTGTTTCTGGAGACGCTGAAGGACATCTATTTCGCCGAGAACAAGATCATCAAGACCTTGCCCAAGATGGCGAAGGCAGCGCGGTCGAAAGAGCTGGCCGCCGCCTTCAACAAGCATCTGCGCGAGACCCAGGGCCAGGTCAAGCGGCTGGACCAGATCTTCAAGATGCTGGGCAAGCCCGCACGCGGCAAGCCCTGCGAGGCGATCAACGGCATCACCGACGAGGGGGCCGAGATCATGAAGGAGTTCAAGGGAGCGCCGGCGCTCGATGCGGGACTGGTCGCGGCCGCCCAGGCGGTCGAGCATTACGAGATCTCGCGCTACGGCACGCTGCGCACCTGGGCCGAGGAGCTCGGCATGCAGGACGCGGCAAGGCTGCTCCAGGAGACGCTGGACGAGGAAGAGGCGACCGATCACGCCCTGACGGAGCTCGCCACCTCCGTGATCAACCTCGAGGCCGAAGAAGAGTACCGCGCGGCGGCCTGACCCAACCTCTCGGCAAATGACGGAACGCCGCGGCCCGAGCCGCGGCGTTCGCTTTTCGGAGGGGCACCACAGTGCATGGCACATCAGCGCCCTCGCACTGGATTTCCCCGGAACCCGCCCCATATGCAGGCTTTCCCACCCCTGAGCCTACATCATGCAACCCAAGAATCCCCTCGACTGGATGCTGTCCGAAGCCCTGGATTCGCTGACCCGCGCCGATCGGCTGCGCCAGCAGTTCGGCCGCCAGGAAGCCTGTTGGGAGCCGCCCATCGACGTGCTCGAAACCGAGCGCGAGCTCCTGATCCTGGTGGCGCTTCCCGGGGTCAATCCGGACAATGTCGAGACGGTCATCCACGACGGCGTTCTCGTCATCTCCGGTCAGCGCACCCTCCCGCCGGAGCTTCGCAACGCCCGCATCCACCGGCTGGAGCTGCCGCAGGGGCGTTTTGAGCGCCGTATTGCATTGCCCCTTGGCCGTTACGCCATCAGCCGCTTCGTGATGGACGGCTGCGTCGCACTGCGCCTCGCCAAATCCTGAGGTCGATCATGGCCACCGAACAGATGAACACCAACGAACAGACCGCTAACGACGTGAAGATCCCCGACGACGCGCTGATCATCGTCCCCGTGCGCGAGATGGTGCTGTTTCCCGGCGCTATCGCGCCGATCACGATCGGCCGGGCGAAGTCAATCGCAGCTGCGCAACAGGCGCTGCGCGAGCAGCGGCCGGTCGGCATCGTCCTCCAACGCAGCCCCGAAACCAATGATCCCGGGCCGGACGACCTCTACCGGGTCGCAACCATCGCCAACATCGTGCGCTACATCACGGCGCCCGACGGCACGCATCACATCGTCTGCCAGGGCGTGCAGCGCGCGCGCATTCTCGATTTCCTGCCGGGGACGCCGTTCCTGGCCGCACGCTTCCAGCAGATCCCCGAGCCGACCGCGATCTCACCCGAGATCGAGGCGCGCGCGCTGAACCTGCAGCGCCAGGCCATCGAGGCGATCGAGTTGCTGCCGCAGGCGCCGCCGGAGCTGGCAGCGATGTTCCAGGGTACCAGCGCGCCCGGCGCGCTGGCGGATCTGGCGACCTCGTTCATGGACATCAAGCCGCAGGACAAGCAGGAGGTGCTGGAGACCATCGACCTCGCTCTCCGCGTGGAGAAGGTGTCGAAGCACCTCGCCGAGCGGCTGGAGGTGCTGCGCATCAGCAACGAGATCGGCCAGAAGACCAAGGCCTCTTTCGACGAGCGGCAGCGCGAGGCGATCCTGCGCGAGCAGATGGCAACCATCCAGCGCCAGCTCGGCGAAGGCGACGGCAAGCAGGCCGAGGTCACCGAGCTGACGGCCGCCATCGCCAAGGCCAACATGCCACCGGAGGCGGAGGCGCATGCCAAGAAGGAGCTGCGCCGCTACGAACGCATGCCGGAGGCCGCCGGCGAGGCCGGCATGGTCCGGACCTATCTCGACTGGCTGATCGAGCTGCCCTGGGCGCTGCCCGAGGAGAAGCCGATCGATATCAAGGAGGCGCGAGCCATCCTGGATGCGGACCATTTCGGCCTGGAGAAGATCAAGAGCCGCATCATCGAATATCTGGCGGTCCGCAAGCTCGCTCCGCAGGGCAAGGCGCCGATCCTGTGCTTCGTCGGCCCGCCCGGCGTCGGCAAGACGTCGCTGGGACAATCCATCGCGCGCGCGATGAATCGTCCCTTCGTGCGCGTCAGCCTGGGCGGCGTGCATGACGAGGCCGAGATCCGCGGCCACCGGCGCACCTATATCGGCGCGCTGCCCGGCAACATCATCCAGGGCATCAAGAAGGCGGGCGCACGCAACTGCGTCATGATGCTGGACGAGATCGACAAGATGGGCCGTGGCGTGCAGGGCGATCCCTCCGCCGCGATGCTGGAGGTGCTCGATCCCGAGCAGAACGGGACATTCCGGGACAACTACCTGGGCGTGCCCTTCGACCTCTCGCGCGTGGTGTTCATTGCGACCGCCAACATGCTGGACCAGATCCCCGGTCCGCTGCTGGACCGCATGGAGCTGATCAGCCTCGCCGGCTACACCGAGGACGAGAAGCTGGAGATCGCGCAGCGGTACCTGGTGCGGCGGCAGCTGGAGGCCAACGGCCTCTCGGCCGAGCAGGCCGAGATCGAGCCGGAGGCGCTGAAGCTGATCGTCAAGGGATACACCCGCGAGGCCGGCGTGCGTAACCTCGAGCGCGAGATCGGCAAGGTGTTCCGCCATGCCGCGGTGCAGGTCGCGGAAGGCACGGCCGCGAAGGTCGTGGTGACGGCGAAGGACATCGCGACCGTGCTCGGCCAGCCGCGCTTCGAAGGCGAGATCGCATTGCGCACCAGCGTTCCGGGCGTCGCCACCGGGCTTGCCTGGACGCCGGTCGGCGGCGACATCCTGTTCATCGAGGCAACGCGCGTGCCCGGCAAAGGCGGGCTGATCCTGACCGGCCAGCTCGGCGACGTCATGCGCGAGAGTGTGCAGGCTGCGATGACGCTGGTGAAGAGCCGGGCCTCCCAGCTCGGCATCGATCCCCAGCTGTTCGAGAAGAGCGACATCCACGTTCACGTCCCCGCGGGCGCGACCCCGAAGGACGGTCCGAGCGCAGGCGTTGCGATGTTCACGGCGCTGACCTCCCTGCTCACCAATCGCACGGTGCGCAGCGACACCGCGATGACCGGCGAGATCTCGCTGCGCGGGCTGGTGCTGCCGGTCGGCGGCATCAAGGAGAAGGTGGTGGCCGCGGCTGCTGCCGGCTTGAAGCGGGTGATGCTGCCGGCGCGCAACAAGCGGGACTACGACGATATCCCGAAGAGCGCGCGCGACAACCTCGAATTCATCTGGCTGGAGCGCGTCGACGAAGCCATCGCCGCCGCGCTCGAGCCGGTCGAGGCTCACGTCGACAAAAAGGTCGAGGCGGCGGAGTGAATGATATGAAGAAACTGCTGGAAAGAGCGAGGCGATCGCGGAAAACGCAGCGGCTGCGTCAGCTGCTCGATGGCGCCGTCGATCGGGTGCGCGATGCGCTTGCAGGACCCGAGCCGCGGCTGCAGCCGGTCCCGGTCCGGGTGAAGCGCCGCAAGGGCTGAGCCCTCCGCCTCAGGCCCCCGCGGCTGGCCTCAAACAAGGGCCCCCTCTTTCGAGGGGGCCCTTGCATTGTCAGGACACGGCGTCCTTGGCAGCCTTGACCGGGCGAGCACGAACGATCTTCCGGGCCGGCTTGGCCTTGAACATCATCTCCTCACCCGTGAACGGGTTGGTGCCCTTGCGCGCCTTGGTTGCGGGCTTCTTGATAACCACGAACTTGGCGAAGCCCGGCACCAGGAACAGGCCGTTCTTCTTGAGCTCCTTGTGGCCGACATCGGTCAGCGTCTCCATGACGTTCTTGACGTCACGCTTGGAAAGCTCGGTGGCGGTCGCAATCTTTTCGATCAACTGCGATTTGGACATCTGGGTTGGCATCGTGTCTCCTCTGATTCGTTGCCGGTTGCATATTAGACCAACCGTTGAAGGCCTATAGCCTTCTGCACAGTTTTCTCGCGATTTTACGGGCTTTTCTGGCCCCCTGTGGCAAAAAACCCTGCTTTTTGGCTACTTCCGGAGCGGCAGAAGCCACAAGCAACGGATTTTGCCTTGTTTCAAAGGCCCGCACGACACCTTGCTAAATCTGATTCGCGGCTTTCGACAAGCAACGACCGGCCTCTTGGGGGAGGCCGGTCGCGATTCACCCTGCGAAATAAGGCCTAGACGCGCTCGATGATGATGGCCGGCGCCATGCCGCCCGCAGCGCACATGGTGACGAGACCTCGCTTGAGATCGCGCCGCTCGAGCTCGTCTAGCACGGTGCCGATCAGGATCGAGCCGGTGGCGCCGATGGGATGGCCGAGCGCAATCGAGCCGCCATTGACGTTGACCTTCGCGCGGTCGAGCTTGAGGTCGCGGATATATTTTTCCGCCACCACCGCAAAGGCCTCGTTGATCTCGAACAGGTCGATGTCGTCGGTGGTAAGACCGGCCTTTGCCAGCACCTTGCGCGTCGCCGGCACCGGCGCGTTCAGCATCAGGGTCGGCGAGTCCCCCATGTTGGCCATCGCCACCACGCGGGCGCGCGGCTTCAAGCCGTGCGCCTTGGCGTAAGCGAGCGACGCGAGAAGGATCGCGGCGGCGCCGTCGACCACGCCGGAGGAGTTGCCGGCGTGATGCACGAAGTCGATCTTCAGCTCAGGGTATTCTTGCAGGATCAGGCCACGATAGGTCGTGCCCTTGTCGTCGAGAGCGTAGTCGGCGATCGCAGGGAACGCCGGCTTCAGGCTGCTCAGGCCTTCCATCGTGGTTTGCGGCCGTGGATATTCCTCGTGGTCGAGCGCGAGGCTGCCGTCCTCGCGATAGACTGGCACCAGGCTCTTTTTGAAGTACCCGTTCGCCATGGCATGCGCGGCACGCTTCTGGCTCTCGAGCCCGAGCGCATCGACGTCCCGTCGGCTGATGCCCTCCATGGTCGCAATCGCGTCGGCGCAGACGCCCTGATGCGACTGGGGATGCAGTGCACGCAGGCGCAGATTGCCGTTGTCCATCATCATCGGACCACTGCCGCGCCGCCCCTCCATCGACATCATCTCGCAGCCGCCGGCGATGACGAGATCCTCGGCGCCGGCCATGATCGAGCTTGCGGCCATGTTGACGCTGGTGATGCCGCTTCCGCAGAAGCGATCGAGCGTCACCGCGCTGGCGCGCACGTCATAGCCGGCATCGAGCGCGGACATGCGGCCGAGATCGCCGCTTTGCGTCGCGACCTGCGCGCTGCAGCCCCAGACGATGTCGTCGACGTCTGCCGTATTGATGCCGGTGCGATCGGCAAGCGCGCGCAGCACGGTTGCTCCGAGCTGCTGCGGATGAATGCCCGAAAGCGCTCCCTTGCCCGTCTTTCCGATGCCTCGGGGGGTCCTGCAGGCATCGATGATCAGCGCGTCAGCCATTGGCGTTGCCTCTTGTTATGAGTGTTGACCGCGGTTTTGAATAAGGGAGAGAGGAGAGTCAATGCGCGGCGCGACGCGCCCTCTCCGTCCCCTCACGCAGATTTTCCGCTACGCGAAAGCCTCGACGAGGTCTTGGCCGGGCCTGTCCCCATCGCGACAACGCTCCACGAAGGAAGAGTTCACGCCCCCGCCGAATTGTTCGCGATCACGTTGCGATAGAAGCTGGCGCTGAGTTTCGGCGTACGGACCTGGGTGTCGAAATTGACGTGGTAGAGGCCGAAACGCTTGTTCAGCCCGTAGACCCATTCGAAATTGTCCATCAGGCTCCAGAGGAAATAGCCGCGCACCGGCACGCCTTCGGCAGTGGCGCGCTGGAGCTGGGCGAGATAGTTGCGCAAATACATGATGCGGTCGGTGTCGTAGATCTTGCCGTCGGGCGTGACGACGTCGTCGCCGGAGGTGCCGTTCTCGCTGATGTAGATCGCGTCTGTTTTCCATATCTTGGCTGCGAGCTTCGGCACCCAGTAGATCGTCTCGGGCCCGACGCGCAGCCAGTCCGAATTCATGTGCGGGAACGATTTCGGGATCGGCAGCGGCATGAAGCCCGCGCCCTGGTCGGAGGCCACCACATAGTTCTGAGGCGCGTAGATGTTGAGGCCGAGAAAATCGACCGGCGAGGAGATGATCTTGAGCTCCGCATCGGTGAATTTCGGCGCGTCGGGTCCGGCAAATTTCAGGAAGGCGTCGGTATAGCGGCCCGTCATGATGACGTTGAGATAGCCGGCATTCATCTCGCGCAGCGCAATCTCCGCGGCGCGGACGTTCTCCGGCGTGTCGATCGCCGGCACGCAGGCATCGATGTTCTCGGCCGGCCCCACCCTGGTGCCGCGCCGGCCATGGGCGCGCACGGCCTGTACCGCGATCCCATGCGCCAGCGCGCTGTTGTGCCTGATCTGGTTGACCTCGGCCTGCGGCAACTTCAGGCCCGGCGCGTCGATGCCGATGCCGTAACCGAAATAGACGAAACGGCCGCTCTCGTTCAGCGTGAACACGTTCTTGACGCGGTCGGTGAGGTGCTTGGCGACGTATGCCGCATAGTCGCCAAAGATCTTGCAGGTATCTGTTGAACGCCAGCCGCCAAAACGGTCCTGAAGCGATTGCGGCAGATCCCAATGATAGAGCGTCAGCCACGGCTCGATGCCGTTCTTCAGGAGCTCGTCAACGAGGCGATTGTAGAAATCGATTCCCTTCGGGTTGGGCTTGCCGTCGCCTTCCGGAAACAGCCGCGGCCAGGCCACGGAGAAGCGATAAGCCCTGCAGCCGAGCGCCTTGATGAGCGCGATGTCCTCCTTGTAGCGGTGATAGTGCTCATTGGCGCGGTCGCCGGTGGTGCCGTCCTCGATCTTGCCGGGGATGCGCGCGAACTTGTCCCAGATCGAAGCCCCACGCCCATCCTCGTTGACGGCGCCCTCCACCTGGTATGACGAGGTCGCCGTGCCCCAGATGAAACCCGGCGGAAAGCCGCCTCCCCCGCGCGGCGGCCGGGCCGGCTTGGCTTTGGCTGCGTCGATCGCACCAGTCATCCCGGCTGCGGACAGCCCCGCGATCTTCGCAAATCGGCGACGCGAGACCTTGTCCGTCATTGATGCTTCTCCGCTTCGGGGTTGTTGCGGGCGCACAATGGCGAGTCCAGGGCGGTTTGGAAAGCAAGCTGTGCCGAAAGCACGATGCAGAATGCCGCGGCCTTGCCGCGGCATATGGATGCGGGCCAGTCGCCCCGCTAGCTTTCCCGCTCAGCGCAAACGCCTCGGCAATCTTGGCAGCCTGCCGAGATCTAAGGCCGCCACGCGCTCGGTTCGCTCGCCTGCCGGCGCCTGCTGTTCCGTCAGAATGAGCGTGCCATGAAGGATCACTCCCGGTACCTGGTGTGCCGTCGCGGTGTAGCTCGCGATCTTGCCGGGGCAGCGTCCCTCGATGTCCAACGTGAGTTCATCTTCAACACCGAAGACCGTTGCTCGCCCCTCGGTATGACGCTTCGCCGATACGATCGCAGTGAAGCGGTCGCCATCGACCGTGCAGGAGCCACGATAGGTCATCAGGCTGTCGCGCCCCCAGATCTGGCCGTCCGCGACATGGACGATTCCGGTCCCCTGATCGAGCGGCGTGTTGTACCACGCCGCATAGGTGCCGTCCTTCAGCATGGGAGCCATCTCCATTGGTGTTCCCAGGCCGACAATCCGCATGATCAGCGCTAAGAAAGCGTTAATCGCACGGCCCGAGCCGATCCGGCCCGTCTTTCCGCAGCTCGGCTTCGAGCTCCTCGATGATGCTGTGAAGCAGACACGCCGCGAGCGGATCGGTCACTTCCCGCTCCAAATGCCTATAGCGCGCGATCCGGAATTGCTGCTCTCTCAACTGGTGCTCTGTCATCGGACGGGCCCTCCGACGAACCGACGCGCAGGCCGCCAAGTCGTTTCGTTAAAGTTTTCAGATCATTCGTCATGGTTTCTGATTGGTTAAGCGGGCCACGAAGCTGTGCCGCGGAGCCGCTCGACTGCACATCGTCGCTCAACGTTTCTTTGTGCAGCCGCTCGGTTGCCTGGAAGCAGGATCGCGCAAGGCAGGACCGTCTCAGGCCAAACCCCAAAGCCCCTTGCGCCGCATAGAGCCCTCTCCCCTGTTGGGAAAAGGAAGCGTCACGCTGGTTTCAGAACGTCACCCGCATTCCTGCGTAGAACGCCCTCGGCCGTGCCGGGCTCAGGGAGCGCGGGTCGAGGAAGTCGCTGCCGCCGTTGGTGAAGTTGGGCAAGGCATCGCGGTCGAAGAACTGGCCGTAGGTGACGTAGCGCTTGTCGAACACGTTGTCGACGCGGCCGTAGAGCTGGACGTTCTTCGCAACCTGATAGGAGGTGTGGAGATTGAACACCGTATAGGACGGCAGCTTCTCGAACTGGTTGGACTCGTCGCCGACGAGATGCTGGCTGGAGACGAACAGCGCGTTGCCGCCGACCTTCCAGACATCGGTCACGGCGTAGTCGACGCCGACCTTGACGCGGTGGCGTGGGACCGCCGGGATCTGGTTGCCGGGCCTCACCTGGATGGTTTCGGTGGTGTCATCGGCAAACGGGCTTTCCGAGCCGAGCTCGAGCGGATCAAGGAAACGCGCGTCGACGAAGGAATAGCTCGCCTGGAACTGGAGCGTGGGCGACTTGATGTTGACCTCGGCCTCCAGCCCCTGCCGGCGGGTCCGGCCGACATTGGAGAAGTAGCCGAAGCCGGTCCGCCCGACGACCGGCACCGCCATGATGTCGTCGTGATTGGTGGCACGGAAACCACCGACCTTCCAGCCGAGCGTGCCGATGTTCAGCTCCTTGGTGCCGCGGAAGCCCGCCTCCACGGTCTTGGAGACGACCTGCTTCAATGGCGGATCCGCAACCAGGAAGGCTGCGATGAGACAGGGCCTGGTGGGATCCGCGCAGCCGAGCTCGAGCGGCGTCGGCACGCGGTTGGCCTCGGAATAGCCGGCATAGGCGGTCAATTCCGGCGTGATCCTATAGGTGCCGCCGATGATGGGATTGAAGCGGGTAAAGGTGTGATAGCCGTTGAGCGCGGTTCCGAGCTGATCCTCCAGCGAGATCCGCGCCGCGTTGAAGCGGCCGCCGCCCGTGATCGCGAAAGCGTTCGTGACGTTGAACGTGTCCATCGCATAGAGGCCGTTGTACTGATTGACTGTCCGCAGCGAGACGGGACCGGCAACGGGATCTGCCGCGGGGGTCGGCCCGAGGAAAACGCCGCTGCCGCTGACAACGTAGTTCTCTCCCATTGAGCCGATCTCGGAGCTGGCATTGTAGCGCGAGATGCCGGCATCATAGGTTGAGCCGACCACGAAACGATTGTCATGGCCGAACAGCTGGTCGGTATTGGTGGCCTGCCCCGACACGCCGAACGTGGACGAACGGATCGAGCCCCGGTCGATGGCACCGAGGATCGTGCCTGGCGCAAAGGGGTTGGCGAGTTGCACGCCGCCCCCGCCATAGGCGGCTGAAGTGTCGTCGCCGAAGCAGAGCAATCCCGCATCTGCGGCGCACTCCTCTACGTCGGTCGGATTGCCGTCGACGATGTTCTGCTCGAACCGGCGCGCATAGGCGGTGCCCTCGAACGTCCAGGTCGGCGTCGCGTCGACCTTTCCGGTCAGGTTGAGATAACCGACGCGGTTCGTGATAGTCTGCGGTGTGGTGTAGGTCGCGCCCCAGTATTTGTCGAGCAGCTCCGCCGGTACGGTAGCGCTGGCGCCGAAGTTGTTCTTGGCCAGCCCCATGTTGACGTGGAATTCGCTGTCACCCGCCCTGTAGCCGACATCGCCATAGAAGCGCCGAACAGTCGATTGGGAAAAATTACGGAAGCCGTTGTCGCGCAGGCCTTCGAGCGCGCCGTAGACGGCGTAGTTCTGATCGACCTGCTTGCCCCACTGCGCCGAGCCCTGGATGCGGCCGAACGAACCGCCCATGACGTCGAGTTCCGCGCCCTGATAAGTAAAGCCGTTCTTCATTTGCAGGTTGATTGCGCCGCCCAGCGCATTGAGGCCGAAGGCGGGGTTGTTGGTCACCAGCGTCACGGATCTGATCGCGGCGGTGGGGATCAGATCCCAGTTCACGGCGTCCGAGAACGCTTCGTTGATGCGCACGCCGTTCTGGTACACGGCGAGGCCCTGCGGCGTGCCGACCACCGGAGAGGCAACGAAGCCGCGAAACTCGACGTCAGGCGCGAAGGGATTGCCGGTGACCTCGCTGATGTTGACGCCGGGAATGTTGTCGCGCAACGCATCAGTCACGTTCAGCGAGTTGGTTCGCTTGATCTGGCTCGCATCGACGGCGTTGATTGCGGAAGGGACCTTGTCGACATCGAGACCCCGGCCGATGCCCGGCGAGGTCGGGAAGACATAGAGCCGAGTCCTCGGGGCGGCGGATGCCGGCGCGCCTATGCGCGCAACCGGCCGCGACGGGACCACCCGCGGCGCTGCCGGCGCTGGCGCAGTCACTTCGACCGGCGGCAGGTTCTGGACGTTGGTCTGCTCGTCTGGAGCGGCAACAGCCTCGGTCGCAACAACCATTCCCGTAGAAATTGAAATGATGACCAGACTACGAACGCCCATACCTGCCGCCTCCACCCGCATCGTCCGGCTCTCTTGTTTCCCCGCCGGTTAGGCGAACGATACAGGCCAACAGCCGAAAAGCACCAGCCGTAAAAGGTCCGACCTCTTCGGAGCACGAATTCCCGGCAAAATCGGGAATTATTCCCGACGTCTCCCACGGTGGGCGCAAGCCCCCGACGCTCAACCGGGAACAATTCCCGGACGCGACGAGACTTTTTGCCGAACTTCGCAAGGGGCCTTCGTGCAATCCTTGGCTCGACATCGCGATCCGATCGCGAGTCATTCATCCGTAGACTCACCCCGCCCTCGTGGCGGGGTGCTTTTACGGCAAACGAAAATACAGGGAGGACATGATGACGTTGGGGGATCGCTTTTCAGCTCGATATTCGTCGGCTCGACCAGCCCGCAGCCTCGTCACAGGTCTCGTCACAGGCCTTGTCACAGGCCTTGGCGTCATCACATCCATTGCCGCCGCCTCCGCGCAGGATCCAGCAAGGAATCCGACGCCGGAGAACATCAAAGCCATCACCTCGCAGGTCGACAGCGCCTACATCAGGGCGAACACCGCGACGTCCACCAATTGGCCCACGATCGGTCTCGACTACGCCGAGACGCGATTCTCGAAGCTCAATCAGATCACGCGCGACAACGTCAAAGACCTCGGCCTGGTCTGGACCTACAATCTCGAATCCTCGCGCGGCGTCGAGGCGACGCCGGTCGTCATCGACGGAATCATGTACCAGACGGCCCCATGGAGCGTCGTGCATGCCATCGACGCGCGCACCGGCAAGCGCATCTGGACGTTCGATCCCGAAGTCAACCGCGAGCTCGGCTACAGGGGCTGCTGCGACGTCGTCAACCGCGGCGTCGCACTCTACAAGGGGAAAGTGTTCGTGGCCGCATATGACGGCCGACTGATCGCGCTCGACGCGGCGACCGGCAAGAAGGTCTGGGAAAGGGACACGCTGATCGATCATGAGCATTCCTACACGATCACCGGTGCGCCGCGCGTCTTCAACGGAAAGGTCGTGATCGGACAAGGCGGCGCCGAATATGGCGCGCGCGGCTACGTCACCGCGTACGATTCCGAAAGCGGCAATCAGCTCTGGCGCTGGTTCACCGTGCCCGGCGATCCGTCCAAGCCATTCGAAGACGAGTCGATGGAGAAGGCGGCCAAGACGTGGGATCCCGCCGGCAAGTACTGGCTCAATGGCGGTGGAGGCACGCCGTGGGACACCATCACCTTCGACCCCGATCTCAATCTCGTCTATATCGGCACCGGCAACGGCTCGCCCTGGAACAGGAACGTTCGTAGTCCCGCTGGCGGCGACAATCTCTATCTCGCCTCGATCGTGGCGCTGAACGCCGATACCGGCAAGTACGTCTGGCACTATCAGGAGACGCCCGGCGACCACTGGGACTACACCTCGACGCAGCCGATGATCCTCGCCGACATCAGCATCGATGGCGCGCCGCGCAAGGTCATCCTGCACGCGCCCAAGAACGGCTTCTTCTTCGTGATCGACCGCACCAATGGGAAATTCATCTCCGCGAAGAACTTCGTCGAAGTGAACTGGGCCACCGGTTACGACGCCAACGGCCGCCCGATCGAGGTGCCGGCCGCGCGTGGCGAGGCGGCGTACGACTCGATCCCCGGACCCTACGGCGCCCACAATTGGCATCCGATGTCGTTCAACCCGCAGACCGGGCTGGTCTATCTGCCGGCCCAGAACGTGCCGCTGAACCTCATTCCGGAAAAGAACTTCAAGCAGAATGCCGCAACGCCGGGCAAGTTCGGCGGCGCCACCGGCTGGAATGTCGGCTTCGTGCTCAACGGAGAGCCGCCGAAGAGTCTTCCGTTCGGACGCCTGATCGCGTGGGATCCGGTCAAGCAAAAGGAAGCCTGGCGGGTGGAATACCCCTCCCCATGGAATGGCGGCACTCTGACCACGGCCGGAAACCTGGTATTCCAGGGCACCGCGGATGGACGCTTCGTTGCCTATGATGCCAAGACCGGCAAGACGCTGTGGGAAACACCGACCGGCACCGGCGTCGTCGCCGCGGCCTCGACCTACATGCTCGATGGCGTGCAGTACGTCTCGATCGCCGTCGGCTGGGGCGGCGTCTACGGCATGGCGCAGCGCGCGACCGAGCGGCAAAGCCCCGGAACAGTCTACACGTTCGCGCTCAACGGCAAGGCGCCATTGCCGGAATTCGTGAAGTACCAGACCGAAGGCCTGCTCCAGGGCGTGAAATACGATCCCAAGGACGTGCCGGAAGGCACCGCACTCTACGTCGCCGCCTGCGCCACCTGCCATGGCGTACCCGGCGTCGATAAGGGCGGCAACGTCCGCAATCTCGGCTACGTGCCGGCGGAGGAGATCGCCAACCTCAAGAGCATCGTCTTCAAGGGACCGTTGCGCGACAAAGGCATGCCGGACTTCACGGGCAAGCTCACGGAAGCCGATGTCGTGAAGATCCAGGCCTTCATCCAGGGCACCGCCGACGCGATACGGCCCAAGAAGTGACGCGGCAGCACGGCTGCGGCAGGCCCCGCCGCAGCCGGCTGATGCGGCGTTCACCGCACCCGTCGTCTCGTCGAAACACGATGCAATTCAGGGAGTTCCATTGAGCCCGATACTCGTCGTCGACGACCATCCAATCATTGCAGAAGCGTGCCGCGTGGTGCTGGGGGACGTCGAAGACGTCGTCGCGGCGCGCGATGTCCCGAGTGGCTATCAAGCATTCCTGGAGCACCGGCCCGGAGTCGTCATCCTCGATTTGAGCTTTCCCGGGGAAGCACTGGGCGGCGTCGACTTGCTGCACCGCATATCCTCGGATGCGCCGCTCGCGCGCGTGCTGGTCTTCAGCATGCATGCGGACGCAAGTATCGTTGCGTCCGCGATCAAGGCAGGAGCCATCGGATATTTGCTGAAGGACTCTCCGCCCGACGAACTGCCAAAGGCAGTGCGTCAGGTCAGGCTCGGACATCGCTATGTCGACGAGCGGATCAATCTTCGCGGCGTTCCCCTCCCCGATCACGTTGATTCCGGCAAGGCCGCCATGCTGACCCGCAGGGAAAGAGAGACACTCAGCCTTCTTGGCCAAGGGAATTCCTATTCTGCGATCGCCGAAGAGCTGGATATCACGCCTCGTGCCGTCGCTCGGCTCGTCAAGCAGGCCAGGACCAAGCTCGGTCTCCGTCGCACGAGCGACCTGCTCCGCCGTGCGCACGAGCTTGCGGGCAACGCGGATAGCTCGAACTGACGGGCAGCCGGCTGCTCATTGCAGGAGCTGAAGCAGCGCGCGTCCAGCCGGCGCCTTCAGCTCGGTTCTATCCAGCGTGCCGTCATGATCCGGATCGGCTGCGTCGGACCGCTGCGAGACCACGGCGAGATACTCGTTCACCGACAGCGTTCCATCGTGGTCGGGATCTGCTGCCGCAATCTCTTTGCCGGTCAATCTCCCCCGCAACTCCCGCATGTCCAGTGTGCCGTCGAGATCCGGGTCGAGCCTGGCGAAAAGCGCCATGGCCGCCTTCCTGACCTCGATATGGTCGAGCGTTCCGTCGTTGTCGGTGTCGAACTTCTTGACGGGATCACCGCGAGAAGCCGCCAGCGCAGATCCTGACACCATCGCGGCGGCCAGAATCGACGCCATCCATCGGCCAAACATCGGCATGTCGAGCCCTCCCTGTGGTCTCGGACGTCATGTTCGGATCATGACGAGGCAGTCGGAATCAGGGCCTCTACAGTCAAGCCGCCATCGCCGGACACGACGTTGAGCGTGCCGCCCAGTGCCATTATCCGCTCGCGCATCCCGACGAGCCCGAAGCCGAGCTTCTGGTCCGGCTCCATGCCGCGCCCGTTGTCGCTGACCCGCACCCGGGCGCAGCCGCGGCCGTCGTTAGCCATCTGCTCCGCCGGCTCGATGACGACGTTGACCGAGGTCGCACCGGCGTGGCGGAATACGTTGGTGAGTGCCTCCTGCACGATACGGTAGATGGTGAGATCGGCGGTCTCGCCGGTCGGCCCGAGCGCCGGCGAGATCATGGTCTCGATCGCGACCTCGGGATGCGACTGCCGCCAAAGCCGCGACAGGGATTCGAGTGCCTTGCGCAAACCGAGCTCGGCAAGGCCGACAGGCCGAAGGCGCTCCAGCACGCGGCGATTGAACTGCTGGAGCGCGTTGATCTGCTCCAGCATGGCGCTGCCATGTTTGCGCACGGCGTCCGCACTCGGGTCCCGTCCATCCGCCAGCTTGGCCAGTGCGCTCGCATGCGCGCGCAGCGAGAACAGATACGGCCCGAACTCGTCATGGAGCTCGCGCGCGATCTCCTTGCGCTCGATGTCCTGAAGCGACACCGCACGCTCGGCAAGTCGACGCTTGTCCTCGACCGCCTCGCCAAGCGTCGCGGCAAGGTGGTTGAGCTTGGTGCAGATCGCGGCGAGTTCCGGCGCGCCGCCCGGCGTGACACGGGCCTCGTAATGTCCACGTTCGAGCTTCCCCATGGCCTCGGCCAGCGACTGGAGGGGTGCCAGCGCCCGACCGACCACATTCATCATCAGGAAAAACAGCGCGAGCGCGATCACCGAGCCCACCTCGAGCTGGGTCACGATGCCGTCCCAGATCTCGGCGATCTCGTCATCGGGGTGCGAGGTGATCACGAGCGAGCCCGGCTTGCCCTGGATCGAGACGGGGACGCTGACCGCGGTCTGCTCGGGATGAACCAGGCCGACGAACCAAGCCGGCGGCGCACGCGTGTCGGCGTCGGCGTCAAGCCGGGGCGGCGTCAGGGAATGACCCCCGGCGCCCCGAAGCGTGATGCTGACATGGCGCAGGCGGCTGAGATCGCGCGCGATCTGGTTCAGCCGGGCGTCCGGCTCTGGCGCCTCGTTCAGGTCCGCCACGATCATCTCGATGAATTCGCGCGCGAGCCGGATTACGCTCTGGTCCTCGGCCTGCACGCGCGGCCCGGCCTCCGCGACCTGCCGGCCGATATTGACGGCGAGCCCGAGTGCCAGCAGCAGCGCCAGCAAGAGATTGATGCGCCCGCGCAAGGATAAATTTTGCCACATTGCTATCGCCAGTGCCTCGCGAAGGATGCCCGCGCCTGTCCGATGACGTTGACAGAGGCGAAGCGCCCGATATCTAATCGGAAGCGTACAGCAATCCCGGCCGGGTTGCATGAGGCCACATGAGACGCCCAGTTCCTCATGCTGGCTGCGTGCAGCGCAAAACAGGCAAACTCTAACGCAGGGACGCGCTGTCGCGGGGAACGCCTATGCGCATTCTGATCGTCGACGATCATCCCATTGTCGCCTCCGGCTGCCGTGCCGTGCTGGCCGACGAGGGCGAGATCGAGATTCTGGAGGCTGCCGACGCCGAAGACGGCGAGTGCGTCTTCATCGTCGAACGCCCCGACCTCTGCATCATCGACATCAACCTGCCGACCGTGTCCGGCTTCGAGCTCGCACGTCGCATCCTCGAGCGCGCGCCGGAGGCCCGGATCATCATGTTCAGCATGAACGACGATCCTGCTTTCGCCGCGCGCGCTATCGAGTGCGGCGCCAAGGGGTATGTCTCAAAGACCGGCGATCCCGACGACCTCGTCGAGGCGATCCGCGCCGTCAGCGGCGGCGGCACCTATCTGCCCACTGCCATCGCGCGCAGCATCGCCTTTGCAGGACCGACGCTGGCCCAAAGCCCGCTATCGAAGCTGAACGCACGCGAGATGGAGATCCTGCGGCTGCTGAGCGCCGGCAAGAGCCTGTCCGAGATCGCCTGGCTGGTGCAATCGTCCTACAAGACGGTGGCCAATACCTCGTCCATCATGCGCCAGAAGCTCGGCGTGAAAACCTCGGTCGAGCTGGTGCGGCTGGCGATCGACAGTGGCGTCGCCTGACGACGCCACAAATTTCGGTCACACAAGCGTGCATTGTTGATGGGGTGAGATGCCACGGAGCTTGGGCATGACGATTCAGACTGTCTCGACCAATAAATCCCATGGCGGCGTGCAGGGCGTCTATCGCCATGCCAGCAAGGCCACCGGAACCGACATGGTGTTCTCGGTCTACGTTCCGCCCCATGCGGCCGGCGCCAAGCTGCCCGTGGTCTGGTATCTTTCCGGACTCACCTGCACCCACGCCAACGTCACCGAGAAGGGCGAATTCCGCAAGGCCTGCGCCGAGCTCGGCCTGATCTTCGTCGCACCAGACACCTCGCCGCGCGGGCCGGACGTGCCGGGTGACGCCAACAATGCCTATGATTTCGGCCTGGGCGCCGGCTTCTATGTCGATGCGACCCAAGAGCCATTCGCGCGAAACTACCGCATGTGGAGCTACGTCACCGACGAGTTGCCCAAGCTGGTCGCCGAGAACTTTCCGGTCGACGCCAAGCGGCAATCGGTGATGGGCCACTCCATGGGCGGCCACGGTGCGCTGACGGTGACGCTGCGCAACCCGCACCGCTATCGCGCCGCGAGCGCGTTCGCCCCGATCGTGGCGCCCTCGCAGGTGCCCTGGGGCATCAAGGCCCTGACCGGCTATCTCGGGCCGAACAAGGACGCCTGGCGCAACCACGACACGGTGGCGCTGATCGAGGATGGCGCGAGATTCTCCGGCTTCCTGGTCGATTACGGCGATGCCGACAACTTCTTGAAGGAGCAGCTCAAGCCCGAGCTGCTGCAAGAGGCATGCACCAAGACTAACATCCCGCTCACGCTGCGGCGGCAGGCGGGCTACGACCACAGCTACTACTTCATCTCCACCTTCATGAGCGATCACCTGCACTGGCACGCAGCAAGGTTGACGGCGTAGCGTTTTTTCCTTCTCCGCTTGTGAGCGCGAAGCGCCCTCGCGGCGAGCTATTGCTGCTCTACTCCGGCCGCCCGTAATTCGGCGCCAGCAAACGGTTCCGGATCAGGTAGCTCATGGTGCGCGTCCAGGCTTCGTCGGTGTTGCCGCGCATGTCGGCGCTGGCGACCGTGATCATGTTGCCGGTCTTCACGTCTCGGAGATAGACGTTGAGACTGATGATCAGGTTCGAGACCTTCTGCACGAGCCCGGTGATCTCCAGATCGGCACCGAGCTGACGGGCGAGCTTGAGGTCGCAGCCGCCGCAGGCTTGCAGGTTCGCGCGACGAGCGGCATCCCTGACCGGAGCTATATCAAGGAGCTGGAACCGGCCCGATTCTGCCAGTTCCTTGCGCAGCTGCTCGCTGATACGCTCCAGCCGCGCCTGCTCCGGCTTCGCGCCGTAGAACTCACCGGGCAGACTGGTGTCGATCAGCTCGAAATCGAAGACCGCAAGCTTTGGCGGATCGGCGAGCGCGACCGAACCCGTCAACAACAAAGCCGCAAAGCCTATCAATGCTCGCACGATCGTGATTCCCGTCCTCGCGCGCGCGAGGACGAAATGCGGGGTTGCATGCCGTGACAAATTGGTCATGCTTCAGCAGAGACAATTCTCCACCAGCGGTCAAGCTGGGGAGGACGCCAGGAGGAAACATGATCCGATGGTTGGTCGGCCTGATCGGTCTGGGTGTTGCCGCCACGAGTGCGCTCGCCGCGGACCCGGTCACGATCGGCGTCGGCTATCTCGGAATTGCCGGCACCCGATCGACGCTATCGCTGGCCGAGCAACCTGCGGAGAATGACGGCCTCGCCGGCGCCCGCCTCGCCATCGAGGACAACAACACCACCGGAAAGTTTCTCAACCAGCGCTTCACGCTGGAGGAGCGCCGCGTCAAGGAAGGCGAGGATCCGGTCCAGGCTGCAACGGCCCTCGCTGACAAGAACGGGTTCGTCATCGCCGACCTGCCGGCCGATGCGCTGCTGAAAGTCTCCGACGCCCTGCGTGAGCGCGGCACGCTGCTGTTCAACGTCGGCGCAATCGACGAACGGTTGCGCGAGGCCGATTGCCGCGCCAATGTCATCCACACCGCTCCGACACGCGCGATGCTGGCCGATGCGCTCGGCCAGTATCTCGTTTGGAAAAAGTGGTCGCGCTGGCTTCTCGTGGTCGGCTCCCATGACGAAGACAGGCTGTTCGCCGATGCGCTCCGGCGCACCGCGACGCGGTTCGGCGCCAAGATCGTCCAGGAACGGACCTTCGAAGACAAAGGCGGCGCGCGACGTACCGACAGCGGCGTGACGCTGATCCAGCGCCAGATTCCGGTGTTTACACAGCAGGCGCCCGCATACGACGTGCTGATCGCCGCCGATGAGAGCGAGGTCTTCGGCGCGTACCTGCCCTATCGCACCTGGGATCCGCGCCCCGTCGCGGGCTCCGCCGGCCTCGTGCCGCGCAGCTGGGACGCGGCGCAGGACCAGTGGGGCGCGATCCAGATCCAGAACCGCTTCTTCAAGCTGAATTCGCGGCGCATGACCGCGCTCGACATGCAGGCCTGGACCGCGGTCCGCATGATCGGCGAAGGCACCTCGCGCACCAATTCCGGCGACATCAAGAAGGTGACCGACTTCATCAAGGGCCCGGATTTCTCGGTCGCCGCCTTCAAAGGCACGCGGCTGACCTTGCGTGACTGGAACTTGCAGCTTCGCCAGCCGATCCTGCTGGTCGACGGCCGCATGGTGGTGTCGGTATCGCCGCAGGAAGGTTTCCTGCATCAGGTCTCCGAGCTCGACACGCTCGGCTACGATCGCCCGGAGAGCAAATGCAAGTTGAAGTGAGGACGCAGATGTTGCGCATGTGGCGTGTTGGGCTACTCTCCGCAATGGCGCTCGGCGCAGCGCCTGCGCATGCGTTCATCGCCTATGTTTCGAACGAGAAGAGTAACACGGTGTCGGTCATCGACACCGAGACCTGGACGGTGACCAAGACCATCAAAGTCGGTCAGCGCCCGCGCGGGATCGATCTCACACGTGATGGAAAGTTCGTCATGGTCGCAGTGGGCGACGACGACACCATCCAGGTGATCGATGCCAAGACGCTGACCGTCGTCGACAGCCTGCCCTCCGGCCCCGATCCGGAATTGTTCGCCCAGGATGCCGCCGGAAAGACTCTCTACGTCGCCAACGAGAACGACAACACGGTGACCGTGATCGACCTCGAGAAGCGCGCGCGCCTGGGTGATATCCAGGTCGGCGTCGAGCCCGAGGGCATGACCATCAGCCCCGACGGCAAGACACTGATCAACACGTCCGAGACCACCAACATGGCGCATTTCATCGACACCGCCACGCGCCAGATCGTCGCCGACGTGCTGGTCGACGCGCGCCCGCGTTTTGCCGAGTACAAGCATGACAGCTCCGAAGTCTGGGTGTCCTCGGAGATCGGCGGCACGGTCTCGATCATCGATCCCAAGAAGCACGAAGTGATCGGCAAGGTCACGTTCGAAATCCCGGGCTTGCGAAAAGAAGCCATCCAGCCGGTCGGCATCGGCATGACCAGAGATGACAAGACCGCCTTTATCGCGCTCGGGCCCGCCAACCGCATCGCGGTCGTCGACGTCGCCACGCGCAAAGTGACGAAATATCTGCTGGTCGGGCAGCGCGTCTGGCATGTCGCGTTCACGCCCGACGAAAAATACCTGCTCACCACCAATGGCGTGTCGAACGACGTCTCGGTCATCGACGTCGCCGCGCAGAAAGTCATCAAGACCATTCAGGTGGGCGAACTGCCTTGGGGCGTCGCGATTGCGCCATGACCAGCCCTACCCCGGTCACCGAGCAACGTCAGATGCCGAGGCCTGATGCGGCCGCGTTGCCGGCGTTGTCGATCGAGGGCGTCAGCCATTCCTACGGACCACGGCGCGCGCTCACGGACGTGTCATTCGACGTGCAGCCGGCGAGCTTCACGGCACTGCTGGGACTCAACGGCGCCGGAAAGAGCACGCTGTTCTCGCTCGTCACCCGCCTGTTCGGCATCCAGTCCGGCCGTGTCTCCATCTTCGGCCATGACATCAGCAAGACTCCCGGCGAGGCGCTGCGGCTGTTAGGTGTCGTATTCCAGCCGCGCACGCTCGACCTCGACCTGTCGCTGACGCAGAACCTGCTCTATCACGCCGCCCTCCACGGCATCAGCCGCCGCGAGGCCGCCGCCCGCAGCGCCGAGCTGCTCGGCCGCATCGGGCTCGAAGAGCGCGCCGGCAGCAAGGTGCGCGATCTCTCGGGCGGACAGATGCGGCGGCTGGAGATTGCACGAGCGTTGCTGCACCGTCCCCGGCTGCTGTTGCTGGACGAGCCGACCGTCGGCCTGGACGTCAAGGCACGGGCCGACATCATCAGCCATGTTCGCCAGCTCGTGGCCGAGCAGAGCATTGGCGTGCTCTGGGCCACGCACCTGTTCGACGAGATCATGCCCGGTGACGATCTCGTCGTGCTGCACCAAGGTAAAGTGCTGGCGCAGGGTCCGATGAGCCGCGTCGTCGCGGAAGCCGGCGCGCAGGACGTCAACACCGCCTTCATGCGCCTGACCGGCGCGCAAACGATGCCGGGAGGCGGCGCATGAGCAGCATCACCGCGCGCGATACGCCGCGTGGCTTCTCAGTCCAGGAGTACCTGACCTGCCTCACCGGCATCGTCTGGCGCGAGGGGCTGCGCTTCCTGCATCAGCGCGAACGTTTTGTCTCCGCATTGGTACGGCCCCTGGTGTGGCTGTTCATCTTTGCCGCCGGCTTCCGCCAGGTGCTCGGCATCTCCATCATCCCGCCATATGAGACCTACATCCTCTACGAGGTGTATATCGCACCTGGGCTGATTGCGATGATTCAGCTCTTCAACGGCATGCAGTCTTCGCTCTCGATGGTCTATGACCGCGAGATGGGCAATATGCGCACCCTGCTGGTGAGCCCGCTGCCACGCGGGTTCCTCTTGTTCTGCAAGCTGCTCGCGGGCACCGCGGTGTCGCTGCTCCAGGTCTATGCGTTCCTGCTGATCGCCTGGCTTTGGGACATTACCCCGCCGGCCGCGGGCTACCTTACCGTGCTGCCGGCGCTGATCCTCTCGGGGCTGATGCTGGGTTCTCTCGGAATGCTGATCTCCTCCGGCATCAAACAGCTGGAAAATTTCGCCGGCGTGATGAACTTCGTCATCTTCCCGATGTTCTTCGCCTCCTCCGCGCTCTACCCGCTCTGGCGGGTGCAGGAGGGCAGCCCTTATCTTTACTATCTTTGCGAGGTCAATCCGTTCACCCATGCGGTCGAGCTGATCCGCTTCGCGCTGTACGGGCAGATCAACTGGATCTCGCTGGCGGTGGTCGCTGCTTGCACAATCGTCTTCATGATCGGTGCGATCTTGGCCTATGATCCCTCGCGCGGGCTGGCGCGACGCGGCCCTGCCGGAGGCGAAGGATGAAGGTTTGGGTCCTGGCTGCCATCACAATGACGCTGTCCGCCACAGCCGCGCCCGCGGCCGATCCGCGCTATCCGGACTGGCCCTGCACCCAGGCCAAGGTTCCGGAGATCTCGCTGGCCGCCGTGTGGGCCGGTCCGCCGCTCGATGACGTCCAGAACAAGTGGAAGGACGACGCCGAGGTCAGCGCGCTGGTTGCAAAGCTGTCGGCACGCAAGACGCCGCTGGACGAGGCCGAGAAATCGGTGAAGGAGCTTCTAGCCGCCTCCGGCTCCGACAAGGCCGCGAAAGCGAAGCTCCTGTTTGCCGGCCTGTTCGACACGCTGAATGCCCAGCGTTCCCAAGTCATGAACGGTCTCGAACGGGTCAGCCGCAAGCAGCGCGAGGCCGCCGACAAGATTCGCGAAGATGCGCTTCAGCTCCAGGCCCTGCAGGGCGCAACGCCGCGCGATGAGGCCAAGGTCGAAGCGCTGAGCAACGAGCTGATCTGGAAGACCCGTATTTTCGAAGACCGCCATAAAGTGGTGCGCTTCGTCTGCGAGGTTCCTACCACGATCGACCAGCGTCTGTTCGCGCTCGGGCGTTTGATCCAGCAGGAAATGGAATAGCGGCAGCCTCACGGGCGACTCACGAGGGTTCCCACAGGCGCAGCGGGCTCGTTCGCCGCGATCTGCCGGAACCAAATTGATCCGGGATGGCTTGTCGAAGTGAACTCCAGGACGCCGGGAGGCCTCGATGGGAACCACGAAATTCATCTTCGCGGGCGCTGCGGCCCTCAGCATGCTCGCATCCAGCGCTTTTGCTGAAGACATGACCGGCATGATCATGCGGATCGATCGGCTCAATGGCACGATTTCGATCCAGCAGACGCAGAAGGGCACCGTCGGTGCCGGTGCGGGCAGCGCTGGGGCGCTGCAGGAGTACAAGGCGAAGGACGCTGCGATGCTGGAGGCGGTCCATGCCGGCGACCGCGTGAGCTATACCGCCACCGAGACGAACGGCACGGGCACGCTGACGAAGCTGCAGAAGCAGAAGTAGGCTTTGCTTTCCCCTGGAACGTTGCGTCACGACCGGGCGTCCGGCCTTGACGATCGCTACTGATCGGGGCGCGGTTCCGGCTGCGCCTCCTCTGTCGGAAGCATCGCGCGCTCCCAGCCATCGGTGCCGTCGGGGTACCAGGCAACATTGGAATAGCCGTAAGCGAGTGCGCGCTTTGCAGCATTCCAGGACATCCAGCAGTCGGCCATGCAATAGATCACCAGCAGTGCGGCCTTGTCCCCGCGCGAGGCACGAGCGAGCCCGCGCTGGAGATAATCGTCCATGGCTGGCGGCAGCGCGCCGTAGCCGGTGTCGGGCAGCCAAATGCTGCCCGGAATGTTCTTGCGCGGCGCATCGCGCCACACGGTGCCTTTGGGCAGGTTCTTCGGCTTCGGCGGGCGCGGCATCACATCGATGAAAGTGCCCCTCCTTGCGCGCCAGATCGCCTCGGCTTCCGCCGTCGTCAGCACGCGTGCACCGGCGAGCGTCGCCGGTACCGGGGCGCGATAGTTGTCGGCACGATATCCCTCCGGCTCGAAGGGCTCCGGCTGCTGCCCGAATGCCTGCCCTGCGAGAGCGGTAGCGAGCAGCGCGACGGCGAGATGCTGCCTCATGGTGTCTTCTTGAGCGGCTCCGCACCGAGCGGCCGGTTGCTCTCGTCGAGCAGCGGGACGCCGAAATCGAGCAGGATCTTGTTGATCTCGCCCTGGTTGTCCTGGATGAGCTTGTTCAGCTGCCGTTTCCAGTTCTGGTCTGCGGGACGCACGCCCATGCCGATACGATAGACCAGCTTCGGCCCGGTGGTTTCCTTCACCAGTGGCGTGACATGGAGCGAGGAGCCGGCCATCTTCGCGTAGTAGCCAGCCATCGGCCCCCACAGCACACCGGCGTCGATCTTGCCGGCGGCAAGATCATCGATCATCGCTTTCGCCGAATTGTCGAAGCGCGTGTCGATCATCAACTGATAGGGCTTTGCACTACCCATCAAGCCCGCCAGCGCCATGTTGGTTGCGGGCGGTGTGCCGGCGACGATGCCGATACGCTTGCCCTTCAGCTTCGGATCCTCGAGTACATCGACGTTCTCAAGCCCGCTGCCCGCCTTCGCGACCAGCGCATAGGCTGTGCGGTAATAGGGATTGGTGCCCTGCACGAGGTCGTCGCCTTGCGGAAAGCCCATGATGACGTCGCAACGATGCGCACCCAGCGTCATGCGCACGAAGCCCGTCGCCTGCGGGAAGAAGACGTAGTCGAGCTTCTTCTGCAGCTTCTCCGCAAGAAACTCCGCGAGCTTGTTCTCGAAACCCTCCCCCTTCTCGTTGGAGAACGGCAGATTGCGCGGGTCGGCGCAGACGCGCAGCACCTTGGGATCCACCAGCTCGAACGAGAGATCGCCCGTGTCACTGGTCTGCGCGATAGCGCCATCGCCAAGGGCGCAGGACGCGATCACTATCCAAAGTGAAAACAACCAGCGACGATGTCGTCCAGCTTGCGTCATCGCGCTTCCTCCTCATTGCCGTTGAATGTTATCCATGCGACGCATGACGCGCCATCGTTGCTCAACTTGGCGTCGGCTTCCTTGTTGCAGCGCAGCGCGACGGGCTCCTTGAACTGAGGCAGAAAAGTGTCTCGCATCGCTTCTATGATCGCAGCCTTGTTCCTACTGGGGACAGCGACGCTAGCACGCGCCGGGGCAGCCGAATTGCCTGTGAGCGAAGTCGCGCCGGGAATCTTTGTACACTCCGGGATCATCGCCCTGATGAGCCGCGAGAACGAGGGTGACATCGCCAATGTCGGCTTCATCGTGGGCGAGGAGGCCGTGGCCGTGATCGACACCGGCGGCAGCCTTCGTGAAGGCGAAGCGCTTCTGGCCGCCGTGCGTGCGAAGACGCCCAAGCCGATCCGCTACGTCGTCAACACTCACGGCCATCCCGATCATGTCTTCGGCAACGCGGCTTTCGCGGCCGGAAGCACCACTTTCGTCGGCCATCACAAGCTGCCGCAGGCGCTCGCGACGCGCGGGCCTTTCTATCTCGAAAATTTCCGTCGCATCATGGGCAGCGAGTTGATCGATCCCGTAAAGATCATCACGCCGACCTTGCTCGTCAGCAACACGATGACGCTCGATCTGGGGTCGCGCCGACTGTCTCTGCGCGCCTGGCCGACAGGGCACAGCGACGCCGATCTGACCGTGTTCGACGAGACGACGAGAACATTGTTTGCGGGCGACCTCGTCTTTCTCCGGCACGTTCCGGTGATGGATGGCAGCATCCGCGGCTGGCTCGACGCATTGAAGAGCCTAGAGGCGATCCCGGCGCTAAGGGTTGTTCCCGGTCACGGTCCCGTGAGCGGCTGGCCCGCGGCGCTGCGCGATGAAGGACGCTATCTGTCAACGCTGCTGTCCGATGTCCGCAGGTTGAACAAGAATGGCGAACCGATCCGCGCCGCCGCAGACAAGGCGGCCGCTTCGGAACGGCCGCATTGGCTGCTGTTCGACGATTACAACGCCCGCAACGCAACCGCAGCATTCTCGGAAATTGAATGGGAATAGCGGACGCGCTAGGCTGTACCCAACGATTGTTTCGTCCGCGCGGGATCACGACCATGACGGGATGCACACGCCGCCTGACTCTTATCGCCGTTATGCTCGGCATCTCCTTCGCTGCGCCGGTGCGGGCCGAGGAGGCCCCCGATCCCTGGCCGGGCCTCGTGCAGGACATCTTCAGCAATCGTCCAATGAACGACGGCAGCGCCGTCATCGGCATCGAGATGCCGTATCGCGCCGAGGATGCAGCCATCGTGCCGGTGACCCTGCGCAGCAAGCTGTCGCCTGGCGATGCACGGCGTATCCGTTCGATCACGCTCGTCATCGACCGCAATCCCGCGCCGATGGCGGCGAAGTTCGAGCTCGGGCCCGACGCCAATGTCAGCGAGATCTCGACACGCGTGCGCGTCAACAACTACACCGATGTGCACGCGGTCGCCGAGCTCAGCGATGGTCAGCTCTACGTGTCCAAGACGTACGTGAAGGCATCGGGCGGCTGCTCGGCACCGGCAGTCAAGAACGTCGAGGAAGCCCGCAACCGGCTTGGCCAGATGCGCTATAGGCAGTTCGCACGCGAGGATGCGCCGGCGAGCCGCGTGCGCGAGGCGCAGATCATGATCGGCCATCCCAACAATTCCGGACTGCAGATGGATCAGGTCACGCAACTCTACATTCCGGCGTTCTTCATCAACCAGTTGAAGCTGACGCAGGGCGACAGTCCCGTGCTGTCGATGGAAGGCGGGATCTCGATCTCGGAAGATCCCAATCTGCGTTTCACGTACGTCTCCAATGGCGCCAAGCGCTTTCGCGCGGAGGCGAAGGATACGGGCGGGCACGTGTTCCGTAACGAGTGGGATATCGACAAGCCGGGGACGTGAGTCTCTCTTATTGTCCTTATCGTCATTCCGGGCGCGCAAAGCGCGAACCATGGTGCGCGGTTGCGCACCTGAGAATCTCGAAATTCCGGTTTCGGCCTCTGCCGGCAGCCCCGGGATGACGGCGTCAAATCAAAAACACCTCACCTCGGCTTCCGCCTGCGCACGCCTCAGGTCATTCACGGCCGAGTTCGCCTGCTCCGAGGTACGGAACTGGACGCCGAGATTGCCGCGCACTTGCGACATGCTGAGCGCAGTCTCCGCCATGACGTAGCGCTCATAGGGGACGATCGAGGCCACCACGTCGATCGAGCAGGAACATTGCTCGATCGCAGCTCGTGTCTCGCCGTTGGCCTTCATGCAGCCATAGACGTACTCGGCGCGCGCCGAGGTGGGATAATCATTGGCCTCGCTGGCCCGTGCCATGGACGCGCTCGCGGCCAGCACTATCAATGCGGCGACAATCGGTCGTAGCTGTCCCGCCAGATTCATGCGCATCCTCCCGCTGGTTGCGAGCAAGGCTATGCTATGCGTATTGTCCTGAAAAGCACTCTGTCAGAGGAAACGGCTCACAAGGTGATGAGAGCTTCTGGTCGAACATTCGCGCTCGCGGTGACGCTGGCGTTGACGCTAGCCGCGCCCGGCCGCGCCGCCGACGCCATCCGCCTTGCAGTGCAGAAGACCGGAACATTCTCCTGGGAGCTGGCCGCGATCCGCGCGGCCGGCCTGGACAAGGAGGCCGATCTGTCGCTCGAGGTCACCGAGCTCGCGAGCACCGAGGCCGGCAAGATCGCGATGCGCGCGGGCAGCGCCGACATCATCCTGTCGGATTGGCTGTGGGTGTCGCGCGAGCGCGCGCTCGGCGCCAAGCTCACCTTCTATCCCTATTCCAGCGCGCTCGGCGCGGTGATGGTGCCGCCCAACTCGCCCATCAAGACGCTCGCGGACCTGAAGGGGCGCAAGCTCGCCGTGGCCGGCGGAGCGATCGACAAGAGCTGGCTGCTGCTCCAGGCACGCATGAAGCAGGATGGCGTCGATCTGAAATCCGCGGCGACCATCGTCTATGGCGCCCCGCCCCTGATCGCGGCCAAGGCGCTCGACGGCGAGATGGACGCGAGCCTCAATTTCTGGAATTTCTGCGCGCAGCTCGAGGCAAAGGGATTTCACCGCCTTGCCGGCATCGAGGACATCCTGCCGAAGCTCGGCGCCGAGGGTGCCGTCTCCGCGGTCGGCTATGTCTTCGACGAAGGCTGGGCGGCCAAGCATCGCGAGGCGGTGGCGCGCTTCATCGCGATGACCCGCAAGGCCAAGGAGCTGCTGGCGACCTCAGATGCCGCCTGGGACAAGGTCGCGCCGCTCACCGGCACCACAGATCCGACCCTGCTCAAGGCCTATCGCGACCGCTATCGCGACGGCATCCCGCGCCGGAGCATTGCCGACGAGGAAAAGGACGCACGCGTGCTCTACCGCGTGCTCGCCGAGATCGGCGGCCGCGATCTCGTCGGACCGGCGGCCGAGCTCGATCCCGGCACGTTCTATCACGCAGTCCCCGGAGACTGAGGTGCTGCGTCTTCTCTCGTTCGCCCTGCTCCTGGGGACGTGGTGGACCGCCGCGCTGTTCGTCGGCGGTGCAAAGCTGCCCGCCCCGCCGGCCGTACTTCACGTCATGATCGCGGAAGCCTCCTCCGGCGCCCTCTTCCTGCATCTCGGCGCGACGCTGGCGCGCGTCGCGCTCGCCTTCACATTGGCGATGTCGATCGGCAGCGCCATCGGCTACCTGATGGGCCGGGTGAAGCTCGCCGACCGGCTCGGCGATCCCTGGTTGATTCTCCTGCTCAACCTGCCCGCGCTGGTCGTGATCGTGCTCGCCTATATATGGGCCGGGCTCACCGAAGCCGCCGCGATCGCGGCGATCGCCATCAACAAGCTGCCGACCGCCATCGTCACCTTGCGCGAGGGGGCGCGTGCACTCGATCGCTCGCTCGACGAGATGGCGCGCGTATTCGCGATGCCGCGCTGGCGCGCGTTCCGCCACGTCGTGCTCCCGCAGCTCGCGCCGTATATCGCCGCCTCCGCCCGTTCCGGATTGTCGCTGGTTTGGAAGATCGTGCTGGTCGCAGAACTGTTGGGACGTCCCAACGGCGTCGGTTTCGAGATCGGCGTCGCCTTCCAGTTGTTCGATACGCCGCGGCTGCTGGCCTATTCGCTGACCTTCGCCGCCGTCGTGCTCGTCATCGAAACCTTGCTGGTACAGCCGTTCGAAACCCGCGCAAACCGGTGGCGGCCCCGTGCGGCTTGAGGTCGACATCAAAGGCAAGACCTTCAGGAGTGCCGCGGGCGGGATCCAGGAGGTGCTGGCGCCGGTGAAGTTCGCGCTTCAATCGGGCGAGGTCGGCGTCCTGATCGGCCCGTCCGGTTGCGGCAAGAGCACCATGCTGCGCATCATCCTGGGATTGGACCCCGAGTTTTCAGGCGGCGTCGCGCGGCCGCCGCAGGCGCGGATCGGCATGGTGTTCCAGGAGCCGCGGCTGTTACCGTGGCGCTCGGTCGAGCAGAATGTGCGGCTGGCTGCCCCTGGCGTGGCCGACGCGAAGCTCGCCGAGCTGTTCAGGATCCTGGAGCTGGAGGCGCATCGCGATCACTTCCCCGGCGAGTTGTCGCTCGGCCTCGCCCGGCGCGTGGCGCTGGCCCGCGCCTTCGCGGTGGAGCCCGATCTGCTCGTGATGGACGAGCCTCTCGCCTCGCTCGACGACGCCCTCGCCAGCCGTTTGCGCGACGAGATCGCAACGCTGGTGGCGAGCCGCCCCGTAATGACGCTGCTCGTCACGCACAGTCTCGACGATGCGATCAGGCTTGGCGACCGTCTGTTCTTTTTGTCGCCGCGCCCCGCGCGCATCATGCGGGAGGTGCCGATCACCATTCCACGCGCGGAGCGCAGCGAAGCCGATCTCGGCAGGATCAAGGGCGAGCTTGCGAGGCTACAGCTTGAATCGAAATGAAAACTCGTGGTCAACTGGATGCAAACGAGATTCATCGAGGGAGGTTCATCATGCGGCGTACGCTGATCGCGATCGGCATCCTCGTGGTCGCGATGCCGGGCGCGGTACTTGCGCAGGCCAAGGGCAAGGGCATCCGGCTCTGGAATCTGACGACGGAGACAATCTCCGGCTTCCAGCTCTCGCCCGCGGGCAAGACCGACTGGGGTCCGAACCAGTGCCTGAACGACAAGGACAAGGAGGTCGACCACGACGAGCGGCTGCGCATTGTGGGCGTCGAGCCGGGCCGCTATGACGCCAAGGTCAGCTATCCCAGCTCACGCCAATGCATCGTCCGCGACATCGAGATCAGGGCAGATGCGGTGTTCTCGATCGCGGACAAGGATCTGAAGGATTGCACCAAATAGAGCGGCGCCTTACGCCCTGTCGTTTGGGCGCGGATATTCGCAGCGCCAGCGCACCGCCTGCCACTTGGGATGCTCGCCGACCCATTGCGCGATGTAGGGCGGCGCAGCCATTGCGCATTGCCGCGGCGACCCGGAATACTGGAATATCAGATGCTTCTCCTCGCAGGTCGCAGGCGAGAGCACTGCACATACGGTCACCACAAGGTCAATCGGGCTCATGCCGGAGTCCTCTCGGAACGCGCTGGTCAGACTAGCACATAGAGCTACGTCCCGAGGAGGGGAAAGTTTCAATCCGGCATGTGAATTGGGAGCCGACGGTTCCTCTTCCGGGCTGGCGCAGGCGAAGATCCGGCCCTAGAAGTTGATCCCAAATACCAGTCGTGCCTGATGTCGCTCGAAATTGGCGAGATCGAGATTGGTCCCTGATCCGGCCGGACGCCCCCATGCTTGCATGCTCCAACTCATCGTGAGCCGCGAACGCTCGGAAAGCTGGAAATAGGCTGTGGGGCCGACGAACAGGGCCTGCCCAGAGAACTCACCGAGACCGACGCCCTCATATTGCCGAAAGTAACGCATCTCCCCGCCGAGCAGCACATTCGGCCGCACGCGCACCAGGCCGGCAATCGCCGCGCCGATCGTCGAGCCCCTGTCGGATGCTCCTGCCACCTCGAAGCGGGCCCACTCCGCCTGATAGATCAGGTTGAGCGCAGCGATGGCGAAGTTCGGAATCAGATCGCGATCGAAGGCCAGTGCGAATTCGGTGCCGTACATCCGCCCCTTCGCGCCGCTTGTCTCCTCGATGCGGCCGCCGTGGAGCTCGGCAGCGATAGTGAGACCGAACGGCGCGCGCTCGCGATTGAGCAGGCGATAACGCAAGTCGAGCGAGGCGCCCTGAAAGTTGAACTGGCGACGGTCATCGATATCAGGAACGCCGGTGATGTCGTGCAAGCTCGCGGTGCCGCCAACCTCGATGCGAAAGTTCGGCAGCGGCACCACCTCGATCTCGACTTCGTGCTCGAGGGCGCGATAGGTTCCCCCGCCTTTGCCGAGCCGGCCCGTCGTCTGGGTCTGGAATTCGCGCTCGCCGACATTGCCGACATCGCTGCCGATCATGAAGCCGAAAATGTGCTCGGTATCAAAGCCCTCTTCGGCGCTGGTGCGTGCCGGTGCCAGCGCGATCGCGCACCCCACCACCGTCCAGAACTTGCAGGCTCTGCCGCCCATCCCCTGCTCCGAAGGCGCGCGCTGCCCAGATGTGGCAGCAGCACTGACCGCGCATCAGCGTAACACGCTGCCGCAAAGCACGGTCGAGATTTTGATGGGAGAGCACTGGAGCTGACGTCGCGCAACCTTGCGTCACTCGCAAAGCACCGAGCACAACGAGGTTGGCCGAGATACGACACTGCCGCGGCTTCGACGGCATTCGCCATCGAGGCCGCGGCAAGCGTCAGTCTTACTCGCGCGAAGCGCAGGCGTACATGTTGATTTCCATGCCGACCGGCACTTCCACAATCTTCGGAGCTTTCCAAGCCATGCGGGTCTCCCCAAGTATTGAGCGCGACATCGCGCGGCGCAAAACCTAGGGCTGGCTCCCCGCCAGTTCAAGCGCAGATTCAGCTGTCGAATGCACCGATGTCGATTCTTCGCGACCGCACTTCCCTCTCGGGCAAAGCCGGTTCACTCTCGGTCAAGCACAGACCCGAGCGAAGAGACTAGGCACTTCAAGCGGCGCTCGAATCGACACGCATGTGCCGCGCCGTCAGCAGTCCTTGCCCGCCGTTTGCGTACTGGACTTGGCACCTTCCGCCCGTTCCGCCGCGGTTGGCTGGCTCTGCATTTGCCGCTGAGCGTCTTCTGACGAGGCAGCCGCACCGCCGCTGGCGCGATTCATCGTGCTGGTGGGCGGATGCTGGCCCGTTTCGCCAGACGAACCCTGCGACTGTGCCGAACCTATTGTGACCGGGCCGGAGCCGGCATCCTTGTCGGTCTTGTCAGTGCTGGCGCTGCTCGTGTTGCACGGGCCAGCAATGGCGACCCCCGCGCTCAAGGTCAGGATCGCGCAGCCAGCAAGAATGGAACGCTTCGTGTTCATCTGCTTCTCCTCTTCTCCCGCTGCGCTGCCCCGGCGCCGAGCAGGACATCGCGAAGAGAACAGGGCGAGCCGCCCGATGTTCCGGTCTGCCGGTCGGAATTAAACTCGCCGGCAAAGCCGGGTCAACGCATGAGCCGCAGAAGCGCGCGGCCGGGCCGCGCGTTCAGCTCCTTTGCATCCAGCGTCCCGTCCTTGTCCGGATTGGCCGCATTGAAGCGCTGCTCCACAACCGATAGATATTCATCGAGCGTCAGGGTCCCGTCGCGATCTGGATCGGCTGCTGCGAGCTCTTTCGCCGACAACCGTCCGCGCAACTCACGCGCATCGAGCGTGCCGTCCCGATCGGGGTCGAGCTTGGTGAAAAGCGCGCTGGCAGCCTTTCTCACCTCGGCCATATCGAGCGTGCCATCATTGTCTGTATCGAACATCTTGACCGCGCTGCCGGACGCCGCGTGGGCCGGGCCGGACAGCAATGCAATCGTGAGCGCAAGCGAAAACGGGCGAATCGACGTCATCCAAACCTCCTGAGAACCTCGATCCGAGCAGGATCGGAGACGACATAAGTCCACAAACGAGACCGGGTTCAAGTTGAAAATTGCAACCTGCCCGCGCCACAACTCAGGGAAGGCCGCCGCGCCAAGCGCCCAAACGGCCTTCGTGGCGCGAATTTCTGCAGCGTCTGCACACAAGTGCTAGCACCTTGTAAGGTTTCCGTCAGGTGACCGGCATCTGCCGTTCAAGATCCGGCGTCCCATTTGCGACTTTCGTATTGACGCGTTTTGCATTCGGGCGGAGTGTTGCTCCTGCAGCGTCAAAAGGCGCGCATATTGGGAGGAACGGATGAAACGCTTTGCGATGGCCGCAGGCCTCGTCATGCTTGCGTCAACCTGTGCAAATGCACAAACGACCGAGCAGCTGGTCAAGGGCGCGACCGACACATCGAATGTTCTCAATTATGGAATGGGCTATCATCTGCAGCGTTTTTCGACGCTGAACCAGATCAACAAGGATACGGTCAAGAACCTCGTCCCGATCTGGAATTACAGCTTCAATGACGATCGCAGTGAGGAATCGCAGCCCATTGTCTATCAGGGCGTGATCTACGTGACCACGCACAATGCCACCATGGCAGTCGATGCCAAGACCGGCAAGCAGATCTGGAAAAGCAAAATCGAATATCCGGCCGAGACGCCTCGAATCGTCTGCTGCGGCATCATCAACCGCGGCGTCGCGATCCATGAAGGCAAGCTGTTCCGCACCACGCTCGATGCCCACGTGATTGCGATCGACGCCAAGAACGGCAAGGAGCTGTGGCGGCAGAAGGCGGCCGACATCAAGGAAGGCTATTCGATGACCGTGGCTCCGCTGGTGGCCGAAGGCGTCGTCATCACAGGTGTCTCAGGCGCGGAATTCGGCACGCGTGGCTTCATCGACGGATGGGACCCGGCGACCGGCAAGCATCTCTGGCGCACCCACTCGATTCCTTCGCCGGATGAGCCCGGTGGCGACACCTGGAAAGGCGACACCTGGAAACTCGGCGGCGGCTCGACGTGGATTACGGGCTCGTACGATCCCGAGTTGAAGACTGTCTATTGGGGCACCGGCAATCCCGGCCCGTTCAACGCAGCGGTACGGCCCGGCGACAATCTTTATACCTGCTCCGTCCTCGCGATGGATCCCAAGACAGGCAAGATCAAGTGGCACTACCAGTTCTCGCCGAACAATCCGTTCGACTACGACGCGGTCGCAGAGATGGTCCTCGCCGACATGAACGTCGGGGGCAAGCCGACCAAGGTGCTGATGAACGCCAACCGAAACGGCTTCTTCTACGTGCTTGACCGCACCAACGGCAAGCTGCTTGCGGCCAATCCTTACGTGAAGGTGAACTGGGCGACCGGCGTCGATATGAAGACCGGCCGTCCGATCGAGACGGACGTTGCGAAGGACGCGAGGGAAGGCAAGAAGGTGACGGTCTATCCGTCCATTCTCGGCGGCAAGAATTGGGAGCCGATGTCGTTCAATCCGCAGACCGGCCTCGCCTATGCCAACACGCTCAACTTCGGCGGCAAGTACAAGGCCGAGCCTGTCACCTTCAAGCAGGGTGAATGGTATCTCGGCATGGACCTGACCGATCCCTGGGAGTTCGGGGACGGGCCGCGCGGACACCTCAAGGCCATTGACCCCATGACCGGCAAGTCGAAGTGGGAAGCGCCGAGCGACATTCCGCGCTTCTCGGGCGTGCTTTCGACGGCCGGAGGCGTGGTGTTCTCGGGCGCCCTGACCGGCGAGTTCGAGGCCTTCGATGCCGATACCGGCAAGAAGCTCTGGCAGTTCCAGACCGGGTCCGGCATCGAGGGGCAACCCGTCACCTGGCAGCAGGACGGCGTGCAATACGTTGCCGTGACGAGCGGCTATGGCGGCGTCTACTCGCTGTTCTCGGGCGACGAGCGGCTGGCCAAGGTGCCGCCCGGCGGTTCGCTGTGGGTCTTTGCAGTGAAGCAGTAACCACGGACACGATGCTGAAAGTGATGTCTCACAAGACGGCGGCGGTGATCGCCGCCGTCGCGGTGCTGTCGGTCGCGCTTGCGGCGACCGTTCGCGCCGATGACGCTGCCGCCAATTCCATGCAGGCGCAGATCGATCATGGCAAGTCGACCTATGCCTCGAAATGCTCGCATTGTCATGGCCCCAATCTGATGAACTCCGGCACCATCACGCCGGACCTGCGCGCCATACCCGACGACAAGACGCGTTTCATCACCACGGTGAAGAACGGCAAGAACAACAAGATGCCGCCCTGGGGCGACATCCTCACCGACGACGAGATCGGGAACCTGTGGGCCTTCGTCTCCAGCCGGAGGAAGCCATGAGACGCTGGCTTGTCGCCTGGAGCATCGCCGCGGTCCTAGCGGCGGCGCCGCGTGCCGCATACGCGGCCGAGGATCCGCTGAAGATCTGTCTCGACGAAGACCGGCCGCCGCTGTCGGTGCATCAAAAGGGCAAGCCGGATGCCGGCTTCGACGTGCTGCTGGCGCAAGCCGTCGCCGAGCGCCTGCGCCGGCCACTGACGATCCTGTGGTTCGAGAGCAAGCTCGATGAGGATGCCAGCCCGCAGCTCGAGGCCAATGCGCTGCTCTCCGACGGGCGCTGCGCATTGGTCGGCGGCTACGCGCTGACGACGGATTCCCTGGTCAAGCCGGGCATGAAGACGGCGCGCCTGCCGGGTTTCGCCGGCGCCACGCGCGAGGACCGGCGACGCCGCGTCGAGCTCGGCGCGCTCGCGCCGAGCCAACCATACGTCTATTCGCCCATGACGGTGGCGCTCGGGCCCAAGGCGAAGGGCCGCAAGATCGGCGACATCGGCGATCTTGCCGGCCTTCGTCTCGCCATCGAAAGCGGCTCGCTCGGCGATGCCATCCTGATGACCTTCGACAAAGGACGCCTGATCGACAGCATCACCCATCTCGTTCCCGGCCGCGACGACCTCCTCGGCGCGATGCAGCGCGGTGATTACGATGCGACACTGATCGACCTTGCGCGCTTGGATGCCCATCGCGCCGCCCATCCAGACACGAGCGTGACTGCGTCCGGCTATTACTACCCGATCGGCGCCAATCGCGGCTATGTCGGGCTCGCCAGCGATCCAGCCCTGATCGATGCGGTCAACAAGGCGCTGACGGAGCTCGCCGCTGAGGGCAAGATCGCCGAGTTCGGCAAGCAGGCCGGCCTCACCTATCTGCCGCCGCGAGAGCCAGCGATTCTGGGCGACGTCTGGACGAAGATCATTCAGCGGTGATTGCCTGTCATTCCGGGGCGCCGCAGGCGAACCGGAATCCATGCGTCCACCGGGCATGTCGGCAAATGACGCAGCGCGCAAGCCTCGCGAGCTGACCGATGTAACCAATGCGCCAATCTGTCTCGGCTGCAGCCGATGGCAGAGACCGCCTGATACAGTAGTTTCGGCGATAATGTGGGAGAGAATCATGTCGACCAAGCTCGATCGCCGTCACTTCATCGCCGCCGGTACTACTGCACTTGCCATGCCATTCGCTGCGCGCAACGCATCGGCGCAAGGCACGTCGCAAGGCGCTTGGCCGGCGCGGCAGATCCGGATGATTTGCAGCTATCCCGCAGGTGGACAGACCGACCTACTCGCGCGCGCATATGGCGAGTTCATCTCCAAGCAGGTCGGCAAGACCGTCGTCATCGAGAACAAGCCCGGCGCTTCCGGCGCGATCGGCACGGCCGAGGTCGCCCGCGCCGAGCCGGACGGCCATACCATCCTGTGCTCGATCTCGACCACCTACATCATGAACCGGGTGGTGATGAAGAACCCCGGCTACGACATGGACAAGGATCTGACCCTCGTCAGCGTCATTCCGGGCGCCGGCCTGCTGCTGGTGGCAAACCCGAAAACCGGGGTCAAGACACTGGAGGATTTCGTCGCCTTCGCGCGCAAGAGCGGCAAGGTGAACTTCGGCACCTACAGCGCGGGATCGGCCCCGCACATGACAGTCAACGAGCTCAACAAGCAGTACGGCCTCAACATCGAGCCGGTGCACTATCGCGGCGAAGCGCCGATGTGGACGGGAATGCTGGAAGGCACCCTCGATGCCGCGATGGGCAGCTACACGGCCGCACAGTCTGTCCTGCAAAGCGACCGCGGCACCGTGTTCGCCGTGCACTCGAAGAAGGTCGACGCAATCCCGGCCATCAAGACGCTTCCCGAGCAGGGCGCGACGTCAAAATTCTTTACGGTGAGCGGATTCACCGGCTGGGCCGTGCCGAAGGCAACGCCGCAGCCGGTCGTTGATCGCATCGCCGAGCTCTGCGTGGCCGCCAACAACGATCCGAAAGTGAAAGAGGTTCTCTCGACCTTCGTGCTCGAACCCGCAATCGGCTTCAAGGAAACCAATGCGCTGTATCAGCGCGAGCTGCCGATCTGGATCGAGAGCGCAAAGTCGCTCGGCCTCGAGCCGGCCTGACCTTCGCGACATCGGCGGCACGGCGGTTGCTCCCTTTCCGCCCGGGAGTCCGACCAAAGCCCCGTTTCGGAAGCGCGTTTTCCCGCTATGATTGTGCCCTTCTGCGGACGAAGGCCGATGTCACCGATGCCGTCGCCGCTATGATCATCCTGCTCTTTCCCATGAGCTATTTCACGCTGGCGCCGCGGCCTTCCTGCTGGTGAGCCAGATATCCAACCCGTTGCCCAATTGCTGCGCGGAATGTTCAACGCGTGATCGGCATCATCGGGATGGCGCCTCTCCTCCTCGGCATGATCGTGGCCCTGGCGACCTGGGGAGGACGCCGGTTCATGAGACGGGTAGACAACCAGCTCAGCGCGAGAGACGCCGGGGATGCCAATGCCGCACGACGGTTGCGCCGGCTGCACTGGAGCGTGATGCCAGGCTACGCCGTGCTGCTGGTCGCTTTGGTGGCGCCGGCATTCCCTACATCGCAACGCCGGCGTGAATCTAGCCGCGCGGCGCGAGTTGCCTCAAGACGCCTAATGCCCGCCCGAGTTCGCGGTGCCCTGCTGCGCCTTGTGGATCGAGGACGGCACCACGCCAAAATACTTCCGGAACACCCGGCTGAAATGCGACGAGCTGGAGAAGCCCCACGAGAACGCGACGTCGGTGATGGTCTTGCCGGCGTGGGCCTCGAGCTCCTGGCGACAGTTCTGCAACCGCGCCTGCCAGATGTAGTCACTCACCGTGGTGCCGCGCTCCGAGAACAACATGTGCAGATAGCGCTTGGAGCAGCCGAGCTCGGCCGAGATCTGGTCGATGCACAGATCCGGATCGCGCAAGTGCTCGCGGATGAAGAACTGCGCGCGCACATACATCGCTTCGGGCCCGACACGATCGAACATCGTGTCGGCCTCGCGCAGCGGCAGCAACAACAGGTCGATCAGCGAGTCGGCGACGCCGACCGCGCTGTTCGCCGACAGCTTTGCCGCCTCGTCGAAAGTAGCGTGCACGAAGTCATGGGCGATCCGCCCTGTCCCTGTCTTCGACGACAGCTTGCAGGCGGGCATCCGCTGCGACGGGAATCCGCGGTCGCGCAGCAGTGCCTTCGGCACGATCACCACGTCGTGACGCGTGAAGGCCGGGCTGATGATCGAATGCGGACACGAGACATCGTAGGCGATGATGTCGCCAGGGTTGATTTCGATGTGACGGCCTTCTTGTTCGAAATAAGACACCCCGTAGGTTTGGAAGTGGATCTTGATGTAGGGGTGCTCATTGGCCTTGGCACGCGCCAACGTGTGCGCGATGCGATGCTGGCTCACCTCGATTTGGCAGAGCTTCAGGCGCGAGACGCTCGTGTAGTCGATGCGGCCCTCGAGCGAGGACGCCTCCAGCGGATCGACCTCGAAATGCCCACACAGGCTCGTCAGTCCGTCGATCCAGCTCTGGATCTGCCGCTTCGGCGTCATTCCGGTCGTCGAGAGCGTGTGAATGGTGTCGGACATTAATCCAGCCACTGGTTTGATCCGGAGATTCGATGCGAATCGCGACCAGCGCTGCTGGAGCCCTCAGCCGTGACTGCGTCGACGTTACCTCGAATTTGAGCAATCTTGTGGAACAAGCGCCGCGTTCCATTGCCGCTCTTCAAAGTCAATCCTCCGCCTTAGTTGCAGCGCCGTCAAGGGGAACCTGAGCGTTGAAAGCGGCCCGAAGTCGGGGCGGAAGCAACTGAATTCGCTACTGCAAAATCAAAATCTTTGCCCCCGTGCGCTGTCGAGCAAACCGGCTTCTCTCTTGGGCAAGTTTCCCAATGGTGAAGTGGGTAGGGATGATGGCAGGAACAACAAGAACGGGCCGCTCCTGCACGTGGACCCGTGGCTCTCATCAGGAGGAGGAAACAGCACAAGCATCGTTTCTGGTCCCAATCGTGACCGCCCTGCACGAGCAGACGCCGGACGGGAAGCCCGGCGATTGAGCAATGCTTCGGAAACAATAAACGAGACCAACGGAGGAATGACTATGCGCAAGGTGCTACTGGCGACCTGTCTTGGTTCGGCGGCGGCTCTCGCCGTCGGCGGCGCTTCAGCCAACGACGAGCTGATCAAGATGTCGCAGAACCCGAAGGACTGGGTGATGCCGGCGGGCGACTACGCCAACACCCGCTATTCGAAGCTGAACCAGATCACCGCACAAAACGTGGGCAAGCTCCAGGTCGCCTGGACCTTCTCGACCGGCGTGTTGCGCGGCCATGAAGGGGGACCGCTGATCATCGGCAACATGATGTACGTCCACACGCCGTTCCCGAACAAGGTCTACGCAATGGACCTTTCGCAGGAGAACAAGATCGTATGGAAGTACGAGCCGAAGCAGGATCCCAATGTCATTCCGGTGATGTGCTGCGACACCGTCAATCGCGGCCTGGCCTACGGTGACGGCAAGATCATCCTGCATCAGGCCGACACCAATCTCGTCGCGCTCGATGCCAAGACGGGTCAGGTTGCGTGGTCCGCCACCAACGGCAATCCGGCAAAGGGCGAGACTGGCACTTCGTCCGCCCTGGTCGTCAAGGACAAGGTCATGGTCGGCATTTCCGGCGGCGAGTTCGGCGTGCAGTGCCATCTGACCGCATACGACCTCAAGTCTGGCAAACAAGTCTGGCGTGCCTATTCCGAGGGCCCGGACGACCAGATCAAGGTCGATCCCGCCAAGACGATGTCGCTCGGCAAGCCGGTCGGCCCCGACTCGTCCCTCAAGACCTGGCAGGGCGATCAGTGGAAGATCGGCGGCGGCTGCACCTGGGGCTGGATTTCCTACGATCCCGCTCTGAACCTCGTCTATTACGGATCGGGCAATCCCTCGACCTGGAACCCGAAGCAGCGACCCGGCGACAACAAATGGTCGATGACGATCTTCGCGCGCGATGCCGACACCGGCATGGCGAAGTGGGTGTACCAGATGACGCCGCACGACGAGTGGGACTATGACGGCGTCAACGAAATGATCCTCACCGATCAGCAGATTAACGGCCAGAACCGCAAGCTGCTGACGCACTTCGACCGCAACGGCCTTGCCTACACCATGGACCGTGAGACGGGCGAATTGCTGGTCGCCGAGAAGTACGACCCGAAGGTGAACTGGACCAGCGGCGTCGACATGGACAAGAACTCGCCGACCTACGGCCGGCCGAAGGTCGTTGCTCAATATTCGACCGAGCACGGCGGAGAGGACAAGAACACGAAGGGCATCTGCCCGGCCGCGCTCGGCACCAAGGACCAGCAGCCGGCGGCCTACTCGCCGGACACGCAGCTGTTCTACGTCCCGACCAACCACGTCTGCATGGACTACGAGCCGTTCAAGGTGAGCTACACCGCGGGCCAGCCCTATGTGGGTGCGACGCTCTCGATGTACCCGCCCCCGGGTGAGAGCCACATGGGCAACTTCATCGCCTGGGACAACAAGACGGGCAAGATCGTCTGGTCGAACAAGGAGCAGTTCTCGGTCTGGTCTGGTGCGCTCGCAACGGCAGGTGGCGTGGTGTTCTACGGCACACTCGAAGGCTACCTGAAGGCGGTCGACGCCAAGTCGGGCAAGGAGCTCTACAAGTTCAAGACTCCGTCCGGCATCATCGGCAACGTCACCACCTATGAGAACAATGGCAAGCAGTACATTGCCGTGCTCTCCGGCGTAGGTGGTTGGGCCGGCATCGGTCTGGCGGCAGGCTTGACCGATCCGACCGCAGGTCTTGGTGCAGTCGGCGGCTATGCGGCTCTGAGCAACTACACGGCACTCGGCGGTACGCTGACCGTGTTCTCGCTGCCGAACTAGGCCTCGCTCAGCATCGCTTCGGCGCGTGGATCAACTCCACGCGCCGGCTCGTCTCCACCGAACGCCTCGAGGACAATCTCTTGCGTAAAATCTGCTCTGTCATTGCCGTGCTGATGATCTTCGTTGCGTCCGCAGGAACTGCAATCGCGGACGGTCCGGGCGATCCGGCCGCCGTGAAGAAGGAAGACGACGGAAAGTGGCTCGATAAGGAAGGAATTCCGACCTACAAGATTTCGGCCGACGGCACCGTGGACTGGTTCACCTATTCCGGATACCGCCGCTATCACTCCGACTGCCACGTCTGCCATGGCCCGGACGGCATGGGCTCCACTTACGCGCCGGCACTCAAGGATTCTGTCAAGACCATGAGCTATGGCGATTTCCTCGGCGTAGTCGCCTCCGGTCGCAAGAATATTTCGACCGCACAGGAGAACGTCATGCCGGCTTTCGGCGACAATCCGAACGTCGCCTGCTACATGGACGACCTGTACGTCTATCTGCGCGCCCGCTCCACCGAAGCATGGGGCCGGCAGCGTCCCGCCAAGAAGGAGGAGAAAACAGAGGCGTACAAGAAGGCGGAAGACGCCTGCATGGGCAACAAATGACCGTTATGGGACTGCCGAGACCATCTCTCGGCGCCCTATGAGAATCTGAGGAGCTTTACGATGAAGACACGTGCCGCCGTCGCTTTCGAGGCCAAGAAGCCGCTCGAGATCGTCGAGGTCGATCTGGAGGGCCCGAAGGCCGGCGAAGTCCTGGTCGAGATCAAGGCGACCGGCATCTGCCATACCGACGCCTACACGCTCGACGGCTTCGACAGCGAAGGAATCTTTCCGTCGATCCTGGGACATGAGGGTGCGGGCATCATCCGCGAGATCGGCCCGGGCGTGACCTCGGTGAAGCCGGGCGATCACGTCATCCCGCTTTACACGCCGGAATGCCGGCAGTGCAAAAGCTGCCTCAGCCAGAAGACCAATCTCTGCACCGCGATCCGTGCGACGCAGGGCAAGGGCGTGATGCCCGACGGCACCAGCCGTTTCTCCTACAAGGGCAAGCCGATCTACCACTATATGGGCTGCTCGACGTTCTCGAACTTCACCGTGCTGCCCGAGATCGCGGTCGCCAAGATCCGCGAGGACGCGCCGTTCGACAAGAGCTGCTACATCGGCTGCGGCGTCACCACCGGCGTCGGGGCCGTTGTCAACACCGCGAAAGTCGAGCCGGGCGCAAACGTGGTCGTGTTCGGCCTTGGCGGCATCGGCCTCAACGTCATCCAGGGGGCCAAGATGGCCGGCGCCGACAAGATCATCGGCGTCGACATCAACGACTCGAAGGAGGAGTGGGGCAAGCGGTTCGGCATGACCCACTTCGTCAACCCGAAGAAGGTGACCGGCGACATCGTCCAGCACCTCGTTGGCCTCACTGACGGCGGCGCCGACTACACCTTCGACTGCACCGGCAACACCACTGTGATGCGTCAGGCCTTGGAAGCCTGCCACCGCGGCTGGGGCACCTCGATCATCATCGGCGTCGCCGAAGCCGGCAAGGAGATCTCCACGCGCCCCTTCCAGCTCGTCACCGGGCGCAACTGGCGCGGCACCGCCTTCGGCGGCGCACGCGGGCGCACCGACGTCCCGAAGATCGTCGACTGGTACATGAACGGAAAGATCCAGATCGATCCGATGATCACCCACGTGCTGAAGCTCGAGGAGATCAACAAGGGCTTTGACCTCATGCACGAGGGCAAATCCATCCGTTCAGTCGTCGTGTTCTAGCTCACAGCCATCACACAAGGAGGATCGACCCATGACTGTTGCACTCCATCCCTCGATCGACAACGGCATCAAGCAGGGCAGCGGCAGCTTCGCCGGTGGCACCCTGGTCTGCAAATGCACGGATCACCCGGTCAAGGTCGGCATCAAGGGCGACGTCGCGCACAACCACGCCTGTGGCTGCACCAAGTGCTGGAAGCCGCAGGGCGCGACCTTCTCCGTCGTCGCCGTGGTCCCGCGCCAGAACGTCACCGTGCTCGAGAACGGCGACAAGCTGCAGATCGTCGATCCCTCCGCGGTGATCCAGCGCTATGCCTGCAAGGCCTGCGGCACGCACATGTACGGACGCATCGAGAACAAGGGCCACCCGTTCTATGGTCTCGACTTCATCCATCCCGAACTGTTCCAGGAGCAGGGTTCGCAGGCGCCGCAATTCGCCGCCTTCGTCTCCTCGGTGATCGAGTCGGGCGTGAAGCCCGAGCAGATGGCAGGCATCCGCTCGCGGCTGAAGGAGCTCGGCCTCGAGCCCTACGACTGCCTGTCCCCGGCGCTGATGGACGCGATCGCTACTCACGTGGCGAAAGCCAAAGCGGCCTGAGATGGCCGCCTGATCGGCGCCGCCGAGCTTCGGCCCCATCCGCTCGCTGGCATGTATGACGCCAGCGAGCCGGAGTGGTCCCCAACACGGGGACCACCGCGGCGATGCCGCCGCTTCTGCGCCACGCGTATTTGAGGACCATTAGCTCCTCAGTCCTGGTCTCTGAATGACTGCGCAGGGCCGCTTGCTTCCTGCTTGAAGTCGCGGTGCCTGCGTTTCTCCCTCCCTCGACTGAGGCATCCTGCTTCGTCCGCACGGTCTTGTGGCGGACGAAGCCTTTTTGTTTGGCGCCCATCTCGCAAGCACACCTGGGATGACGCGCCCTGCTTTTGACAAACCGTGGATGCAATCTTTTCCCGGTGAGAACACTCGGCTGTGAACGCCGGGCCGGAGCGATCTCTGTTACGATCGCGCCTCACGATGCCGCGCGAATTCAATCAATCAAGAACAAACGGGAGGTATCGAGCACATCCAGACATCGCCATGGCGTTCCTGCCTCCCTCCGGGATTTGCCCGTTCGGGACGACGGCGGAATGTGGGCGAAACGACGCAAGAACCCGTCGCCCGGCGGCGTCGGTGAAAGTTGAATTTGGCATGCTTATGAAGAGCGAGGGATGATCATGATCAAGGTGAAGATCAACGGCCAGGAACAGAGCTGGGACGGCGACCCGGATCTCCCGCTTCTCTGGTTCCTGCGTGACGAAGCCGGGCTGACCGGCACCAAGTACGGCTGCGGCCAGGCCTTGTGCGGCTCTTGCACGGTCATCGTCGACAAGCAGGCCGTGCGCGCCTGCATCACGTCGGTCAACGACGTTGCCGGACGCGAGGTCACCACGATCGAGGGACTGCATCCGAATGGCGATCATCCGGTGCAGAAGGCCTGGCGTCAGGTCAACGTGCCACAATGCGGCTTCTGCCAGGCCGGCCAGATCATGCAGGCGGCCGCGCTGTTGATGGAAAATCCAAAACCCTCGCATGACCAGATCCGCGAGGCGATGTCCGGCAACATCTGCCGCTGCGGCTGCTATCAGCGCATCGAGAATGCCGTCCATCTGGCATCGACGGGGGTGTGACATGAATTTCATCGACAATCCCCGCAAGCTTCGCGGCTTCGAAAGGCAAATCAAGGTCGAGAAGATCTCGCGCCGCAGCATCCTGAAAGGACTCGGCGTTACCGGCGGCTTCGTGCTCGCCGCCCCCGTGATCTCGCGCCAGGCCCTCGCCTATGAGACCGGCGCCGGCAAGATGCCGCACGGTGTCGTGGTCGATCCGCGCGTGTTCGTTTCGGTCGCTCCGGACGGCATCGTCACCATCATCGGGCACCGTTCGGAAATGGGCACTGGCGTGCGCACCAGCCTACCCTTGATCGTGGCCGAGGAGATGGAAGCCGATTGGTCCAGGGTCAAGGTGCAGCAGGCCCATGGCGACGAGGTCAAGTTCGGCAACCAGGACACCGACGGCTCGCGCAGCACGCGCCATTATCTGATGCCGATGCGCCAGATCGGCGCCTCCGCCCGCACCATGCTGGAGCAGGCCGCGGCCAAGCGCTGGGGCGTGCCGGCCACCGAGGTCAAGGCCGTCAACCATGAGGTCGTCCACAGCGCCAGCGGCCGCAAGCTCGGCTTCGGCGAGCTCGCCGCGGACGCAGCCAAGGAATCGGTGCCGAGCATCGAAGGCCTGAAGCTGAAGAATCCCAAGGACTTCCGCTATCTCGGAAAAGGACAGGTGGGCATCGTCGATCTTCACGACATCACCACCGGCAAGGCGCTTTACGGCGCGGACGTCCGCTTGCCCGGTATGAAGTATGCCGTGATCGCCCGCCCGCCAGTGACGGGCGGCAAGCTGGTTTCGTTCGAGCCTGACGCGGCTCTGAAAGTCCCCGGCGTCGAGAAGGTGATGCAGGTGCGCGGCTGGCCGTGGCCCTCCAAATTCCAACCGCTTGGCGGCGTCGCCGTTATCGCGCGCAACACCGGCGCCGCGATCAAGGGCCGCGACGCCTTGAAGCTGGTCTGGGACGACGGGCCCAACGGCAAATACGACTCCGTCGCCTATCGCAAGGAGCTCGAGGAAGCCTCGCGCAAGCCCGGCCTCGTCCTGCGCAAAGAGGGCGATGCGGACGCTGCCTTGAAGGGCGCCGACAAGGTGATCGTCGGAGAGTACTACATTCCGCATCTCGCCCATGTCGCGATGGAGCCGCCGGTGGCCGTCGCCGACGTCAAGGGCGACAAGGCCGAGATCTGGGCGCCGGTGCAAAGCCCCGGCGGTACCCGCGAGGACGTTGCCAAGACGCTCGGCATCCCCGTAGGCAATGTCACCGTCAACGTGACGCTGCTCGGCGGCGGTTTCGGCCGCAAGTCGAAATGCGACTTCGCGCTCGAAGCCGCCTTGCTGTCGAAAGAGCTCGGCGCGCCGGTGAAGGTGCAGTGGACGCGGGAAGACGACATCCACAACGGCTTCCTGCACACTGTCTCAGTCGAACGCATCGAAGCCGGCCTCGACAAGAGCGGCAAGGTGGTCGCCTGGCGGCACCGCAGCGTCGCTCCGAGCATCGCTTCGACCTTTGCCGCCGGCACGGTGCATCAAGCCCCGTTCGAGGTCGGCATGGGCCTCGTCGATATGCCGTTCGAGATTGCAAACATCTCCTGTGAGAATCCGGAAGCGGCCGCGCATACCCGCATCGGCTGGTTCCGTTCGGTCTCGAACATCCCGCGCGCTTTCGCGGTGCAATCGATGGTGGGCGAGATCGCGCAGGCGACCGGCCGCGATCAGAAAGACATGCTGCTCGAGCTGATCGGCTCGTCCCGCATGGTCAAGCCCAACGTCAAGGACCTCTGGAACTATGGCGAACCCTACGACAGCTACCCGATCGATACCGCGCGGCTGCGCAAGGTGGTCGAGCTGGTTGCCGAGAAGGGCGATTGGGGGCGAAAGGTGCCGAAGGGCCACGGTCTCGGCATCGCGGTGCACCGCAGCTTCGTCAGCTACATTGCCACGATCGTCGAGGTCGCCGTCGACGACAAGGGGAAACTGACGGTGCCACGTGTCGACACGGCGATCGACTGCGGCACCTATGTCAACCCCGAGCGCATTGCCTCGCAGATCGAGGGTGCCGCGATCATGGGGTTGAGCCTCGCCAAATTCGGCGAGATTACCTTCAAGGACGGCAAGGTCCAGCAGAAGAATTTTGACGACTTCCAGGTCGTCAGGATGGATGACTCTCCCGTCGTCACCAACGTCTACATCGTGCCGGCCGATCCGGACACGCCGCCGAGCGGCGTCGGAGAGCCCGGCGTTCCGCCGTTCGCGCCGGCACTGATCAATGCGATCTTCGCCGCGACGGGAAAACGCATCCGCGCGCTTCCGATTGGCAAGCAATTGGAGGCGTAGAGCATGATGCGGAAGAGTGGACCCCGCTTTTCCTGATTGATCATGCTCAGAAAAGAGAGGAGCGCGGCAGAAGTCTATCGCGCTTCGGAACACAAGCGGCTTCACGCCGTTTCCATCGATCTGACAGGAGCAGATCGATGATCAACATCTCAAAGGCGCTCGCGGTCTCGCTGGCGAGCGCCTTTCTTTTGACGGCCTCCGGCGCGTTGGCCCAGAGCAATACAGCCCCGCCAGCCACGGCCCCGCGGCCGACTGGACCGGACCAGAACTCCCTTCCAAACGCCAACGCCCCGCCCGCCTCGACCAACCAGACCACCGGGCAACACAATCCCGATCCGAAGGTTCGTGAGATGAACCAGAAGGAAAAGGACAAGGTCGAACGTATGGGCAAATAGCGATCTCAGGCTTTGCGCACCTCGTGCCGTTTGCGCCGGGGAAGCATCCCATCTCACACAAATGCGGCGGACGTTGCCGTCCGCCGCATTCGCCACCCCCCGGCTGCTCCGCTTCTTTCGATCCGCCCGCGGAGCTATTTCTTCAGCGCGAATACCCAGACGACGCCGCCCTGCGGCACGTTGGCTTCGATGCCGATATTGTTCGTCACGAGCGCATCCTGGATGCGCTGCGCGTCCACGCCCCAGCCCGACTGGATCGCGATGTACTGCGTGCCGTCGATCTCATAGGACACCGGCATGCCGACGATGCCGGAGTTGGTCTTCTGCTCCCACAATAATTCGCCCGTCTTGGCATGGAAGGCTCGGAAGTTGCGGTCGTTGGTCCCACCGACGAAGACAAGATCGCCCGCCGTCGCCGTCACTGATCCGAACAGCTGCGACTTGGGGAAGTTGTGCTGCCACACCTTCTTGCCCGTGGAAGGATCCCAAGCCTGGAGCTCGCCGAAATGGTCCGCGCCCGGCTTTGTTTTCAGGCCGATATCTTCCGGCTTGGTGCCGAGCCAGAGCTCGCCCGGCTTGAGGGGGACCTTCTCGCCGGTAAAACCGCCGCAGAAGTTCTCGTTGGCAGGCACGTACACGAGCCCGGTCTTCTGGCTATAGGCGGCGGACGGCCAATCCTTCCCGCCCCACAATGATGGACAGAACTCGACGCGCTTACCGATGACCGGCTTGTGTGCCGGATCCACGATCGGCTTGCCGGTCTCGTCGATGCCCTTCCAGACATCGGTGAAGACGAACGGCCAGCCGGCGACATAGTTGATCTTGGTGGGCGTCCGCTCGAGCACCCAGAAGATCGCGTCGCGTCCCGGATGGACCAGGCTCTTGATGGTGCGACCGTTGCGCTGCAGATCGATCAGCATCGGCGCCTCGACCTCGTCCCAATCCCAGGAATCGTTCTGGTGGTACTGGTGATAGGCCTTGATCTTGCCGGTGTCGGGATCGAGCGCCAGCACCGATGCGGTGTAGAGATTGTCGCCAGGATGGGTCTCACCGGGCCATGGCGCCGCGTTTCCGACACCCCAATAGATCGTCCTGGTCTCCTTGTCATAATTGCCGGTCATCCAGGCCGACCCACCGCCATTCTTCCAGTCGTCGCCCTGCCAAGTGTCGTGACCGGGCTCGCCTTCGCCGGGGATCGTATAGGTTCGCCACAGCTCCTTGCCGTCCTTGGCGTCAAAAGCGGCGATATAGCCGCGCACGCCGAACTCGCCGCCGGAGCCGCCGACGATGACTTTGCCGTCGACGATCAACGGCATCAGGGTCATGTACTGACCCTTCCTGTAGTCCTGCACCTTGGTGTCCCACACCACCTTGCCGGTCTTTGCTTCGAGCGCGACCACGTGATCATCCGTGGTGGCGAGGAAAAGCTTGTCCTCCCACAGGCCGACCCCGCGGTTGGTCGGATGCAGCTGGAAAAGATCGTCGGGAAGCTGCCGCTTGTAGCGCCAATATTCGTCGCCAGTCTTCGCGTTCAACGCTATCACCTGACCCATCGGGGTCGTCACGAACATCGCGCCATTATTGACGATCGGCGGCGCTTGGTGGCCCTCGACCACACCGGTGGCAAAGGTCCAGACCGGCGTGAGGTTTTTCACGTTCGAGGTGTTGATCTGGTCGAGCGGACTGTAGCCATGCCCATCATAGGTGCGCCGGTAGAGCATCCAGTTGCTTGGCTCCGGATTTTCCAGGCGCTGCGCGGTGACCGGAGAATAGTTCTCGATCGGGCCTGACATGGCGGCGGTCGAGGCGAGGCAGGTGAAGGCGACGATGCCGGACAGTAACCATTGCTTCCTGGTCATGGAAGTTTTCATGGACGTTCCCCTTTTTCATCCGTTTGAATTCTTGTTCTGAATTCTTGTCGCTCGTTTCCGTCATCCGCCTGCCGGCGGAGGTGGCCTCTCGTGACGCGGGCAGCGCCCGCAACGGTCGGTCATCCTGGCTGCGCGCCACCTACCTTTCCCATGAAATTGCCGGCGACGCTGAGCGATCCGTCTGCCAGCGCCAGAGGCAACGCCGCGAGCCGTCGCGGCGCCGGTCCGAACACGACCTGCGCGCCCGAGCGTGGATCATATTCGGAGTTGTGACACATGCACTTGAACACCTCCTTGTCGCCGACATCGCTCTTCACCCAGGCGGTGACGGGGCAGCCCGCATGCGAGCAGATCGCCGAATAGGCGATGATGCCGTCGACGGCGCGCGCGCGAGTCTTCTCATCGAGCTCGGCCGGATCGAGCCGGATGATCAGGATTTCATTGAGCCGCGAGGCGCTCCGCACGACCGATGTGTTCGGATCTTTCGGCCACGCATGCACGGGAGGTCCACCAGCTGGCACGTCTGCTGCGGTTATGAGCTTTCCCTCGTTGTCGCCCTCGGAGAAGACGAGCAGATCGCCCTTCCGCGGGCGTTCGTCGGAGCCAGGCGGATCTTCGCCTGCTCGCACTTGGGGGGAACAGCCGAGACACGCGCTGGTCGCAAGCGCCCCGAGCAGCAGCGTGCGCCGCGTTTGCCCGGTTCGCGCGTCGGCGTCAGCTTCCGCAATATTCCCAGGTAGTGGTGAGTTGACGTTGCACGATGCTCTCGACATGCCCGCTAGCAGGCGCTGGAACTCTGCCGAAAACAAGGCGAAGAATTGACACCGCAGTGCATCAATATGGCTTTGCTCGCAGTGATTGAATGATACTGCACGCGTTCAGGCCTGTTTTCGTAAGTTCTACATCTGATCGCGCGAGCAGCATGATGATTATGCAGATCAGCCAACTGCTGCTGGAATTGGTGCAACGCGCCATCGGCCGGCGCGAGCCGCACGCTTGTCAGGAGGGCTCCTTGTATTCACGACCTGAGCACGTGACGCGGCGATGCGATACGGCCTGCGACCGTTGCTGACGCCATCTCGAAACTGTCGGCGATGCGCCGCGCCTTGTCGATGAAGAGCGCGGCTGCTGTCGGCGGGCAGACTTCGCGCGCGGTCTGCTCGAACAGATCGAGCCAGCGGTCGAAATGATCGCCGGCCAGGCTCAGCGGCAGGTGCGCCCGCATAGGCGAGCCATGATAACGCCCGCTCATCAGCACGACCGACGACCAGAAATCCCGGAGCTTGGCCAGATGTTCGTCCCAGTTCTGGACGACGGCAAACACCGGCCCCAGAAGCGCGTCCTCGCGCACGCGTCCATAAAAGCGGGTGACGAGTTCCCCGATCATCTCCTCGGTGATCCCGGTGCGCTCGATCGCATCCTGGGTTAACAGGCTCCGCCGCGCAGCCGCCGCCTCGCGTTCGGCCTTCAATCGATCCGACATGTCCTCTGCTATCCGTTCATTGTTCCCGCACGCGCCCGTTCGGCATTGTCGGGCCAATTGCGCACGGCGTCTTTGTCGCAGCGCAAATTGCGGGATCTGGCGGCGGACTGGCACGCCCGCCGCCGATGTCTTGATCAGGCGCTATAGGTGTAGAAGCCCTGCCCGGTCTTGCGGCCGAGATGACCGGCATCGACCATCTCCCTCAGCAGCGGCGCCGGTCGATACTTGGGGTCGTTGAAGCCCTTATAAAAGACCTCCATCACCGAAAGCATGGTGTCGAGCCCGACGAGATCGGCCAGCGCCAGCGGGCCGATCGGATGGTTGCAACCGAGCTTCATGCCAGCATCGATCTCCTCTGCCGTCGCGATCCCTTCCTGGAGCGCGAAGATCGCCTCATTGATCATCGGGCAGAGGATGCGGTTGACAGCGAAACCCGGGCTGTTCTTGGCAGTGATTGCCACCTTGCCGACGCGCTTGGCGAAGTCCAGCGCCTTGGCATGGGTGTCATCGGAGGTCTGCAGGCCGCGGATGAGCTCGAGCAATGCCATCACCGGCACCGGGTTGAAGAAGTGCATGCCGATGAAGCGGTCGGGACGATCCGTTGCGGCGGCGAGCTTGGTGATTGAGATCGACGAGGTGTTGGTCGCGACCAGGGTGCGCGGCGACAGCGTGGCGCAGAGGTCCTTGAGGATCTTGACCTTGAGCTCCTCGTTCTCGGTCGCGGCTTCGATGACGAGATCGCAATCCGAAAGCTTTGCCCGATCGGTCGTGCCGGTGATGCGCTTGAGCGTCGCTTCGCGTTCGGCCGCCGACATCTTCTCCTTCTTGACCAGGCGCTCGAGGCTGCCACCGACGGTCGAAAGTCCGCGGTTCACCGCCGCATCGGAAATATCGACCATCACGACCGAAAGCCCGGCCGCCGCGCAGACCTGCGCGATGCCGTTCCCCATGGTCCCTGCCCCGATGATGCCAACGGTTTGGATCATTGCGTCACATCCTTCATCTTTGCGGGCGAGCCAGGAGCGGCCCGGCCCATGTTCCTGCATCAGGGTCTAGCACCGCCCCCGGGCGGGTGCGACCTGATCCCGTCCTCTCCTTAGTGCATCCACCGGCAGAATAAAGCCACTCACGGCCGCGCCGCGCCAGGATTCGGGCTCTCTCTGCCCAAAACTGCCGGGACTTGGCCCGGGGGCCCCCAGAGCACCCTGATGATGGCCGGGCTTCGGGCGCCCTGCCCAGGGGACAATAGCGCACCCCGAGCTCCACTGAATTTCGCCCCCTTGATTGTGGCGACCGCAGCGGCGAGAACCGGTGCAGTTGCCGTCCGTGAATGTGCGTGGACGGCCCGGCCTGCCGCCGAGGGAGACCGAAGCTGTCAGGGCGGGCTGCCGAGGACCAAGGATTTCGCGATGGACGTGACCAGGATCACCGGCATCGAGCCGGCGCAACAGCGTCAGGCCGGATGAACGATTTCGCGCGATCCATCGGGGCCGCCTTCACGCTGATCGGCAACGCCGACGCCGAGCTGCTGGGCATCGTCGCTCTCTCGGTACGGGTCAGCCTGACGGCCAGCATTGTGGCGCTGCTGATCGGCGCCCCGTTCGGCGCCCTGCTGGCGATCACGCACTTCCGCGGCCGGCAAGTCGTCATCGTGCTGACCAATGCGCTGCTCGGCCTTCCGCCGGTCGTGGTCGGGCTCGTCCTCTATCTGCTGCTGTCGCGGTCCGGCCCGCTCGGGGCGGCGGGCTTGTTGTTCACCCCGGCCGCCATGGTGATCGCGCAGACGCTGCTGGCCACGCCAATCGTGGTGGCGCTGGTGCACCGGCCGGCGAGCCTGCTGTGGGCGGAGTACGGCGATCTGGCGCGGATCGACGGACTGTCAGCCCTGCGCAGCATGGCCCTGCTATTCGCGCTGGGCCGGACCTCGCTGCTGACCGCCTTTCTTGCGGCGTTCGGGCGAGCCATTGCGGAAGTCGGCGCCATCATCATCGTCGGCGGCAACATCCGCGGCTTCACGCGCACGATGACGACAGCGATCGCTCTCGAAACCAGTAAGGGCGACCTGCCACTGGCGCTGGGTCTCGGATTGATCCTGCTTGCACTCAGCGTCGCGGTGTCGACCGTCGCGTTCGTGCTAGTGGGACGCGTTAGGGAAAAATAGCTGCTCGCCGCCGACCTTGTAGCCGGCTATCGCGGCCTGCCCCTTCGGCGAAACCAGCCAGTCGATGAAGGCCTTTCCGTCCTTCGCCTTCACGTTCGGATGCTTTTCAGGATTCACCAGCATGACGCCGTACTGATTGAAGAGCCGCTTGTCGCCCTCGGTCAGGATGGCGAGCTCGCCGCGGTTCTTGAACGACAGCCAGGTGCCGCGGTCCGACAGAACATAGGCGTTCGACGACGATGCCATGTTCAACGCCGGCCCCATGCCCTGACCAATCTCCCGGTACCAGCTGTCCTTGCCGGAGTTGAGGTCGACACCCGCCTCTTTCCATAACCTCAGTTCGGCCGCGTGCGTGCCGGACTTGTCGCCGCGCGAGATGAACGGCGCCTTGGCCGCCGCGATCTTGCGCAGCGCATCGACCACATCCTTGCTGCCCGTTATCCGCGCAGGATCGCTCTTTGGCCCGACGATGACGAAGTCATTGTACATGACGTCAAAGCGCTTCACGCCCTGTCCTTCGGACATGAACTTGTCCTCGGCGGGCCGGTCATGGACGAACACCACGTCGGCATCCCCTCGCCGTCCGATATCCAGCGCCTGGCCGGTGCCGACCGCGACGACCTTCACGCTGATGCCCTCAGCCTTAGCGAACAACGGCAGCAGATGGCCGAACAGCCCCGACTGCTCCGTCGAGGTGGTCGAGGCTACGGTGATAGTGCGATCCTGTGCGAATGCGATGGTGGACCAGAGCAAGACCGCTCCGACGGTGGCAAGTTTTCTCATGCGCGTCCTCAGCAAGACAATGAGGTCCTCAATAGCCGCTGGCGTTGAGGACTGGAACCCCGACCTTAGGCAGCAACGACAATTGATGCAAAGGGCTGGCGCGCGTCGGCAGGAACGTCGTTGGTGCAAGCGGGTTGTCTGGAGACGTAATCAAGGAGAGTCCGATGAAAAAGATCATCCTGGCATCCGCATGCATCATGGCGCTGGCGACAGGTGGTGCTTTCGCGCAGACACAACCTGCTCCCGGAGCTCAGGGCGATGTTGGTCCTTCGTCACGGGGCCCCGGAACGAAGGGAATGACGACGGGACGTTCGTCGAACATGCAGAACGAGGCCAGCGACAGCAAGGGCGCCCAATCGCCCTCGGCCGGCGGCAGCAACGCGAACAATATGGGCAGTCAGGCTGGCGGCAGCGCAGGTTCTGGAGGCGCCGGCGCCGGCAAATGATCTGACGATCGAAAGCCGGAGGGATGTCCGTTCCCTCCCAGGCCAAGCAGCATGTCAATCGCCGGCATCGCGAAGCAAAGCAGAGTTGAATTAAACCCCGCGCGCCGGGCGCGGGGGATGTTCTGCAATTGGTCTTCCCAACATTGACACGGGTGTGACGGCCGGGGCAGGTTTTCACATTGCTGACGAATCAGCGATTGCCTCACGCCGAGTACCTCTTGGACAACTCCCAGTGCTTTCGAGACTGATATCGTTGCTGCGCCGCATCCCTGCGGTAGACTGGGCCTTTGCCCGACTTCGGCCTTCGCCGCACAGCGGCAATATTGAGGTCGCGCCGATCGACAGAGACGCTTCGCCGGCCATCATTGAGGACATCACTTCCACTGATGCAGCTCCAATCCCCGAGGTCAGCAGCGCTCCGGTGCGTGACGCTGACTTCGCCACCGGGGCTCCGGTCCCAGAGAACGATACGGCTGCGTCCGTCGTCGCGGAGAAACCGTTCAACGATATCTGCGTCAGCGACGTCTCATCTTCGGATCGAGCGACGGAAATCGAGACACCCGCGACGACACCAGTCGCCGCAGAGGTGTTAGCTTCGTCGGCCGAAGCGGAGAACGAACCAACTGCAGTCTCTGACCTCGCCATCGCTGCCGACGATGAAGCGCCCGCTGGCAACTGCGCAGAGATTGACTCCGTCCTCGCAGAAGAGATTGTGGCTTCATCAGCGGACGGCGCGACCGCTTCGACTATTCTCCCCGACGTCATCCTCGAGGCAGTTTCCTCACCCGAGGTTTCCACCGATTTCGAATCGGTTGTCGTCGAGACAATGCCGGTGCTCCTCGTCGAGGCCGACAGCGTCGCGGTCGAAGCCAATCCCGACAGCGAACCAGTGCTGATCGTCGAGATCGCGCAGACCTCCGCGAGCGATGTTCCTCTCACTACAGCCATTGCGCCGGAGACAAACGAGCCAGCCGGCGTTGGCGAGATCGAACCGGCTCCAGCGCACGAGCCTCCTGCCCCGGAGATGCGCAATGCACCGAAAGTGCGCGCGCGGCCCGCGGAACCGACGGATCGCACCGCGCTGATCCGGCAGCGCTGGGCCGAGACCGGAATCAGGATGTGGAATCCGCGGCTTCACGGCACAGGCGAGGCCGCGCTGAACATCCAGGGAAGCATCGGGCTACTGCCGCCGGCGGCCGGCGAGACTATGCCGCGCTACGACAAGCTGGAGTTCAAGATGCTCGGCGGACAGATCGTCTGCGAGGGCGTCATCGTCGAGGCACCCGCACAGCCGGGCAACCGCAGCTTTACGCGGCTCGTCGAACCCAGGAACACCGAGCGAGTCCGCGAGCCGACGCGGGAGCGCCAAGCCGTTCTCGCCTGATCCTTTTTCTGCGACCAGCGGCGCGACACACTAGGCTGATGCCCCTGCCTTGGTGATCGCATGCGCACTTCCCCCCTGCGCCGTGCTGGCAGCCATGGTTAGCAGGCCGTAGCTGCGGCAGGCGAAATTGTGCCCGAAACACTTGGCCATGGCGCCGGATATCCTTAACGCGGCCTCACCACATGCACGGCGCCGGAAAATCCTGAGGTAGCGCGCAACCTGCGCTGGCGTCCCGCGCAGGCCCGATCTAACCCGCCCTTTACCCCCGCCGTGCAAGATCGCCGGCGTTTTTTAGAAGAGCGGGGCCCATATTTCATGCCGATTATCGATTTGAAGTCTTATCTTGCCGCCGCCATGCGGTTGTTTCGCGTTCCGGCCGACAATCCGGATCTGACGCGCGCGCAGTTCGACGCGTTCTCCAAGCAGATCCCGCTGCTCTACTTCATCCTCATCAGCAACACGATCGCGGTCGCCTACACCTATGTGAACGTGGCGCCGGACTGGCTGACGATCATCGTGCCGAGCGTGCTGACCGTGCTCGCAGGCTTGCGGACCTTCTGGTGGCTACGTCAGCGTCACCTCGTGCGCAGCGACGGCGACATCCTGCGCAATCTGCGCACCACCAACTGGCTGACCTTGCCGATCGGGGCGGGCTTCACCGCCTGGTCCTTTGCGCTCTACCCCTACGGCGACCCCTTCGCCAAGAGCCAGGTCGCATTCTACATGGCGGTCACCGTGATCGGCTGCATCTTTTCACTGATGCATCTGCGCTCGGCGGCCTTGATCGTGACGCTGATCGTTGACGTGCCCTATGTGCTGTTCTTCTTCGCAACGGGCGAGCCGACGTTGAAGGCGATCGCCGTCAACAACCTCCTGGTCTCCGGCGCGATGGTGACGGTGCTGTTCATCTACTATCGCGACTTCGCCGATCTCGTCGCCAGCCGCAAGTCGCTGCTTGCGCAGCAGGCAGCGACGCAGGCGCTCTCGGACGAGAATTTCCGCCTGGCCAATCTCGATTCGCTCACCGAGTTGCCGAACCGCCGCCGCTTCTTCGCCGAGCTGTCGAGCGCCTTCGCCGATGCCGAGCGCAGGAAAGTTCGCGTTGCGGTCGGAATCATCGACCTCGACGGCTTCAAGCCCGTCAACGACAATTACGGCCATTCGGTCGGCGATCGCGTCCTGATCGAGGCGGGCCAGCGCATCCGTGAGGTCTGCGAAGGCTTCGGCCCACAGCGCGTGGAGTTCGCCCGGCTTGGCGGCGATGAATTCGGCCTCGTCGTGTGCGGCGATCCCGACGACGCCGACCTCATGCGGCTCGGCGAACGCATCGGCGGCCAGGTCAGGCTGCCTTACCAACTCGACACGGCCCATACCGGGCTGTCCTGCTCGATCGGCTTCGCATCGTTCCCGGACTCCGCCACGACGTCGGAGGCGCTTTATGAGTGCGCCGACTACTCGCTGTATCACGCCAAGCGACATTTGCGCGGCCGCACCGTGATCTTCTCGAGCGCGCTCGAGGCCGAGATCCGCAGCCGCGGTGTCATCGAGAACCTGCTGCGCACGGCCGATTTCAGTAGCGAGATGGATCTGGTGTTCCAGCCGATCGTCGACGCCATGAGCGAGCACACCGCCGGCTTCGAGGTCCTCGCGCGCTGGCGCAGCGCCCGTCTCGGCCTGGTTTCCCCGGCCGACTTCATTCCCGCCGCCGAGCGTATCGGTCTGATCCGGCCATTGACCCAGGCGCTACTGGTACGCGCGCTCGCGACTGCCAGAACTTGGCCCGATCACATCCGTCTATCGTTCAACCTCTCCGCCCATGATGTTTGCGCCGCAGAGGGCATCCTGCCGCTGATCTCCATCGTCGAGAAAAGCGGGCTAGCGCCACATCGGATCGACTTCGAGATCACCGAGACCGCCGTGACCTTCGACTTCGTGCGCGCACAGCAGTCGATTGCGTCGTTGAAGGCGATGGGCTGCGGCGTTTCGCTGGACGATTTCGGCACCGGCTATTCGTCCCTGAGCCACGTGCACCGGCTACCGCTCGACAAGATCAAGGTCGACCGCAGCTTCGTCTCCGACATTAACGAAAATCCGGTGAGCCACAAGATCATCAAGTCGCTCACCGGCCTCTGCGACGACATGGAGATCGCCTGCGTCGTCGAGGGCGTCGAAACCCGCGCCCAGCTCGACAGCCTGCGCCGCCTGGGCTGCGACTTCATTCAAGGTTACTATTTTGCGAAGCCCATGCCGGCCGAGGCAATTGGCGAGTATCTCGCGAAAGAAGACCGGCGCCTTGAAGCCAACGGAGCAAAGGTCGTCGCCTGAGATCACACCGCGCAGTACCGCTCCTGGATATCTCTGTCCGCGAGCAGTGCCGCTGCGCTGCTTTGATGCACGACCTCGCCTTGATCGATGATCACCGCGCGATCGGCGAGCCGCAGCGCCCATTCGACGTTCTGCTCCACTAGCAGCAGCGTCTTGCCCTCGTCGCGCAAGCGACGGAACAGAACGCCCATCTCCTCGACCAGCACGGGCATAATGCCCTCGGAGGGCTCGTCCAGCAGGATCATCTTGGGCTTTGCGATCAGCGCGCGCGCAATCGCCAGCATCTGCTGCTCGCCGCCCGATAGCGTCACGCCCTCTTGATCGAGGCGCTCCTTCAGGCGCGGAAAGGTTTCGGCGATCTCGTCGATCGCCGCGCGCTCCTCGATATCGGAGCCGACTGCGACGAGGCCGAGCCGGAGGTTCTCTCGGACGGTCAGGCCGGGGACGATGCGGCGCTCTTCGGGAACGTAAGCGAGGCCGAGATGGAAGCGCTGATGCGCGCGGAGCGGCAACAGTTCCCTGCCTGCGAAGCGCACGCGCCCCGTCGCCTTCGGCATCAGGCCCATCATCGCGCGCAAGGTCGTCGTCTTTCCGGCGCCGTTGCGGCCGACCAGGGCGACCACTTCGCCCGGGTCCACATGCAGGGTGATGCCATGAAGGATATGGCTGGCGCCATACCAGGCATGGAGATCGTCGACTTGGAGAAACGCGGTCTCAGCCATAGCCCTCACTCTGTCCGAGATAGACCCGGCGAACTTCCGGATTGCTCCGGATCTCATCCGGCGCGCCGTCGGCCAGCAAACGGCCGTGATGTAGCACCACGATGCGCTTGCTGAGCCCCAGCACCATCTTCATCTTGTGCTCCACCAGGAGCACGGTGCGCTTGTCGGCGAGACGTTCGAGCAGAGCGACCATGTCCTTGGTCTCTTCCGGGCCCATGCCGGCGGTCGGCTCGTCCAGCAGCAGCAATTCCGGCTCCGAGACCAGCGCGATCGCGATCTCCAGCGCGCGCTGCTGGCCGTGCGACAGGAATCTTGCGAGTTCGCTGCGCCTGGTCGGCAGCCCGACAGCGTCGAGCGCAGCGTCTGCGCGCGCACCGAGCTCAACCAGCTGCGCGCGGTTTCGCAAGATATCGTAGCTCACGATCAGCGCCTGGGCTGCTACGCGCACATTCTCATGCACGGACAGATCCGGAAAGATGTTAGTGATCTGGTAGGAGCGCGAGATGCCCTGATGGACGAAGCGATGCTGCGGCAGGCCATTCAGCTCCCGTCCTCTGAAGTGCAGCTTGCCCGAACTCGGCGTCAACACTCCCGAGAGGATGTTGAAGAAGGTGCTCTTGCCGGCGCCGTTCGGCCCAATGATCGAGGTGAGCTGGCCGGCTGCGAACGAAAGAGTGATGCCTTCCAGCGCGACGAAGCCGCCGAAACGTTTGCCGATGCCTTCGGCGCGAAGCAGCTCGCCGCTCATCGCCGCGCCTTTCCGCTGCCCATGGCATCGAGAAGCGTGCCCCAGATACCCCTGGGCAGAAACAGCACGAACAGCACGAAGATCGCGCCGACGAAGATTTGCCAATGCGGCGTCCAGAGCGAGATCACGTCCTCCAGGATCAGGAAACTGGCGGCACCAACGAACGGCCCGAAGAAGCTGCGGGCGCCACCGAGCAGCACCATCATCACGATCATGCCGGACGTCTGGTAGTGCAGGATGTCCAGCGGCACGATCGACAGATGCAACGCCAGCATGCAGCCGCCGAGCGATGAGATCGCGCCCGATAGCATGAACACGACCAGCTTGCTGCGTTCGACGTCATAGCCGCAGGCGCGCGCCCGCTGCTCGTTCTCGCGGATTGCCTCGATGACGGCGCCGAACGGCGAATTCAGGATGCGCGACTGGAACCACATAGCCAAGGCTCCGAAGACCATCAGCACGTAGTATTTGTTGACGGGATCAAGGAAGTTGACCTGGAGGCCGAACAGGCTGATGCGGTCAACGGTGAAGCCACGCAGGCCATTCTCCCCGCCGGTGAAGGAGGCCGCCTGGAGTGCGACATAGTAGACGAGTTGCGCCAGCGCGAGCGTGACCATCGAAAAGTAGATGCCGCGGGTGCGCGTGGAGACGAGACCGATTACGCCGGCCAGGCAGGTGCTGAGCAAGACCGAGACCGGCACCGCGGCGAACCAGGGCACGCCGTAGCGACCGATCGCGATTCCGGTGAAGTAGGCGCCCGCGCCGAAGAAGGCCGCCTGGCCGAACGACAGCAATCCGGTATAGCCGAACAGCAAATTGTAGCCCATCACCACGACACCGTAGATCAGGACGTTGACGGCCAGCGCTTTTGACGGCAGCAGCCAGGGTAGCAGGGCGAGCACGGCGATGGATAGCAGCACCCGCTGGTCGAGAACCCGGCCGAGCCCGCCGGGTGAGGGTTTGGCGACCGCCTCGCCGCTCGAAGGGTGCGTCATGCCGTCCTCCCTCTCACGCCGAACAGGCCTTGCGGGCGGATCAGCAGCACCACAGCCATGAGCGCGAACATGACGATGGTCGCCATCTCAGGCGCGAACAGCGCTACCATGCTGATGGATATGCCGACCATGAGGCCGGCGACGACCGCGCCGACAATCGAGCCGAGCCCGCCTATTACCGTGACCACGAAGGCTTCCGCCAGAACCAGCGAGCCCATCTCCGGATTGACGCTGCGCATGGGCCCGGCGAGCACGCCGCCAAGCGCGGCGAGCCCCACCCCGAGCCCAAAGATCGCGAGCCAGACCCGGCCGATATCGACACCGAGCACCTGCATGATGGTGGGGTCGCGGGCGCCGGCACGCACGATCAGGCCGACGCGGGTCTTTTCCAGCGTCAGCCAGAGCGCCAGCAGCACCACCGCCACCAGCACGATAACGAACAGACGGTAGCGCGGGAAGAAACCGATGCCGAGATCGACCACACCGATCAGCTGCGGCGGGGTTGGAAACGGAATGCCATCGCTGCCGAACACGATGCGTACGCCCTCGACCAGGATGTAGCTGAGCCCAAAGGTGAGCAGCAGCGGATCGTCAATTGAGCGTCCATAGAGCCTGCGGATCAGGACGAGCTCGATCAGCATGCCGAAGGCGCCGATCAGGACGGGAGCAAGCAGCAGACCCCACCAGAAGCTCCCGGTGAGCGACGCCAGATACAGTCCCGCATAGGCCCCGACCATGAACAGCGCACCGTGGGCAAAGTTGACCACCCCCAGCATCCCGAACACGATCGTCAGCCCAAGCGCAGTGATCACCAGGACCGCCCCAAGGGCGACCCCGGAGAGAAGCTGCATGATGATCAGCGACAGATCCATCGTGACAGGCTTCAGGTCGCGTGGCCGAGCTCGCTGCAGCTGCGCAGCATGTCCTCGGAACCGGCATCGCTGGCGAGGATCGCGAACAGGTCGCTCTCGCCTGTCATGGCCGACTTCTTCTTGGACTCCAGCACCAGCACCGACTGCACCGACTGGTGGTCGCATTTGCGGTAGTGTTGCGGGCCCTTGGTGAGGTCGTACTTCAGCTTCTCCAGCGCTTCGACGACCTTGTCGGTATCGGTGCCGCCGGCAGCCTGCATCGCGAGCAGGAGCGAGGCAACGCCTGAGTAGCCATAGGCGCCGTAATCGGTCGGAATCGCGCCGCCATTGGCCGCCTTGAAGGCTGCGTTGAAAGCCGCTGCCGACTTGCTTTGCGCCTCGAGGCCCCAGTAGTAATTGGCCCCCCCGATCACACCCTCGAACACGTCGGGGCCGACGGCCAGGCGCTGGTTGTGCAGGATCACCGGGACGACGATCTTCATCTGCTGCTTGACGCCGAAATCCACCGCCTGCTTGATCGCATTGGCCTGGTCACGGCCGAAATTTGAGATGCACAGCACATCCGGCCGCATCGACATCAGGCGCGGCATGAATGTCGAGTAGTCCGCGGCGCCGAACGGATGCAGGATCTCTCCAACGTTGTCCGCGCCGATCGCCGCTTGAGCGCGCTTGAAGCCGCGCAGCATCTCGTGGCCGTAGGCATAGTCGGCGACGAGATGGGCGACCTTCATGCCCTTCTTCAGGGTCTGGCGCGCCACCGCGGCTGTCGTCATGTGCGGATTGAGCGCCTCATGGAAGGTGTATTTGCTGAAATCCTTGGCCTCGTTGATGGTGTCGGACTGGCTGATCGACACGTAGATCACGCCGCGGGCGCGGGTGACCTCGTTGACCGCGAGCTGCACGGCGCTGGAGAGCGCGCCGACCACCGCGTGAACCTTGTCCTTCTCGATCAGCTCGAGCGTGCGGGTCGCGGCTTCACCGGCATTGAGCTTGTCGTCGCGCACCAGGAGTTCGACCTTGCGGCCGGCAACGCCGCCCTCGTCGTTGACGAGTTTCACCGCCAGCTCAGCACATTTGACCTGATCGCGCGCTTCCGCCGCGAACGGCCCGGTCAGCGGAGTCGGAAAGCCGATGCGGATCGTCTCGTCCGCGGCGCGGCCGAGCCGGGGTGCGGCGAGCAGCGCTGCGCTGGCCGAGAGGCCGGCGAGCGCGGCGCGGCGGGTTATCTTCCAAGTCGAACCGGATTTGGGCATGATCTCCTCCAACTGTCTTTTTTCTAGAATCGCTTCAGGGCTTTTAGGACTCTTGCGGGCGTAATCGGGATGGAGTTGATGGTCGCGCCCAGCGGCGCGAGTGCATCGTTGACGGCATTGAGCACGCAGGCAGACGCAGCTGCGGTGCCGGCCTCACCGACACCCTTTGCGCCGAGCTCGGTGTCGGCGGTCGGCGTCTCGACATGGGCGATGACTATGTCGGGCATCTCCATCGGCATCGGCACGAGGTAGTCGGCGAGCGAGCCGTTCACGAGCTGGCCGGTCTCGCTATATCGGCACTCCTCGAATAACGCTGCACCAAGCCCCTGCACGATGCCACCGCGGAGCTGCTCGTCCACCAGCATCGGATTGATGACACGGCCGCAGTCCTCGACAATGAAATGCTTGAGAAGCTTGACGAAGCCGGTCTCGATGTCGACCTCGAGCAGGCAGCCCTGAATGCCGTTCGTGAAGGCGAACGGATAGCCCTGCGGCGCGAAATGATGGCTGACGGTGAGCTGAGCCTGCGTACCGGGTGGCAGCGTATCAGAGCGGAAGTAGACGATGCGCGCGATCTCGGAGATCGGCATCCGCTGGTTCCGGGTCGACGCGTCCACGACCTCGCCATCGACGATGTCGAGCGCGGACGGCTGCTCCTGCAGGACGAGCGCCGCGATCTCCAGGATGTTACGCTTGAGCGCGCGGGCGGACTGCAGCGCGGTTTCCCCGCCGATGCCGGCACCGCGGCAGGCCCAGGTGGCACCACCATGCGGCGTCACCTCGGTATCTCCCGTGATGACCTTGATGCGCTCCTGCGCGAGGCCGAGCTGATCGGCCACAATCTGGCCGATGATCGCCTCGGTGCCCTGCCCCTGCTCGGTGACCGAGATCAGGCAACGCACCTCACCTGACGGCGTCAGGCTGACGATCGCGCCATCCTGAGAGGAGATGCGGGCGCCGCCAACCCCATAGAATGCCGGGCTGGGATTGGTGATCTCGACGAAAGTGGCAATGCCGATGCCGCGATAGACGCCGCGCTTGCGCAAGTCCGCCTGCTCGGCTCGCAGCGAGTCATAGTCCATGATCTCATGCAGGCGCTTGAGGCAGGCCTGATGCGACAGCGCCTCGAAACGGTAGCCGGTCGGCGAGGTCTGCGGATAGGCATCGTCGGCAATGACATTCTGCGCGCGTATGGCGAAGGGATCGAGGCCGACCTTGCTTGCCGCCATGTCGAGCAGCCGCTCGGTGACGGCACAGGCAATGGGATGGCCGACGGCGCGGTACTGACTGGTCTGCACCTTGTTCTGAAAGATCACCTCCAGCGTGGCGCGGTAGTTCCTGAAGCGATAGGGCGCGCCGATCAGGCGGATCACCTGGTTGCCCTCGACCACGCTGGTGCGCGGATAGGTCGAGAAAGCGCCGATCGCGGTCAGATCCACAACGTCCATTGCGAGAATCCCGCCCCTGGCGTCCAGCGCCATGCGCGCGCGGACGCGGTGGTCGCGGGCGTGGATATCGGAGACGAAGGATTCGATACGGTCGGCGACATACTTGACAGGCCGTCCCAGTAGGATCGAGAGCCCGACCACCGCCATGTCCTCATGATAGACGTGCAGCTTCATCCCGAAGGAGCCGCCAATGTCGGTCGCGATCACGCGAACGCGGGCCTCGGGAATGCCGTAGTGCCGCGAGTAGAGGTCCTGGAATTGGTATGGCGTTTGCGTCGCATGATGCACGGTCAGCATGCCGGCTGCCGGATCGTAGTCGGCGACGATGGCGCGCGGCTCGAGCGTCACCGCTGTATGGCGGCCGAAGGAGAACTCCTCCTCCACCACATGGGAGGCTTTCGCAAACGCGTCGTCGACACCGCCGTTATCAAGCTGGCTGCGGAAGCAAACGTTATCGGCACTGCCGGGATTGACCAAGGGGCTGCCGACCTCACGCGCGCCGTCGACATCGACGACGACGGGAAGCTCCTCGTAGTTGACCTCGATCAGCTCGAGCGCATCTTCCGCGATCGCGCGACTTTCAGCGACGACGGCGACCACCGCCTGCCCGGACCAGACCACGCGATCCAGCGGCAGCGGCAATTGCGGTGAAGAGGTCATGCCCTTGAAATGGTCGAGCGTGCCGATCCAGGGCGTGCAGATCTTTGCGAGATCCGGACCCGTCGCGACGAGATGCACACCTTCGATCGCGCGCGCTGCGTCGATATTGATCGAAACGATCTTCGCATGGGCATGCGGACTGCGCAGGAACGCAGCATGGAGCATGCGTGGCAGATGGAGATCGCTGACATACCGGCCTCGCCCGGCAAGGAGGCGCTTGGCGTTCGGCCGCGGCAGGGAACGGCCGATATAGGAATTGGGCCGGTCGAGCGAAGTCAGAGGCGCGCTCATGTGGTGACTCCGCCGCCGCGCGCTTTGGCCACCGCGTCGATGGCGTCGATGATCGCCTCATAGCCTGTGCAGCGACAATAATTGCCCGACAACGCATCGCGGATCTGCTCGCGGCTCGGCTGCGCCACGCGCGACAGCAGTTCTTCCGCATTGACCAGCATACCCGGCGTGCAGAAGCCGCATTGGAGCGCGTTGCGGCGGTGGAATTCGGCCTGGAGGTCCGCAATCACGCCGCTCTCCGACAGCCCCTCGATTGTATCGATCCTGGCGCCGTCGGCCTGCACCGCGAAGATCAGGCAGGAATGCACGGCGCGGCCGTCGAGCTGGACCAGGCAGGCACCGCAGGCGCCCATCTCGCAGCCGGCATGCGTGCCCGTCAGCTCGAGCTTTTCACGAAGGCAGTCGACCAGCGTCTCGCGCGGCGCGACCTCGCAGGCGACCTTGCGGCCGTTGACGACGAAACGCACCCGCACTGTCTCGTCGGCCTCACCCAACAGGGTCTCGTCGAAGCCGCTCATGCGCCCTCTCCAAGACGTCCGAGTAGGCGGCCAAGCAGCACGCGGGCGAGATGCAGCCGCATGGCCGGCGGCACCTCGTCACCCTCGGGCGGGGCGAGATCGCATTCGAGCGCTCGTTGCGCGGCCGCGATACGCTCAACATCGAGACGCGCGCCGATCAGCGCGCGTTCAGCCCCCTTCACCCGTGTCGGCGTATTTCCGACGGAAAAGAACGAGATGCGGATGTCCTCGACGCGGCTGCCCTGACACGTCGCCATGATCCCGCAACCGACCAGCGCGTAGTCTCCGCGCCGCCGCGCCAGCTCATCGAACGCAAAGCGCTGATCGGCCCTGAACAGTGGAACGTGGATCGCCGCAATCAGCTCTCCGGGTTGCATCGCCGTCTCGAACAGGTCGATGAAGAAATCATCGGCCTTGACGCGGCGGCGACCTGAGGGACCGACGATCTCGATCTCGGCGTCCAGCGCCAGGGTCATCGCCGGAAATTCAGAAGCGGGGTCGGCGAGCGCAACGCTGCCGCCAATAGTGCCGCGGTTGCGGATCGCGGGATGGGCGACGAACGGCGCCGCCACGTGCAAGAGCGGGGCGGACTCGGCGATCAACGCCTCAGTCAGCATCTCGCAATGACGTGTCAGCGCGCCGATGCGCAGGTAACTGCCTTCGCGCCTGACGCCGCGAAGCTCGTCGATGTGGGTGATGTCGATCAAGAGCCGCGGCGCCTGCAGCCGAAGCGACAGCGCCGGCACGAGGCTCTGGCCGCCGGCAATGAAGCGAGCATCGTCCCCGGCGCGCGCGTGAGCGTCCAGCGCCTGATCGATGGTCGCAGCACGAAAATAGCTGAAAGCCCTCGCCTTCACTGCCGTTTCCTTGAGATCCGTCGGCTCATCAGCCGGGACGTCAGATTTGTAACCATCTGGTCTCAAAATCCTGACACGCCGCCCAGGATCGGTCAATGGGAAATGACCATTTGGTTACAAATGCACCTTGGGCTAAGAAGGACTCGATACGCGCGATTCATCGACGAAATGGCCCGAAAAGCGCAGAGAACCGCGAAACGACCGGTCCGCAAGCGGACCGAGGCAAACAGCAAGTCTGCGCCAAAGCGCCGCAACATGCGTGCGGCAGATCGCGAGCGTGCGATCGTCGAGGAGGCGATCCGTTTCTTCGCCGAGCACGGCTTCGAAGGCCAGACGCGTGAGCTCGCCAAGCGGATGGGCATCACACATTCGGCAATCTACCGGCACTTCCCGAGCAAGGAGGCGCTGATCGAGCGAGTCTATCAGGAGGTTTATCTCAGCCGCTGGTCGCCCGACTGGGGTCCCATGATCCGCGAGCGGGCCCTGCCGCTGGAGGCCCGGCTCACGCGTTTCTATCTCGACTATGTCGACCGCGTGTTCGAATATAACTGGGTACGGATCTTCGTGTTCTCCGGCATGAAGTCATTCGGCATCACCAGCCGCTATCTCGACATCGTCCGCCGCGAGATCATCGAGCCGGCGGCGGCCGAGCTGCGTCATGAGCTGAAGCTGCCCGGGGCAGAGGTTCACGCCTTGAGCGAGCGCGAGACCGAGCTGTTCTGGGGCCTGCACGGCCGCATCTTCTATCTCGCCATTCGCAAGTTCATCTACGCGACGCCAATTCCATCCGACCTCGACGCCATTGTCCGCGACGCGGTCCGGACTTTCATGGACGGCGCCAAGACGACGATGCCAAGGCTCTTGGAAAGCGACTGAGGCCGCTAGCTCGCCATGCTCGGCAGATCGAGCCCCTTGTCGCGGGCGCAGTCGATCGCGATGTCGTAACCGGCGTCGGCATGCCGCATGACGCCACTGGCGGGATCGTTCCAGAGCACGCGCTCAATCCGCTTTGCCGCTTCCGGCGTACCGTCGGCAACGATCACCATGCCGGCGTGCTGGGAATATCCAATGCCGACGCCGCCGCCATGATGCAGCGAGACCCAGGTCGCGCCGCTGGCGCAATTGAGCAAGGCGTTGAGCAGCGGCCAGTCGGACACCGCGTCCGATCCGTCCTTCATCGCCTCGGTCTCGCGGTTGGGGCTCGCCACCGAGCCGCTGTCGAGATGATCGCGGCCGATCACGATGGGCGCTTTCAGTTCGCCGCGCGCCACCATCTCGTTGAAGGCAAGGCCCAGGCGATGACGATCGCCAAGACCGACCCAGCAGATGCGCGCAGGCAGGCCCTGGAACTTGATGCGTTGCTTGGCCATATCGAGCCAATTGTGCAGATGCTTGTCGTCCGGCATCAGCTCCTTGACCTTGGCATCGGTCCTGAAGATGTCCTCTGGATCCCCTGAAAGCGCGGCCCAGCGGAACGGCCCGACGCCACGACAGAACAAGGGGCGGATGTAGGCGGGGACGAAGCCTGGGAAATCGAAGGCGTTCTTCAGGCCCATGTCCTGCGCCATCTGGCGGATGTTGTTGCCGTAGTCGAGTGTCGGGATGCCCAGCGCGTGGAAATCCAGCATGGCCTGGACGTGCTCGACCATCGAGGTCTTCGATGCGCGTTCGACTCCCTTGGGATCGGAAGCGCGCTTTGCTTCCCACTCCGCCAGCGTCCAGCCCTTCGGCAAATATCCGTTGATCGGATCGTGTGCGCTGGTCTGGTCGGTGACGATGTCGGGCTTGACGCCGCGGCGCACGAGTTCCGGAAAGATCTCCGCTGCGTTGCCGAGCAGGCCGACCGATACCGCCTTCATCGTCTTCGCCGAATCCGCCATGATCGCGAGCGCCTCCTCGAGGCTCGCGGCCTGGCGATCGAGATAGCCGGTGCGCAAGCGCATCTCGATGCGGCTTGGCTGGCATTCGACCGCGAGCATCGAAGCGCCGGCCATGGTTGCTGCCAGCGGCTGTGCACCGCCCATGCCGCCTAAGCCGGCGGTGAGAATCCATTTGCCGGCGAGGCTGCCGCCATAGTGGCGACGGCCGACCTCGACGAAGGTCTCGTAGGTGCCCTGCACGATGCCCTGGCTGCCGATATAGATCCAGGAGCCCGCGGTCATCTGGCCGTACATCATCAGGCCCTTGCGATCGAGCTCATTGAAATGATCGAGCGTTGCCCAATGCGGCACGATGTTCGAATTCGCGATCAGCACGCGGGGGGCGTCGGCATGGGTACGGAACACGCCGACCGGCTTGCCGGACTGGACCAGCAGCGTCTGGTCCGCTTCGAGCTTGCGCAGAGCCGCCGCGATCCGGTCGAAACTCTCCCAGTCGCGTGCGGCGCGGCCGATGCCGCCATAGACCACGAGTTCGCTCGGGCGCTCCGCGACATCAGGATCGAGATTGTTCATCAGCATGCGCAACGGCGCTTCCGTGAGCCAGCTCTTGGCACTGATCTCGCTGCCGCGGGGGGCACGAATGGTGCGGTCATTATCCAGTCGGCGGTTCATGCAGACCTCTTAATCGAGTCTCGGAAACGGATCGGATGGAAGTGTGGTGATCGCAATGGCCGGGAGAGCGTCGGCTTCGATCAATGCGGCGGCCCTGGCAAGATCGCCGGCCATGTAGCGGTCAGCACCGAGTGCGGGCACCTGCTCGCGCAATGCAGTCATAACGGCAGCCAGCGGCCTGCTGGTCGCATGCGGCGCGCGCAGCGTGATGCCTTGGGCTGCGACCAGGAGCTCGATGCCGAGGATGGCGGCGAGATTGTCGGCCATGTCGGACAGCCGCCGCGCGGCATGCGCGGCCATCGAGACATGGTCCTCCTGATTGGCGCTGGTTGGCGTCGAGTCGATAGAGCAGGCGAGCGCGCGCTGCTTGTTCTCGGCATAGAGCGCGGCGGCGGTGACTTCGGCGATCATGAATCCGGAATTGAGGCCGGGATCGGGGGTAAGGAACGGTGGCAAGCCGAAATTGAGCGCGGGATCGACCAACGTCGCGATGCGCCGCTCGCTGATCGCGCCGATCTCGGACAGAGCCAGCGCGATCGCATCGGCAGCAAAGGCCACCGGCTCGGCGTGGAAGTTACCGCCGGAGACGATCTCGCCGGTCTCGACCAGGACGAGCGGATTGTCGGTGACTGCATTGGCCTCAACGATCAGCGTGCGCGCGGCTTGCGTGATCAGATCGAGCGCTGCGCCGGCAACCTGTGGCTGACAGCGCAGGCAATAGGGATCCTGCACGCGCTCGTCACCTTCGAGGTGAGACAGGCGGATGTCGCTGCCGTCGAGCAACGCGACCAGCGTCGCGGCCGCCGCGATCTGCCCGGCATGGCCCCGCAATGCCTGGATCTCGGGGCGGAACGGCGCCGTCGAGGCCATGGCCGCGTCCACCGACAATGCACCGGTCACGAGAGCCGCGCGCGCCAGGCGAAACGCGCGCAGCACGCCTGAGACGGCATAGGCTGTCGAGAACTGCGTGCCGTTGATCAGCGCGAGGCCTTCCTTGGGACCAAGCGTCAGCGGCGTGAGGCCCACGCGCTTGAGGGCCTCGGCGCCGGATACGGTTTTCCCGTCGACGATCGCCTGCCCTTCGCCGATCATCACGGCCGCCATGTGCGCCAGCGGTGCAAGATCTCCAGAGGCACCGACGGAGCCCTGCTGCGGCACCAGCGGATGGACGGCCTGCGCCAACATGTCCTGCAGCTGCTTGATCACCTCGCGGCGAACGCCGGAGGCGCCGCGGCCCAGCGAGACGATCTTCAGCGCCATCATCAGGCGAACAATAGGCTCGGGTGTCGGCTGGCCGACACCGCAACAATGCGAGAGGATCAGGTTGCGCTGGAGCCGTGCAGTCTGATCGGGCGGAATGCGCTTCGACGCCAGCTTCCCAAAGCCTGTGTTGATGCCGTAGACCGGCGTGTCAGCTCGCGCCGCCTTCGCGACAATCTCCGCCGCGGCCTCCACGCGCGGCCAGAACGAGGCATCGAGCACAACGGGCGCACCTTCGAGCACACACGCGAGGTCATCAAGACCGACCGTTCCTGGGGTGACGACGATCGCTGCGTTCTGCTCCGTCACTGTCCCCTCCAGACCCGGCGATGCAACGGATTGAAGCCGATGCGATAGACCAGCTCGGCCGGGCGCTCGATGTCCCAGATCGCAAGGTCACACCATTTGCCTGCTTCCAGCGTGCCGGTTTCATCGACCACGCCGAGTGCCCGTGCGCCTTCACGGGTGACGCCGATGATGCATTCGGCGACCGTCATCCGGAACAGCGTCGCGCCCATGTTCATCGCGAGCAGCAGCGAGGTCAGCGGCGAGCTGCCGGGATTGCAGTCGGTCGCTAACGCCATGTGGACGCCGGCCTCGCGAAACGTCTCGACCGGCGGTTTCTGCGTCTCGCGGATGAAGTAGAACGCACCAGGCAGCAGCACGGCCACCGTTCCAGATTTCGCCATTGCGGCAGCACCGGCTTCGTCGGTGTGCTCCAGATGATCAGCCGAGAGCGCCGAGAATTTCGCGGCGAGTGCGGCACCGCCAAGATTCGACAGCTGGTCGGCATGGAGCTTGACTGGCAGTCCAAGTCCCCTCGCCGTCTCGAACACCCGAGCGGTCTGGTCGGCGGAAAACGCTATGCCTTCCATGAACGCATCGACAGCATCGGCAAGTCCAGTCCTTGCCACCGCCGGCAGCATCTCCTTGCAGACAAGGTCGATGTAACGGTCTTTGTCGCCATCAGCCTCGACCGGTAGCGCATGTGCACCGAGAAAGGAGGTACGGATCGCAACCGGACGCTGACGGCCGAGGTTGCGCGCGGCGGCGAGCTGGCGCATCTCGGTTTCAGTGTCGAGACCATAGCCGGACTTGATTTCGATCGTGGTGACGCCCTCGGCGATCAGCGCATCGAGCCGCGGCAACGCGCTCGCGATGAGGTCCGCCTCGCTCGCCCTGCGCGTCGCGGCCACGGTCGACACGATCCCGCCGCCGGCGCCCGCGACCTCCTCATAGCTCGCGCCCTTCAGGCGCAACTCGAATTCGTGCGCGCGGTTGCCGCCGTAGACGAGATGAGTGTGGCAGTCGATGAGGCCGGGGGTGATCCAGCGTCCGTCGCAGTCGATCCGCTCAATCGCATCGGCGTCCGCCGGAAAATCGGCCTGCGCTCCGGCATAGACGATCCGGCCACCGAGCGCTGCGATCACGCCAAGCTCGATCTCGCCGAGATCGGGACGGTCGGCCCGCATCGTGGCGAGCCGGGCATTGTGCCAGATCCGGTCGAAGCGCTCTGCCATGCAACGGTCCCTTCGCGTGGGATGCTTGACTTATATGTCTAGACATATAATCGTGGGACCGTTCTGTCCAGCCGGCGTGTCATCAATCATGTCCCGACTGCATTTCGCCTCCGCGCTCCTGCCTTCAGGCTGGGCCCATGACGTGCAGGTGGTGATCACCGCCGGCACGATCGCAGAGGTGATGCCGGGCGTGGCGCCGGCTGTCGGGGACGAGCGCCACGCCATCGCGCTTCCGGGATTGGCGAGCCTGCACAGCCACGCCTTCCAGCGTGGCATGGCGGGGCTGGCCGAGCTGCGCGGCGATTCCACCGACACGTTTTGGACCTGGCGCGAAACAATGTATCGCTTCGCGCTCGCAATGACGCCGGACGACGTCGCGGCTGTTGCGACGCTGCTCTATGTCGAGATGCTCGAGCAGGGTTTTACCCGTGTCGGCGAATTTCATTACTTGCATCATGATCGCGACGGCTCGCCCTATGCCGACGTCGCCGAAATGGCTACGAAGATTGCGCAGGCTGCCGAGGCGTCGGGCATTGCCCTCACGCTGCTGCCCAGCTTTTATGCGCACGGCTCCTTCGGCGGTGCTGCACCTCATGCCGGCCAGCGCCGCTTCGTCTGCTCGGTCGATCAGTTCGCCGCATTGATGGCCGCATCGCGCAAGGCGGTCGCAGCATTGCCGGGCGGCAATATCGGCATTGCGCCGCACAGCCTGCGCGCGGTGACGCCGGACGAGCTCACGGCGATCGTTCCGCTGGCCGACGGCGGGCCGGTGCACATTCACGCAGCTGAGCAGGTGAAGGAGGTCCAGGATTGCCTGGCCTGGTCCGGGCGGCGCCCGGTGCAATGGCTGCTGGAGCACGCGCCGGTCGACCAGCGCTGGTGCCTCATCCACGCAACCCACATGACCGACCAAGAGATCAGCGCATTTGCCGAAACGGGTGCGGTCGCCGGCCTCTGTCCTGTCACCGAAGCGAGCCTCGGGGACGGCATATTCCCGGCGCACGAATTTCTCGCCGCAGGTGGCGCATTCGGCGTGGGCACCGATTCCAACGTGCTGGTCGGCGTCGCCGATGAACTGCGCCAGCTCGAATATGGCCAGCGGCTGCAGCATCGCCAGCGCAACGTGCTCTCAAGCGGCGCCGGACGTTCCACCGGTCGCACGTTGTTCGACCACGCACTCGCTGGCGGCGCCCAAGCGCTGGCGCAAACGAAGGCGGGCCTCACGCCAGGTGCGCACGCCGACATTGTCACACTTGACACGTCGCATCCATCGCTGGCGGGACGCACCGGCGATGCCGCCATCGACGGCTGGATCTTTGCGGCGGGCAGCGGCGCGATCGATTGCGTCTGGGCCGGCGGCCGCAAGGTCGTCGAAGGCGGCCGGCACGGATTGCGCCAAGCCGCGCGCGAGCGATTCAACGCGGCGGTGCGGAGGCTCGTCGCATGAGCCTCGTGACTGATGCCGATAAGCCGACACTCTACAAGCGCATCCGCGCCGACATCGAGAAGCGCATCCTGACCGGCGAGTGGCCGCCCGGTCACCGCATCCCTTTCGAGCACGAACTGGTGGCACGCTATGGCTGCTCGCGCATGACGGTGAACAAGGCACTGTCGGAGCTGGCACAGGCCGATCTGATCGAGCGGCGACGCCGGGCCGGCTCGTTCGTGCGGCGGCCGCAGCATCAGTCGGCGGTGCTCAAGATCGCCGACATCCGCGCCGAAATTACCGCGCTCGGCCGCACCTACGGCTACGAGCTGATCCAACGCAAGCTGCGAACAGCGACCAGCGCTGACCGCGATCGTCTCGGCGTCTCGAAAGCCGGCAAGGTGGTCGCGATCGCCTGCCGCCACAGCGCCGACAACGTGCCCTTCGCCGTCGAGGACAGGCTGATCGATTTGTCGTCCGTCCCTGACGCCGCGACCGCGGATTTCTCGCGCGAGCCGCCCGGCTCCTGGCTGCTTCACCATGTCCCATGGACGGAGGCGGAACACACCATCAGTGCCATCGTTGCGGACGAACGCGCGGCGGAGGCGCTCGACATCGCCGTCGGCGCGCCCTGCCTCGTGATCGACCGCTACACCTGGCGCAGCGCGCGCACGATCACCGCCGTGCGCCTGCTCTATCCCGGTGACTCTCACCGCCTTGTCGCACGATTCAAGGGAGGCTGAGAGGAGATGTCGGCACAAATCGTGCAAAGCTTCGAGCAACGGTCCGGATGGGCCGGCAGTGATCAACAGAACGTCAATCCACCGATCTGTAAGAGGACGACAATCATGCGTAGTTCAAAGGTATTTGCGACAATCATTGCTCTCGCCGCCTCCACTCCCGCGCTCGCCGACGGCGTCAAGGTCGGCATCGGCATTTCCGGATGGACCGGCTTCGCGCCGCTGACGCTGGCGAAGGAGGCCGGCATCTTCAAGAAGAACGGCCTCGACGTCACCATCAAGAAGATCCCGCAGAAGGACCGCCATCTCGCTATCGCATCCGGCGACATCCAGTGCGCGGCGACCACGGTCGAGACCTGGATTTCCTGGAACGCCAACGGTGTTGCGACCAAGCAGATCTTCCAGCTCGACAAGAGCTATGGCGCCGACGGCATGGCCGTGCGCAACGACGTCGCCGCGATCAAGGACCTGAAGGGCAAGACGGTCGCCGCCTCCGCACCAGGCACCTCGCCCTACTTTGCGCTGGCCTGGATGCTCAAGAAGAACGGGCTGTCCGTGAAGGACGTCACCGTCGTGAACCTGGAGCCGGCTGCCGCTGCGCAGGCCTTCGTTTCCGGGCAGAACGACGCCGCGATGACCTATGAGCCTTATCTTTCGACGGTGCGTGCAGCGCCCGACAAGGGCAAGATCATAGCGACCACGCTCGACTATCCGATGGTCATGGATACTTTCGGCTGCACGCCGAAGTTCCTGACCGAGAATCCCAAGGCGGCCAAGGCCCTCGCCGACAGCTATTTCGAGGCGCTCGAAATGATCGCCAAGGACCAGGCCAAATCCTACGAGATCATGGGCGCCGACGTGAAGCAGACCGGCGAGCAGTTCGGCAATTCGGCGAAGTATCTGCGCTGGCAGGACAAGGCCGCGAACCAGAAGTTCTTCGCCGGCGATTTCCTGACCTTCAACAAGGAGGCGGCCGAGCTCCTGCTCGAGATCGGAATCATCAAGGCCGTGCCGAAGGTCGAGGACCTCTACGACGCCAGCTTCATCAAGTAACACCTTCGCGCCGCCGGTGCCGCCCGAGTGCGGGACCGGCGCGTCGATTCTCGGATAAGCAGTCTGATGCGCCCTCTGGATCCCGTTACATCGAGGCAGCGCGCGGCCTATGGCCTTGCGTTCTTCGTGCTGTTCGTCGCCCTCTGGTCCTGGGCGACGTTCGGCGGCCATGTGTCGAAGACCTTCCTCGCCAATCCGCTGACCATGGTGCAGGAAGGCCTTGAGCTCCTCACCAAGCACGGCTTCCTGTTCGACATCGGCATGACGATCTGGCGCGTCGTCGGCGGTTTCGCGCTCGCGGCAATCATCGCCGTGCCGCTCGGCGTTCTGATGGGCGCCTATAAGCCGGTCGAAGCGTTCCTCGAGCCGTTCGTCTCCTTCGCCCGTTACTTGCCTGCCTCCGCCTTCATCCCGCTCTTGATCCTGTGGGCGGGCATCGGCGAGTTGCAGAAACTGCTCGTCATCTTCATCGGCTCGGTGTTCCAGGTGATCCTGATGGTTGCGGTGACCGTCGGGGCCACGCGCCGCGACCTTGTCGAGGCAGCCCATACGCTGGGCGCCGGCGATCGCGGCATCATCCGCCGCGTGCTGCTGCCCTCCTCTGCGCCTGATATCGCCGAAATCCTGCGGCTGGTGCTGGGCTGGGCCTGGACCTATGTCATCGTCGCCGAACTGATCGGCTCGTCCTCAGGCATCGGTCATATGATCACCGACAGTCAGGCCCTGCTCAACACCGGCCAGATCATCTTCGGCATCATCGTGATCGGCCTGATCGGCCTCGTCTCGGACTTTCTGTTCAAGGCGTTCAACGCCTGGCTCTTTCCGTGGAAGCTGGCATGACGACGCTCAGGATCGAACAGGTTTCTCGCACCTTTCCCGCACGTCACCGCAATGCGCCCACGAAAGCGCTGGAGCCGACCGACCTCGTCATCGGCAACAACGACTTCGTCACCATCCTCGGCCCCTCCGGCTGCGGCAAATCCACACTGCTGCGCATCGTCGCCGGCCTTGACCGTCCGACCAGCGGACGGGTCACGCTCGACGGACGCGAGGTAACCGGCCCGGGCGCCGATCGCGGCATGGTGTTCCAGTCCTATACGCTGTTTCCCTGGCTGACCGTGCGCGAGAACATCGCCTTCGGCCTGCGCGAGCGCGGCGTGGCCGAGGCGGAGCGGAACAAGGTCGCGGACGCCTTCATTCGCCAAGTCGGGTTGTCGGGCTTCGAGAACCACTGGCCGAAGCAGCTTTCCGGCGGCATGCAGCAGCGCACGGCCATTGCGCGTGCGCTCGCCAACGATCCGAAGATCCTGCTGCTCGACGAGCCCTTCGGTGCGCTCGACAACCAGACGCGCGCGCTGATGCAGGAGATGCTGCTCGGGATCTGGGAGCGTGACCAGAAGACGGTGCTGTTCGTGACCCACGACATCGAGGAAGCCATTTTCCTCGGCAGCCGCGTCATCGTCATGAGCGCGCGTCCCGGCCGCATCAAGGCCGAGATCAATGTGGACCTGCCGCATCCCCGCTCCTACAAGATCAAGACCACGCCGGAGTTCGTCCAGCTCAAGGAACGGTTGGTCGAGGAGATCCGCGCTGAAGCGCTCAAGGTTGCCGAACATGCCTGACACTCGCGCCGACGGACATCGCGTCCTCGCTGACCTCCATGCGCTGCGCGCCTTTGGCGCCTACAAGACCGGCGTGCACAAGCCGACCTTCTCAGAGCCGCACAAGCTCTCCCTGGAATGGCTCGTGCAGAAGCTGCCAGAGGCCAATCTCTCCGCGGCTGTAGACGGCATCGGCAATGTCTTCGGCACCAGCGCGAAGTCTGGGCCGAAGCTGCTGGCAGGCTCGCATCTGGAGAGCCAGAACTACGCCGGCTGGCTCGACGGCCCGCTCGGCGTCGTCTACGCGCTGGAAGCTGCGCGCGTGCTGAACACCGATCCTTCGTTCAATGGCGCAGTGGAAGTCGCCGCCTGGTGCGACGAGGAAGGACATTTTGGTCATTTCCTCGGCTCGCGCTCCTATGTCGGACAAGTGACCGACACCGAAATCGATGCCGCGCGTGACCGCACCAGCGGCCGCGCCATGCGCGAGGCCCTTGCCGACATGGGCCTCGCGGGACGCCCGCGCGTAACCGCCGAGCCGGGACGACACGTCGGGTATCTGGAGGCCCATATCGAGCAAGGCGACACGCTCGAGAGCGGGCGCCTCGCCATTGGCGTCGTGACGTCCATCGTGGGCATCTGGCAGTACCAGATCAACTTTGTCGGCGAGCAGAACCACGCCGGCACCACGCGCATGGCGGTGCGCAAGGACGCAGGGCTCGCCCTGGCCAAGTTCTGCGTCGCGATCGACGAGCGCTTTCCGACTGCCTGCGGCCCGCGCACGGTCTGGACCACCGGTCGCATCACGCTCGATCCGGGCGCACCGAGCATCATTCCAGGCGGGGCAGAGATGCTGTTCCAGATGCGCGACGATGATCCGGCCGTGATCGCGCGGCTGGAGCAGCTGCTGCGGACCATGGCGGACGAGGCCAGTGCGATTGGCCCCTGCACCGTCACGGTCACGAAGCTGCGCACTGGTGCGCCCGCAATGATGGATGCGGGCTTTCAGGACGCGATCGAGGCAGCCAGCGAGGCCGTCGCCGGTGCCCGGTCCATCCGCATGCCCAGCGGGGCCGGGCACGATGCGCAGATGCTCGCGACCGTGATGCCCGCAGGCATGCTGTTCGTGCCATCAATCGGCGGCATCAGCCACCACTGGACCGAGAATACCGCTGATGCCGACATCGTCACCGGCGCAGAGGTCTTCGTCGATGCCTGCCGGCGGATACTCGGGGGCTAGAACGACGTGCCGCCGCCGAATCTGAACTCCTGGACGGTGTCGTACTTGCCCTTCGTGATCGGCACGGCATAGTCGAAGCGCAGCGGTCCAAACGGCGAGGCCCAGATCAGGCCGACGCCAACCGACGATCGCACCACATTGCCGTCGTCGTATTGCAGTCCGCAGGTCGGGCACGCCTTGGTGTTGACTTCGCCCGCCGCCGACCACGAGGTCGGCCCCTGGTAGCCCCAGAGTGATCCGGCATCGGCGTAGACCGCGCCCTTCAGACCGACTTCCTTGGGCAGGAACCAGAACGGCATCTGCAACTCCATGGAGGCACCCCAATACTTCGTGCCGCCAAGCGAATCGCCGCTCGCACCCAGGCTCCGATAGGTGATGTCGCGCGGACCAATGCCGTTGGACGCGAAGCCGCGCACGAGGTTCGGGCCCATCTGGAAGTGATCCAGCATGCGCAGATCCTGGTTACCAAGCTTGCTGAGGAGACCGCCCTGGAGATGGATCACGCTCACAATGTCAGACACGAGCGGAGTGTAGTACTTGGTGTCCAACGCCGTCTTCAGATAGGTGACGTCACCGCCGACACCTGCAAAATCCTGCTTGAAGTCGACCAGCAACCCGTCCGTCGGGTTCCTGGTGTTGTCCAGCGTGTTGTAGTTCAGCGTGTAGCCGAGCGCCGAGGTCCAGGCCGCGCCGTTGGCCAGTTCTTTCCGAACCGGCAGGCTCGACTCGCCGTCGCCGTAGCAGCCATATCCATAGACGCCCGAATCCGTCGAGTTGGTCGGATCCGCGCCCCCCAGAACGCTCTGGATGTAGGCCGGTGTGGGATTGTAGGCGAGCGAGGCGTTAGACGCGTTGTTGTTGCAGTTGTTGTAGGCGCTGGCCAGCGTGATGCTCTGCTGATAGAGCGAATAGCGGAGTTGGAGTGAGAGGTCCTCTCGCAAGGCCAGCCCAATCCGGGGAGAGAAGCCGAGCGTGGTCACGCCGTAGCTCGTATAGCTGTTCGACTTCTGCTGCTTCCAATATGTGTCGAAACCGAGCGCGATCCGGTAGCCGAGCAGATAGGGCTCGACGAAGGACAACGATATGCCGCGCGAATATTGGCCGTAGCTGACCGACGCCTTGCCGTACAGACCGCGACCGAGCAGGTTGCGCTCGGAGATCGAGACCTCGGCCAGCGCACCGTCGCTGGTGGAATAGCCGCCCGAGACGGAGAAGTCGCCTGTCGACTTTTCTTCCATATCGACGATCAGGATCACGCGATCGCTGGAGGAGCCGGGCTCAGTGACGATCTTGACGCTCTTGAAAAAGTCGAGGTTCTTCAGCCGCCGTTCGGCGCGGTCGACCAGCGCACGGTTGTAGGCGTCGCCCTCCGAGAGATCGAATTCGCGGCGGATCACGTAATCGCGCGTGCGCGTGTTGCCGCGCAGGTTGATGCGCTCGATATAGGTCCGCGGACCTTCGTCGACGTTGAACACGACGGAAACGGTGTGCGCCTCGAAATTGCGGTCGCCGGCGGGGCGAACCACGGCAAAGGCGTAGCCGCGGCGCGAGGCCTCGATTTGCATCTCCTCGGTCGACTTCTCGATCGCTTCGACGTTATAGAGCGAGCCGACGTTGACGCGCGAATAGGTGTGGAGCGAACCGGCGTCGAAACTGGGAATGCTGGAACGGAAGTCGACCGATCCAACTCGATATTGCTGTCCTTCCTCGATCTTGAAGGTGACGAGAAAGCCCTTCTTCTCGGGATCGTATTCTGTAAGCGCTGCGACGACCTGGACGTCGGCGAACCCATTCTTGAGATAGAAGCGGCGAATCAGGTCGCGATCGGCCTCGACGCGATCAGGATCGTAGATGTCGTTGCTGGCGAGGAAGCTGAGCAGGTTGCTCTCGCGAGTCTTGATGACGTCGCGCAGGCGCGAGGCCGAGAATGCACTATTACCGATGAACTCGACCGACTTGACCGGAGTCTTGCCGCCCTCCTCGATCGTGAAGATAAGGTCGACGCGGTTGTTCGGCTGCTCGATGATCTCGGGCGTGACGCGCACGTCGTAGCGGCCCGAGCGCCGATAGATCTCGGCGATACGCAACGTGTCGGATTGCACAAGCGACCGCGAGAAGGTCCCGCGCGGCTTGGACTGGATCTCGGCCGAGAGTTGCTCGTCCTTGATTTTCTTGTTGCCCTCGAAGGCGACGCGACCGATCACGGCGTTCTCCACCACCGATACCACGAGGCGGCCGCCGGCCCGACTGATCTTCACGTCCTGGAACAGGCCTGTCCCGATCAAAGCCTTGATTCCCTCATCGACGGCCGGTTGATCGAGGCGGCCTCCCGCGGCGGGCCGGAAGTAGGGGCGGATCGTCTCGGCATCGACGCGGCGGTTACCCTCGACCACGATCGTGTCCACGTTCTGCGCGGACGCCGGCTGCGGCAATAGCACCGCTGGAATTGAACTCGCAATCGATACACCACTCATCGCCACCACGATCAGCAAGGCCCGCCAAACCGACATTCCACACCTCAAGAGCACCTGCTGCTCTGAAACGAAACGGCTGTGGCCGCGATGTGGCTTCCAGATTGCTGTACTGTTTCAGGTCGTTGAAATTGATGGGCGGATGAGCCGCGCCAATACGGACACCATGCCGACCGCGCGAGCCTTTCGGGAGCGAACGGCCGCAATGCGAGTGCCGGGCACGCCGCGAGTCCGCACAAGGGCGCAGCAACATCGCGCAACGCCAGAGTTCTTTACAGCCTCCCACGCCGGTGCGAGAGGCGGCGGCATCGTGAACATGCATGGATTATCTGCCGATGAACGCGCTCGTCGCGACCAGAACGGTGCTGGTCGCCCTCCTCCTCAGTTCTACCCTCACCGCGCATGCCGCAAACACCGGCAAGCGCGATCAACAACAGACGACGCAGAATGCCGTCTACGAGTACGGTCCGCGCGGCCCCAATCGGTCTTACCAATCCGGTCCGCGAACGCGCATCTATGTGAGCAAGCGGTCGTGGCTGGATGGCGGGACCGAAGTGCTGCCCGGCGAGCGGAAGTTCACAGACTATGCCTTTCCACCCGGTGCTTCGTTCGCGCGTAGCAACAACAACCGGCCGCTCGATAGACAGCCGCTGAGCCCGGATGCGGACCTGGGCGGATTCATGCAGCGAATTCCGATTTCCTGGTGATCGGACCCGCTATCCCGGACGCGATGCAGCGCGAAGTGCTGCTGCCGTCTCGGAACTGTCGTGCGGTCGAACCGGGCGATGACAGCGAACGTGAGGTGGCAAGACACGCCTTCTTGTTCTCGCGGCGTGTTTCGCCCGAGCTTTGCTTGATCGCTCCGCCCTCTCGTCCAAGAGGGCGCAGGGAAGGCCGGGTGCCGGCGGCACCCGCGGTCTGCTGCGCAAAAAGGTGCACGCAGGAAACCGCACAGCAGCATACAGGTG
>Ga0268287_100081_pt1 | contig 91477 bp, 88 predicted proteins | sample MetcocultureR3M_FD_191348 | JGI IMG/M metagenome (GOLD analysis project Ga0268287, IMG submission 191348) | Soil microbial communities from Anza Borrego Desert, Southern California, United States - Methanotrophic co-culture R3-M | ecosystem: Environmental > Terrestrial > Soil > Desert | place... | reverse complement strand
AGTTCGCGAAGGTCTTCCGAATAGGGTCGCGTCATCCATGCTGGCCCCCGTTCTCCAGCATGGAGTTTGAATCAGAAATTCCCCCCTCTGGGAATCCCGATTCCGGCAAAAAACAACATGCTCTAGCTGTCGCCGTGGCACTTGCCGCCGGTTTGCCCCACGCTTCCGCGGCGCAAAGGCGGGTCATTCCGGAAGCTTCGGCGGGGATCGCGGTTTTTGATGCACGGCGACCCACGCGAACCCATGACCTCGCGCGGCCGGTCGTCCGCCGTGACCCGCGCTATTATGCGCGGCCGGTCTACTATCGTCCCTATCCTTATGGCGTGCCGGCACCCTTCGTGTTCGGCTATGGGCCGTTCTGGTGAGGCGTCGCGCTATCCTGCGGGTGCAAATCCCTTGACCAGCAGCACGGTCGCCTCTGCGCCGGCCTTGCGATCACGCGAAATCTCTTCGTATTCGGGCGAGGTCGAGAAGGCGAGGAACGCGGCCTCGTCGGGAAACGACATCATGACGAGCTTGTCGTGCGGCCATACGCCCTCGAGCACGCGCGGACGTTCATCGGCGGCGAGCAGCCGTCCGTTGTACTTCCTGAACACCTCGAAGAACCGCGCCTGATAGCGGTCATAGGCCGCGCGGTCCGTCATCTTCAATTGCGCAATGGCGTAGACACTCATCTGCGAAATCCCTCGTCGCGGCACTGCGTCGCATCGCGGAGCCCAGTGCCGTTCATTCATGGCGCGTTCACGTCGCTGTCCGCAATTTAATCTTGGGAGCGACCGTCATTGAAGCAGCAATGCTGCGGCCGAAAGGCATCGCAGCCCTGCTGTCCGGACTCAGGGAGAATTCCATGCTGAGGATATTTGGCCGTCGGGCCGGGCCGATGCGCCTGCTCGGGCTCGCCGCCGCTGCGACGCTGATGCTGTCGGCCGGTACCGCGCGTCGCGCTGAAGCGCTGACCTTGATCAATCCGGCGACGTCGCCCGCCGCCAAGGCCGCGACGGACGATCTCGTCACGCAGGTTCGCCAAGGACCCGGCGGACATCGCTTTCACGGCGGAGGATTCCATGGAGGAGGCTTCCATCGCGGCGGTGGACATGTCGGCGGCTTCCATGGCCGCGGATTCCGCGGCGGCCATATCGGCGGCTTCCGCGCCGCACCCGCGTTTCATCACAGGCACGTCGGCTATCGACATCACGGCTTCCGCTACGGTGGATATGGCGGCTATCACCGTCACTGGGGCCATCATCGCCCGCACTTCCGCCATCGTCACGTCTACCGGCCCTATTATGTCGGCGGCTACTATCCGTCCTACCACTATCCCCGCCGCTGCCCGATCATCTGGACTTATTACGGCCCGCGCCGCGTCTGCCACTGGCCGCGCTGGCGCTATCCGTACCGGTACTATTGGTGATGTGAGCTGTTCGAGCAGCGTCATGGCCGGGCTTGTCCCGGCCATCCACGTTTCCTGGAGCGGCACAACGAGGTCGTTGATGTCCGGGGACGAGCCGGGCATGACGGAGGCTGCGGCTAAAGCCAGTCCCTCAGCTTCCACGACGACGCCTTCCAGCGCATCAAGTTCTCGAGCTTCCATTGCCGGAACAACGCCGGCGGCCAGCGGCTGAGTCTTGAGGTCTCCTCCACCTCCGGCTTGGCGACGATGCGCAGCGGCATTGCGCGCCGGCGGTGCTGGCGCGTGGCCTCGCTGATCAGATCGACATATTCCGGCTTGGTGGCCATGGGCGCGTCCTCGCGAAATCATCGCGAGGACGAGAGTGTCAGGGGACCGTTTAACGGCGGTTTGCCGCGATCGTTACAATTGCAGGAAGTGGCCTAGCGCCACTCCCTGACATCGACGAAGTGGCCGGCAATCGCCGCCGCCGCGGCCATCGCCGGCGATACCAGATGCGTGCGGCCCTTGAAGCCCTGACGGCCCTCGAAGTTGCGATTCGAGGTCGAGGCGCAACGCTCTTCCGGCTTCAGCTTGTCCGGGTTCATGGCAAGGCACATCGAGCAGCCTGGCTCGCGCCATTCGAAGCCGGCCTTGATGAAGATCTTGTCGAGACCTTCGGCTTCCGCCTGCTCCTTCACGATGCCGGAGCCCGGCACGACCATGGCGTTGACGTTGGCGGAGACGGTCTTGCCTTCGGCAATCTTGGCTGCCGCGCGCAAATCTTCGATGCGGCCGTTGGTGCAGGAGCCGATGAAGACGCGGTCGAGCTTGATGTCGGTGATCTTCGTCCCCGCCGTCAGGCCCATATATTTCAGTGCGCGATGCTTGGAGATACGCTTGGCCTCGTCCGCGATCTTGTCGGGATCGGGCACGATGCCGGTCACGGAGATGACGTCTTCAGGGCTCGTGCCCCAGGTCACGATCGGCGGCAGCTTTGCCGCATCGAGGCGCAGCTCGTGGTCGAAATGCGCGCCCTCGTCGGAGCGCAGTGTCTCCCAATAACGCATCGCCGCATCCCAGGCCGCGCCCTTCGGGGCCTTCGGCCGGTCGCGCAGGAAATCGTAGGCCTTCTGGTCGGGCGCAACCAGGCCGGCGCGCGCGCCGCCTTCGATCGACATGTTGCAGACCGTCATGCGGCCTTCCATCGAAAGCGCGCGGATCGCCTCGCCGGCATATTCCAGCACGTAGCCGGTGCCGCCCGCGGTACCGATCTCGCCGATGATGGCGAGGATGATGTCCTTGCCGGTCACGCCGTCCGGCAATTTGCCGTCGACGGTGACGCGCATGTTCTTGGCCTTCTTCTGGATCAGCGTCTGCGTCGCCAGCACGTGCTCGACCTCGCTCGTGCCGATGCCGTGGGCGAGCGCGCCGAACGCGCCATGCGTCGAGGTGTGGCTGTCACCGCAGACGATGGTGGTGCCCGGCAGCGTAAAACCCTGCTCCGGGCCGATGACGTGGACGATGCCCTGGCGCTTGTCGAACTCGTTGTAATATTCGATGCCGAATTCCTTGGCGTTCTCGGCCAGCGCCTTGATCTGCTCGATGCTCTCGGGATCGGGATTCGGCTTGGTGCGGTCGGTGGTCGGCACGTTGTGGTCGACGACGGCGAGCGTCTTCTCGGGCGCATGCACCTTGCGGCCCGTGGCGCGCAGGCCTTCGAACGCCTGCGGCGAGGTCACTTCGTGCACCAGGTGGCGGTCGATATAGAGCAGGCAGGTGCCGTCCTCGGCTTCGTGCACCAGATGGTCGTTCCAGATCTTGTCGTACAGGGTGGTCGGCTTGGACATGAGCTTGAGCTCCGAAGAATGTGTGAAGCGGATGTGCGCAAATCGCGCGGGGCAAAAGACGTCAGCGCAGCCTCTCAGGCTGCGCGAATAAGCTCTGACGTTGCCGAGGTCGCGAAGCGTCCGAAGAACCGCCCAGGCAGCCGCGAGCGATCGTCGATGACGATGCGCTTGACGGGTGCGAGGCTGGTCGGATCTGGAAACATTCTAGAGGCTATATAGCACGCAGCGGTCAAAGCGCGAGAGCTTCAACGCGTCATTGCGAGCGCAGCGAAGCAATCCAGAAATGCACCCGCGGAGACCGTCTGGATTGCTTCGTCGCTGCGCTCCTCGCAATGACAGCCGGCGCAACAAAAAAGCGCGGAGCCAAGCCCCGCGCTTCTCGAAACTTGCCGGATGGCGAAGCTTACTCGTTGACGGCAGCCTTGGCGTGCTCGGTCTTCTCGACGATGCGGGCGGACTTGCCGCGGAGATTGCGGAGGTAATAGAGCTTGGCGCGACGCACCTTGCCGCGGCGCACCACCTTGATCGAGTCGATCATCGGCGACATCACCGGGAACACGCGCTCGACGCCTTCGCCGTAGGAGATCTTGCGGACGGTGAAGCTCTCGTTGAGACCGCCGCCGGAACGGCCGATGCAGACGCCTTCATAGGCCTGCACGCGGGTGCGGTCGCCTTCAACCACCTTCACGTTGACGATCACGGTGTCGCCGGGGCCGAATTCCGGAATGGTCTTGCCGGCGGACAGCTTGTCGAATTGCTCTTGCTCGAGCTGCTTGATCAGGTTCATGGGTAAATCTCCATCGGCGCGCCCAGCCTTCAGAACGGGGGCTGCGCGAAATTCGTCTATCCAGCCATTGCGGATGTGGCCGGTCCTATAAGGCAAGCCGGAGCGTTTGTCACCCGTCTGTCTTGTTTTTTGGCGTTTTTTGGCGACCGGCTCGATTCGGGGGCTTGCTTGGGATTTGAGCCCACAAATCCGGCCGCCGGGCCGCCGTCAGGGCCTCGGATTGCGCCCGCCGCCAGGCCGCGACCTTGGCGTGGTCGCCGGAGGTCAGGATCTCCGGGATCGGGACCCCCTCGAACAGCTGCGGCCGGGTATATTGTGGGTATTCGAGCAGGCCATCGGAGAAGCTCTCCTCGGTTCCCGAGGCTTCCTTGCCCATCACCCCCGGCAGCAGCCGGACGCAGGCGTCGATCAGGGCCAAAGCTGCGATTTCGCCCCCCGAGAGCACGTAATCGCCGATCGAGACCTCTTGCAGGCCCCGCCCGTCGATCACCCGCTGGTCGACCCCCTCGAACCGCCCGCAGACGATCAGGGGGCCGGGGCCGCAGGCAAGTTCCGCAACCCAGGCCTGGGTCAATGGCCGACCGCGCGGGCTCATCAGCAGGCGGGGGCGGTCCGGACCGATCTCGGCGGCATCGATGGCCGCGGCCAGCACATCCGCCCGCAGCACCATGCCCGGCCCGCCGCCGGCCGGGGTGTCGTCGACGCTGCGGTGGCGGTCGGTGGCGGAAGCACGGATGTCGCGCGCCTCGATCTCCCATATGCCGGCCGCAAGCGCCCGGCCGGCCAAGCTCACGCCGAGCGGCCCCGGAAACATCTCCGGAAACAGCGTCAGCACGGTCGCTCGCCAGGGTGAGGGATTTGCCATTGCAGCCAGCTTAGCCAAAACCACGACCTGTCGTTATGGGCCCCCCTCTTCGCGAGGGGGACTTGGCGAGGCATCTTCGTCCTCACCCTCGATCTCCTGCGGGAGCGCGATCACGACGCGGCCGCCGGAGAGATCGACCTCCGGCACCACGGCATTCGAGAACGGCAGCAGCAGCGTCGGGCCCTTGGGCGGGGCGATTTCGATGATGTCGCCGGCGCCGAAATTCTGGATCGCTACGACACGACCGAGCGCATCACCATCAGTGGTGACGGCGGCGAGCCCGATCAGGTCGGTGTGGTAATATTCGTCCTCGTCGGTCGCGGGCAGCTTTTCGCGCGGGACGTAGAGCTCGATGCCGTTGAGGCGCTCGGCTTCATCGCGGGTCGTGACGCCCTTGAACGTGGCGACCAGATGATCTTTCGCCTCGCGCGCCGTTGCGACCTCGAACTGGCGCCGGCCGTCCTTGGACAGCAGCGGGCCATAGCGCTTCACGGCAAACGGATCTTCGGTGAAGGTCCACAACTTGACCGCACCGCGCACCCCATGCGCGGCGCCGATCCGCGCGACGCAGACCAGCGCCGACATGTCGTGGCCTTAGCTCTTGGCGGCGGCTTCGGCCTGCGCCTTGCGCTCCTTGCGCGGCACGGCCTTCTCCGGATTGTTGCGCGCTTCGCGCTTCTTGACGCCGGCAGCATCGAGGAAGCGCGCCACGCGGTCGGACGGCTGCGCGCCCTTGGCGAGCCAGGCCTTCACCTTGTCCATGTCGAGCTTGAGGCGGGTCTCGTTGTCCTTCGGCAGCAGCGGGTTGAAATGGCCGAGACGCTCGATGAATCGGCCGTCGCGCGGAAAGCGCGAGTCGGCGACGACGACGTGATAGACGGGACGCTTCTTGGTGCCTGCGCGGGCGAGGCGGATAACGACGGACATTTGGTTCTCCTTTAAAGTACAGTTTGTTCGGTTGATTGGTATTCCGCGTCGCGTGAGACCGATGCGATCCCGTGCGACGAATTCCTCATTTCTTCTTGCCCGGGAAACCGCCGAGGCCCGGCAGCGTCGGCTTGCCGCTCAGCCCGGTCAGTCCAGGAAGGTTGGGCAGACCCTGGCGAAGACCAGCCGGCAGATCCTTCGGCAGGTTCGGCAGGCCCTGTCCGCTGCCGCTCTGCATCTTCTCCTGAAGCGCTTTCATCTCTTCCGGAGAGGGAGGCTTCATGCCGCCGCCAAAGCCCATCGCCTGGGCGATGCCGGCGAGCGGGCCGCGCTTGCCCGAGCCCATGGCCTTCATCACGTCGGCCATGTTCCGGTGCATCTTGAGCAGCTTGTTGACGTGCTCGACACTCTGGCCGCTGCCTGCAGCGATGCGCTTCTTGCGGCTCGCTTTCAAGAGATCCGGATGACGGCGCTCCTCGCGCGTCATGGAATCGATGATCGCGACCTGGCGCTTCAGGATCTTGTCGTCGATGCCGGCTGCCGCGATCTGGTTCTTCATCTTGGAGATGCCGGGCATCATGCCCATCAGCCCGCTGATGCCGCCCATGTTCGCCATCTGCAGCAGCTGCTCGCGCATGTCGTTGAGGTCGAACTGACCCTTGCGCATGCGCTCGGCAGTGCGCGCGGCCTTTTCGGCGTCGATGTTGGCGGCGGCGCGCTCGACCAGCGACACCACGTCGCCCATGCCGAGGATGCGCCCGGCGATACGATCGGGATGGAAATCTTCCAGCGCGTCGGTCTTTTCGCCGGTGCCGAGCAGCTTGATCGGCTTGCCGGTGACCGCGCGCATCGACAGCGCAGCGCCGCCGCGGCCGTCGCCGTCGACGCGGGTCAGCACGATGCCGGTGAGGCCGACGCGCTGATCGAACGAACGCGCGAGGTTCACGGCGTCCTGGCCGGTGAGGCTGTCGGCGACCAGCAGCACTTCGTGCGGATTCGCCGCAGCTTTGATCGCGGCTGCCTCCGCCATCATCTCTTCGTCGAGCGTGGTGCGGCCGGCGGTGTCGAGCAGCACGACGTCGTAGCCGCCGAGCTTGCCGGCTTCCAGTGCGCGCTTGGCGATCTGCGGCGGTTGCTGTCCCGCCACGATCGGCAGGGTCGGAATGTCGAGGTCGCGGCCGAGCACGGCCAGCTGTTCCATCGCGGCCGGGCGGTAGACGTCGAGCGAGGCCATCAGGACCTTGCGCTTGTCGCGCTGGACCAGGCGGCGGGCGAGCTTTGCGGTGGTGGTGGTCTTGCCGGAGCCCTGCAGGCCGACCATCATGATCGGCACCGGCGGCACGGAATTGACGTCGATGGTCTGGCCTTCGGCGCCGAGCGTGTTGACCAGCTCGTCATGGACGATCTTGACCACCATCTGGCCCGGCGTGACCGACTTGACCACGGTGGCGCCGATCGCCTGCTCGCGGACTCGCTCGGTGAAGCTGCGCACGACTTCGAGCGCAACGTCGGCCTCGAGCAGCGCGCGGCGCACCTCGCGCATCGCGGCGTCGACGTCCTTTTCGGTCAGCGCACCGCGCCCCGTCAGACGATCGAGAATGCCACCAAGCCGTTCCGACAGATTGTCGAACAATGCCGTTGTCCTTTGTCCTGCTCGCTAAAGAAGCGATCTTCCAAACACCTTTGCGCCCGAGGGCGCACAGCGCTGTCGGGCGTTGACCTCCGGCCTCCAGGGCCAGTCGGCGGGTCGAAAAGAAAGCCTTTCCGAGAAAGTGGCGGGGTTAAACGCCGCTCACGCCCAAAAGTCAAGGAAAGTTAGGGGGGCGGGGCGCCGATGCCAAGGCAAGATGCTGAAAATGTGAGGCTTTTGGCGATGGGTTCCTTTTCTGCCGGGCCGGCCCATATAGCCGGTGATGTCTTACCGTCCGGGCTGCCCCAGGACGCCTGCTTTGCCGCCCACCCGCCCTCCGGCTTTTGGACTGTTCCCTCTGGATGTCCCGCATGAAAACCTATGACGGCCCCTCCTCCGATCATTTCAATGGTCGGCACTTCTTCGACCCCGACGGCGCGCCGCCGAAATCGCTTCGTGAGGTGCTGCGCTGGCAGTTCGGCGGAAAGAGGCAGCGCGCGAAGTGGCCCGCATGGGCGCCGAGCCCCCATGCGGACACGCCGCCGGCGCGCGTCGAGGGGGACAAGGTGCGTCTCTCCTTCGTGGGCCACGCCAGCTGGCTGATCCAGGCCGGCGGTCTCAACATCCTCGTCGATCCTGTCTGGTCGATGCGGGTTTCGCCGGTCAGCTTCGCCGGACCGAGGCGGCACAACGATCCCGGCATCGCCTTCGAGAAGCTGCCGCAGATCCATGTCGTGCTGGTCTCTCACGGACATTACGATCATCTGGATATCGCGACGCTGTCGCGGCTTGCCAAGAATTTTGCCCCGCGCGTGGTCACCCCGCTCGGCAACGACGTCACGATGCGCGGCGCCGATCCCACCATCCAGGTCGAAGCCTTCGACTGGCACGACCGCATCGAGCTCGGCGGCGGCATCGCCGTGCATCTGGTGCCGACGCGGCACTGGACCGCGCGCGGCCTGTTCGACCGCAACAAGGCGCTGTGGGCGAGCTTCGTCCTGGAGACGCCGGCCGGAAAAATCTACGTCGTCTGCGATTCCGGCTATGGCGACGGCAGGCATTTCCGTCGCGTCGCCGAGCGGCACGGGAAGCTGCGTCTGGCGGTCCTCCCGATCGGGGCCTACGAGCCGCGCTGGTTCATGCGCGACCAGCACATGAATCCGGAAGACGCCGTGAAGGCGTTGCTCGATTGCGGCGCTGAAGCCGCGCTCGGGCATCATCACGGCACGTTCCAGCTGACGGACGAGGCGATCGACGCGCCGGCCAAGGCGCTGCTCGAGGCGCTGGATGCGGCAGAGATTCCGCAGCAGCGGTTCGTCGCGATGAAGCCTGGGCAGGTGGTGGAGATCTAGCTCCGCTCTTGCCACCATACAGCTCGTCGTCCCCGGTCGCGACGAAGTCCCGAGTCCGGGACCAATAGCCAGACGGAGATGTTTGGCGAAGACGCGGAATTGCCAGCGTTGCGCCACACCGCCCCCTGTGGCTATGGGCTCCGCCGTCGCGGGGGCGACACCGATGGTGTTGCGGCACCGTGCCCCTTACGGCCTACGGTTCCTTCGGCTTGATCGCCCAGCTCACATTGACAGTCACCGACAGCGTCTCCTCGCCGGGTGCGACTGCGGCCTGCGGTGCTGCGGCCATCCGTTCGGCCATCCGCGTCTTGAACAGCGGCACCGGGGCGCCGCCTTCCGAGACGTTGAGCGGCGCGCCCAGCGTGACGCCGGTGGCCCTGGCGTAGATCTCGGCCTTGCGGCGAGCGTCCGCAACTGCCTGCTCGCGCGCGTCGTCGAGCAGCTTCGAGGCCTGTGTTACCTCGAACGAGATGTTGCCGATGTCGTTGGCGCCGGCGCCGACCAGCGTATCGATGATGGCTGCGACCTTGGCCACATCGCGAATCTTCACGGTGACGCGGTTGCTCGCGCGGAAGCCAACCACGGGCGAGGCGCCGGTGGCTTTGTTCTGGCCGTACTGCGGCTGAAGCGACAGCCGCGAGGTCTGGTAGTCCTTCTCGGCGATGCCGGCGCCCTTCAGCGCCAGCAGCACCTTGCCCATCGCGGCGTTGTTGGCATCGGAGGCTTCCTTCGCCGTCTTGGCGTCGTTGGCGACGCCGGCATCGATTTGCGCGAGATCGGGGGCCGCGGAAATCATGGCCTCGCCGCTCACCGCAATGGCGGATGGAAAATCGTCGGCGCGTGCGGGCGCCGTCAGAAGGACAGTGGCGAAGACGGTGGCAAGCAGGGCAGGCTTTTTCATCAGTCTCACTTCAGCGGTACGAAAACATTGATCACGAGCTTGTCCTCGGCCGTCTTCAGGGGATCGGTGAGGTACTCCTCGATGAACGTGTCCTTGGCTTCCAGCCTCTTGTCGTCGAGGTGATTGGTGATCGCCTCATAGGTGTTGTCCATGTTGTCGTAGGAGCCGCGATGGACGAATTTCAGCGCCTTGCCTTCGGGCGACTTGCCGATGCTCATGTCCTTGGGCAGATTCTTGGGATCCTGGTCGACCGGGATCTGGGCGAGGAAGGTGAAACCGGTGTCGTCGGTCGAGGTGTAGACGATCATCGAATTCCCTGCGGGCTTGATGCCCTGCTTGTCCAGCAGCGTGTTCAGCGCCTTGAAGGCGTCGATCAGCGTATCGAAGGCCGAGTCCCAATTGGCCGTGCCCTTGACCATCACGACCTTCCTGGATTCGAGCGTGGTTTCCAGCCCGAAGGGATCGGCGGTCTGCACCGGCGCAGGCGTGGCGGCCGCGGCAGGCGGTGGCGCCGTCGGGCTGGGCGAGGCGCTGGCGGCAGGTGATGGCGATGCCGCAGGAGCGGGGGAGGCGCTGGCCGCTGGCGAAGGTGTCGCAACGGGGGCGGGCGAGGCGCTTGCCGCCGGCGAGGGCGAGGCGGTCGGGGCCGGCGAGGGGCTGACCGACGCGGCGGGCGCCGGGCTCTGCGCCAGAGCATGGGACAGGCCAAGCGACAAGGCGGCTGCCGGGATCAGTGCGGCCAGAGCGAGACGACGAAACCTGAACATTTTATTCTCCCCAAGACCTTGGCTGCCAAGACCTTGCCCATCAAGACCCTGCCCACCAAGGTCAAAATCCATCCTGGCGCCCGCCCGTGCGTCCCGGTTCGCGCGAACTGCGCCGTTCTAACACGCGGGCGCCGAATTCGTCCCATGACAGATGCGTCATGGCAGGCGTCTCGGCAGCGCCGCAAATCACTGGCCAAGCCGCCGAGGATCGCCATATAAGGCAGGCGAAATTCGGGAATTTTCATGAGCGCGCTGGCCAACCACGCATTTGCCAAGATGAATGGCATCGGCAACGAGATCGTCGTTGTCGATATGCGCGATTCCGCTGGCGGGGTGACGCCGGAGGACGCCCGCGCGGTGGCATCTGCGCGAGGTGGCATCGCCTATGACCAGCTCATGGTGCTGCAGAAGCCACGGCTGGACGGCACCGAAGCCTTCATCCGCATCTACAACAACGACGGCTCGGAGGCCGGCGCCTGCGGCAACGGCATGCGTTGCGTGGTGCGCCGCATCTTCGAGAAGACCGGGCAGACCACCGCGACCTTCGAGACGGCCGCCGGCCTGCTCAATGCCTGGCAGGGTCCAGCGGCCGATCTCTACACCGTGGACATGGGCGTGCCGAAATTCGGCTGGCAGGACATTCCGCTGGCGGAAGAATTTCGCGACACGCGCTACATCGAACTGCAGATCGGGCCGATCGACAATCCGATCCTGCATTCGCCCTCCGTGGTGAACATGGGCAATCCGCATGCGATCTTCTGGGTCGAGGACGTCAACGCCTACGATCTCAGCCGCTTCGGCCCGCTCCTGGAAAACCATCCGATCTTCCCGGAGCGCGCCAACATCACGCTCGCTCATATCGTCGATCGCGAGCACATCACGATCCGCACCTGGGAGCGCGGTGCGGGCCTGACCAAGGCTTGCGGGTCGGCAGCTTGCGCTACGGCGGTCGCTGCGGCGCGGCTGAAGCGCGCAGAGCGCAAGGTCGAGATCACGCTGCCAGGCGGCAAGCTCGGCATCGAATGGCGCGAGCGCGACGACCACGTGTTGATGACGGGGACCGCGACCTTCGAATATGAGGGCAATTTCGATCCGGCGCTGTTTGCGCCGGTCGGATGATGGGCGTCGAGGTCGTCACCTTCGGCTGCCGCCTCAATGCGTTCGAGGCCGAGGTGATCCGCCGCAAGGCGGAAGGCGCAGGCCTTTCCGACACGATCGTCATCAACAGCTGCGCCGTCACCAACGAGGCTGTGGCGCAGGCGCGCCAGTCGATCCGCAGATTGAAGCGCGAGCGGCCAGGCGCGCGCATCGTCGTCACCGGTTGCGCGGCACAGACGCAAAGCCGGATGTTCGCCGACATGGCTGAGGTCGATCGCGTCGTCGGCAATGACGACAAGATGCGCGGCGAAGCCTGGCGCGAGGCCCGCGACGCCTTCGATCTCGACGCCGGCGAGAAGATCGCCGTCAGCGACATCATGTCGGTGAAGGAGATGGCGCCGCATCTCGTCGACGGTTATGCGAGCGGCCTGCCCCGCGTGTTCGTGCAGGTGCAAAACGGCTGTGACCATCGCTGCACCTTCTGCATCATTCCGTTCGGCCGCGGCAATTCGCGCTCGGTCCCGATGGGCGCCGTGGTGGAGCAGGTGCGGACGCTCGCCCAGCGCGGCCATGCCGAGATCGTGCTGACGGGCGTCGATCTCACCAGCTACGGTGCAGACCTTCCGGGAGCGCCGAAGCTCGGCATGCTGACGAAGCAGATCCTGCGGCACGTGCCGGAGCTGAAGCGCCTGCGCATCTCCTCGATCGATTCGATCGAGGCCGACAACGACCTGCTCGATGCCATCGCCGGCGATGCGCGGTTGATGCCGCATCTGCATCTGTCGCTGCAGTCGGGCGACGACATGATCCTGAAGCGCATGAAGCGGCGGCATTCGCGCAATGACGCCATCGCGTTCTGCGAGACGGTCCGCCGGCTGCGCCCGGACATCGCCCTCGGCGCCGACATCGTCGCGGGCTTCCCGACCGAGACAGAGGAGATGTTCGCGCGCTCGCTAGACCTCGTCGAAGAATGCGGCCTGACCTTCCTCCACGTTTTTCCCTATTCGCCGCGGCCCGGTACGCCGGCCGCGCGCATGCCGCAGGTTGCCGGCAGTGCGATCAAGGAACGAGCCAAACGGCTGCGTGCAGCGGGTGAAGCCGCACTGCGGAAGCGGCTGCGGGCCGAGGTCGGCGCAACGCGCGATGTGCTGATCGAGAGCGCCGGGCAGGGACGCACGGAGCATTATCTGCCGGTGGCTGTGGCTGGCGAGCGGGTCGGAAGCATCGTGCCGCTGAGAATTGCCAGCACTGACGGCGAGCACCTCACCACATAGTCGACTGGCCTCTTCCTTCTCCCTTTGTGGGAGCAGGTGGCGCGAAGCGCCGGATGAGGGGGCTCTCTCCAAGAATTCAAATGAGAGTTGGATTCGCGGAGAGAGACCCTTCACCCGCCTCGCCGCTTCGCGACGAGCCATCCTCTCCCGCATCGGGAGAGGGAAGAACGCGCGACTCCCGCGTTTGCCTCAGACGAGTCTACGACGCCCTTACCTGCCAGAACCGCAGCGTCCGCTTGGCATTCTCCGTCGTCATTCTTGCGTAGAGCCCCTGCGCTCTTGCAAGATCCGCCGGCTTCATCGCACCCGTTGCAAAACGGCTTTCGAGCACGGCCACGGTCGTCTCCCAGCGGAGCTGCGCGGCCTTGCAAGGCACCAGCAGGCCGTCTTCGCGCAGACTCTGCATCAACGGACGAATCACCTCGACCGTCGATCCTGACAATGCCGCCAGCGCCGCCATCGTCTCCTCATAGCGCCGCTGTCTGGCAAATCCGAGCAGCGTCGGCTCATCGAGCTGGCCGGCGGCCTTGAGATTTGCAACGGCGCGCTTGGCGCCTTCCAAATCGCGGACGCCCGACATTTCGCGCGCGACACCGATGGTGACGGCGGCGATCGCGCTCTGGATTTCCTCGAACAGATGCGGCGGGGCGCGCGACAACAAGCGGGTGCGCACGGCATCGGTTGCCGAGCGCAGCAATTGGCGGCGCAGATCCGACGGCAGATCGACGCGAACGCCGACGCTGACGGCGAGCTCCGGATCGCTTTCGGCCTGTCCGACGATGACGGCAAATCCGTTGCCCGAGACGCGCGCGCCCGGATTGGCGGCGAGCCGCCGGTTGACGCTGGGGTAGCGGCGGGCCAGCAGCGCGTCCGTGACGATCTCCTTCAGCCACCAGCGGCCGGCGACCGCGAGCAGATGCGCCTCGCCCTTGCTCGAGGCGATCTTCACGAGTTCGGCGTCGTCGAGGCGGGCGGATTCCTGCAGCACGGGACCGGCGATGCGGATCTCGTCATTGTTGGCGAGGCGGCGGATCACGGACGGCGGCGCCTGAGCGATCGGCGCCAGCTGCGCGCTGATCTCGGCGAGCGCCACGCGCGCGCCGATGTCGGCGATGGCGCGCAGCTCGATGGTGCCGATCAGGCGTTCGAGCACGTCATCGAACAGCGCGATCTGCTCGTCGTCGAAGCTGCCGGCGGAAGACAGGAACAGGTCGGTGACGCGGCGGGCCGTTGCCAGGCCCTTCTCTGCCGAGCCGGCGCGTATCGCGGATTCGACCTCGTCGATGATCGATAGCCCGGCCTTGGTCGTCACGCGCGGCTCGTCCTGAGCGGTTACGGAAGCTTTTCTAAGCAGCCGCTATCATTAGAGGCGAGCGCTGAAGGTTTGGTAAACCATGGCCGGAGGTGTTCGGATCAGGTTCGATGACCGCCACGAAGGCCGTCGGCGCTCTCTCTCTGAAAGCGGGAGAGGTGAACGACGGCGGCGCGCGCCGCTACTCCCCGTTCCAGCCGCAGGCCATGAGCTTCTCGTGCATGTGCGGCGGGGCCGGGGCCACGACGCGGACCGGCTCCTTGTTCCGGGAGATCGGGACCACGATCTCGCGGGAATGCAGGTGCAGGCGCGGCTCGCCGAAGCGGGGTCCGTTGCCGTAAATGTTATCGCCGAAGATTGGCCAACCGCTCTCGGCTGAATGCACCCGCAATTGATGCGTCCGGCCGGTCACGGGTTCCATGGCGAGCCAGGTCAGGCCGTCGCCGCGGCCCAACACCTTCCAGTTGGTGATGGCCCTCTGCCCCTCCGGGTCCGGCTTCTGCCACCAGCCGCGTTCGGCATTGAGCCGGCCGAGCGGCATGTCGATCGTGCCTTCGTCTTCCGCGGGACCGCCCTCGACCACGGTCCAGTAGGTCTTGCCGATCTTGCCATGCTTGAACAGCAGTCCGAGGGACGCCGTGGCTTTGCGGTGGCGGCCGAGCACGAGGCAGCCGGACGTGTCCTTGTCGAGCCGGTGGGCCAGCACCGGCGGCCGCGGCAGGCCGAACCGCAGCGCGTCGAAGGAATGCTCCAGGTTGGGGCCTCCCTTGGGGCCGCGATGCACCGGCAGGCCGGCCGGCTTGTTGATGACCAGCATCAAACCGTCGCGATGGAGCACGCGCGACAAAATCTCGTCAGCGGTCAATTCGGGAACATCGAGCACTTGCAAGACTTTCGTTTAATCGCCGGAACGGCTAACACACCAGTGCGGCGGATTTGGCATTCGCTTGGTGTTTGCCGCAAGCGCGGAGCGAATGCCAAATCCAAAAGCCGCAATGGCAAGAAAACATCTCTCGTGCCGCTCTTCGATTTGAAGTTCCTAACCGAACGCGCGGCAAGAGAGTAGGAACTTCGAATCGGCGGCACGAGCAACATGAACGATACCTCCGAAACCCCCAAGCTGAGCTGGTGGCGCCGCCTGTCCAACGGGTTGAAGCGCACCTCGTCCTCGCTCGGGACTGCGGTCGCCGACCTTGTCACCAAGCGCAAGCTCGATCGCGCCATGCTCGACGAGATCGAGGACGTGCTGCTGCGCGCCGATCTCGGCACCGCGGTCTCGGTACGGATTGCCGATGCGGTCGGCGCCGGACGCTACGACAAGGCGATCTCGGCCGACGAGGTCAAGGACGTGGTCGCGACCGAGGTCGAGAGGGTGCTGGCACCGGTGGCGAAGCCGCTCGAGGTCGACAAGGCCAAGAAGCCGTTCGTGATCCTCGTGGTTGGCGTCAACGGCTCCGGCAAGACCACCACGATAGGAAAGCTCTCACAGAAATTCGCCTCCGAAGGCCGCAAGGTGATGCTAGCCGCCGGCGATACGTTTCGCGCAGCCGCCATCGAGCAGCTCAAGGTCTGGGGAGAGCGCACAAAGACACCCGTGATCGCGGGGGCGCAGGGCTCGGATTCGGCCAGCCTTGCCTTCAACGCACTGACCGCGGCGAAGGAGCAGAACATCGACGTGCTCCTGATCGACACTGCCGGACGCTTGCAGAACAAGGCCGAGCTGATGAACGAGCTCGAAAAGGTCGTGCGCGTGATCCGCAAGGTGGATGCCACCGCGCCGCACGCGGTGCTGCTGGTGCTCGACGCCACCGTCGGACAAAACGCGCTGTCGCAGGTCGAGGCGTTCCATCGCACCGCAGGGGTCACCGGCCTCGTGATGACCAAGCTCGACGGCACCGCCCGCGGCGGCATCCTGGTGGCGCTCGCGGAGAAGTTCAAACTGCCGGTGCATTTTATCGGCGTCGGCGAGGGCGTCGACGATCTCGCGCCGTTCACCGCGCGCGATTTCGCCAAGGCTATCGCGGGAATCGAAAGCTGAAAAATGGACAAGACTCAGCCGCACCCGATGTTCAAGCTCGCGACCGAGCTCGGTCCGCTGCTCGTGTTCTTCTTCGTGAACGCGAAGTTCAATCTGTTCGCCGCGACCGGCGCCTTCATGGTGGCGATCGCGGTCGCGATGACCGCGTCCTACATGGTGACGCGCCACATTCCGATCATGGCGATCGTGACGGGCGTCGTCGTGCTGGTGTTCGGCACGCTGACCCTGGTGCTGCACGACGAGACCTTCATCAAGGTCAAGCCCACCATCATCTACGGCCTGTTCGCCGCGATCCTCGGTGGCGGCCTGTTGTTCGGCCGTTCCTTCATCGCGGTGATGTTTGACCAGGTGTTCAATCTGACCCCGCAGGGCTGGCGCATTCTCACGCTGCGCTGGGCGCTGTTCTTCGCCGGAATGGCGGTGCTGAACGAGATCGTGTGGCGCACCCAGAGCACGGACTTCTGGGTGAACTTCAAGGTGTTCGGCGTCACGACGCTGACCATGATCTTCGCGGTCGCCCAGCTGCCGCTGACCAAGCGGCATCACCTCGAGCCGGTCTCGCTGGAGGCCAGCGAGGCCGAGGCGGGCGATGTGAGCAAGGGGTGATCTATCCGCCGTCATTCCGGGATATCGCGCAGCGATCAACCCGGATGACGGCGACTACTTCAGTGCCTTCTCCAGCTCCGGCATCAGCACAGTCCTCAGGTTTTGCGCCGTGATCGGTCCGACCAGCTTGTAGACGATGTTGCCCTCGCGCCCGACGACGAAGGTTTCCGGCACGCCGTAGACGCCCCATTCAATCGAGGCGCGGCCGTTGCCGTCCACCCCGACATGGCTGAAGGGGTTGCCGTAGCGGCCGAGGAAGCGGCGCGCGTTGTCGGCGGCGTCCTTGTAGTTGATGCCGACCAGCTGAATGCGTTTGTCCTTGGCGAGCTCGGTCAGGAGCGGCGCCTCGTCATGACACGGCACGCACCAGGACGCCCACACGTTGACCAGGCTCACCTTGCCCTTGAACGCGGCGGGGTCGAGGCCGGGCATCTGCGCATTGCCAGCCTGCAATCCCTCGAGCGGCGGCAGCACCGTCTGCGGCGCCGGTCGTCCGATCAGCGCGGACGGAATCCGCGAGGGATCGCCGCTGCCGAGCCGGAACCAGAACAGCAGCGCCAATGCCAGGAATGCAATCAGCGGCAGCACCATCAGGAAGGTGCGGCGCCGCGGCGGAGCGGAGCTCGGCTGATCGCTCATCGCAGCTCCGTCGCGCTGCGGCCCGAACGGCGGGTGATGCCGCGCTCCTCCAGCTCGCGCAGGCGCTGCGTCTGGCTGCGGTAATCGAGCATGACCCAGCCGATCAGGATGGCGACCACGAGGGCGGCAGCCGCGTAAGACGTCACGATGAAGGACGCGTAGGGACCCAGCGACATCGTCATGCGGCTTTCTGACTGGCCTGCATCATCTGCAGCGAGCGGACCCGGCGGCGCAGGATCTCGTTGCGCATCGCGGCCAAATGCAGCGTGACGAACAGCAGCGTGAAGGCGATCGCCATCACCAGCAGCGGGATCAGGAAAGACTTGTCCAGCGCCGAGCCGCCCATGCGCATCACCGAGGCCGGCTGGTGCAGCGTGTTCCACCAGTCGACCGAGAACTTGATGATGGGCAGGTTGATCGCGCCGACCAGGGTCAGCACCGCAGCCGCCCGCGCCGCGCGCGAGGGATCGTCGACCGCGCGCCACAGCGCCATCAGGCCGAGATACATCAAGAAGAGAATAAGGACCGAGGTCAGACGGGCGTCCCATTCCCAATAGGTGCCCCACATCGGTCGGCCCCACAGCGAGCCCGTGAGCAGCGCAAGGAAGGTGAAGGCGGCGCCGATCGGCGCTGCCGCTTTGGCTGCGACGTCGGCGAGCGGATGCCGCCATACCAGCGTGCCCAGCGAGGCAATGCTCATCACGCCCCACACGAACATCGCCAGCCAGGCATTGGGCACGTGAATGAACATGATCTTCACGGTCGCGCCTTGCTGGTAGTCGTCCGGTGCGGACGCGGATTGATAGAGGCCAATCGCGAGCAGGATGACGGTTGCGGCCGCGAGCCACGGCAACAGCCGCGCCGTCAGCGCGAGGAACCGTGTGGGATTGGCGAGATCGATCAGCGTCATGGTATCCTGATAATCACCGGGAGCCGCTCAGGCAATCAGCACGAAAGTCCGTCGCGAAAGTTGATCGGGGTCAAGTCAGTCGAGACCATCTCAGTCGAGGCCATGCCGCAGGCTTGCCGCGGCCGCGAAGGGGCCGATGACGAGGCTGACCAGCGACAGCGCGCAGAGGATCGAGAAGGGCGCGCCGAACGTCATGGGGCCGACGATCACGGCCTGCGAGGCCGCAACCCCGAAAATCAGCACCGGGATGGACAGCGGCAGCACGAGGACCGCCATCAGCAGCCCGCCGCGGTGCAGCGTCACGGCCAGCGCTGCGCCGATCATGCCGGTGAAGGTCAGGGCCGGCGTGCCCGCCAGCAGCGTCAGGGCCACAGCTCCGGTCGCGACCATGTCGAGGTTGAGCAGGAGGCCGAGCACGGGGGTTGCGACAATCAGCGGCAGGCCGGCCGCCAGCCAATGCGCCAGCGCCTTGGCAGCGCAGGCGAGTTCCAGCGGTGTCCGGCTCATCGTGATCAGGTCGAGCGAGCCGTCCTCGTGGTCGGCCATGAACAGCCGGTCCAGCGTGAGCAGGCTCGCCAGCAGCGCGCCGAGCCACAGGATCGCCGGCCCCAGGCGCGACAGCAGCGCCAGATCCGGCCCCACCGCGAACGGCATCAGCACCACCACGGTCAGGAAGAACAGCACGCCGATCAGCGCCCCGCCGCCAACGCGCAGCGCGATCCTGATGTCCCGGCGGACGAGGGCTGAGAGGGCGGTCATGGGATGACCCTTCCGGCGGGGCAGCCATGGGAGCCGGATTGGAGCTGCGAGGATGGTGCGCTCCCTCCGCCGCTTGCGGGGGAGGGTTGGGGAGAGGGTGTCTCGACAACGAAGATTCCCCCAGAGGACAGAACCCTCTCCCGGCGCTCCGCGCCGGTCTCTCCCGCAGGCGGGAGAGGCTTGGGAGCCGGCGGCGACGCCTGCTTTCCGGGTGCGAGATGGGCGAGGGGGGAGGGAACGGTGAGAGCAGGGCCCCGCCGCTCGGAAAGCTGAGGGTGGGGCCGAATCACGCCACACCCCCGATCCGCAGCTCCCGCGATTCGATCCCCAGCGGCGCATGGGTCGCCGCGACGATCATCCCGCCGCGCGAAAGGTGCTGGCGCATCAGGCCGCCGAACATGTCCTGGCCGGCGACATCCAGCGCATTGGTCGGCTCGTCCAGCAGCCAGACCGGGCGGCGCACCGTCAGCAGCCGGGCCAGCGACAGCCGGCGGCGCTGGCCGGCGGACAGGAAGCCGGCGGGCAAATGGGTGGCGTGGTCGAGGCCGACGGTCGCGAGGGTCTCGGCGGGATCAGCGCGCTCGCCGCCGAGGAAATCGGCCCAGAATGTCAGATTTTCAGTCACGCTCAGCGCCGGCTTCAGGGCATCGCGATGGCCGAGGTAATGGCACTGCTCGGGCAGCGTCAGCTCGCCGTCGCCGCCATCCAGCACGATGGTCCCAGCCGCCGGGACGAGCAGGCCAGCGATCAGCCGCAGCAGCGAGGTCTTGCCCGCGCCATTGCGGCCCACCACCGACACGGCCTCGCCGGCAGCCGCGGCGAAATCAAGCCCGGAGAACACCTCGCGGCCGCCGCGGACGCAAATGAGCCCGCGTCCTGACAGCTGCATCTTGCCTTGTGTCGTTCCGCTCACAGCCAGGCCTCAGGAAATCTTGGGGTAGCGCATGGGAATTTTTGGCTCGCGAATTGCTGCGGCACGATTGAGGCTGTGGCGGCGCGGTTAGAAAGCTTCTATAAGCCCGGAACTACTTGATGCAGCAACTCAACCTGCCCCTGCAAGCGGCCCAGCCTGATACGCCAACGGTGTTAAAATACCCTGCCGGGTATAACTAACAATTGGGATTCCTACATGACCTCGCTCGACAGCTTCAAATGCAAAAAGACCCTCAAGGTCGGCGCCAAGACCTATGTCTATTACAGCCTGCCTACGGCCGAGAAGAATGGTCTGAAGGGGATTTCGAAACTTCCCTATTCGATGAAGGTCCTGCTCGAGAACCTGCTGCGCAACGAGGACGGCCGCTCGGTGAAGAAGGACGACATCGTCGCGGTGTCGAAATGGCTGCGCAAGAAGTCGCTGGAGCATGAGATCGCCTTCCGCCCGGCGCGCGTGCTGATGCAGGACTTCACCGGCGTCCCGGCGGTGGTCGACCTCGCCGCGATGCGCAACGCGATGCAGAAGCTCGGCGGCGATGCCGAGAAGATCAATCCGCTGGTTCCGGTCGATCTCGTCATCGACCACTCCGTGATCGTGAACTTCTTCGGCGACAACAAGGCCTTCGGCAAGAACGTTGCCGAAGAATACAAGCAGAACCAGGAACGCTACGAGTTCCTGAAGTGGGGCCAGAAGGCATTCTCGAACTTCTCCGTCGTGCCCCCCGGCACCGGCATCTGCCACCAGGTCAATCTGGAATATTTGGCCCAGACGGTCTGGACGAAGAAGGAGAAGATGACGGTCGGCAAGAAGACCGGCACGTTCGAGGTCGCCTATCCCGATTCGCTCGTCGGCACCGATTCCCACACCACCATGGTCAACGGCCTTGCGGTGCTCGGCTGGGGCGTCGGCGGCATCGAGGCGGAGGCCTGCATGCTCGGCCAGCCGCTGTCGATGTTGCTGCCCAACGTCGTCGGCTTCAAGCTGAAGGGCGCGCTGAAGGAAGGCGTCACCGCGACCGACCTCGTGCTGACCGTGACGCAGATGCTGCGCAAGCTCGGCGTGGTCGGCAAGTTCGTCGAGTTCTTCGGCCCCGGCCTCGACCACCTTTCCGTTGCCGACAAGGCCACCATCGCCAACATGGCGCCCGAATACGGTGCGACCTGCGGCTTCTTCCCCGTCGATGCCGCCGCGCTCGACTATCTCAAGACCTCCGGCCGTTCTTCCGCGCGCGTCGCGCTGGTACAGGCCTATGCCAAGGCACAGGGCCTGTTCCGTACCGCGAAGTCGCCCGATCCGGTGTTCACGGAAACGCTGACGCTCGACCTCGGTGACGTCGTGCCGTCCATGGCCGGCCCGAAGCGTCCCGAAGGCCGCATCGCGCTGCCCACCGTCGCGGACGGCTTCTCGCTCGCGCTCGCCAGCGAGTACAAGAAGGCCGAGGAGCCTGCCAAGCGCTTCCCTGTCGAAGGCAAGAATTTCGACATCGGCCATGGCGACGTCGTGATCGCCGCGATCACCTCCTGCACCAACACCTCGAACCCGAGCGTCCTGATCGGTGCCGGCCTGCTCGCGCGTAACGCGGCTGCGAAGGGCCTCAAGGCCAAGCCGTGGGTGAAGACCTCGCTCGCCCCGGGCAGCCAGGTGGTCGCCGAATATCTCGCCAATTCCGGTCTCCAGCCGTATCTCGACAAGGTCGGCTTCAACCTGGTCGGCTTCGGCTGCACCACCTGCATCGGCAATTCCGGTCCGCTGCCCGAGGAGATCTCCAAGGCGATCAACGACAACGGCGTCGTCGCGGCCGCCGTGCTCTCCGGCAACCGCAACTTCGAGGGCCGCGTCTCGCCGGACGTGCAGGCGAACTATCTGGCTTCGCCGCCGCTGGTCGTCGCCTACGCGCTTGCCGGCAGCGTCACCAAGAACCTCGCCACCGAGCCGCTCGGCGAGGGCAAGGACGGCAAGCCGGTGTACCTGAAGGACATCTGGCCGACGACGAAAGAGATCAACGCCTTCATGAAGAAGTTCGTGACCGCGTCGATCTTCAAGAAGAAGTACGCGGACGTGTTCAAGGGCGACACCAACTGGCGCAAGATCAAGACGGTCGAGAGCGAGACCTATCGCTGGAACATGTCTTCGACCTATGTGCAGAACCCGCCCTATTTCGAAGGCATGAAGAAGGAGCCGGAGCCGGTCACCGACATCGTCGAGGCGCGTATCCTCGCCCTGTTCGGCGACAAGATCACCACCGACCACATCTCGCCGGCCGGTTCGATCAAGCTCACCTCGCCCGCCGGCAAATATCTCAGCGAGCACCAGGTGCGCCCCGCCGACTTCAACCAGTACGGCACGCGCCGCGGCAACCATGAAGTGATGATGCGCGGCACCTTCGCCAACATCCGCATCAAGAACTTCATGCTGAAGGGCGCCGACGGCAACATTCCGGAGGGCGGGCTCACCAAGCACTGGCCCGACGGCGAGCAGATGTCGATCTACGACGCCGCCATGAAGTACCAGGAAGAGAAGGTGCCGCTGGTGGTGTTCGCCGGTGCCGAATACGGCAACGGCTCCTCGCGCGACTGGGCCGCGAAGGGCACGCGCCTGCTCGGCGTTCGCGCCGTGATCTGCCAGAGCTTCGAACGCATCCACCGCTCCAACCTGGTCGGCATGGGCGTGCTGCCGCTGACCTTCGAGGAAGGCACCTCCTGGCAGTCGCTTGGTCTGAAAGGCGACGAGAAGGTCACGCTGCGCGGCCTCGTCGGCGACCTCAAGCCTCGCCAGAAGCTGACCGCGGAGATCGTCTCCGGCGACGGCTCTTTGCAGCGTGTTTCGCTGCTCTGCCGCATCGATACGCTGGACGAGCTCGACTACTATCGCAACGGCGGCATCCTGCACTACGTGCTGCGCAAGCTTGCGGCGTAAGCGCGGATTTGTGAACGATGGCTCACTGCGAAGTGAGTAGAAGCCTGAACGAAGGCGGCCTATCAAAGGCCGCCTTCGCGCGTTTGCGGTGCGCTTCAGATGGGCCCGCCCGGCGGAAAACCTCCCCTTGGACGGTTGCCTGGACGGACGAATGTGCCGCGCCCGTAAGACTACGGTGACCATCCGGCGATAAGATCTCCCTTCTCACGAGCAACGGTGTGCGGCGTTCGATATGACGACAATGACGGCTTCTCATCTGATTCCACGTTGGTCCGGTGCCCTCTGGTCGGGAGCTCTCGGCATCTGTGCGATCATCGCCGTCATCCGTCCCGCCCACGCTGATCCGCGTGCTGTTGTCGAGTTGTTTACCTCGCAGGGCTGCTCGTCCTGCCCGCCCGCCGATCAGATCATCGGCGATCTCTCCAAGGACCCATCAATCATCGCGCTGAGCATGCCGATCGACTATTGGGACTATCTCGGCTGGAAGGACACGCTGGCGGACTCGCGCTTCTCTGCACGGCAGCGTGCCTACTCGCGCATGCGCGGCGACCGCGAAGTCTACACCCCGCAGGTCATCGTCAACGGCTCGACGCACGTCATTGGCAGCGACCGCGCCGGGATCGAGCGTGCGATCGGCAAGGCAGACAAGGGCACTGGCGTGATGAGCGTGCCGGTGACGATGTCGCTTTCCGGCAAGCAGATCAACGTTTCGGTGGCGGCGAGCAAAGAGCCCGCGGTCTCGCGCGGCGAGGTCTGGATCTGCTCGATCGCGAAGTCGGTGCCGATCGCCATCACCCGTGGCGAGAATCGCGGACAGCAGGTCACTTACCACAACGTGGTGCGCAACCTGCTCAAGGTCGGCGACTGGACCGGCCGTCCGGAAAGTTGGACGGTGCCGATCGAGAACCTCACCCGCGACGGCGTCGACGGCGCGGTGGTCTATGTCCAGGACGGCAGCCGCGAAAAGCCAGGCCCGATGCTGGGCGCGGCGTACACCTCGCTGCATTGAAGCAGGCAGAACGTCTCGGCAATTGATGCTCGTCATTTCGGGGTGCGCGAAGCGCTGGCCCGAAATCCATCCATTCATCGCACGAGTCGAGAAATGGATTCTCAGACGCGCAATTGCGCATCATAGTTCGCGCCGAGAAGCGCGACCCGGAACGACGGCGGCCGGAAACATCCCGACACAAACAAAAAAGGACCAACTTGCGCTGGTCCCTCCTTGCCGTGCGTACAGACCCGATCCTGTTCGACCCCGGGGGGCTGGGGGCTGAGGAATCCGGAACCGAAAGGACCGGGTCAACGCACGCGAATCTTGTCGCAATTCAGGGCGGCAGTCGCTAGGCGGAAAAGCGGCGACACTATGATTCCTGCTAACGATCCCGTGACGGTTTGCCGCGACAGAGTTCCACCACTGCGTGTGTCTCGATGCACAGCCGATTCGACGGGTTGAGGGGAACCCCTTGCGGCCACGAACGGTTGGCGCGATCATGCAATCGTCATGAACGCGGTTCCCGGGGGCGGTCTTCGCGGACGCGGTCATTGCTGGCGATGAGGAGGCGCTTCCATGAGCCTGATGTCGGAGGATGCCGATCCGAGCGAGCAGCGCGCGGCGGCGCGCCCCGCCGCCCTGAATGCGCAGGCAAACCGGGTGACGTTCAACCGGCTCGAGCTGCACCGGATTCTCAATCTCTACGGTCGCATGGTCGCGGATGGCGAATGGCGCGACTACGCGATCGACTTCCTGAAGGATCGCGCCGTGTTCTCGGTCTATCGCCGTGCCTCGGAAGTGCCGATCTACCGCATCGAGAAGGACCCGCGCCTCGCGCGCAAGCAGGGCATGTACAGCGTGATCTCGGCGACCGGGCTCATCCTGCGCCGCGGCCATGAGCTGGAGCGCGTGCTGCTGGTGATCGATCGCAAGCTCGCGGTGGTGTGACGACCTCTGCCCGTCCTTCCGGGACGCGACGAAGTCGCGAGAGCTCGCGCGGCGCGTGCCCCGGAAGGACGGGAGCCGTTACGTCACCGGCACGGTGCTTGCCCCCTCGCCGAGGTCGCGCTGCATCATCACGGTATCCAGCCAACGGCCGAATTTCAGCCCGACATTTGGATGGGTGCCGATCATCTTGAAGCCGCTCTTGGTGTGAACGCCGATCGAGCCGGCATTGGCGGAATCGCCGATGACCGCGATCATCTGGCGGAAGCCGCGCGCCTCGCACTCGCTGATCAGCCGCTCCAGCAGCAACGAGCCGACGCCCCGGCGGTGGAAGGAGGGATCGAGATAGATCGAGTTCTCCACCGTGAAACGGTAGGCCGGCCGCGGCCGGTAGGCGCCCGCATAGGCATAGCCGGCGACGCGTCCATCGACCATGGCGACCAGATAGGGGTAGCCGCCGTCCACCAGCGCACGATAGCGGCGCGTCATCTCGGCAAGGTCAGGAGGCTCCAGCTCGAACGTCGCCGTGCCCTCGCGGACGGCTTGCTGGTAGATCGCGGTGATGGCGGGGAGGTCGGCCTCGGCCGTGGGCCTGATTTCGGGTGCGGACATGGGGCGGAGATTAAGGCCTTGCCGCGGGCCCTGGAAGAGGCCGCACCGCCTCCACACCCGTCATTTGCGAGCGCAGCGAAGCAATCCTGGAATGCAGCCAGGGAGGGACCCTGGACGCTTCGTCGCAAGCTCCGCGCAATGACGGCGTTCGTGGCTGCCGCAGGCCCAAACAAAAACCCCGGCCTCTCGGCCGGGGTCCGTGTCGTTCCCTCGCCGGGCGCCTACTCGCGCTGGCCGAGGAGCTGCAGCAGCAGCGTGAACAGGTTGATGAAGTTCAGGTACAGCGACAGTGCGCCGGTGATGGCCGCACGCTCTGCGATGTCACCGCCGGCCGAGGCATAGCCGTAGATGTAGTCGTTCTTCAGCCGCTGGGTATCCCAGGCGGTGAGGCCCGAGAACACCAGCACGCCGACCACCGACACGATGAACTGCAGCATCGAGCTGGCCAGGAACAGGTTCACCAGGCTGGCGAGAACGACACCGATCAGGCCCATGAACAGGAACGAGCCCATCCCGGTGAGGTCACGCTTGGTGGTGTAGCCGTAGAGGCTCAGCGCACCGAAGGTGGCCGCGGTGATGAAGAACACCCGCACGATCGAGGTGTGCGTGAACACCAGGAAGATCGACGAGAGCGAGATGCCCATCAGCGCCGAGAACACCCAGAACAGGATCTGGGCGGTCGAGGGTGCCAGACGGTTGATGCCTGCCGATATCACGAACACCATCGCGAGCGGCGCGAGCATGAACAGCCACTTCAGGGGGCTGACGAACATCGCGTAGCCGAACGGCGTCAGGAACAGCTTGCCGACGCGCACCGCGTCCGGGGTCGCAACGTCGGTCACGGCAGCCATGTAGACACCGAGCGCGGCGAGACCGGTGATGGCCAGGCCGATGCTCATGTAGTTGTAGATGCGCAGCATGTAGGCGCGCAGGCCGGCATCGACCGTCGCGGCGTCAACACGCCCGGCGGCCCTGCCGAAAGGAGAAGCGTAGTTACGGTCTAGGTCCGACATGGTCGAATTCCCGTTGGTTGGTCCGGTCCGGCACGAGGGTCGCCATGCCGCCGGTTCGTCAAATTCTATCTCGGACCCCGATGTGAGCCGACTAAATTCCGGCTCACAATCGGGACTCCGAACCCATTCGATATGTGGGAAACTAACACATTCGATGCAACCGTCCACGCGCGGCTGAATGTCGCCCTCGCCAGCAATCCTGACGAGCGGACGTGGTTAATCGCAGGAATCGTGCGATTCCGCTCCCGCACGGCGACCCGCTACATTTTGTCACAAATTCCGCAACACCGTGGCCGGCTTTTTGTTCAACGCCAGCAGCGTGCCGGCGAGCCCCAGCCCGACGGTAACGACGAGTGCCGCTGCCACCACGCCGGCCGCGCTGCCGGCCTGCCAGACGAAGCTCAGCGTCATCAGGCGCGTCACGATGATCCAGGCCGCGATGCTGCCGGCGATCACGCCGAACACGGCGGTTGCCAGGCCGATCAGGAGGTATTCGAGCGCATAGGCGCCGAGCAGCCGCAGCCGCGTCGCGCCCAGGGTTTTCAGGATCACCGCATCGTAAACCCGGTGACGATGGCCGGCTGCGAGCGCCCCGCCCAGGACAAGGATGGCCGAGATCAGGGTGACGGCACTGGCGCCGCGGATCGCCAGCGCCAGGTTGGTGACCACTGAGCCGACCGTCTCCATCACCTCGCGCACCCGCACGCTGGTGACCATCGGATAGGCGTCCGCGACCTCCTTGATGATCCTGCCGTCGCCCACGGCATTGCCGCCGGCCTCCGTCAGCGTCGCGATATGCGTATGCGGTGCGCCCTTGAATGCGTTTGGCGAGAAGACGAGAACGAAGTTGATGCCGAGGCCCTGCCAGTCGATGGTGCGCAGATTGCCGATTTTGGCGGGAATGTCGCGGCCGAGCACGTTGACCACGATCTCGTCGCCGAGCTTGAGGCCAAGCCCGTCGGCGATCTTCTTCTCCATCGAGACCAGCGGCGGGCCGGAATAATCGGCGCTCCACCATTCGCCTTCGACCACTTTGGAACCTTTCGGCAGCGCGCCGGTGTAGGTCAGGCCGCGGTCGCTCTGCAGCACCCATTCGGAATCCGTTGTCGGCTTGAGCTCCTCGGCGCGAACGCCGCGCGCGGCGACGATGCGCCCGCGCAGCATCGGCACGTCCTCCACCTTCGCGCCGGGGGCAATCCGGCGCAGATAGCCGTCGAACTGCTCGGCCTGCGCGCTCGGGATGTCGATGAAGAAGAAGGACGGCGCCTGGTCGGGCAGAGCTGCGAGGAATTGCCGGCGCAGATTGCCGTCGATCTGGGTGATGGTGACGAGCACGGCGAGGCCGAGGCCCAGCGACAGCACGACCGACGGCGTCAGCGCGCCCGGCCGGTGGATGTTGGCAATCGCCAGCCGCAGCATCGGCAGCCGCGACCGCGGCAGCCGCCGCGCGATCGCCATCAGCAGGGCGGCAATGCCGCGGAGCAGGGCGAACACGAGGACCGAGGAGGCGACGAACACCGCGGCGATGCGCTTGTCGAAGGAGAGGCCGATCACGACCGCAATGAGCAGCGCGATCACGAGTGCCATGAACACGAGATAGCCCAAGCGGGGCCGGTGCCATTCCGAGCTGATCGTGTCACGGAACAGCGCGGCCACCGGCACGTCGTGCACACGCCCGAGCGGCCACAGGCCGAAGGCGAGCGCGGTGAGGAGGCCGTAGACGAAGGACAGCGCGAGCTCATCGACATGCATGGCCGGCACCACCGGCAGCGGCAGGAGCTTGCCGAACAGGCCGACGATCGCGAAAGGCATGGCGGCACCGAGCACGAGGCCGATGACCGAGCCGATGCCCGCGAGCAGAATGACCTGCGCCAGGTAGATGCCGAACACGTCGCGACCGGTCGCGCCGACGGCCTTGAGCGCCGCGATCACCTCGAGCCGGCGATCGATATGGCTCTTCACGGCATTGGCAACGCCGACCCCGCCGACCAGCAGCGCGGCCAGGCCGACCAGGGTCAGGAACTGCGTGAAGCGGTTGATGTTGCGTTCGAGCTGTGGCGAGGCATTGGAGCGGCTGCGGATCTCCCAGCCGGCCTGCGGCGCGGCGCTGCGCGCGTCCGCGATGAAGGCCTCGGTGGCGCGCTCGCTGTTCGCGGCATCCGGCAGCTTGACCCGGTAGACCCAGCGCACCAGGCTGCCGGGCTGGATCAGGCCGGTGGCGCGCAGGCCCGCCTCGCTGATTAGAAAGCGCGGCCCGAAGCCGATGCCGCCGGCGAGCTTGTCCGGCTCGGCTTCGACGGTAGAGCGGATCTGGAAGGTTGCCGCGCCGATGGTGACCCGATCGCCGGCCTTCAGCGACAGCCGGGTCAGCAGTGCCGGATCGGCAGCGGCGCCGAATGCGCCGTCACGCTCCGCGAGCAGATCGGACATCGGCAGTGGCGGTGCCAGCGTGAGCTGTCCAAGCATCGGATAGGCGTCGTCGACGGCCTTCATCTCGACCAGCGCCAGCTTGCCGTCAGCCGAGCGCGCCATGCCGCGCAAGGTCGCCGCGGTCGACAGCGTGCCGCGCGAGCGCAGGAACGCGATCTCTTCCGGCTTGGCCTCCCGCTGGAACAGCACGAAGGAGACGTCGCCGCCGAGCAGGGTGCGGCCTTCCCGCGCAAGGCCCTCGGAGAGGCTCGCCGACACCGAGCCGACGCCGGCGATCGCCATCACGCCGAGCGCGATGCAGGCGATGAAGACGTAGAAGCCGCGCAAGCCCCCGCGCAATTCGCGCATCGCGTAACGCAGCGACAGCGCGACGCCATTGGGCTTCGCGAAAGGTTCGGCAACCGTGCTCATGCCGGCGCAGACTGCGTGTCGATGCGCCCGGAGCGCAGGCGGATGACGCGGTCGCAGCGATGCGCCAGCGAGGAATCGTGCGTCACCAGCACCAGGGTCATGCCGCGCTCGGCGTGCTTGCTGAACAGCAGGTCGACGATCTGCTTTCCGGTGGCCTCGTCGAGATTGCCGGTCGGCTCGTCGGCGACGAGGATCGCCGGATCGGGCGCCAGCGCGCGCGCGAGCGCGACGCGCTGCTGCTCGCCGCCGGACAATTGCGTCGGATAATGATGCAGGCGGTCGCCGAGCCCGACCGATTGCAGCTCCTCTGCCGCACGCTTCGCGGCATCGGGATTGCCGGCAAGCTCGAGCGGCACGGCCACGTTCTCCAGCGCCGTCATGGTCGGGATCAGGTGGAAGGACTGGAAGACGATGCCGACCTGGCGGCCGCGAAAGCGGGCCAGCGCATCCTCGTCGAGGGCATTGAAAGCCGTGCCTGATACCACCACCTCTCCGCTATCAGGACGCTCCAGCCCCGCCATGACCATCAGCAGCGTGGATTTGCCCGAGCCTGACGGGCCGATCAGGCCGATCGCCTCGCTGCGGCCCACCCGCAGGCTGATATCCTTGAGGATGTGAACGCGTGCCGCGCCCGTACCCAATGAAAGATTGACGTTGGAGATGGCGATGGTGTCCGCGTCGGTAGCGGCGAGCGAAGAGGTTTCGATGCGTGTGTCCATGGTCCGGTCATATGGCAACTCCGATAGCGCGGTCGAGAGGCGTTACGGATTGTTCATGCACATAGCCGTGTTGATGCTCGCTTTGATGACGATGGCGATAGCGGCGCCGGCGCAGGCGCAGCCGCCGGCCAAGCCGATCAGGCTGGTGGTTCTCGGGGATTCCCTCAGCGCCGGTTTCGGCCTCGCGGCGCAGGAGGCGTTCCCCCAAAAGCTCAAAAAAGCCTTGCAAACCAAGGGCATAGAGGTCGATATGATCAACGCCGGGGTGTCCGGCGACACCACCTCCGGCGGCCGCGACCGGCTCGACTGGTCGGTGCCGGAGGGAACCGATGGCGTCATCGTCGAGCTCGGCGCCAACGACGCGTTGCGTGGTATCGATCCCGACCTGACGCGCGCCGCGCTCACCGAGATCATCCAGCGGCTCAAGGCGCGCAAGATCGCGGTGATGCTGTGCGGCATGCTGGCGCCACCGAATTACGGCGCCGATTATGCCGCGCGCTTCAATTCGATTTATCCGGAGCTGGCGAAGAAATTCGACGTGCCGCTCTATCCGTTCTTCCTCGAAGGCGTTGCCGCCGATGCCAAGCTCAACCAGGCCGACGGCATTCATCCCACGGCGGCCGGCATCGACATCATCGTCGGCAGGATCATGCCCGCGGTGGAGGCATTCATTGGCACGATCGCTGAGCAGCGGCGTTGAAAGCAGGCAGCGGCAACCTTAATTCCCAGGGTTTTACCGGGGTGAGGTGGGCGAAGCTTCGCAGAGTCACACAACTGCGATAGGAATCAGGGTACCGGTGATTCGTCGCCGGCTCTAATTTGGATATGGTCCTGCCTCGAGGGCTGTACCCAAGCATCGGGAGTGCGAAACGATGCCGCGTTTGTTCACGGGTCTGGAAATTCCGGCCGAGATCGGCCAGTCGCTTTCCAACTTGAGGGGCGGCCTTCCCGGCGCCCGCTGGATCGATCCCGAGAATTATCACGTCACCCTGCGTTTCATCGGCGACATCGACGGCGCTTCCGCCAACGAGATCGCCTCCTTGCTGTTTCGCGTCGACCGCAAGCCGTTCGAGGTGAAGGTGCAGGGCCTGACCAGCTTCGGCGGCCGCAAGCCGCGCGCGGTGGTCGCCACCATCGCGCCGAGCAAGCCGCTGATGGAATTGCAGGCCGAGCTCGAACGCATGATGCAGCGGATCGGCCTCGATCCGGAAGGACGCAAGTTCATCCCGCATGTCACGCTGGCCCGCCTGCATGATGCGTCCGACCGCGACGTCGCCGACTATCTCTCGCTGCGCGGCTACTTCCCGAGCAAGGCGTTCATGGCGGAACGTTTCGTGCTGTTCTCGTCGCGTGCATCGACCGGCGGCGGACCGTATGTGGTCGAGGACGCCTACGAGCTGTGTGCCTAGCTCGCTGTCGTGCCCCGGACGTCGAGCCGGGGCCCGTCGCTCCGCGACCAACGACATAGGACGAGCGACATGGAAGGTCCGTCAGCGCAGCGGGCAAGACCGCTGCCGCCTCCAGGACACGAAAGCGCATACCTCTGACCTCATTTCACGACTTGCAATTTCCGCCGCTCTCTGGCGGTAAAGGACCATGCTCTCGACCCCGAGTTCCCCATTCCGCGAGGCCTACCAGGCCGAGATCGCGTCCGGCGCGATCGAGCCCGATGCCGCGCAGGCCGAGGTCGCCGAAGCCTATGCGGCGCTCGACCAGCGGCTTGCCACCTACAAGCCGCAGCGCAAGCAGGGCCTGCTCGCCCGCCTGTTCGGCGGCAATGACAAGGACGAGGCGCCGCGCGGGCTCTACATCCATGGCGAGGTCGGCCGCGGCAAGACCATGCTGATGGACTTGTTCTTTCAGCACTCCTCGGTCGAGCACAAGCGTCGGGCGCATTTCCACGAGTTCATGGCGGAAGCGCATGAGCGCATCTACGACTATCGCCAGAGCATCGCGCGCGGCGAGATCGCCGACGGCGACGTCATCGCGCTGACCGCGAACGCGATCTTCGAGGAGAGCTGGCTGCTCTGCTTCGACGAATTCCACGTCACCGACATCGCCGACGCGATGATCCTGGGACGCCTGTTCGCGAAATTGTTCGAGCTCGGCACCGTCGTGGTCGCGACTTCCAACGTCGCGCCCGACGATCTCTACAAAGGCGGCCTGAACCGCTCGCTGTTCCTGCCCTTCATCAAGCAGATCACCGATCACATGGACGTCGCGCGGCTCGATGCACGCACCGACTTCCGTCTTGAGAAGCTGCAGGGCGTGCCGATGTGGCTGACGCCGGCGGATAGTGACGCGGACGCCGCGCTCGACCGCGCCTGGAAGCGGATGTCGGGCGGCGCCAAATGCAGGCCGCGCGACATCTCCATCAAGGGCCGCATCCTGCACGTGCCGTGCTCGGCCCATGGCGTGGCGCGGTTCTCGTTCGCCGACCTCTGCGAGAAGCCGCTCGGCGCCTCCGACTACCTCAGGCTGGCGCACGACTATCACACCATCCTGGTCGACCATATTCCAGTGATGGACCTCTCGCAGCGCAACGCCGCCAAGCGCTTCATTACGCTGATCGATGCGCTCTATGACAACGCCGTGAAGCTGATGGCCTCGGCCGACGCCAACCCGATCTCGCTCTACCTCGCGACCGAGGGCAACGAGGCCAACGAATTCAAGCGGACCGCCTCGCGCCTGATCGAAATGAGTTCGGAATCCTATCTGGCGCTGGCTCATGGCCGCAAGGATTCCACCGCGAGCGGCTCGACCAAGGGCCTGGTCGAGACTTAAGTCCTATGTGCCAGCGCCGTCACTCCGGGGGGCGCGAAGCGGCGAGCCCGGAATGACGAGGATGTGGCTGGCGGCTCTCTCGGCAAGCCCGACAAATGGGCATCCACCGACTTGAACGGGGGAAGCGAAAGGGATAACCACCCACTCAGTTTCCCCTCCTTACGTCTCCAAAGGACAGGTTCACATGGCGCGCGACAAGATTGCTTTGATTGGCTCCGGTCAGATCGGCGGAACGCTGGCTCACCTCATCGGCCTGAAGGAACTGGGCGACGTGGTGATGTTCGACATCGCCGAGGGCGTGCCACAGGGCAAGGCGCTCGACATCGCGCAGTCCTCGCCGGTCGACGGTTTTGACGCGCACTATACCGGCGCGAACTCTTACGAGGCGCTGGACAACGCCAAGGTCTGCATCGTCACCGCCGGCGTGCCGCGCAAGCCGGGCATGAGCCGCGACGACCTCCTCTCCATCAACCTCAAGGTCATGGAGCAGGTCGGTGCCGGCATCAAGAAGTACGCGCCCGACGCCTTCGTCATCTGCATCACCAACCCGCTCGACGCCATGGTCTGGGCGCTGCAGAAGGCTTCAGGCCTGCCGCACAAGAAGGTCGTCGGCATGGCCGGCGTGCTCGACTCCGCGCGCTTCCGCTACTTCCTGGCCGACGAGTTCAACGTCTCGGTCGAGGACGTCACCGCTTTCGTGCTCGGCGGCCATGGCGACACCATGGTGCCGCTGGTGAAGTACTCCACCGTCGCCGGCATCCCGCTGCCCGACCTCGTCAAGATGGGCTGGACCTCGCAGGCGCGTCTCGACGAGATCGTCGACCGTACCCGCAACGGCGGCGCCGAGATCGTCAACCTGCTCAAGACCGGCTCCGCCTTCTATGCGCCGGCCGCGTCCGCGATCGCGATGGCGGAGAGCTATCTGAAGGACAAGAAGCGCGTGCTGCCCTGCGCCGCCTACCTCAACGGCGAGTACAGCGTGAAGGACATGTATGTCGGCGTACCGGTCGTGATCGGGGCCAAGGGCGTCGAGCGGGTGGTCGAGATCGAGCTCGCCGGCAAGGACCGCGAGGCCTTCGACAAGTCGGTCGGCGCGGTGCAGGGTCTGGTGGACGCCTGCAAGAAGATTGCCCCCGATCTTCTCGGCAAGTAATTCAAGTCATCTCCGCCGAAGATCGAAGCCCGATCTTCGGCGGTTTCACTTCCGGAGGACAGGCCAAGTCCCGTCGAGGGTGTGGCGGCTCCGGACCGGCAGTCCAGAGATTTCGACGACAATCCGGGTTGTAGTTCCTTTGGTATATGGTATGCCAAGCCAAAGAATGATGCGGCCTCGCGAGGGCGCCGCCCGGGGGTTCAGGGAGCGACCATATGAATATCCATGAATATCAGGCCAAAGCGCTGCTGAACGAGTTCGGCGTGCCGATCTCAAAGGGCGTGCCGGTGCTCAAGGCTGCGGACGCCGAGGCTGCCGCCAAGGCGCTGCCGGGGCCCGTCTGGGTGGTGAAGAGCCAGATCCATGCCGGCGGCCGCGGCAAGGGCAAGTTCAAGGAAGCCAGCGCAGGGGACAAGGGCGGCGTCCGCATCGCCAAGTCCGCCGCGGAAGTTGCCGAGTTCGCCAAGCAGATGCTGGGGGCGACGCTGGTGACCGTGCAGACCGGCCCCGCCGGCAAGCAGGTCAACCGCCTTTACATCGAGGACGGCTCGGACATCGACAAGGAGTTCTATCTCTCGATCCTGGTCGATCGCGAAACCTCGCGCGTCTCTTTCGTCGTCTCGACCGAAGGCGGCGTCAACATCGAGGAGGTCGCGCACAACACCCCCGAGAAGATCGTGACCTTCTCGGTCGATCCCGCGACCGGCATCATGGGCCATCACGGCCGCACGGTCGCGAAGGCGCTGAACCTCTCCGGCGATCTCGCCAAGCAGGCCGAGAAGCTCACCGCCCAGCTGTACGCCGCCTTCATTGCCAAGGACATGGCGATGCTGGAGATCAACCCGCTGGTCGTCACCAAGCAGGGCCAGCTCCGTGTGCTCGACGCCAAGGTGTCGTTCGACGACAATTCGCTGTTCCGTCATCCCGAGGTGCTCGCGCTGCGCGACGAGACCGAGGAAGACGCCAAGGAAATCGAGGCGTCGAAATACGACCTCAACTACGTCACGCTCGACGGCAACATCGGCTGCATGGTCAACGGCGCCGGTCTCGCCATGGCGACGATGGACATCATCAAGCTCTACGGAATGGCGCCGGCGAACTTCCTCGACGTCGGCGGCAGCGCCAGCAAGGAGAAGGTCGCGGCCGCGTTCAAGATCATCACCGCCGATCCCAACGTGAAGGGCATCCTGGTCAACATCTTCGGCGGTATCATGAAGTGCGACGTGATCGCCGAGGGCGTCACCGCCGCCGTCCGCGAGGTCGGCCTCAGCGTGCCTTTGGTTGTTCGCCTCGAAGGCACCAATGTCGAGCTCGGCAAGAAGATCATCAGCGAGTCCGGACTGAACGTGGTGCCGGCCGACAATCTCGACGACGCCGCGCAGAAAATCGTGAAGGCCGTCAAGGGAGGCTAAGGCCATGGCCCAAGACCATCTCGCCGCATCATCTCCGCTCCCCGAACACGCGCGCCTGGCCGCGTTTGCCGGCGAATGGGATGGCGAAGAGACGGTCTTCCCGTCGCGCTGGACGGAGGGCGGGCCGGCCACCTCCCGCGTCGTTGCGCGCGTGGACCTGAACGGGTTCTACCTGATCCAGGACAGTGTCCAGATGCGCGACGGCAAGCAGGCCTTCGCCACCCACGGCATCTTCACCTACGACCGCGACGACCGGACCTACAAACTGTTCTGGTACGATTCGCTCGGCTACACGCCGCCCTCGCCCGCCTCCGGCGGGTGGGTCGGCAAGACCCTGACGCTGGTGCGCGGCTCGCTCCGCGGCAATGCGCGCCATGTCTACGAAATCATCGACGATAATTCCTACTCGATGAAGATCCAGTTCTCGCCGGACGCGGAAGGTTGGGCCGACGTGCTCACGGGCGTCTATCGACGGGCCCACTGAGGCAGGTGCGGGTCGATGACAAACGTCTACCTGGACGGTGCCGCGTGATAGCGAATGCCGCGTTGCTTTTGGGAGTGGCTCTTGCTGCCGCAGTATCAGCGGCGAGCGCGGGCGCCGATGAAAATGAGGTCCTGTTCGACGCCGTCAACGATCTCTGCGTCAATGGTTCGGAGACCGTGGACGGCCTCGCCAAGCGCGCGCTGAAGATGCCTTACGACGCTTTCAATTTTGATTCCGACAACGACGGAAAGTATGCGCGCCAGATCGGGCTGCGAAAGCTCGGCAGCGGCGGCACCATTGTCATCGTGTCGGCGTCTTCGAGGCGAGCGCCGGTGACGGAATGCCGCTTCGTGTCCTATGCCGACGACATGGCGAGCTTGGCGACCCGCCTCCGAGCCGCCTTCGATCTGCCGCAACCGACTGCGCAGTCCTTTGACGTCTCCGTCATCACCCGTGGCGAAAAGTCGATTTCGGGACGACCGATGAAATTCGTTCTTCAATATGGCCTGCAGGACAACAAACGCTCCGGGGCCTTCACACTCACCGTCAGCCGAGGAAGTAACTGATGTCCATCCTGATCGACAAGAATACCAAGGTCATCTGCCAGGGCTTCACCGGCAAGAACGGCACCTTCCACTCCGAGGCCGCGATTGCCTACGGCACCAAGATGGTCGGCGGCACCTCGCCGGGGAAGGGCGGCTCGACGCATCTGGGCCTGCCGGTGTTCGACACCGTGCGCGAGGCGCGTGAGAAGACGGGCGCCGACGCGTCGGTGATCTACGTGCCGCCGCCGGGCGCGGCGGATGCGATCTGCGAAGCCATCGATGCCGAGATCCCGCTGATCGTCTGCATCACCGAGGGCATCCCCGTGCTCGACATGGTGCGGGTGAAGCGCTCGCTGCTCGGCTCCAAGTCCCGCCTGATCGGGCCGAATTGCCCGGGCGTCATGACCGCCGGCGAGTGCAAGATCGGCATCATGCCGGCCAACATCTTCAAGACCGGCTCGGTCGGCATCGTCTCCCGCTCCGGCACCCTGACCTATGAAGCCGTGTTCCAGACCTCGCAGGAAGGTCTCGGCCAGACCACCGCGGTCGGCATCGGCGGCGACCCGGTCAAGGGCACGGAATTCATCGACGTGCTGGAAATGCTGCTTGCCGATCCCAAGACCGAATCGATCATCATGATCGGCGAAATCGGCGGCTCCGCCGAGGAGGACGCCGCCCAGTTCCTCAAGGACGAGGCCAAGCGCGGGCGCAAGAAGCCGATGGTCGGCTTCATTGCCGGTGTGACCGCCCCTCCCGGCCGCCGCATGGGCCATGCCGGCGCGATCATCTCGGGCGGCAAGGGCGATGCCGGCTCCAAGACCGAGGCGATGAAATCGGCAGGGATTACAGTATCCCCGTCGCCCGCGCGGCTCGGCCACACGCTTGCCGAAAAGTTGAAAGGCTAGTTCAGTTCTTCGTGCTTTTCCGGGCGAAGTTTCGCAGCAAATAGGGTAAAGGGTGCCTGTCGCGCCGAGCCTCTGCCGGGGAGCTCGGCGCCAGCGCCGTTTGTTATGCGCGAACCTAAATCGCCAGGAACTCCATATGTCTCGCCAGGACGCGAACGCAGCCTTTGCCTTGTCATCCTTTTTGCAGGGCACCAACGCCACCTACATTGACGAAATCTACGCCCGCTACGAGAAGAACCCGTCTTCGGTCGATCCCGAGTGGCAGGAGTTCTTCAAGAGTCTGAACGACGCGCCTGCCGACATCAGCAAGAACGCGGAAGGGCCGTCCTGGGAGCGCGACAACTGGCCGCTGACGCCGCAGGATGATCTGACCTCCGCCCTCGATGGCAACTGGGCCCAGGTCGAGAAGGCAGTCGGCGGCAAGATCGCCGCTAAGGCGCAGGCCAAGGGTGCCGACATCTCCTCCGCCGATCTGCTCCAGGCGACGCGCGACTCCGTCCGTGCCCTGATGCTGATCCGCGCCTACCGCATGCGCGGTCACTTCCACGCCAAGCTCGATCCGCTAGGCATCGAAGCCCCGCGCAACCGCGAAGAACTCGACCCGCGCACCTACGGCTTCAGCGAAGCCGACTTCGACCGCAAGATCTTCCTCGATCACGTGCTCGGTCTTGAATACGGCACGCTTCGCGAGATCACCGCGATCTGCGAGCGCACCTATTGCCAGACGCTCGGCGTCGAATTCATGCACATCAGCAATGCCGCGCAGAAGGCGTGGATCCAGGAGCGCATCGAGGGTCCGGACAAGGAGATCTCGTTCACCCGCGAGGGGCGTCGCGCGATCCTGATGAAGCTGGTCGAAGCCGAGGGCTTCGAGAAATTCTGCGACACCAAGTTCACCGGCACCAAGCGCTTCGGTCTCGACGGCGGCGAATCCCTGATCCCCGCGCTCGAGCAGATCATCAAGCGCGGCGGCAATCTCGGCGTGAAGGAGATCGTGCTGGGCATGCCGCATCGCGGCCGCCTCAACGTGCTCACCCAGGTGATGGGCAAGCCGCACCGCGCGCTGTTCCACGAGTTCAAGGGCGGCTCGGCCAACCCCGATGCGGTCGAAGGCTCCGGCGACGTCAAATATCACCTCGGCGCCTCCTCGGACCGCGAGTTCGACGGCAACCGCATCCATCTGTCGCTGACGGCGAACCCCTCGCATCTCGAGATCGTCGATCCCGTGGTGCTCGGCAAGGTGCGTGCGAAGCAGGACCAGCACGGCGATCCGCCCGATATGCGCATCTCCGTCATGCCGCTCCTGATGCATGGCGACGCCGCGTTCGCCGGCCAGGGCGTGGTCGCGGAATGCTTCGGCCTGTCGGACCTGAAGGGCTACCGCACCGGCGGCTCCGTGCACTTCATCGTCAACAACCAGATCGGCTTCACCACCTATCCGCGCTACTCGCGCTCCTCGCCGTATCCCTCCGATGTGGCGAAGATGATCGACGCGCCGATCTTCCACGTGAACGGCGACGATCCCGAAGCCGTCGTGTTCGCCGCCAAGGTCGCGACCGAGTTCCGGCAGAAATTCCACAAGCCCGTCGTCATCGACATGTTCTGCTACCGCAGGCATGGCCATAACGAGGGCGACGAGCCGGCATTCACGCAGCCGGTGATGTACAAGCGCATCGCGGCCCATCCCTCGACACTCGAGATCTACTCGCGGCGTCTGATCGCCGAAGGCGTGATCACCGAAGGCGAGGTCGAGAAGGCCAAGGCCGATTGGCGCGCGCGACTCGATGCCGAGTTCGAGGCCGGCGCTTCCTACAAGCCCAACAAGGCCGACTGGCTCGATGGCAAGTGGGCGGGCTTCAAGATCGCCGACCAGGAAGAGGATGCGCGGCGCGGCGTGACCGGCGTCGACCTGCCGATCCTGAAGGACATCGGCCGCAAGATCACCAAGGTGCCGGACGGCTTCCGCGTTCACCGCACCATCCAGCGCTTCCTGGAGAACCGCTCCAAGGCGATCGAGAGCGGCAACGGCATCGACTGGGCGACCGGCGAGGCGCTGGCGTTCTGCTCGCTGCTGCAGGAAGGCCACCACGTCCGCCTGTCGGGGCAGGATTCGGAGCGCGGCACGTTCTCGCAGCGCCACTCGGTCCTGATCGACCAGGAGGACGAGAGCCGCTACACGCCGTTCAACCATCTCGGCAACGAGCAGGGCCATTACGAGGTCATCAACTCGCTGCTGTCGGAAGAAGCCGTGCTTGGCTTCGAATACGGCTATTCGCTCGCCGAGCCGAACACGCTGACGCTGTGGGAGGCGCAGTTCGGCGACTTCGCCAATGGCGCGCAGGTCGTGTTCGACCAGTTCATCTCCTCGGCCGAGCGCAAATGGCTGCGCATGTCCGGCCTCGTCTGCCTGCTGCCGCACGGCTATGAGGGCCAGGGACCCGAGCACTCCTCGGCGCGGCTCGAGCGTTACCTGCAGATGTGCGCCGAAGACAACATGCAGGTGGTCTACCCGACCACGCCGGCGAACTACTTCCACGTGCTGCGCCGGCAGCTCCGCCGCGAGATCCGCAAGCCGCTGATCATGATGACGCCGAAGTCGCTGCTTCGTCACAAGCGGGCGGTGTCGCGTCTCGACGAGCTCGGCAAGGATACGACCTTCCACCGCATCCTCTATGATGACGCCCAGATGCTGCCGAGCGAGGCGCTCAAGCTCGTTCCCGACGAGAAGATCCGCCGCATCGTGCTGTGCTCCGGCAAGGTCTATTACGACCTCTACGAGGAGCGCGAGAAGCGCGGCATCGACGACATTTATCTGATGCGCGTCGAGCAGCTTTACCCGGTGCCGCTGAAGGCGCTGGTGGCCGAGCTGTCGCGCTTCAAGAAGGCCGAAGTGGTGTGGTGCCAGGAGGAGCCCCGCAACATGGGTGCCTGGCACTTCATCGAGCCTTATCTGGAATGGGTGCTCAACCAGGTGAACGGTGCGAGCCGGCGTCCGCGTTATGTCGGCCGCGCTGCCTCCGCCGCGACCGCGACGGGTCTGATGTCCAAGCATCAGGCTCAGTTGAAGGCGTTCCTGGACGAAGCACTGAGCTGAACTTTTTCGAACTGCGTCATGCCCCGCCTCGTGCGCGCCGCGCACCGGAGCGGGCATCCGGCAGGTCGTGGCGTTCTCGTGATGCGAACGCCCCGCTCGCTGGATGGCCTGCCTTTTTTCGCCGGCCGATGACACCTGAAATTCACGACCGCATTGGCGATCCCTTAAGGAAAAGACCATGACTGAAATTCGTGTGCCGACGCTCGGCGAATCCGTCACCGAGGCCACCATCGGCCGCTGGTTCAAGAAGGCCGGCGATCCCGTCGCCGTCGACGAGCCCCTGGTGGAGCTCGAGACCGACAAGGTCACCATCGAAGTCCCCGCGCCCTCCGCGGGCACGCTGAGCGAGATCATCGCTGCCGATGGCGCGACCGTTGCGGTCGGTGCACTGCTCGGCCAGATCACCGAGGGTGCCGGTGCAGCCAAGCCCGCCGCCGCGCCTGCCAAGCCTGCCGCCGCGCCGGCGCCCGCCGCTGCAGCACCGGCTGCTGCCGCCGCTGCGCCGAAGGCGCCGCCCGCCGATGCGCCGCTCGCCCCGTCCGTGCGCAAGCTCTCGGCCGAGACCGGCATCGACGCTTCGACAGTTCCCGGCTCCGGCAAGGACGGCCGCGTCACCAAGGGCGACATGCTGGCTGCGATCGAGCGCGCCGCCTCTGCGCCGACACCGGTCAATCAGCCCGCCGCCGCCGTGCAGGTGCGGGCGCCGTCGCCGGCCGATGACGCCGCCCGCGAAGAGCGGGTCAAGATGACCCGCCTGCGCCAGACCATCGCGCGCCGCCTCAAGGACGTGCAGAACACCGCGGCCATGCTCACGACCTTCAACGAGGTCGACATGACCAACGTCATGGCGCTGCGCGCGCACTACAAGGACGCGTTCGAGAAGAAGCACGGCGCCAAGCTCGGCTTCATGGGCTTCTTCACCAAGGCCGTCGTGCAGGCGCTCAAGGACATTCCGGCCGTCAACGCCGAGATCGACGGCACCGACCTGATCTACAAGAACTATTATCACATCGGCGTCGCCGTCGGCACCGACAAGGGCCTCGTGGTCCCCGTCGTGCGCGATTGCGACCACAAGTCGATCTCCGACATCGAGAAGAGCATCGCCGATTTCGGCCGCCGCGCCCGTGACGGCCAGCTCAAGATCGACGAGATGCAGGGCGGCACGTTCACCATCACCAATGGCGGCATCTACGGCTCGCTGATGTCCACCCCGATCCTGAACGCGCCGCAGTCGGGCATCCTCGGCATGCACAAGATCCAGGAGCGGCCGATGGTCGTCGGCGGCAAGATCGAGGTGCGCCCGATGATGTATCTGGCGCTGTCCTACGATCACCGCGTCATCGACGGCAAGGAAGCCGTCACCTTCCTGGTCCGCGTCAAAGAGAGCCTGGAAGATCCGGCGCGCCTGGTGCTCGATCTCTGATCCCTAGAGCTCTGCAAGCGCCGTCGCCATTCGCGACGGCGCGGGTCGAACCATGGAGGCGCGCGTGACGGATAAAGTCGTTGTCATCACCGGCGGCAGCCGCGGCATCGGGCGGGCGACCGCGATCGCGGCGGCCGCGCGCGGCTACCGCGTCGTGGTCGGCTACGCCAGTAACAAGCAGGCCGCCGACGAGGTGGTCGCGCAGATCGGGGCCAGCAACGGCAAGGCCATCGCGGTGAAATGCGATGTCGCCGAGGAAAGCGATATCCTCAACCTGTTCAAGGAAGCCGACAAGTTCGGCACGCTCGGGGCGCTCGTCAACAATGGCGGCATCGTCGGCAAGAGCGGCGTGCGCGTGGACGAAATGTCGGCCGAGCGCATCCAGCGCGTGATGGCGGTCAACGTCACCGGCTCTATCCTCTGCGCGCGCGAGGCCATCAAGCGGATGTCGACCAGGCACGGCGGCCAGGGCGGCGTCATCGTCAACCTCTCGTCTGTCGCAGCCCGCCTCGGCGCCCCCAACACCTATGTCGATTACGCCGCATCCAAGGGCGCGGTGGATTCCTTCACCGTCGGCCTCGGTCATGAGGTCGCGAACGAAGGCATTCGCGTCGCCGCGATCCGTCCCGGCCTGATCGACACCGAGATCCACGCCGCCGGCGGCGAGCCCGACCGCGCCCATCGCCTGGCCCACATGGTGCCGATGAAGCGCGTCGGCACCGCCGACGAGATCGCCAATGCCATCGTCTGGCTGATCTCGGACGAGGCCTCCTACGTCACCTCGGCCATTCTCGATGTGTCCGGCGGACGCTGATGCGCCGGCGGACGCTGACACATCCTCATCACGCCTAACCTTACGGGACTTTCTCTCATGGCTACCTACGATCTCGTCGTCATCGGCACCGGACCGGGCGGTTATGTTTGCGCGGTGCGTGCAGCTCAGCTCGGCATGAAAGTCGCCGTGGTCGAAAAGAATGCAACGCTGGGCGGCACCTGCCTCAATGTCGGCTGCATGCCGTCAAAGGCGCTGCTGCACGCATCCGAGATGTTCGAGGAAGCCGGCCATTCCTTCGCCAAGATGGGCGTGAGCGTTTCCGCGCCGAAGCTCGATCTGCCGGCGATGATGAACTTCAAGCAGCAGGGCATCGACGGCAACGTCAAGGGCGTCGAGTTCCTGATGAAGAAGAACAAGATCGCCGTGCTCAAGGGCACCGGCAAGATCTTGGGCACCGGCAAGGTGGAAGTCTCCGCCGACGGCAAGTCGCAGACGATCGAAACGAAGAACATCGTCATTGCCACCGGCTCGGACATCGCGCGCCTCAAGGGGATCGATATCGACGAGAAGCGCATCGTGTCCTCGACCGGCGCGCTGTCGCTGGACAAGGTCCCCGGCAAGCTGCTGATCGTCGGCGCCGGCGTGATCGGTCTCGAGCTCGGCTCGGTCTGGCATCGCCTGGGCGCCGAGGTCGTCGTGGTCGAATTCCTCGACCGCATCCTGCCCGGCATGGACGGCGAGATCGCCAAGCAGTTCCAGCGCATCCTGGAAAAGCAGGGCTTTGCGTTCAAGCTCGGCGCCAAGGTCACCGCGGTCGACACCTCCGGCAAGACGCTGAAGGCGACGGTCGAGCCCGCCGCCGGCGGCACCGCAGAGACGCTCGAAGCCGACGTCGTGCTCGTCTGCATCGGCCGCGTGCCCTACACCGAGGGTCTCGGCCTGAAGGAAGCCGGCGTCGCGCTCGATGCGCGCGGCCGCGTGCAGATCGACGCGCATTTCGCCACCAGCGTGAAGGGCATCTATGCCATCGGCGACGTCGTCGCAGGCCCGATGCTGGCGCACAAGGCCGAGGACGAGGGCGTCGCGGTGGCGGAGATCATCGCAGGGCAGGCCGGTCACGTGAACTACGACGTCATTCCCGGTGTCGTGTACACGACGCCGGAAGTGTCCTCCGTCGGCAAGACCGAAGAAGAGCTGAAGCAGGCAGGCGTGGCCTATACGGTCGGCAAGTTTCCGTTCACCGCCAACGGCCGCTCCAAGGTCAACCAGACCACTGACGGCTTTGTGAAGATCCTCGCAGATGCGAAGACCGATCGCGTGCTCGGCGTGCACATTATCGGTCGCGAAGCCGGCGAAATGATCCATGAAGCCTGTGTTCTCATGGAGTTTGGCGGCAGTGCGGAAGATCTCGCACGCACCTGTCATGCGCACCCGACCCGCTCGGAAGCCGTCAAGGAAGCCGCGCTTGCAGGCGGCAAGCGGGCCATCCATATGTAACCGCGCGCCCAGCACCGAACCGGGCGGGAAACATATGCTGCGCCGCCTGCTTCAACCGGTCTGGGTTCTGCTTGCGATCATCTTCCTGATCGAAGCCTGGCTGTGGGACCATCTCGAGCCGATCGTCGCCCGGGTCGTCGCAGCGATCCCGCTGGCGCGCTTCAAGCAATGGCTGACGGAGCGCGTCAATGCATTGTCGCCAGCCATGACGCTGATCGTGTTCGCGGTCCCCGTCGTTCCGCTGTTTCCGCTCAAGCTGGTCGGCCTCTGGCTGCTTGCCCACGAATACTGGACCAGCGCGTTCTTCATGATCGTGTTCGCAAAGCTGGTCGGTGTCGGCGTCACCGCCTTCGTGTTCGACGTGACACGCGCCAAGCTTCTGGAGATGCACTGGTTCGAGCGAATCTACGTTCTGGTGCTGAAGGTGCGTGCCAAGGCTGCCGAGCTGGTTGACCCGATCAAGCGGCGCATCCGCGAGCTGATCGCCGGCAACGGCGAGGGGTGGTCCTATCGCACGCTGCGCATGGTCCAGCGTTTCCGCAGGAGCGTGCACCAGGCGCGGTGAGCTTATTGAGTGGGCTTATCTGGTTCTTCCGTCATTGCGAGCGAAGCGAAGCAATCCGGAAACTTGCTTCGTCGCTTCGCTCCTCGCAATGACGCCGAGAGGACAGCGATCTCCGCTCCCTAGTGCAAGTGCAACAGATGCGGCCACCACAGGCCGAGCGCGGTCATGATCAGGCCGGCGATCGTCAGCACCCCGCTGACATAGGCCAGCGCCAGCATGCCGGTGATGATGGTGGCCGACGCCAGCACGATTCCGATCTGGAAGGCTGCCGATGCCAGCTCGAAATGGTGGTATTTGGCCGTCGCCTCGTCGCGCGCGTGCTCGGCGTGCTTGGCCTTCGCGGCGAGCTGCTCGGTGCCTTCGCCGGTCTCGGGCTCGGAGCGGTAGCGCTGCGCGGTCTTGGTCCAGTCATCGATCTGTTTCTGCACCGCCGCCTTCATGGCATCGTCGGCCGTGCCCGCCAGCGTCAGCCTGCCCTGCTCGGCAGCAGTCAGCATCACGGTGCGGCGGATGCTCTTGGCCTGGAAGAACGCCCACAGGTTGGCGGCTTCGACGTTCTTGCTGATCGATTCGGTCTGGGCGCCTTTGCCGAGCGTCTCCGAGATCGCCAGAAACAGCGCCAGCACGGCGATCAGGAGCGCGATCTTCTTGTTCGAGCCGGACGCGTGTTCGGCGTGCTCGGCGTGCTCCATGCTTTCGTGTGCGCCCATAAATCCCTCCTGCCTCGGTTCCCCACGATTGAACCAACCGCGCGGCCTTCGCAAGAGGCAAGGAAGTTATGACGTCAGTGTGTCAGCGCCGCGGATGCGCGCTCGCATAGACTTCGAGCAAGCGCTCGGAATCGATGCCGGTGTAGATCTGCGTGGTCGACAGCGAGGAATGGCCGAGCAGTTCCTGGATCGCGCGAAGGTCGCCGCCGCGCGAGAGCAGATGTGTGGCGAAGGAGTGCCGGAGTGCGTGCGGCGTGGCGCTGTCGGGAAGTCCAAGCGCGCCGCGCAGCCGCTCCATCGCAAGCTGGATGATGCGCGGGCTCAAGGGGCCGCCACGCGCGCCGACGAAGATCGGGCCTTCCGCGGGCAGCGGGTAAGGGCACATCGAAACGTACTCCTGCACCAGTGCGAGCACGTTCTGCAGCACCGGCACCATGCGGGTCTTGTTGCCCTTGCCGGTCACGATCAGCACGTCGCCTTCGCCGGGGCGCGGCACCTCGCGGCGCTTCAGGCCGAGCGCTTCGGAGATGCGCAGGCCCGAGCCGTACAGCAGCGCCATCACCGCAGCATCGCGCGCCAGGATCCAGGTCTCGCGTTCCTCGCCGGCGCGCTCGTCGGCATCGGCGAGACGTTTGGCCGAGGCCATCGGCAGCGGCTTTGGCAGGCTCTTTGCGACTTTTGGCGCGCGGATCGCAGACAACGCGCCGACCTTGCCCTTGCCTTCGCGCTCCAGGAAACGTCCGAACGAGCGCAGGCCCGCCAGCGCGCGCATCAGCGAGCGGCCGGCAATGTCGTCGGCCCTGCGCATCGCCATGAAGGCACGCACGTCGGTGGCTTCCAGCCTCGCGAAGCGCTCGAGGGTGACGCGCTCGCCCCAATGATTGCTGAGAAAATCCAGGCACTGCCGCAGGTCGCGGCCATAGGCCTCCAGCGTCTTCGGCGACAGCCGGCGCTCGGCACCGAGATGCGAGAGCCAGCGCGCCATCTCCTGCGCGATCGAGGGATCGGCGCTGGCGAGCTCGATCTGTGGGGCGGCCGCTTTGCTCATGCGCTCTGGACGTGGTGATTCCCTACAGTATATCGCATCCCACTCGTTTATCGTTCGCTAAGGCCGGCTCAGGGCGCTAGCCTCAAGACCCCGAGTTCCGATTCTCCATCCATGGATCACACACCGCGCAGCCCCACCTCCGCCAACGCGACCCGCATGGTCGACGTGCTGGTGCCGGTCGCGCTCGACCAAACCTATTCCTACAAGGTGCCGCGCGGGATGGAGCTGAAGGCGGGCGACCTCGTCGGCGTGCCGCTCGGGCCGCGCGAGGTGCTGGCGGTGGTCTGGGGAGAAAACGCCAATCCCGATCCGCGCCTGCACAACCGCCTCAAGGAGGTCAGCGAGAAGCTCGATATCCCGCCGCTCAAGCCCGAGCTGCGCTCGGTGGTCGACTGGGTCGCCAATTACACGCTGAGCCCGCGCGGCATGGTGCTGCGCATGTGCCTGCGCATGGGCGAGAATCTCGGACCCGAGCGCGCGCGCGCCGGCGTGCGCCTCACCGGCGATCCCCCGAAGCGGCTGACGCCGGCGCGGCAGCGCGTGATCGCGCTGCTGTCGGACCGGCTGCTGCACGCAAAGTCCGAGGCGGCGAGGGAGGCGGGCGTGTCCGCTGGCGTCATCGACGGCCTCGTCGATGAAGGCACGCTCACGGTCGAGCCGATGCCGCGGCCTCCGCCGCCGCCGGCGCCCGATCCGGAATTCGGCCGGCCGGATTTCACGCCGCTCCAGCGCACTGCCGTCGACACGATGCGCGCGCTCGCGGCCAACGGCACGTTCCACGTCGCGCTGCTCGATGGCGTGACCGGGTCGGGCAAGACCGAGGTCTACTTCGAAGCCGTGGCCGAGGTGATCCGTCGTGGCAAGCAAGCGCTGATCCTGATGCCGGAGATCGCCCTCACCGGCCAGTTCCTCGATCGCTTCGGGCAGCGTTTCGGCGTGCGTCCGATCGAATGGCATTCGGAGCTGACGCCGCGCACCCGCGCTCGCAATTGGGCGGCGATCTCCGGCGGGACTGCGCCGGTCGTGGTCGGCGCGCGCTCGGCACTGTTCCTGCCCTATGCCGATCTCGGGCTCATCGTCGTCGATGAGGAGCACGACCAGGCCTACAAGCAGGACGAGGGCGTGCATTACCACGCTCGCGATATGGCGGTGGTGCGCGGGCATATCGCCAGGATTCCGGTCGTGCTGGCGTCAGCGACGCCATCGGTCGAGTCCGAGGTCAACGCGCGCAAGAACCGCTATCAGCGCATCGCGCTGCCCTCGCGCTTCGGCGGCCAGCACATGCCGCATATCGAGGCCATCGATCTGCGCCGCGAGCCGCCCGCGCGCGGCCGCTTCATCTCGCCGCGGCTCGCCGGGGAGATGAGAGTTGCGATCGAGCGCCGCGAGCAGGCGCTGCTCTTCCTCAATCGCCGCGGCTATGCGCCGCTGACGCTGTGCCGTGCCTGCGGCCATCGCTTCGCCTGTACCATCTGCGACGCCTGGCTGGTCGATCATCGCTTTCGCCAGCGCTTGGTCTGTCACCATTGCGGCTTCTCGATGCCGCGCCCGCATATCTGCCCGAACTGCTCGGCCGAGGAATCGCTGGTTGCGGTCGGGCCCGGAGTCGAGCGCCTGCAGGAGGAGGCGGCAGCGCTGTTCCCGGAAGCGCGCACCATGGTGCTGTCGAGCGATCTCATCACCTCGATCGAGACGATGCGCTCGGAGCTCACCGAGATCGCGGAGGGCCGCGTCGACATCATCATCGGCACCCAGCTCGTGGCAAAGGGTCACAATTTCCCGCGGCTCAATCTGGTCGGCGTCGTCGATGCGGATCTCGGTCTCAGCAACGGCGATCCCCGCGCGGCGGAGCGGACCTGGCAATTGCTCAACCAGGTGATTGGCCGCGCCGGACGCGAGCAGGGCCGCGGCGTCGGCTATCTCCAGACCCATCAGCCCGATCATCCCGTGATGAAGGCGCTGGTCGCCTGCGACCGCGAGGCCTTCTACGACAGCGAGATCGATCTGCGCGAGAAGACGCTCTATCCGCCGTTCGGCCGGCTCGCGAGCCTCATCATCTCGGCCGGCGACCGCCCGAGCGCGGAAGGCTTTGGCCGCAAGCTCGTGACGCTCGCCCCGCGCGACGAGCGCGTCGTGGTGCTCGGTCCGGCGGAGGCCCCGCTCGCGGTGATCAAGGGCCGCTATCGCTTCCGCATCCTGTTGAAGTCGGCGCGCGGGTTCGATTTGTCCGACTACCTGCGGACCTGGCTGGCGCTCTGCCCGAAGCCGACGGGCAATCTGAAGCTCGAAGTGGACGTCGATCCGCAGAGCTTCTTGTAAAAGGCTGCGCACTCTCTCTCCACGTCAGTGCGAGGAGCGAGGCGACGAAGCAGTCCAGGGTCCCTCCGCGGAACCAGCCTGGATTGCTTCGCGGAGCCTGTCATCGGGCCGCGCTCTGCGCGGAACGTTGGCTCGCAATGACGAGGTGGAGAGAGTGAATCATGACCAAACAAAAAAGCCCGCGGTCCCCCAAGACCGCGGGCTTGTTCGTGCGCGCAACAAACTGATGAAAACTGCGCGTGTGAGATGAGCGCTCTAACGCGCCGTCAGGAGATGACTTCCGCCGTGACGCGGCCCACGCCGCGGCTGGTGAGGCCGATGGCACGGGCGGCGCCCGTGGAGAGGTCGAGCACGCGGCCGCGAATGAACGGGCCACGGTCATTGATGGTCACGATGACGCTCTGGCTGCCATGGGTGACACGCAGCTTGGTGCCGAACGGCAGCGAACGGTGTGCCGCCGTCATGGCGTTCTGGTTGAAGCGCTGGCCGGACGCGGTCCGGCTGCCGGATTCGTTTCCATAATAGGAAGCCACGCCGGAGAAGCTGCGGCCGGTGCCGGAGGTCGGCGTCATCGACGCATTGGCGTTGCGCCAGTCGGGGGGCGCATTGGTATGGGTCTGGGCGTGGTGGCGGTGATGGTGACGCCGAGATTTGGCGGAAGCTTCGGTGGCAGTTCCACCGACGAGGAGAGTTGCGGCAACGAAAGCAATAGCCGTACGCGGCCGGGTCACAGAGCCCAGCGTCTTCAAAGACAGCATTTAGTGGTCCCTAAGCTAGTATTGCCACATATGTGGCTAGTGGAGCCCCCATCAGTTTGTGAGCGGGTTCGCGTTTCGATTCCCAATGCGGCGTGAATTGGGCAGTAAATCCGCTATGTGTCACCACGAAACATCTTGTTACCCGGAGCCGATATTCAGCCGATGTTCCGTAATCTTTCGCTTTAACGAATTATTAACCTAACGATTACCTGTTTTTACTGTAAAGCGAAGTCATCGTCGCCGCCGTTCAGAAATCGGTAAGTATTCGGCGCGGAACCCACGTGCTCGGATTCACGGCTCAGCGATCCGTGTTCATGGCCGCTATGCGCTGGAGGCAGGAACCAATGCAGGAGATTGGGGCGTGGGCCGATCGAAATTTCCGCGCCGTGAGATGTAATCGGTCACGCCTCGCAGCGTCGCCTTCGGATGCGGCATTGGCTGCGACGAACTGACGACAGAACCTCGTGCCTTTAATCTGGCGTCATGTTGCACCTGCGCACCTGCTATGTTAGCAAAGCCGCGATTTTAACGAGCCCGGCACCTCCCGTGCCGGTCGAAAATCGAAGTCCCGCTTGAATTCCAAGGGCTTGGATCGCTAGGCGCCGCTTCGTGGCGACGGTTTTTCCCTTGCGAGTTTGACAGCAAAAAGAGCGCGTCTGTGGCTGCAGAAGATACGTCCGTTTCAGGTGTGTCCGGCCGTTATGCAACGGCCTTGTTCGAATTGGCGCGCGACCAGAAAGTGGTCGACGAGGTCAAGGCCGATCTCGACAAATTCGGTGCCTTGCTGAACGAGAGTGCTGATCTCAAGCGCCTCGTCCGCAGCCCGGTTTTCGCGGCCGACACCCAGTCCAGGGCCCTGTCGGCCGTACTGGCCAGGGCCGGCATCGCCGGCATCTCCGCCAACTTCCTCAAGGTGCTGACCGCCAACCGCCGTCTGTTCGCGGTGGCCGACATCATCCGCGACTACCGCGCGCTCGTCGCCAAGTTCAAAGGCGAGACGACGGCCGACGTCACCGTGGCGGAAGCGCTCTCTGACAAGAATCTCGATGCCCTCAAGGTTGCCCTGAAGTCGGTGACCGGCAAGGACGTCGCGCTGAACGTGAAAGTCGATCCCTCGATCATCGGTGGCCTCGTCGTCAAGCTGGGCAGCCGCATGGTGGATGGTTCGCTTCGCACCAAACTCAATTCGATCAAGCACGCGATGAAAGAGGCAGGCTGATGGACATCCGCGCCGCGGAAATTTCCGCGATCCTCAAGGACCAGATCAAGAATTTCGGCCAGGAAGCTGAAGTCTCCGAAGTCGGACAGGTGCTGTCCGTCGGCGACGGTATCGCCCGCGTCTACGGTCTGGACAACGTCCAGGCCGGTGAAATGGTCGAGTTCGAGAACGGCACCCGCGGCATGGCGCTGAACCTCGAAACCGACAACGTCGGCGTCGTTATTTTCGGTGCCGACCGCGAGATCAAGGAAGGCCAGACCGTCAAGCGCACCCGCGCCATCGTGGACGCGCCGGTCGGCAAGGGCCTGCTCGGCCGCGTCGTCGACGCGCTCGGCAACCCGATCGACGGCAAGGGTCCGATCCAGGCCGAGAAGCGCATGCGCGTCGACGTCAAGGCGCCCGGCATCATCCCGCGCAAGTCGGTGAACGAGCCGATGGCCACCGGCCTCAAGGCGATCGATGCCCTGATCCCGATCGGCCGCGGCCAGCGCGAGTTGATCATCGGCGACCGCCAGACCGGCAAGACCGCGATCGCGCTCGACACCATCCTGAACCAGAAGCCGCTCAACGCGCAGCCCGACGAGAACATCAAGCTGTACTGCGTCTATGTCGCGGTCGGCCAGAAGCGTTCCACCGTCGCCCAGTTCGTGAAGGTGCTGGAAGAGCAGGGTGCGCTCGAATACTCGATCGTCGTCGCCGCCACCGCCTCGGATCCGGCGCCGATGCAGTACATCGCGCCCTTCACCGGCTGCACCATGGGCGAGTATTTCCGCGACAACGGCATGCACGCGGTCATCATCTATGACGATCTCTCCAAGCAGGCCGTCGCATACCGCCAGATGTCGCTGCTGCTGCGCCGCCCGCCGGGCCGCGAAGCCTATCCCGGCGACGTGTTCTATCTGCACTCCCGCCTGCTCGAGCGCGCGGCGAAGCTGAACAAGGACATGGGCTCGGGCTCGCTGACGGCGCTGCCGGTCATCGAAACCCAGGCCAACGACGTGTCGGCCTACATTCCGACCAACGTCATCTCGATCACCGACGGCCAGATCTTCCTGGAAACCGACTTGTTCTTCCAGGGTATCCGTCCCGCGGTGAACGTCGGTCTGTCGGTGTCGCGCGTCGGCTCCTCGGCGCAGACCAAGGCCACCAAGAAGGTCGCCGGCAAGATCAAGGGCGAACTCGCACAATATCGCGAAATGGCGGCGTTCGCGCAGTTCGGTTCCGACCTCGACGCCTCGACCCAGCGCCTGCTCAATCGCGGTTCTCGCCTCACCGAGCTCCTGAAGCAGCCGCAGTTCTCGCCGCTGAAGATGGAAGAGCAGGTCTGCGTGATCTGGGCCGGCACCAACGGCTATCTCGATCCGCTCCCGATCAACAAGGTGCGCGCGTTCGAAGACGGCCTGCTCTCGCTGCTGCGCGGCAAGCATGTCGACATCCTCAACGCGATCCGCGACACCCGCGATCTTACCGACGACACCGCCGCCAAGCTGAAGTCGGTGGTCGAAGGTTTTGCGAAGAGCTTCGCGTAAAGAGTCTTCGTGCCCGGGCTTGTCCCGGGCATCAAACTATTCCTCTCCACGCGGCAACGCGTGGACGGCCGGGACGAGCCCGGCCATGTATCGACTGGGATTGGCTAGCGGCTTGATCGCGAGGATCGAACCGCCGGGGTGAACGAAGAATGGCGTCACTTAAAGACATGCGCGTCCGCATCGCCTCCACCAAGGCGACGCAAAAGATCACCAAGGCCATGCAGATGGTCGCAGCCTCGAAGCTGCGCCGTGCACAGACCGCTGCGGAAGCGGCGCGTCCCTATGCCGACAAGATGAGCGCGGTGATCTCGAACATCGCCAGCGCCGCTGTCGGCTCGCCCGGCGCGCCAGTGCTGCTGGCCGGCACCGGCCGGGACCAGGTCCACCTGCTGCTGGTCTGCACCGGCGAGCGCGGCCTCTCCGGAGCCTTCAACTCATCGATCGTGCGTCTCGCCCGCGAGCGCGCTCTGGCGCTGATGGCGCAGGGCAAGGACGTGAAGTTCTTCTGCGTCGGCCGCAAGGGCTACGAGCAGCTGCGTCGCCAGTTCGACAAGCAGATCGTCGAGCACATGGACCTGCGCAGCGTCCGCCAGCTCGGCTTCGTCAATGCCGAGGAGATCGCCAAGAAGGTGCTGGCCCGTTTCGAGGCCGGCGAGTTCGACGTCTGCACGCTGTTCTATTCGCGCTTCAAGTCGGTGATCGCGCAGATTCCGACCGCGCAGCAGGTGATCCCGCTGGTGGTCGAGGAGGGCGCTGCCGCCAACACCACGTCCTACGAATACGAGCCGGAAGAGGACGAGATCCTCACCCGCCTCTTGCCGCGCAACCTCGCAGTCCAGATCTTCCGCGCGCTGCTCGAGAACAACGCCTCGTTCTACGGCGCGCAGATGAGCGCGATGGACAACGCGACGCGCAACGCCGGCGAAATGATCCGCAAGCAGACGCTGGTCTACAACCGCACGCGTCAGGCGCAGATCACCAAGGAACTGATCGAAATCATCTCGGGTGCCGAAGCCGTCTGACCAAGGCGCTTCAGTACCACCACACGCAACATCCCGGTCACGCTGACCGTGGTCTAGAAGTTCGGATCGAAGGAGACATTCAATGGCAGCCCAGGTCGGTCGCGTCACCCAGGTCATCGGCGCCGTCGTCGACGTGCAGTTCGAAGGCCACCTCCCGGCCATTCTCAATTCGCTCGAGACCAAGAACGGCGGCAATCGCCTGGTGCTCGAAGTCGCCCAGCATCTCGGCGAATCTACCGTGCGTACGATCGCGATGGACACCACCGAGGGCCTCGTCCGCGGCCAGGAAGTGACCGACACCGGCGCTCCGATCCGCGTTCCCGTCGGCGAGGGCACGCTCGGCCGCATCATCAACGTCATCGGCGAGCCGATCGACGAAGCCGGTCCGGTCAAGTCGGAAGGCCTGCGCGCCATCCACCAGGAAGCGCCGAGCTACACCGACCAGTCGACCGAAGCCGAAATTCTCGTCACCGGCATCAAGGTGGTCGACCTTCTCGCGCCCTATGCCAAGGGCGGCAAGATCGGCCTGTTCGGCGGCGCCGGCGTCGGCAAGACCGTGCTGATTCAGGAACTGATCAACAACGTCGCAAAGGCGCACGGCGGCTACTCGGTGTTCGCCGGCGTCGGCGAGCGTACCCGCGAGGGCAACGACCTCTATCACGAGTTCATCGAGTCCAAGGTCAACGCCGATCCGCACAACCCGGATCCGAACGTGAAGTCGAAGTGCGCGCTGGTGTTCGGCCAGATGAACGAGCCCCCGGGCGCCCGCGCCCGCGTCGCGCTCACCGGCCTGACCATCGCGGAAGATTTCCGCGATAAGGGCCAGGACGTGCTGTTCTTCGTCGACAACATCTTCCGCTTCACCCAGGCCGGCTCGGAAGTGTCGGCGCTGCTGGGCCGTATTCCTTCGGCGGTGGGTTATCAGCCGACGCTCGCGACCGACATGGGCGCGCTGCAGGAGCGCATCACCACCACGCAGAAGGGTTCGATCACCTCGGTGCAGGCCATCTACGTCCCGGCCGACGACTTGACCGACCCGGCGCCGGCGACCTCGTTCGCGCATCTTGACGCGACCACGACGCTGTCGCGCTCGATCGCCGAAAAGGGCATCTATCCGGCGGTGGACCCGCTCGACTCGACCTCGCGCATGCTCTCCCCGCTGGTCGTCGGCGAGGAGCACTACGCGGTCGCCCGTCAGGTCCAGCAGGTGCTGCAGCGTTACAAGGCGCTGCAGGACATCATCGCCATTCTCGGCATGGACGAGCTTTCGGAAGAGGACAAGCTGACCGTGGCCCGCGCCCGCAAGGTCGAGCGCTTCATGTCGCAGCCGTTCCACGTCGCCGAAATCTTCACGGGTTCGCCGGGCAAGTTCGTCGACCTCGCCGACACCATCAAGGGCTTCAAGGGCCTGGTGGAAGGCAAGTACGACCACCTGCCGGAAGCCGCCTTCTACATGGTCGGCACCATCGAAGAGGCGGTCGAGAAGGGCAAGAAGCTGGCCGCTGAAGCGGCTTAAGAGGCGAATGGCGAACAGGGAGCCGCGAATCATACGCTGCTCCTGCCCGCCACTCGCTATTCGCCATTCGTATTCGCAGGTTCTCCATGGCCACCTTCCACTTCGATCTCGTCTCTCCGGAAAAGCTCGCCTTCTCGGGTGAGGTCGATCAGGTCGACATCCCCGGCGTCGAAGGTGATTTCGGCGTGCTGGCGGGACATGCGCCGCTCGTGGCTGCGATCCGGCCCGGCATTCTCACCGTCACCACCGGCGGCAAGCACGAGAAGATCATCGTGCTCGGCGGCATCGCCGAAGTCTCCGAGAGCGGCCTGACCGTGCTTGCCGACGTCGCGACGTCGCTCGCCGAGCTCGACCGTGCGCAGTTCGCAGAGACGATCGCGGAGATGGAAGAAAGCCTCAAGGAGCACGAAGGCGACGAGCTCGATCAGGCCATCGAGCGGCTCGACCACTTCAAGAGCATCCAGCACCAGCTCAACGCGACGGCTATGCACTAAGCCCCGGGGCACTGCTCCGGGGCTCAAGCTACAGCTTCCTGACCTGGTTCAGCGCTCGTCACGGAAGTGGCGGGCGCTGAAATCTTGCTAGGCGATCGACGCAGCTGCGACGCTTACGCCGTCCCGCCCATTTGTCTCGTCCTGCCAAACACTTCGCTACTGTGCATGGGGTTGTTTTCGCGAGTCAGTCTGCGAAGGCTGCAAACTGCTGCGCCACGGCCTGATAGACCTCGCGGCGGAACGGCACCACGATGTCGGCGACGCGATCCAGGCGCTCCCAGCGCCAGTCGTCGAATTCCGCCGGCTGGCCGTTGCGCGGCGTCAGCGGATCGATCTCGTCGTCCTTGCCGGTGAAGCGCAGTGCGAACCACTTTTGACGCTGCCCGCGGAACTTCGCCAGCCGGTGCGTCTGCGGTCCGTCGTAAGGCGGGAACTCGTAGGTGAGCCAGCCGGTCTCGCCGAGGTAGTCCGCGCTGACCACGCTGGTCTCCTCCCAGAGCTCGCGCATCGCGGCGTCGCGCAGATTCTCGCCCTCGTCGACGCCGCCTTGCGGCATCTGCCAGTCGAGGCCCGGCAGGATGATTTCCGGCCCGTCGCCCTTGAAGCGATGGCCGATCAGCACGCGGCCCTCGGTATTGAACAGCGCGATGCCCACGTTGGGGCGGTAGGGCTTTTGGTTGGTCACTTGCTAGTGTCTCTCGTCGTCATTCCGAGGCGATGCTTCGCATCTCGCCGGGACGACCATAGAGACTATTGACCTGCCAGCGCAGAAAATTCCTTCACCACGCGCTCATAGACCGGACGCTTGAACGGAATGATCAGTTCCGGGAGATTTTTCATCGGCTCCCAGCGCCAGCTCACGAATTCGGCCTTGTGGCCGCCGCCGGGATGCTCGACGTTGATCTCGCTGTCCTTGCCGGTGAAGCGCACCGCGTACCATTTCTGGCGCTGGCCGCGATAGCGGCCCTTCCAGGCGCGTCCGGCGACCGTGCGGGGGATGTCGTAGATGAGCCAGTCGGGGACCTCGCCGAGCCTCTCGACCGAGCGTACGCTCGTCTCCTCATAAAGCTCGCGCTTGGCGGCTTCCCAGGTGTCCTCGCCAGGATCGACGCCGCCTTGCGGCATCTGCCAGACATGGGTGTCGTCGACATGCTCGATGCCGCCGGCGCGGCGGCCGATGAACACCAGTCCCTTTGGATTGATCAGCATCACGCCGACGCAGGTCCGGTAGGGCAGATCCTCGTAACGCGCCATTCCGCCAGACCTCTCGCATGCCTCAGGTCCGGCGGCCCGCGGGGAGCCGTACCGTACCAATTCGTTGATTTAGCTGGATTTTGATTTCAGCATCGCGGTTGTCAATGGCACCAAAAGGATACCTCGGTCGCTCAGCGTCTTGGTCCAGGCGCCGATGCGCTCGATTGAGACGGGCAGGGCGGAGGCCGTGCCGACGGCGATGCCGCGCTCGCGCGCGGTCGATTCGAGCTTGTTCAGAGCGCGGTCGATCTCGGTCGGGGTCGGCACCACGTCGATCGCGATGTCGCCCTTGCCGAACGGCATGGCCTGGTTCGCCGCGGCCTGGGAGGCGATGCTGCGGGGCGAGGAGCCGTCGTCGAAGAAGCCGAGGCCGCGTTTGGCGGCCTCGCGCATGATCGGCTGCATTGCCGGTTCGGTCGCGATGAAGCGGGCGCCCATGAAATTGGCGAGACCGGCATAGCCCTGCAACCGGCTCAGGTGCCAGTGCAGGCGGTCCATGTTCTGGTCGGCGCTGAGCGAGGTCAGCAGCGTCTGCGGCCCCGGATCGTTGTCGGGGAAGTCGTAGGGCTCCATCGGGATCTGGAGGAAGATCTCATGACGCTGCGCGCGGGCGCGCTCGGCGAGCTTGCCGGGGTCGGCGCCATAAGGCGTGAAGGCCAGCGTCACCGCGGGCGGCAGCTTCATGATGGCATCATTGGTCTTGGCCGCGCCGACCCCGAGGCCGCCAATCACGATCGCGACCACAGGCATGGTGGCAGCCTTGGCGCGGTCGGCGTCGGCTGCATAGACGTTGAACGGCTTCAGCCCGTCAGCCACGACGGGGATCATGCCGTAGCGAGACTTCTCCAGCAGCTTCGGGTTGATCCCGGCCATGACGGGCGGCGGTGCGGAAGCCGTACCACCCTTGTCGCTGCCGCTCTCGCCGGCTCCAATCACCACGTCGTGGCGGGCGCCGGTCGAGCCGTCGATCATGGTGATGGTCTTTTGCTCGCCGGCCTGCTTCGGCACCTCCTTGGTGTCGGGCTTGCCGTCGTGTTTGGCATCCGAACCATGGCTTGCGGCGGCGGGCCTCTCGTCGGCAGCCTTGTCCGTCGGCTTGATCGCGATCCGGGTCATCGGCTCGCCGCCGAGCGGATCCTTGTTGAAGATGGCGAAGCCGGCGAAGGTAACCAGGAACAGGCCGAGCAGGACGGCAAGCAACTGCATGGCCGTGAACGGCAGCCGCAGCCGGCGCTTCCGGCGCGGCTTGTCCTGTCCGAGCGGGGCGCTCAGATCATCGGCCGTTTCAGTCATGTGAGATCCCGAATCACTCCAGCCGACGATACCACGCCAAGGTCAAGCGGCGGCAGGCCGGGATAGGCCGGAGGCTTCAGGAGTTCCCAAGCAAAAAGGCGGCTTCAGCAAGCCGCCCTCTGCCAGATCGTATCAATGCGCCGATTTAGTTGGCCGCTTTGGGCTTGTCGGTCGTCGCCTTGTTGTCGCTGCCGGGCGCGGGCGCCGCCGAGGCGCTGTTCTTGATGCCGTGGAGCAGGTCGCCGGCGAGCTTGAGCGCCTTGTCGTCCTTGGCATCCGGCGGGACGTAGGACTGCGAGCCGGTCTTCTCGTCGCCGTCGTTCTTGAGATGGCCGCGCAGCGAAGCCTCGCCCTTGGTGTCGGTGCGGGACTTCAGCTCGTCCGGCACGTCCTGCAGCACTTCGATGTCGGGCACGATGCCCTTGGCCTGGATCGACTTGCCCGACGGCGTGTAGTAGCGCGCCGTGGTCAGCCGCAGCGCGCCGTTGCCGCTTCCGAGCGGGATGATGGTCTGAACCGAGCCCTTGCCGAACGAGCGCGTGCCGACGATGGTCGCGCGCTTGTGGTCCTGCAGTGCGCCGGCGACGATTTCCGACGCCGAGGCCGAGCCGCCGTTGACCAGCACGATGACCGGCTTGCCCTTGGTCAGGTCGCCCGCATGCGCGGTGCGACGCTGGGTCTCCTCGGCGTTGCGGCCGCGGGTCGAGACGATCTCACCTTTCTCCAGGAAGGAATCGGAGACGGTGACCGCTTCCTCCAGCAGGCCGCCCGGATTGTTGCGCAGGTCGATGATGAAGCCCTTGAGCTTGTCGCCGCCGATCTGGTTCGTGAGGTTGCCGATCTCCCGCTTCAGGCCTTCGGTGGTCTGCTCGTTGAAGGTGGTGATACGGATGTAGCCGATATCGTCCTGCTCGACGCGCGCGCGCACCGACCGGACGCGGATGTTGTCGCGCACGAGCGTGACGTCGATCGGATTGTCCTGGCCCTTGCGGATGATCTTGAGCTTGATCTTTGTGTTGACCGGACCGCGCATCTTCTCGACCGCCTGGTTCAGGGTCAGGCCCTGCACCGCCTCGTCGTCGAGGTTGGTGATGATGTCGTTGGCCATGACGCCGGCGCGCGAAGCCGGTGTATCGTCGATGGGCGAGACCACCTTGATCAGGCCATCCTCCATCGTGACCTCGATGCCGAGGCCGCCGAACTCACCGCGGGTCTGCACCTGCATGTCACGGAAGCTCTTGGCGTCCATGTAGCTCGAATGCGGATCGAGGCCGGTGAGCATGCCGCTGATGGCGGATTCGATCAGCTTGGTGTCGTCGGGCTTCTCGACATAGTCGGAGCGCACCCGCTCGAAGACGTCGCCGAACAGGTTGAGCTGGCGATAAGTGTCGGCAGTGGCGGCTCGCGCGCTGGAGCCCATGAACACCGCGCGGGGCTGGGTCACGAACAGCGTCAGCGCTGCACCGGTGGCGGCGCTGAGGAGGATTACTGAAGTCTTGCGCATCATCCGCGAACCTTCTCGCCTTCATTTGTGGCCCACCATGGGCCTGGATCGATTGGAGTGCCGTCCTTGCGGAACTCGACATACAGCACAGGTTGACTCGCGTTCGTGGCGAGAATGGAGGCGACTTGCGAAGTCGACCCCATGGTCGCGACCGGCTCCCCCGTGAGCACAAACTGTCCGATGTTGACCGAAATGCGCTCCATCCCAGCGATCAGGACATGATACCCGCCACCGGCATTGAGGATCAAGAGTTGTCCATAGCTGCGGAAGGGCCCGGCATAGACAACCCAGCCGTCACACGGCGTCGTGACCTGGGAGCCGGGCCTGGTGGCCAGCGAAATTCCCTTCTGGACCCCACCGACCCCGTCGGAACCGCCAAAATCCCTGATCTTGTTACCGTTAACTGGAAGCGGCAGCAGGCCCTTGGCGGAGGCGAAGGCGATCGCCGGGGTGGTGCGGGACCGGTCCTTGAAAGCGGCCGGACCGGACTTGGCGCTGGCAGCCGCTTTTGCCTCGGCCTGCCTGGCGGCCTCGGCCGCCTTCTCAGCGGCCTTGGCGGCGCTTTGCAGGTCCTGCTCCATCCTGGTGATCAGTCCCTGGAGATCACCAACCTGCCTTGAAAGCATGATGGCGCGCGACTTCTCGGCATCGAGATCCTTTTCGCGTGCCGCCTGCTGGCGCTGCCGTTCGTCGACCAGAGCCGTGAGCCGGGTCTGGTCGTTGCGGACCTTGTCGCGATCGGAGGCGAGCTGGTCGCGCTCGGTGGCAATGGTCTTGCGCAAGGCGACGAGCTCGCCGAGCTCGGCCGCGATCTTCTCGGCTCGCCCTCGCAATTCCGGCACGACGGCGCCGAGCAGCATCGCCGTGCGCAGCGATTGCAGCGCATCTTCGGGGCGCACCAGCAGCGCCGGCGGCGTGCGCCTTCCGGCGCGCTGCAGGGCCGCCAGCACCTCGACGATGTCGGCACGGCGCGAATCGAGCGAGGCGCGCATCTGTTGCTCCCGGGCATTCAGCGCGCCCAATCGCGCTTCGGCCTCATCGATCTTGGTTTCCACAGCGCGAACATTGGCGGCGGTCTCGATCAGCTGCTGATTGAGCTGGCTGCGGTCCTGGCCGAGCGCGGCGATCTCTGCCTTGAGCTTGGCCTGCGCTTCTTCCGCGCTCTTCTGCCTGGCGCGCGCGGCCTCGAGCTCCTGCTCGCGCTGCTTGATCGCTTCGGGCGAAATCGCCGCGGTCTGCGGGGGCGCCGCCGTCTGAGCTTGCGCCAGGCTTGCGCCGGCAAGGCTTGTGATCAGCAACAGGTTGAGGAGCGGCGCTCGCATCGTCTCGGCAAAGGTGCTCGTCGTGGCGCGTGTCACGCGCGGTGATAGGGGTGGCCGGCCAGAATGGTGGCGGCCCGATAAAGCTGTTCCAGAAGCATGACGCGGACCATTTGGTGCGGCCAGGTCGCAGAGCCGAACGCGATCGCGAGCTTGGCCTTACGGCGCAATTCGGGCGAAAGTCCGTCCGCCCCTCCGATCATGAAGATAGTATGTCCGGCACCCTCGTCGCGCCAGCGCGACAGATGCCGTGCGAATACGGTGGATTCGAGGTTCTGGCCGCGCTCGTCCAGCGCCACCAGGATCGATTTCTCCGGAATATGCGCCGAGATCGCCGCGGCCTCTTCGGCCATCCGTGTCGCGGTGTCGCGCGCGCGGCTTTCGGGGATCTCGTGGATGCTGAGCTCGCGGAATCCGAGCTTGCGGCCGGCGTCGTCGAACCGCTCGAAATAGCGGTCGGCAAGCTCCCGTTCGGGGCCCTGCTTCAGCCGGCCCACCGCAATGACAGCAACACGCATGACATCTTCTAGAGGCGACGCTTTCAGCGTCGTGTTTTCAAGGTCGCGCGCATCGGGCGCGCGCACGACGCTAGCATGCGCGTCAGCCGATTCGAAATCGGCTCGATGAGCCTAGATCGCCTTCGCCGCCCCTGGGCCCTGCGTGTACAATCGCTCGAGATTGTAGAATTCGCGGACCTCGGGTCTGAACACGTGCACGATCACGTCGCCGGAATCGATCAGCACCCAGTCGCAATTGGGCAAGCCCTCGACATGGATGTTCTTGATGCCGTTTTCCTTGAGGCTCTTGGTGACGTTTTCCGCGATCGCGCCGACGTGCCGGTTCACCCGGCCGGTGGTGACGATCATGTAGTCGGAGTACGCCGATTTGCCGCGAAGGTCGATGGTGACCGTCTCTTCCGCCTTCATGTCCTCGAGGCGGGAGAGGATCAGGCTCAGCGTCTTGTCGGCGTCGGGTTGCGCCTTCAAGGCCGCAGCTTTGGTCGATGTTTTACGCGTCGGCTTGGCAACCTTGGGTAAAACAGACTTCGTCGAAGCTGGCTTCGTGGAAGTCGACTTGGACAATACAGATGCGGTCAGGGACCATTCCTTTCACTGTATCGCGAACGCCGAATCCGGCGCTCACTGGTTACACTACATCATGTGGGGTTAAGGGTTTCAATATGCCAGAGCGCCCCAGCCCGCACACTTCGTCTCACTTCGCACCTTTCCAGCTCCCGTCCGGGTTCCGTAGGCCTGTCGAGGAGAGGTTCAGCTTCAATCCGGTCAGGAACACCCAGGCCGGTGCCGGCCGGTCTGCAAGCAGTGCTGCCTTGCCTTCGGGTAGGCGGTAGCGCGCTAGCGCCTGGGCGGCGGGCGAGCCGAGCGCGCGAAAACTCTGCGGGGGGCGGTCGATGACTGCGATCGGCACCTGGCCAGCGATGCGCCGCCAGTCCTGCCAACGGTGGAATTGAGCGAGATTGTCGGCGCCCATGATCCAGACAAAGCGCAGAGCCGGAAGGCGGCGGCGCAGGGTGTTGATCGTGTCGATAGTGTAGCGCGTGCGAATGACGGATTCGAGACAGCTCACCGCGATGCGGGGATCGTCCGCGACCTCGCGCGCGGCTTGCATGCGCGCGCCGAGCTCATGAAGCGTGCCGTTCTCCTTCAGCGGATTGCCCGGTGTGACCAGCCACCACACACGGTCGAGCTGCAGGCGCTTGAGCGCGAACTGGCTGATGGCGCGATGGGCCTGATGCGGCGGATTGAACGATCCGCCGAGCAGGCCGATGCGCATGCCCGGCATGTGGGGCGGGATCGCTTGCGCCGCGAAACGCGGCACGAGGAATGTGTTGCTCAATGCGCGCGCCTCGCGACGTCTACGGCCGGGTCTGCCCGGTGCCGTGGACGCGATACTTGAAGCTCGTCAGCTGCTCGGCGCCGACCGGACCGCGGGCGTGGAAACGGCCGGTGGCGATGCCGATCTCGGCACCGAAACCGAACTCGCCGCCATCGGCGAACTGCGTCGAAGCGTTGTGCAGCACGATCGCGGAATCGACCTCGCTGAGGAATTTCTTCGCGGCGACCTCATCCTGGCTCACGATGGCGTCAGTGTGATGGGAGCCGTGATTTTGGATGTGCGCGATGGCGCCGTCGACGCCGTCCACCACCTTCGCCGCGATGATGGCGTCGAGATATTCGGTGTCCCAATCCTGTTCGCTGGCAGGCTTCACGCGCGCGTCGGCCTTCTGCACGGCCTCGTCGCCGCGCACCTCGCAGCCGGCATCCAGCAGCATCTCGACCAGCGGCTTCAAGGTCTTGCCGGCCGCGGCGCGATCGACCAGCAGCGTCTCGGCCGCGCCGCAGACGCCGGTGCGACGCATCTTGGCATTGAGCACGATCGACTTTGCCATCGCGAGGTCGGCGCTGCCGTCGACATAAACGTGGTTGACGCCCTCGAGATGCGCGAACACGGGCACCCGCGCTTCCTGCTCGACGCGCGCAACGAGGCTTTTCCCCCCGCGCGGCACGATGACGTCGATGGCGCCATCGAGGCCGGACAGCATCATGCCGACCGCGGCGCGATCGCGCGTCGGTACCAGCGTGATCGCAGCTTCGGGCAGGCCGGCCTCGCGCAGGCCCTGCACCAGGCAGTCATGGATCGCGCGGCAGGAGCGAAAGCTGTCGGAGCCGCCGCGCAGGATCACGGCATTGCCCGCCTTCAGGCACAGCACGCCGGCGTCGGCCGCGACGTTGGGACGGCTCTCGAAGATCACGCCGACGACACCGAGCGGCACGCGCACGCGCTCGATGCTCATGCCGTTCGGCCGCTGCCATCTCTCGGTGACGACCCCGATGGGATCGGCGATGCCGCGCACGATGCCGATGCCCTCGGCCATGCCCTCGACCCGCGCCGGCGTCAGCGTCAGGCGGTCGATGAAGGCGGAGGTGGCATTGCCGGAGGCGCGGGCCTCGGCGACGTCCTCGGCATTGGCGGCGAGAATGGCCGTCGCATTGGCGCGGATGGCCCGCTCCATGGCTTCCAGCGCCCGGTTCTTCTGCTCCGGCGGCGCCAGCGCGAGCACACGCGCGGCAGCGCGGGCACGGGTTCCGAGATCGGACATCAGCGCCTGAAGATCGGCATTGCCGTCGACGGCTTTGAGGGGAGCGGCCATGGGGGTTCAACCTTCTGCTAAGGCGGTGTCCTAGCACGGAAATCCCGCGTCTGCGAAGGGTAGGCAGGGTATGGCTGGTTCCCCGGCGGCGGGCTGGCTCGGTCAGTGCGCCGTCATTCCGGGGGATGCGGAGCATCAAACCTGGAATCTCGGGATCCGGGTCTGGTCCTTCGGACCATCCCGGAATGACGGGGCAAAGGCCTTATCCGCCCACCACCAGATCATCCCGGTGGATCATCTCCGATCGCCCGCTGATGCCGAGGATGGCCATGACGTCCGGGGAGGAGCGGCCTTTGATCCGCTCGGCGTCGTCGGCGTCGTAGGCGATCAGGCCGCGGCCGATCTCGCTGGTGTCGGGGCCGCGCACGACCACGGCATCGCCGCGGGCAAACTGGCCCTCGACCTTGATCACGCCGGCCGGCAGCAGGCTCGCCCCCGCGCGCAGCGCGGCAACCGCGCCGGCGTCGATCGTCAGCGTGCCCTTTGGCTCCAGCGAGCCCGCGATCCAGCGCTTTCGCGAGGTGATGGGATTCGCCGGCGTCAGGAACCAGGTGCAGCGGCCGCCATCGGCGATCGCCTGCAAGGGATGCTCGATCTTGCCGGAGGCGATCAGCATATGCGTGCCGCCTGTGGTCGCGATCTTGGCCGCCTCGACCTTGGTCCGCATGCCGCCGCGAGACAGCTCGGACTCGGCGTCTCCGGCCACCGCCTCGATCTCCGAGGAAATGCTCTCGACCACCGGAATGAGCTTGGCATTCGGGTTGTTCTTCGGCGGCGCGTCGTAGAGGCCGTCGATGTCGGACAGCAGCACCAGGAGATCGGCGCTCGCCATGGTGGCCACGCGCGCGGCGAGACGGTCATTGTCGCCGTAGCGGATCTCAGTGGTCGCGACGGTGTCGTTCTCGTTGATCACGGGGATGGCGCGCCATTCCAGCAGCTTGCCGATGGTGGAACGCGCATTGAGATAGCGGCGGCGCTCCTCGGTGTCCTGCAGCGTCACCAGGATCTGGCCGGCGCCGATGCCGTGCGCCCCGAGCACCTCCGACCAGATCCGCGCCAGCGCGATCTGGCCCACCGCGGCCGCGGCCTGGCTCTCCTCCAGCTTCAGCGGGCCACGCGGCAGCTTGAGCCGGCTGCGGCCGAGCGCGATCGAGCCGGAGGAGACCACGAGGACGTCGCGCCCTTCCTTGTGCAGCTTCGCCATATCGTCGGCGAGCGCGGCGAGCCAGGATGCCCGCACCTCACCCCTGTCGGAATCCACCAGCAGCGCAGAGCCGACCTTGACGACGATGCGGCGGAATTGACTGAGTTCGGGGCTGGCCATGGCGCTAACAGGACGGGACTGGTCTGGAAACGGCGGAGCGATGGGCGGCGCCGATGAGCCCTGCTTTTGCAGCAGGACGACGACCGGCGCAAGGCGGCAGGCCAGGTAACCGCCCCCAATGGCGGCCTTGTGTCGGGCGTCTCGCGAGGCTCTAATTGCCGTCAATCAAAACGAGCCGGAGAGGGAACGATGGATCGCCGCGAATTCATGGCCGGATGTCTTGGTCTGCCGCTGCTGGCGCGGGCGGGTGACGCGCAGGCGCAGGCGGGGCTGACGAAGATCATCTTCCCGTTTGCAGCGGGAGCCGGCGGCGACACGCTGTGCCGGCTGATCGCGCAGGAGATGGCGCCGTTGCTGCAGCGGACCGTCGTGGTCGAGAACCGCACCGGCGGCGACGGCCTGATCGGCATCAAGGCCGTGAAAGGGGCGAGCCCCGACGGCAGCATGGTGCTGGTGACGACCGGGCCGACCATGTACCTGCTGCCGATGGTGGAGAAGACACCGAGCTTCGATACGGCCAAGGACTTCATGCCGGTGTCGCTGCTGGCGCGGTTCGAATTCGCCGTCGTGATCGGCCCGGGCGTCGATGCCCCGGATTTCAAGAGCTTCGTCGCCTGGCTGAAGGCACATCCGGACAAGACCTCGTTCGGGGTGCCGAGCAACGGCACCATTCCGCATTTCATGGGCTCCAAGCTCGAGAAGGATCTGGGCATTCCCCTGACTCGCGTGCCCTATCGCGGTAGCGCGCCCATTCTCAACGATCTCGTCGGCGGTCATATCTCGTTCGGCATCACGACATTGGCCGATGCGTTGCCGCAGCATCGCGCCAAGGGCGTGAAGATCATCGCGGTATCGAGCGCGGAGCGTTCACCCTTTGCGCCCGACGTGCCGACCCTGAGGCAGAGCGGCATCGATCTCGTTGCCGACGCCTGGTACGGCATGTGGCTTCCCGCCGGCAGCCCGCCGGAGTTCGCCGGCAAGATCGGCGCCGCCGCAAGCGCCGCACTCGCCAAGCCCGAGGTGAAGGAGAAGCTCACGGCAATCGGTCTCATCCCGGTCGGCTCGGCGCCGGAGGGATTGACCAAGGAGCTCGCAGCGAACATCGCGCTGTGGCAGCCGATCGTGAAGGCGACCGGATACAAGATCGAGAATTGAGTCTCACGCGGCGCCACACACTCAGGCGTCGTGCCCTGGTCAAGCCCGGGCATGACGATGGAGAGAGCCTTCCTCCGCTCACATCTTCGCGCGCTGTGCGATGCCGTCCTTGATCGCGGCGAGCTCTTTCTCGTCCCAGATGCCGATCAAGATGCCGCCCTTCACCTGCAGCTGGTTATCCGCATAAGCTGCGATCTTCTCGCGCGGTGTCGTGATGTGGCCGCTCGGATGCAGCGCCCAGTCGAACAATTCGGCCTGAAGCCGCGCGATGACGCCGGCGCATTCCGGGTCGTCGCCGCGATCGACATATTCCTGCGGATCGGTATCGAGATCGTACAGCATCGGGCGGAAGCCGGAGGCGTGGATGTATTTCCAGCGGCCGTCGAACACCATGAACAGGCGGCAGCGCTCGATCGGCTGGTTCAGCTTCAGCCGCACGTCCTGCATGGCGTAGTCGTATTCGGAGAACGCGACCTTGCGCCAATCGCTCGGGGTCGGACCACGCAGCAGCGGCAATAGCGAATGTCCTTCGAGGATGTGGCCGGGCACCTTGCCGCCGAAATAATCGACGAAGGTCGGCGCGAGATCGATCGCCTCGACCAGCGCATCGCTGCGCGTGCCGCGCGTGGCGTCAGCCTCTTGCGAGGGATCGACGATGATCAGCGGAATCTTCGCCGACTGCTCGTGGAAAAGGTCCTTCTCACCCATCCAGTGATCGCCGAGATAATCGCCGTGGTCGGAGGTGAACACGATCATGGTGGTTTCCAGCAGGCCATGCGCCTCCAGGAATTTCATCAGCACGCCCATCTGGTCGTCGATCTGGGTGATCAGTCCCATATAGGTCGGGATCACCTTCTCGCGGGCATCATCGCGCGCCATGTTGCGGGAATAGCGCATGTCCATGTACGCCCCGAACACCGGATGCGGATTCTGCCGCTCGCGCTCGGAGCGGATCGCCGGAATCACGTCACCAGTCGAATACATGCTCGCATAGGGCTCCGGCGCGATGTAGGGCCAGTGCGGCTTGATGTAGGACAGATGCAGGCACCACGGCCGGCCATCGGCCTCGGCCTCGCTGATGAAGTCCATCGCGCGCCGCGTCATGTAGGGCGTTTCGGAGTGCTCGTCCGGCACGCGCGCGGCCTTGTCGGCATGCACCAGCAGCCAGCCGTTCTGCAGCGAACCATCTTCCGCCGCTCCTGAATTGGCCCAATGCTCCCAGGGATTGGTGGCCTCAAATCCCTGGCTGCGCAGATACTCATCGTATTTCGGACGCGGTCGTCCCGTGGGATGCAGGCCGTCGTCACGCTCATATGGCTCGAAGCCGCATTCGGCGACGTGCACGCCGATGATCGACTCCGGTGGGATGCCGAGCGCCTTCATGCCTTCGAGGTCGGGTGCCATGTGGGTCTTGCCGACCAGCACGTTGCGGACGCCGATCTTCTTGAGGTGATCGCCCAGCGTGGGCTCGCCCACGCGCAGCGGCCAGCCGTTCCAGTGCGAGCCGTGCGAGCGCATGTAGCGCCCGGTGTAGAACGACATTCGCGATGGGCCGCAGATCGGCGATTGGACGTAAGCCTTGGTGAACAGCACGCCACGCTTGGCCATGGCGTCGATGTTCGGCGTCTTCAGCGTCGGGTGGCCGGTGCAGCCGAGATAATCATAGCGAAGCTGGTCGCACATGATCCAGAGAACGTTCTTCGCGCGCGCCATGCGTCTATCTCCGCCCGATACTTATCTGCTGGATGCTGCTCTATCGATGGCACGAAGACAACCTCTCCCGGAGGGAGATGTGGAGAGAGCGTCGCTCGACTAAGCCGACCACGGCTCCGCTTCCGCCGCGCTCTTGGCCTTGGCGGAGACCGGGCTTTCGCCGATCACCTCGGCCAATGCGCGCAAGGCTTCCGTCACGCCCTGGCCGGTGACGCCGGAGAGCAGCAGCGGCGTCTTCTTGGCGGCGCGCTTGAGGCGCTCCTTCTGCTTCTTCAGCTCCTCCGGTTCGACCGCGTCGATCTTGTTCAGCGCGACGATCTCGATCTTGTCGGTGAGCTGCCCGCCATAGGCGTCGAGCTCCTTGCGCACGGTCTTGTAGGCCTTGCCGGCGTGCTCGCACGTCGCGTCGACGAGATGCAGCAGCACGCGGCAGCGTTCGACGTGGCCGAGGAAGCGGTCGCCGAGGCCGGCGCCTTCATGCGCGCCTTCGATCAGGCCGGGAATATCCGCCAGCACGAATTCGCGGCCGTCGGCATTCACGACGCCGAGCTGCGGATGCAGCGTGGTGAAGGGATAGTCGGCGATCTTCGGCTTCGCCGCGCTGACCTTGGAGAGGAAGGTCGACTTGCCGGCATTGGGCAGGCCGACGAGGCCGGCATCGGCGATCAGCTTCAGCCGCAACCAGATCCAGCGCTCCTCGCCGGGTTGGCCGGGATTGGCATTGCGCGGCGCGCGGTTGGTCGACGACTTGAAATGTGCGTTGCCGAAGCCGCCATTGCCGCCCTCGGCCAGCACGAACTTCTCGCCGACCTTGGTGAAGTCGTGGATCAGCGTTTCGCGGTCCTCGTCGAAGATCTGCGTGCCGACCGGCACCTTGAGCACGATGTTCTTGCCGTTGGCGCCGTGGCGGTCCGAGCCCGAGCCGTTCTCGCCCTTCTGGGCCTTGAAATGCTGCTGGTAGCGGTAGTCGATCAGCGTGTTGAGGCCGTCGGCGACCTCGACGATGACGTTGCCGCCGCGCCCGCCATTGCCGCCGGAGGGACCGCCGAATTCGATGAACTTCTCGCGGCGGAATGCCACGCAGCCGTTCCCGCCGTCACCGGAGCGGATGTAGACCTTTGCTTCGTCGAGGAATTTCATGGGCCATAGGTAGGCCAGCCCGTCCCGCGCGGCAACCCGAGCGCCCTGCCAATCGGCCGAATTTCTGGCGATTTCGCCGCTTGCTTAACCCTCAATCCCGCTCTTGGGTCAATTTGACGACGATGGGTCCGTAGCCGACCGGGCCGGCAGCAACACGCAGCGAAGCGGATGCTGACGGGCCGCCGCAGATCCTGCGGGCCGGGGTGCGTGCGTCCCCGCGCCCGGGCGGTCAAAGTCGCGCGCTGGAGCGAACGCTTGAATGTCTCGGAGCAGGGCGGAGGAGCGCCATAGCGGGCCATCATTGTACGGGCGGTGAGTGCACGGGGTTTGTCGGCACTTTCTCCGTCGTGGTTCACGCTGCCCCGCCCGCTCCGCTCGCGCGAGACGGCTCGGCTAGTCCGGCCGCCGCCGGATCAGGAATTTCTGCATGCCTTCCAGCACCAGCTCCTTGCGCTGGTTGAACACGGTGCTGCGAAGCGTCACGGCGCCGGTCGTGCGTCCGGGCACCAGTTCGGTGACCTCGAGCGCCGGATAGATCGTATCGTCCGCGTAGACGGGCTTGAGGAACCGGCTCGACTGCTCGAGGAAGCCGACCAGGGAGTCTTCGACCATGAATGGAAACAGGCCGGCACCGGGCGCGGTGTGGATCAAGGTCTGGAAGCCGTGGGCGAGCAGATGCGGCATGCCGCGGCTGCGGCAATATTCGACGTCATAGTGCACCGGATGGGTGTCGCCGCTCGCGGTCTGGAATGCGGCGAACACCGCCGACGTCTGGGTGCGGCTCGGCAGCACGAAACGCTCGCCGAGGACGAAATCCTCGAACCAGCGCTGCGTGGGGATCATGCGATGCTGGGTGGGATCGAAGTCGGTCATGCGCTGCACCATCGTCGCGTTTTCGGATTGCGATCCGTATCGCGCCACGCGCAGTGCGACAATGCGTTCAATTCGGCGGAAGTGGGCTTGTCCCTGGTGCTTACGTCATTAAAACGATGGCAAGCACCACTACCAGCCGATTCCTGACGCGCTCTCCCCGTCATTGCGTGCGCAGCGAAGCAATCCAGACTGCCGCTGCGGAAGCAGTCTGGATTGCTTCGTCGCAAGAGCTCCTCGCAATGACGATCCCCGAACTCGTGTTTCGTCATGCCCCTGTTCAAATCACTCTCCGCCTATGACGACCGTTCCGCGCGGCTGGCCGGCATCGCACTGATGGTGCTGTCGATCTTCATGTTCTCGTTCGGCGACGCCATGGGCAAGTTCCTGGTCGGGACCTACTCGGTGGGGCAGCTCTTGTTTCTGCGCGCTTGCGCCGCGCTGCTTTTGCTGTCGCCGCTGATCTGGACGCAGCGTCACCAGTTCCTGCATCTGGAGCGGCCGGGCCTGCAGATGGTTCGCGTCGTGCTGTCGACGCTGGAGGTTGCCGCCTTCTTCCTTGCGACGGTTTACCTGCCGCTCGCGGACGTCATCACCTATTATCTCGCCGGTCCCATTTTCGTCACCGCGATGTCGGCGATCTTCCTGGGGGAGAAGGTGGGCTGGCGGCGCTGGACCGCGATCCTGATCGGTTTCTGCGGCGTGCTGATCGCGCTGCGGCCGTCGCCGCAGACCGTCAGCCTGCCGGCGCTGATCGCGCTCGGCGGCAGCCTGTCCTTTGCGACCCTGATGCTGATCACGCGCAGCCTGCGCAAGACGCCCGATATCGTGATGGCGTCCTCGCAATTCGTCGGCACGTTTTCGCTGGGCGCGGTCCTGTCGACGTTCAACTGGGTGCCGCCGACGCCTGGCAGCCTCGTGATCTTCGCTGCCGCCGGGCTGGTTTCGGTGACGGCGCTGTTCTGCGTCAACCGCTCGCTCAAGCTCGCGCCCGCCAGCGTCGTCGTGCCCTACCAATATTCGATGATCGTCTGGGCCGTGATCTTCGGTTTCGTCGTGTTCGGCGACGTCCCGTCGATCGCGACACTCGTCGGCGCGGCGATCATCATCGGCGCCGGGTTCTACATCTTCTTGCGGGAGCGGGATCTGGGGCGGGAGACCGCGGACGTGAATCCGCCGGCGTAGCTCTTACCCTCCCCTGGAGGGGGAGGGTGATTGGCGCCCTACCTCACCCGTCTTGCGCTGCTCCAGCTCTTCAGCGACGCCCACACCCCGCGTGACAGGCGGAAGCAGTCGACCGGGGTCGAGGAGCCCAGCGCCAGGAAGCGGTGCAGCTGCACGCCGCTCCACTGGAAGCCGCACTTCTCCAGCACCTTGCGCGAGGCCGGATTGGTGACGCGCGCGCCCGCATAGAGATGCTCGTCCTCGAACTCCTCGAAGAAGAAGTCGATCGCGCCGCGCGCGGCCTCGGTGGCAAAGCCCCGGCCCCAATGCTCGACGCCGAGCCAGTAGCCGAGCTCGGCATTGCCCGGTGTGGAGCAGTCGATGCCGACCATGCCGACCGGCCCGTTATCGTGCTCGATCAGGAACACGGTCTCGCTGCCGAGCTCGGCGGTGGCGCGGATGAAGTCGGCGGCGTCGTCCTGGGAATAGGGATGCGGGAGGCGGCGCGTGTTCTCGGCGACGCGGCGGTCGTTGGCGAGCCGGGCGATGGTCCTGACGTCGGCGAGAGTGGGCCGCCGCAAGGTCAGCCGCTCGGTGGCGACGACATCAGGTCTCGCCTCACGCAAGGTCACGCTCGAGAAATCCTGCAACATGTCCGGCTCCGTGAAAGTCACTAAGTCAATGTGAGCAATGAAAAGGGGAGGCCGGTTTCCCGCCTCCCCTGGAGCCTTCGATCTCTTGCGATCTCTAGGACTCCGCCGGTTCAGTCGGGACCGGCGGACTCCAATTTGATCCACCGTCTATTCAGCCGCCTCGGCGATCGGGAGCACCGATACGAAGGTGCGGCCGTTGGCTTTGGCCTGGAACGCAACACGACCCTCGATCTTGGCGAACAAAGTGTGGTCCGTGCCCATGCCGACATTAAGGCCGGGGTGCCAGGTCGTGCCGCGCTGACGCGCGATGATGTTGCCGGGAGTAACGACCTCCCCGCCGAACGCCTTGATACCGAGGCGCTTGCCCTTGGAATCGCGTCCGTTACGCGATGAACCGCCTGCTTTTTTGTGAGCCATGGCTCGTCTCCGAAATCCTGCGTATGTCTAGGTCAATTCCTTGACGGAATCATTTCAAAACGTCTCACGCATCAATTCGTGAATTGGCGTGATCAATTCTGTCTACTCGGCGGCTTCCGCTGCCGGCTCCTTGGCCACCTTTTCCTTCTTCGGACGCGGGCCCTTGGTGGGCTTGGCGCCGTCCGTCAGGATCTCGCTGACGCGCAGCACGGTGATCTCGTCGCGGTAGCCGCGCTTGCGGCGCGAATTCTTGCGGCGGCGCTTCTTGAACGCGATGACCTTGGGGCCGCGCTTGTGGTCGAGCACCTCGACCGCGACGGAGGCACCTTCGACCGTCGGAACGCCCAGCACCGGCGTGTCGCCGCCGACCACCAGAACTTCATTCAGCTGCACGATCGAGCCGACTTCGCCTTCGATCTTGCCTACTTCCAGGACATCATCCGGCACGACGCGGTATTGCTTGCCACCGGTTTTGATGACTGCGAACATCGTTTTTTTCCTTCGTGTTCAATCCCGGCCTCGGGACGGGACTCGTCCGGGCCGGCTTTTTGTCAGTCGCTAAGGGTTTATGCGCGTTTGCGTGGGCGGGGCTTAGCCCATTGAAAACCCACGCAAAAGCAAGCGGCGCGAGAAACGCCCCGCGCCGGCTGTGGGACTTATAGCCGCTGGTCGCCGCGAGTCAAGGAAAACCCCGGGAAAAAGCCACCGATTAGAAGGATTTGCGCCGATCGAGCGGCTGGAGCGGAATCTCCGCCGGGAACGCAACCAACGGGTTCCCTCGCCGTTGTCCCGCAAATCTTCATGCGGGCAAGGGCTATCATGGCAACAGACGAGCTGGTCAAGACGACGGGCATCGCCCATCACGGGGCGGAGCGGCTCCCCTCAGTGGACGTCGACAGTTTCAACATCGAGATCAAGGACGAGGACGGCTTCCTCGGTGACCGCGCCAGCAGGGGCGCGTTCCGCGAGATCCTCGAGCGCTGGCGCAAGCCGTTGCGCAAGAGCGGCGAGGATCCGTTCGGCAAGGAGCAGACGGAGAACATCAGCAAGAAGACGCTGGACGACATCATGGTCGGCGACGACGTCGAGGCCTCCGCCGTGGTGCACAGCGCCATCGAGGACTTCGCGCAGGAGCTTGCCTACGTCACGCGCCGCTTCCTCAAGACCAAGGCCTGGGCCAAGACCGAGCGCATCGTGGTCGGCGGCGGTTTCCGCGATTCCCGGCTCGGGGAGCTCGCGATCGCGCGCACCGAGATCATCCTCAAATCGGAGGATTTCAACATCGACCTGCAGCCGATCCGCCATCACCCCGACGAAGCCGGCCTCGTCGGCGCGTTGCATCTGGCGCCGTCCTGGATCTTCGAGGCCCATGACAGCATCATTGCCGTCGACATCGGCGGCACCAACATCCGCTGCGGCCTCGTCGAGACCGGCTGGAAGAAGGCCAAGGACCTGTCGAAGGCCAAGGTCGTGACGTCCGAGCTGTGGCGTCACGCCGACGACGAGCCGACCCGCGAAGGCGCGGTGAAGCGGCTCACCAAGATGCTGAAGGGGCTGATCACCGAGGCCGAGACCGAGGGCTACAAGCTCGCGCCCTTCATCGGCATCGCCTGTCCCGGCGTGATCAACGCCGACGGCTCCATCGAGAAGGGCGCGCAGAATCTCCCCGGCAATTGGGAGAGCAGCAAGTTCAACCTGCCGGCGAGCCTGATCGAGGGCATCCCCGCCATCGGCGAGCACGACACCGCGATCCTGATGCACAATGACGGCGTGGTTCAGGGCCTGTCGGAGGTGCCGTTCATGCAGGACGTCGATCGCTGGGGCGTGCTCACCATCGGCACCGGTCTCGGCAACGCCCGCTTCACCAACCGCCGCAAGGAGAACGGCAAGGACAAGGACCGGGATTCCGCGGAGAACGGCAAGAAAAAGACCAAGGACAGCAAGAAGGACGACTGAAGCGGCCAAGGTCGATCGGCGCTCTGCCGCTGCCCACCTCTCCCGGAGCGAGAGGTCGGATGCCATCGCAGATGCCGTTCGGGTGAGAGGTTTCGATCCGTCCAATGCGGCGCGAGGGATGCACCGCCAGGTCTTGCCGGCGCGGGCGCCCAGGTAACCTTGACCGGTTAGGTTAAGGACCGGATTGCGTTGCGGCAGGCCCGCCGCACGTTAGGGTCGAATCGTCGCTTCCACTCGGCCGGCGAAGCCGCCCTTCACGGCCAGTATTTCAATGAGCGGCACCGGGACCGCCAGTATTTACCGCGTCTGGCGGTCCCACCCCGTTTTCTCAATCCGATCATCATGTCTGATTCGGACGCCCTCCAAGCGCCGGTCGCCGGGGCATGCCGCTGCGATAGACCGTCATCGGCGGAATTTTCCTCGAACGACCGCTGCAAACCTGCTCGCGATCGGCGTCTTCGCCGCAACATGGGGCTGCCAGTTCCGAAACCGGTCTGATTTTCCCTCCGCGCGCCTTGTCTGGCCCGCCATCCTCGCCTATTAACGCCCCCAACCACGGGGGCCGCTGCTCCTACATGGCGCCTTCAGGAGAGGTGGCAGAGTGGTTGAATGCACCGCACTCGAAATGCGGCATAGGTGCAAGCCTATCGGGGGTTCGAATCCCTCCCTCTCCGCCATTCTGTCATACGTTCCCATTTGCCGACGCTTCCATCGGTTGAGCCGCCGCCTATGCGCTCAGTTCTTGAATGACGGCATCTGAAACGAAGTCGATATTTCCGAGCTATGCCTTCGACGTCGGCTACCGACACTTGCCATTTCTAGCCCGGAGCCGCTTCCCGAAGCTCACCACGGAGGGTGAACGTCGGGGCGGACTTCAGACGGTCCGAACCGTGCCGCCGTCTATGACGAACTCGGCGCCGTGGATCGCTGCGGCGCGATCGGAGGCCAGGTAGGCGATGAGGTCGGCGACTTCATAGGGCTCGGCCGCACGCCCGATCGGGATCCCGCCCAGACCGTCGAGCACGACTTGCCGCGCTTCCTCGATCGAGCCGCCATTGGCGGCCTGCAGACGCTTCAGCATGTCGACGGACGACTCGGTCATGATCCAGCCGGGGGAGACGGCGTTGACCCGCACGCCCTTCGGCCCCAGTTCTTTAGAGAGGGACTTGCTGTAGGTTCTGAGCGCAGCCTTGGCGGCGGCGTAGCCGGTGGTCGACTCGGGAAGAGGCAGGACTGACTGAATGGAGGTGACATGCACCACCGTGCCGGTGCCCCGTTCGATCATCTGCGGAACAAGGAGACGATCAAGGCGGACTGTGGCTAGAAGGTTCAGGTTCAACTCGGCGAGCCAGTGATCGTCCGTCAGGGCAGCAAAGCCGCCGCCCGGCGAGGACGAGCCACCAATCACATGGGCCAGGATGTCGACGCCGCCATATGCTCAAGCGCGGCTTTGGCCAGGATTTCCCCTCCCTCGGTCGTCGTCAGGTCCGCCTGGACGAACGCGACGCCGTCGACGGGCTCCAGGATGCCGCGGGCAGCGGTGATCACCCGAGCGCCGCCGACCAGGAAGCGGTCGACGGTGGCGCGGCCCAGACCCTTGCTGCCGCCGCTGATGAGCACGCGCTTTCCCGCGAACTCGGTCGGATCAGCCTTGATGGTCATGTCGTGATCTCCAAGGCTGTGATGGCATTGTTTTCGAGGGTGAAACCATAGGTGAAGCGGATTGGGCTGCCTTTGAAGTCGCCATGGGCAAGGCCTTCGACCACGACCTGACCGTTCTCGTGGCGAACGGTATCCGGCGCAAATATCGCCTTCGCGCCGACCACCGCCTCTTCGAGCAAGGTCCGCACTTCGGCGTGGCCCTCATGACGGTGCCCTTTGTCCAAGACGACCGCATTGGCGGCGAAAGGCTTCAGCATGCCGTCCACATCGAGCTGTGCGTTGGCTTCAACATAGTCGGCTATGGGCTTGGGTAGTTCGATCGACATCGCTCGGCTCCTTGACGTGACAAGGTTGATTTAGCGAGAGACATCACTCACGATAATCGGAGCAAACCGCCATGGGGTGTTTCGAAAAGTGGGACAATGCCGAAGCACGGTCTGATCGAATTCGATGCTGTCCTCGCCATTGCGCGGCGCGGATCGTTCCGGGCAGCGGCGCTGGAGCTTGGCCTGTCGACCACCGCACTGAGCAACGTCATCGGGAAGCTGGAGCGCCAACTCGGCGTCCGACTGTTCAATCGGACGACGCGCAGTGTTTCCCTGACAGATGCCGGAAGGAAATTCGTCGATCATGTCGGGCCTGCCGTAAAGACGCTTCACGATGCGATGGGGGCCGCCCGGTCGCAGCAGGAAATCCCGTCCGGAACGCTTCGTATCAATGCATTCGCAACAGGAGCGCGGGAGGTTCTTGGTCCGCTCCTGCTAGAGTTCTTGCGACGCTATCCCCACGTTCACATCGATCTCGTCACCGAGGGCCGGATCGTCGACATCGTTGCCGAAGGGTTCGATCTCGGCCTGAGGAGCGCCGACCTGGTGCCGAGCGACATGATTGCCATTCCCGTCGGTCCTCCCCGCAGCTTTGCCGTGGTCGCATCGCCCGAATATTTCAAGGCCAACGGTAAGCCCCGCGTGCCCCCCGACCTGCTGCGCCATTCATGCCTGCGCATCCGGTTGCCGAATGGCGCGCTGCATCGCTGGCAGTTCGAAAAGGAAGGTCAGCCCGTCCAGATCGACGTTCAAGGGCCTATCACGCTGGACGAAGCCAGCCTCTCGCGCATCACGGTGCTCGACCATGTCGGCATCGGCTACTTCATGGAATCCGATGTGCGCGAAGACATCGAGGCAGGGCGTCTCGTTCGGGTCCTGGAGGACTGGACGCCGCTACTTGCACCCCTGTGTCTCTACTATCCCAGCAGGCGCAATCCCTCGGCCGCGTTCAAGGCGTTGATCGACATGGCGCGTGGTGCTGCGAGCTGACGGTCTGCTAGATGACTGGTTCTGTCCAGAGCGCGAGTTGGCGAATGGGTGCCAACGACCGAGCTTCGTCGGGGCCATTCGTTTGCTGTCGTCGTGCCACAGCGTGGGTACAGTGCTCATCTTCATCTGGCGTGGCCCGCCGGCGATTTCTGGTTCTTTCCGCCCGGCCGATATCGCACGTGATCGATGAGGCTGCGCAGCTTCGGCGGAAGATTCCGCCGGTCCGGGAAGTAGAGGAAGAAGCCTCGGAAGAACGGGCAGTACTCCTCGAGCACGGGCACCAGCTCACCTCGTTCGATATAGGGCCGAAACGTCTCCTCCATGCCGAACGTCAGGCCGCCTCCCGCGCAGGCGGTCCGCACCATGACCCACATGTCGTTCGTCGTGATCCTCGGCTCCACCGCGACGTTGAACTCGCGCCCGGCCTCCGCAAACTCCCAGCGGTAAGGCGCGACGTGCGGCGCAGGTCGCCACCCGATGCAGCAATGCTGCGAAAGCTCGCGCGGGTGAGAGGGGACGCCAAACCGCTCCAGATAGGCCGGAGCGGCCACCACGAGCTGACGCTGATCGCCTGAGACCGGCACCGCGATCATGTCCTGCTCGATCACTTCGCCGAGCCGAACGCCTGCGTCGTAGCCCTCGGCCACGATGTCGAATTCCTCATCGGTCACGGTCACGTCGACCTGCACGCCGGGATTGGCGTGCGTGAATTCGGCCAGCAACGGGCCGCGAATGAATCGCTCGGCGATGGACGACACGGCAAGACGCAGCTGCCCGGTCGGCTGCGCGTCACGATCCCGAGCCCCATCGATCGCCTGCTCGACTTCGGCCACTGCCGGCGCCACGCGCTCGTGCAGGCGCATGCCTGCTTCGGTGAGACTGACGCTGCGCGTCGTTCGCTGCACGAGCGCCACGCCCAAGCGGTCCTCCATGCGCCGGATGGCCTGGCTGACGGCGGATCGCGTCACGCCGAGCCGGTCGGCGGCCCCACGGAAACTCCTGGCTTCCGCGACGGCGATGAAGACGGCAACGAGGTTCAGGTCGGTGGTCATTGGTTAGTTGAGCTTACCACCCTGGTCATCATTGGCCAACTTGCCTCACCTTTCGCCGGAAACTACGTCTCCGCCATACGATGGAGGCACTGATGACGTCACTCGACCAATACCGCCTGCTGGGTCGCTCCGGCTTGCGCGTCTCTCCCCTCGCGCTTGGCACGATGACCTTCGGGACCGAGTGGGGATGGGGAGCCGACGCCGGCGAGGCCCGCCGGATATTCGACCTGTATGTCGAGCGCGGCGGCAATTTCATCGACACCTCGGTGAACTACACCAACGGTGCTTCCGAGCGCTTGGTGGGTCAGTTCGCCCGCGACAAGCGCGACCGCCTCGTGCTCGCGACCAAATTCACCATGGCCCGCGACCCCGGCAACCCGAATTCCGGCGGCAACCACCGGCTCAACATGATTCGTTCGGTGGAGCAGAGCCTGCGGCAGCTCGACACCGATCGCATCGACCTGCTCTACCTCCACGCCTGGGATGCGACGACACGGCCGGATGAGGTGATGCGCGGCCTGGACGATCTCGTGCGCACCGGGAAGGTCCAGTATGTCGGCATTTGCAACACGCCGGCCTGGCGCATTTCACAGTTGCAGACGATCGCAGATCTGCGCGGCTGGTCGCCATTCGTTGCCCTGCAGATCGAATACAATCTGGTCGAGCGAACGGTCGAACATGAACTCATTCCGTTGGCGGCGGCCCTCGGCCTGGGCGTGCTGCCCTGGTCGCCTCTCGGCGGCGGCGTGCTCACCGGCAAGTACACCCGGGCCGATCTCAAGGATTCCCAGGAACGGGCGGTTGGAACGACACGCGCCTCGGTGATCGCTTCATCCGGCCTTCTCAACGAGCGATCGCTGGACGCGGCCGAGACGGTGCGAGCCATCGCCTGGGAGCTCGGCGCGACATCCTCGCAGGTCGCCATCGCATGGACGCTGGCCAATCCCGCGGTCACCGCGCCGGTGATCGGGGCCCGCACGCTGCAGCAGGCGGAAGACAATTTCGGCGCGGTCGGGATATCGCTGTCGCCTGAGCAGATGGCCCGCCTCGACCAGGCGACCGCGCCCGATCCCATCTTCCCAGGCCGCTTCCTGCGTCGCCCGATGGTCGAGCAGCTCATCTTTGGCGGCGCCACCGTCGCGCGGCGCGGCTAGATCCTAGAACAACAGGTCGGCGATGTCTGGCCGACCATGTGTGCATCACTTCGGGGCAGACGATTGTTGCACTGGAAAGGGAGACACCAATGGCAACCCTGCTTAATCGCGCGCTTGCGTCGTGCGTCTACGCGATCATCGTGACGGCCTCCACCCTGACGACGGCCGCACCCTGCGGCCAGGCCAAATCCGTGCCGGAGGCCAACAAGCTGATCGTCACCGATGCGTTCGATCGCTGGGCGGCGGGAGGAACCACCTTCTTCAACGACCTGCTGCACGACGACGTGGTCTGGCGCATCAAGGGATCCGGCCCGAGCGCCGGCGAATTCCGAGGCCGCGATGTATTCCTGGATCGCGCCGTCCGCCCGTTCGCGAGCCGGTTGTCGACGGCGGTCCGCCCGACAATTGTGCGGATCTTCGCTGATGGCGACCATGTCATCGCGCATTGGGAGGGCAGCGGCGTGGCGCGCGACGGCAGGCCCTACGCGAACTCTTATGCATGGATCCTGCTCATGCAGGACGGCAAGGCGGCGGAGGTCACGGCCTATCTCGACCTCGCACCCTATGACGACGTCCTGCGGCGTATTCCTGCGCCGGCGCAATAGGCCGGCTGCGAGGAGCAGGATCATCGCAAACGGGAGTGATGTCGCTTCTGGCCATCCTTCGAGACGCCCGCCGTTGGCGGACCCCCAAGGATGAGGACCGAGTGCGTGGCGCTGGGTTCAGCGGGCGCCCAGCTCGCGCAAAGAGCCATATGCGATAGCCCCGGCTGCGGGGAAGAGGTTGAACCCACCGCCTGGACGATCCGACCTAGCAAGGTCCCGCCATCCGGCGGGAGCCAGGTGATCCCAGGACCATATTCGAGCACGATGTTCGACAAAACCTACCGGCAGCGCCTCGACGCCGATCTGGCGCGATGGGAGGCCGACGGCGTGATCGCGCCGGCGGTGGCCGCCTCGATCCGCAACGCGCTGCCGCCGCTTCCGGCCGGCATCAACATCGCAATGGTCGTCGCCATCGTCGGCGGCTTGTTGATCGCGGCCGCATTCCTCGCCTTCGTGGCGGCGCACTGGACCGAGATCGCGCGGCTGATGCGGTTCGCGATCCTGCTGGCCGGCATGGTCGTCACCGGCGTTCTCGGCGCCTGGTTCGCCACCACCGGCCGCAACGTTCTCGCCGATCTCTGCGCCGGCATAGGGGCGATCATCTTCGGTGCGGGCATCGCGCTGGTCGGCCAGATGTATCATCTCGGCGAGGATTTTGCCGGCGGCATGCTGCTGTGGTCCGTCGGCGCGTTTGCCGCCGCAGTGCTGACCGGCTCGCGCGGGGCGCTCGCGGTTGGTCTGGTGTCCGCCGGCATCTGGACCTGCATGCGGACCTACGACGCTCCCGACGTCCTGCATCTTCCGTTCGTGGCGGTCTGGCTGGCCGCCACAAGCCTCGCCTTCGCCTGGAATTCGCGCGTCGCGGCTCACCTCGTTGCGCTCACGCTGCTGCCGTGGTGGATCGCGACGTCGCTCCGCTTCGAATTCGACGGCGCCCAGCCGTCCTTCCTGCTCGCGAACGGCGCGGCCCTGTTGTTCGGCGCCGGGCTTGCGATCGCCGCCGCGCCGTCGCCAAGGGCGCTTCGCCTCGGCAGCGTGCTGTCGATCTACGGTGCGTTTGCGCTGGCCGGCGTTGCCGCCCTCGAGGTGACGACGGTCGACGATATCGTCCGTCTCCGGACCGCGACGGCGCCGGCCCAGCCGCCGTGGGCGATCCTGTGCGGGGCTGCGGGTGTGATGCTTGCCCTTGTGTCCGCCGCGCTCACCAGGCGCACGGGCGAAGTGCTGGCGGCATGCGCGATCGCCCTCGTGCTGGTCGCCGCGCCGCTGTGGCCGGCAGAAGCCGCCGGCGAGCCCTGGTTTGCTTATGCGGCGCTGCTCTGCGCCATGCTGTGCCTCGTCGTCTCCGGCATGCTCGACGAGGTGCGTCCGCGCCTGATTGCCGGCTGGCTCGGGATCGCCGCCGTCATCGCCGGCATCACCTGGGCGGTGAAGGGCTCGCTGCTGCGCCGCTCCGCCTTCCTTGCGGCGGCCGGTGTCGTCGCCGTCGTGTTCGCGACAGCCCTGGGCCGCGCGCTGCCGAGAACCGAACGATGACCGGGCTGCTCGCGTCCCTCACAAAGCTCAGGCAGCGCGTTCCCAAGGCCGTGCTGTTCGGCGCCGCTGTCCTGCTGCAATGCCTGCTGCTGGTCCTGATGGTCGCCGACCGCATGCAGATCCTGCGCGAAGGCGTCGAGGTGACCTTGCAGACGCAGCCGGTCGATCCCCGCGATCTCCTGCGCGGCGATTATGTCGTGCTCCGCTACGACATCTCGCAAGTGCCGGCCGGCGCGCTCAAAGGCAAGCCGGCCGACGCGCGCCATCCGACCGTGTTCGTCAAGCTGGCGCCCAGGGCCGACGGCGTCTATCAGGCGGTCTCCGTGCATGCCGGGCCTGTTCCGGTCACGGCACCCGAAGTGCTGATCCGCGGACGCGTCGGCAATTACGGCGGGTCCTGCGGCTCGGGCCGGCGCACCTTCTGCGACAACCTGCCGATCAAATATGGTCTGGAAAGCTACTTCGTCCCTGAAGGCGAGGGCCTGAAGCTCGAGCAGGCCCGCAACCAGCAGAAGCTCCGCATCGTCGCCGCCGTGCTGCCCTCGGGCCGCGCCGCGATCAAGCGGCTGCTGCTCGACGGCGAGCCGGTGTACGAGGAGCCGCTGTATTAGGGGCCGGTCATTCTGCCGCCGACGTCAGCGCCCGCCGCAGGGCCTCCCACACCCGGGGATCATTCATCTGAGCCACGTTGAAGCGCATGAAGTGCGACGCCGTCTGCGACACGCTGAACACGTTGCCCGGTGCGAGCACGACGTTCTCCTCCAGCGCGGCGCGCGCCACGGCGGTGGCGTCCACACCATCGACGAGGCGGCACCACAGGAAGAAGCCGCCGCGCGGCATCAGCCAGGGCTCGATGCCGAGCGCTTGAAGTTTTCGCGCGACGTCGCGGCGCGAGCGCGTGAGCCTCTGCCTGAGCTCGTCCATGTGCTTGCGATAGCTGCCGCCGGCCAGGACCTTCGCGATGATCTCGGCCGCGACCGGGCTCGGCCCGCCAAAGCTGGTTGCGACCTGGAGATCGACGAGGTGCTCAATCCAGTCGGCCCGACCCGCGATGTAGCCGCAGCGCACCGACGCCGACAGCGTCTTGGAGAAGCTGCCGATGCGGACCACGCGGTTCAATCCGTCGAGCGCGGCAAGGCGCGGCGAGCGCTCCGGCTCGAAGTCGCCAAATATGTCGTCCTCGATGACGGTGAGGTCGTGCGCGGCGGCGGCGGTGAGGATCCGGTGCGCGGTCTGGAGCGACAGCGTCGCGCCGGTGGGGTTGTGCAGTGCTGAATTGGTGATGTAGAGCCGCGGCCGCTCGCTGCCCAGCATCTGCTCGAAGCGCGCGACGTCCGGGCCCGACGGCGTGGTGGGAACGCCGACGACCTTCGCCTGATGCGCCCGCAGCAGAGCACGGAAATTGAAGTAGCAGGGATCATCGACTACGACCGTGTCGCCGGGGCGAAGCAGGAAGCGGCAGACGAGGTCGGTTGCCTGCGTCCCCGAGCCCGTCAGCATGAGTTGGTCGAGCGACGCCTCGATACCGTCCTCGGCGAGGTGCGTGAGCAGCCGCCGCCGCAGCGCCAGTGCGCCGCGCGTGCTGCCGTAGTCGGTCAAGAGAACCGCATCGGTCCGGGATAGCGCTCGGATCGCGCGCCGCAAGCCAGCCTCAGGCATCCAGTCTGCCGGCAGCCATCCGCAACCGGGCTTGAGCACGGCCGCATCGGCATCGAGCGATTGTCGCGAGACCCAGAACGGATCGACCTCGCGGTCGCGCCGGGGCTCGACTTCGGCCAGGGTCAGCGGCGGCGTTGACGTCGGAGCGACGTAGAACCCCGAGCCCTTGCGCGCGCGGATCAAGCCTTCGGCAGCGAGCCGGTCATAGGCCTCGACCACGGTCGAGGGCGAAACGTCCATCGTTGCGGCAAGGCTGCGGATCGAGGGCAGGCGGTCGCCGGCAACGAGCGCGCGGCTTGCGACCTTGGCGCGGACCGCGCTCATGACGTCAGCGGTCCGCGTGCCGTGGCGGCCTTGCATGCGTGTGTCGGTACCCAAAGTGTATGGCCTTCCATACCAATACAGTTTGGCCCGATTGTATTGGATTGTCGCTGGCCGTGCCATGCTCGAAGGGGATAGAAGGCCGAGTCAGGGAAACGAGCGACATGCACTCTTCGGCCAGCGGCTGGGGCAACGGGCTTCTCGGCGTCATCATCTTCAGCGGCTCGCTGCCGGCGACACGGGTGGCGGTCGGCGGCTTCTCGGCGCTGTTCCTGACCTCGGCGCGCGCCGTCATCGCGGCGCTGATCGGGGCGGCGGTGCTTGGCTTGTTGCATCAGGCCCGGCCGGCACGCCAGGATCTCGCCTCGCTCGTCATCGTCGCCATCGGAGTCGTGGTCGGCTTTCCGCTGCTGACCGCGCTGGCGCTGCAGCACATCACCTCCGCGCATTCGATCGTCTTCATCGGCCTGTTGCCGCTGTCGACCGCGATCTTCGGCGTGCTGCGCGGCGGCGAGCGGCCGAAGCCGCTGTTCTGGCTGTTCGCCGTGCTCGGCAGCGCCACGGTGGCCGGCTTCGCCTTCTCCAGCGACGGCTCGGCCTCGCTCACCGGCGATCTCCTGATGGTGGCCGCGATCGTGCTGTGCGGCCTCGGCTATGCCGAAGGCGCCGCGCTGTCGCGCCGCCTTGGCGGCTGGCAGGTGATCTCCTGGGCGCTGCTGCTGGCGCTGCCGCCGATGCTGGCGCTGGCGATCTGGACGTGGCCATCGGACTGGAGCGGCGTCGGCGCGCCCGCCTGGATCGGGCTCGCCTACGTCTCCGTCTTCAGCATGTTCGTCGGCTTCATCTTCTGGTACCGCGGGCTCGCCGCCGGCGGCATCGCCCGGGTCGGCCAGTTGCAGCAGCTGCAGCCGTTCTTCGGCCTCGCGCTCGCGGGCTTCCTGCTGGGTGAGCCGGTCGCGGCCAGCATGGTCGCCGCGACCGCGCTCGTCGTCGTCTGCGTCTTCCTGGCGCGGCGGTATGCGTGAGGCCTGTGCCTCACTGCTGCCCCATCACCGTCCGCGTCAGCGCGCTCCTCGCGAACTTCTTCAGCGGCATCGGCTTGCCGAACAGGAAGCCCTGCACGAGGTCGAAGCCGAGCTCGTTCGCGGCGACGAGGTCGGCGCGGCTCTCGACCCCTTGCGCCACCGCGCGCGCGCCAAAGCCCTGCGCCAGCTCGACGATGTGACGGCACACCGTGCGCTTCAGCCGATCGCCGCCGCTGCCGGTGACGAACTGCCGGTCGGCCTTCAATTTGACGAAGGGAATCCTGTCCAGCTCCATCAGCGACGGCCAGTTGGCGCCGAGATTGTCGATCGACAGGCCGATATTGTGCAGGCCGACCTCGCGCGCAACCTCCGTCAGGAGGTCGAGCTCGCGGATCGCCTCCTCGCTGTCGATCTCCACCGTCAGTCCGCCGAAAGCCGGATGCGTGGGAACGCGGCGACAGAGATCGCGCACCGCCTGCGGCTCCCGGAGATAGGAGGCGGGAAGATTGATCGACAGATTCACGGGGCTTTGTTGTTCGAGAAGATAATGCCAGTCTCGCACGGCACGATCGACCACGAACTCCGACAGCTCGCGAAAATGCGGATCGTGCGGCTCCGGGATGAAATAGGCCGGCGGCACCACGCCCCAGGTCGGATGCCGCATCCGCACCAAGGCCTCGGCTCCGCTGCGCACCAGCGTGCGCGCGTCGATCTTGGGCTGGTACCAGAGTTCGAGCCAGCCGGCGTGCAGGGCCTCGCCGACATGCACGGCCGGGCTCGGCGCCGGCTCGTCCGGCAGCAGCATCGCAACGCGCTCGCGCAGCGTCTCCGCGGCAAACGGCGTGGTGAGCGGCGGCAGCATCGCAAGGCCGTATTCCTCGCCGACCTGCCGCACGGCCTTGACGATGATCGAATCGCGGGCGCCGACGGCGAGGACCCTGCCGCCGAATCCCTCGCGCACCAATACTTCGAGGAATCGTCCCGGCTCGATGCCGTCGGCGGCGACGCCGAGCAGGATCAGGTCCGGCAGTTCGGTGGCGAGAACGGTTTGCAGCTCCTCAGCGCCGGCGCATTCGCAGGTGACGAAGCCGAGATCCTCGAGCACCTCGCTGAGAAAGGCGCGCAAGTGGCGCTTGCTGTCGGCCACGCAGGCGCGCGGCGTCACCTTTCGCCGTCCGAAGGTCACAGGCCTCCGTCCGACGAGTTCACTCATCCCATCGTTCATCCTACACCACTCCCGTTCCGTGACGGTTTCATAAACGCGGAGCGTGGGTTCAAATAAGGAGAGCTTCACATCGTTCTTGAATTATCTGAGTAACGTTAAGCTCTGCAATTCGAGCTAATTTGTCGAGAGTCTGCTCGACGAGAAAGCGGGCCAGGGGGCGTTGTAGGCCGCGAACGTTGGCCAGCGCGAACGTGCCTCTCGCGCAGCACCGCATTGCCGGAAGAAAGGCCGATGAAGGACATTCGCTTCGCGCGACGCGCGCATGGTCTTGCCCCTGCTCGCGACGAATCTGCGGCTACGCGCGCCGGGCGGCGGCCATGAATGTGAAGCGCATCACACGTGCGCCGCTGAACTGGGGCTAATGCTCCGCTGAGCCGGTGGTGGGCTGTCGAGGATTGCAGCAATGACGACGCGGCGGATGATGTTTTGGTGGTTCAGGTTCGTGCTGTCAGGGCGGTTTCTCGATCGCTTCCTGAGCCTGCCTCGCGCGCCGAACTGACGCGCAATGCGATGGCCCCGATTGTGCGCGAGCGCGCTCAAGTTTGCCCGATCAATTTGCGGAATGCGGCAGCACCGTCCTGCATCGCATCGCGCCCCTTCCAGGCCAGATAGGTCAGCTTGCCGCCGAGCGTGTCGTGGCTGCGCAGTCGCCGCGATCCGAGAATGTGTCCGACATTGGCGGGAAAGCGGCTCACCTCGGCCGACACCAGCGCCGCGATCGCGTCCATCAATTGCTGGAGACGGACGCCCCACTCGCAGTGCTCGAAGCCGTCGATGCGGACCTTGAGCGCATATTCGGTGTCGTAGATCTCGGCGAGCAGATCGCGGGCGATCAGCACCCGGTTGTTCCGGAGCGCGACGCGAAGCGCGAGGCGCTTGTCGTCGAGCCGGTCGAGGACCATGTGGACGACGCAGGCATAGGGCGTGGCGGCGACGTCCGCGGCGGCCTTGCTCGCCGCGGCCTTGGTGGCAAGCCGCGCCAATTGCCAGAACGGCTTCACGCGCCGCGCCACCAGCGCCAGCGCGAAGGGCAGCGCCTCGGGATGAGCCTTCTTGAAGGCGTCGAGCTGCGCGGTGATCTGGGCGACCTGGCCGTCGTCGAACTTCGCGATCTTCTCAGGCAGCTTCTCGTTGAACTTGGGCAGCGCGTCGCCGGCGCGCAACACGTGAAGCATCTTCACGACGTCGTCGAAGGCGGTGCGCGAGGCCGTGTATTGCGCAAGCTTGGCGCGCGCGGATTCGGTGCTCTCGGGCGAGGTGAGGGTGCTCTCGAGAACCTTGACGACCTTGGTCTGGAAGGTCGAGGCGATCTTCTGCACCTCCTTCGGATTGTTGGCGGCGACCTGATCGTTGATGGCCTTGATGTAGTCGCGTGCCATGGTCGGCAGCAGGTCGCGGCAGATCCACTCCCAGATCGGGGTGAGGGTGTTGCGCGAGATCCGCCCCATATTGGCATGCTCGGGTGCACCGTCGATCAGCAGCAGTTCGAGAGGCGCGAAGAAATTGCGCGAAGGATTGGTGGCGCGCGCCTGGGTCGATCCGTCCTTGCGGAACTCCGCGCGCAAGCGGGACTGGATCTCGGCCGAACCCGGCATGTCGATGCCGCACAGCTCGAGCCGTTCGAGCTCGCTGAGCAGACAGCTGCGCGACAGCGGCGTGAGCCTCTGCAGAAATTCCGACAGCCGATCGATCTCGTTCATGCACGCAATCTTTCGCAGCGTGTTCCCGCGGGCTTGCGGGCCCAATGCGTGGAGGCATTTGCGCGCTCTCAACCTGCGTAGAGAAGCAAGTCGCCGTTAATTAATCCGTAAAAACCGGGGGGTGGCCTGGTCTGAAGGTGCGGGCCAGTCAGACTTCCGGCCGACCAGCAACGATTTGAGCAGGAACTCAACCCCAGCGTGGTTAAATCCGACGCCACGCAAGCACAAATTGTGCCGAAGTCGCCATTTTTGCATCAAACGGCCTAAATCCCCGTATTCCTACGGAGCAAAAAGTTAACCACAGACCTGCCCCGGTTCCGCTAAATGAGTGACATGGGGTCACGGAACGATACGGCCACTGATTCGCGGTCTTCGGAATGGCACGAAGACAGCGCTGCTTCAGCCGAAGAGCCCGATCTCGTCCGCCTGAGCGCCGTCCGTGCCAAGGCGGCCGACGAAATGGCCGCCGCCATCGCCCGCGAGCTCAACGGCCCCCTGACTGCGCTCCTGCTCTACATGGGCGAGATCAAGCATCACAGCGATCAACTCGCGCCTGTCACGGGCGATCGTGCCTACTTGCAGCGGGTGGTCGAGAACGCGCTGGCGCAGACTGAACGCGTTTGCGGGTTGGTGAAGCAGCTTGCCGGCCCTCACAAGGGCGGCCTGCCGGTCGCGTCCAGCACCGAGGAGGCGGAATCGAAGGTCACCCGCGTGCTACAGCCGCAGCGCCTGCCGGGCGCCGAGCCACTCGGCCCCTCGGGCCAGAAGCGGCTGACCAAGCGCGAGCGCGAGGTGCTGAGGCTGATCAGCGAAGGCTACTCGAACAAGCAGGGCGCGCTTCGCATGCAGATCAGTCCGCGCACCTTCGAGAGCCACCGCGCGGAGGCGATGCGCAAGCTCGGGGCGCGCAACACCGCGGATCTGGTTCGTGCGGCATTGCTGCATTCGATCGACTAAGGCAGACCGGTTGTTCGGGCGCGGCCCGGGAGGTCTCCAGAGGAGTTTTGCGAGTTTCGTCGCTCAGAAATAGTCTTCGGCGAACGGACGTGCGCGCGAGGCGGGACGCAGCGGCTTGATCTGTTCCTTCGGCGCGTTCGGAATGATCGTGATGGTCCAGCGCGGCGGCACGCTCGATTCTTGCTCCAGCACCGAACGCACGAAACCGGTCACCGTCGACTCGCCGGCTTTCACAGTCGCCATGCGGCCGTTGAACTGTGCGATGCGGAATCGGCGCACTTCCTTCTGGTCTGCGGTCTCGTAAGTGAACATGGAAAACCCTCCTGGTTTTCCGGGGACTATCGCCATCTATGATTAGCCATCGGTGAATATCCCAAACCGTAGAAGTACGGCGGGAATACACGCGCGGGTGGTCCAGAGCATTTTCGGCGAAGTAGCTGCCGGGTTACGAAGAGGGCGCATCAAGAGGGGATCGGACCTTTCGGCTCCTGCGCGCGCGCGGCGGCGTAGGCGGCATCCATCAGGTCCAGCAGCGCACGGAACTCGGCCTCGCCAAGATCTCCCGCGGTCTTCTCCAGCTGCAGCGCCAGCGCGGCGAGCCTGACATAGCCAAACGTTCCGGCCGCGCTCTTCAGCGAATGCGCTTCGCGGGCGATCCTGGCGTGGTGCTGCGCGAGCGAGAGCGTGCGGAACAATTGCATGCGCGCGCAGGTCTCGCTCCAGAACACGTCGCGGACTTCGCAGGCACCGTCCTCGCCGATCTCGCGCACCAGCGCTTCATACGCGCCTGGCTCGCGCGGGGGTTCGGCATCGGGCGCCTTCTGCGCCGGCGCAGCGGTTGCTTCGAACATGGGCTTGCCCGCCTTGATCACTCTTCGTCGTCGCGCGGCACGTGCAGGCGCGAGGTGTGCCCACGCGTCTACGGCATTCGGATTTCAGTTCCGGTAGCAGGATGGCCGGTGTTTGCAGGCCGGCGTTAGCCGGCGGTTTACCAACCGACCGCTGCGGTCAGGACACCCGGACCAGCCGGTCGTACTGGCCCTTCACGGAGGCGTAGCATTCGCATGCTGTCTGACGCAGGCCGTCCAGGTTGGTGATCTGGATGTGTCCACGGCTGTAGTGGATCACATTGGCCTGCTGCAATGCGTTGGCGGCCAGCGACACGCTGTTGCGCCGCGCCCCGATCATCTGTGCCATGGTCTCCTGGGTCAGCAGCAGCCGGGAGTCGCCCGACAGATCATGTGTCTGCAAAAGGCATCGCGACAGCCGCGACTCCACCGGATGGGCGGCGTTGCAGCCCGCGGTCTGCTGCACCTGGGCGTAGACCGCCAGCCCGTGGCGCGTGAGCAGCGTGCGCAGGGTGCTGCTCTGGTCGGCGGCGATCCGCAGCCGGTCGAGATCCGCAACCGAGGCGACGCCGGGTACCAGCACAATTGCGGTATTCAATGCGCATGCATCGCCCATGACCGAGAGCGTCCCGAGCAGGCTGTCGCGGCCGATCATGGCGATTTGCACATGCTCGCCCTTGGCCAGTTCCACCACCAGCGAGATGACGCCGCGGTGAGGAAAATAAGCGCGGTTGAGCGTCTCTCCGGTTTCGACCAGCACCGCGTCATGGGGCAGATCGACGGTCCGCAAATGCGGGCGGATCAGTTCGTAATCATCTGCCGACAATGCGGACAGGAAACCGTTGGACGGACGCACCATCGTCTCCAAAGCTGCCTCCCCGTTTCCCTGCACCTTCGATCGCGACACGTGAAATCACGTCCTGCGCGGGCAAGCTCCATCATCTTTGCTTCGGGATATAATCGCAATTGGGACAAGTTGTCCGGAGTGCAGCGCCGACGTCGCCCAGGACAGATTCACTGACTATTCGATCGTCGAGAGATGCGGACGTGGCAGATCGAAGTCCGCTGCATCGAGTTGTTGCAGCAGACGATTGGGCGGGTAGCCGCTCGCGGTGATCCCGGTCGATACAGCGAGCTCGATGGAACGATCGGCGCGGCGCAGGTTGTCGGCTAGGCTTTCGATGATATGAATTCGCGCGTCCGATGTCTTCCGCTCGGCGCTTGAGCTCGGCGCCGCACGTCGTCTGTGCAAGCCGTTCAGGCGGTAGCGCTGCCGATCGCCGTCGACGATGTCTGGCATAGCATCGACCGATGCCGATCATTGCCTCGCCCGCGGCTCGGTTAGCGCGGCACGAGTCGCTATGGTCATACGGTAACCGTGCGTTTACCGCCCGTGCGAACCGCTGACGCGGCGGCAACACCACAAAGCGCGCCCAGGAGCGCGCCGTTGGTCGTGGTCGGATCGGTCCAACGGCCTGCAGGGCGTCTCTATCGCTCTTCACGAGCAGGACTTTCCCGAACGCTGTGCCTCGCTGTTATCGGGGTGTTTACCTCGCGCGTCGCATTCGTGCGGCGCCGAGCCGGATTTGCCGAAAAGCGCTGCAGCATGCGGTGAAACCGCGAACTTCTCTTCAATATCCGTAGTAGCACGGAGGATGAAATTAACGGGACCGTGAAACGGGATGTCTAACGATCCAGGATAGGCGTCGTCCGTGCCAAGGTGGCTTGGGCGTCGAGTTTAGATCCAGGTCAGTAAGGCGTAGCTCATGGATGATCTGTTGCGGGAGTTTTTGACGGAGACCAGCGAGAGCCTGGACACCGTGGACAATCAGCTGGTGAAGTTCGAGCAGGAGCCGAACAACGCCAAGATCCTGGATAACATCTTCCGCCTGGTCCACACGATCAAGGGCACCTGCGGCTTCCTGGGTTTGCCGCGGCTGGAAGCGCTGGCGCATGCCGGCGAGACCTTGATGGGCAAATTCCGTGACGGCATGCCGGTGACCGGGCAGGCGGTGACGGTGATCCTGTCCTCGATCGACCGCATCAAGGAGATCCTGGCAGGCCTGGAGGCGACCGAAGCGGAGCCCGAGGGTAACGACCGCGACCTCATCGACAAGCTGGAAGCGATGGTCGAGCAGGGCATGGCGGCCATGGCTGC